>Ga0081540_1004111_pt1 | contig 11232 bp, 15 predicted proteins | sample TabmetS2T1R1_FD_71024 | JGI IMG/M metagenome (GOLD analysis project Ga0081540, IMG submission 71024) | Tabebuia heterophylla rhizosphere microbial communities from the University of Puerto Rico - S2T1R1 | ecosystem: Host-associated > Plants > Roots > Rhizosphere ...
CACCCCGAGCTTTATGATCAACGAAAAGTCGAGAAGTTGATTCTCGAGCGAACGAAGATCCCGAATGCCGTTGATCTGTTAAAGCCAGAGCCTAAGATCGAGGAATTAAATCAGGTTAATGAGAATCTGGCGATGACTCTCGGTCGACCGGTAGCAGCTTTCCCCGAGCAGGATCATTTAGCCCATATCCAAGTACTGATCGATTATATGACCTCTCCCTTCCTAGGGCAGTTGCCGATCATAGCACCGACCTTCTTGCCTGCGGCCCTAACGCATTTGAAGGAGCATATCGCGTACTGGTATGTTTCTCACGTGCACGAGATGACGAGTGCCGCAGCGGGACAGGATATGGGAGATCTCGCGAAGATCAAGGACAAGGGGGTAGCTCAGGAGATGGATCGTACCCTTGCTGCAGCCTCGCGGAAGGTCATACAGGGGGTGGCAAAGGCCCTCGCGGATATTCCAAAGGTAGTGCAGCAGGCTCTGCAGTTGGTTCATCAGTTCTCGCAGGGTAACATGCAGATTCCTACCGACCCGAACATGCAAGCGAAGATTGCGAGTGACGAACGGGTTAAAACGCAGCAGCTTCAGAGCCAGGCTGAGACTGCTAAGGCAAATAACCAGGCGAAGCTGCAGCAGACTCAGATGCAGCAGCAAGGGGAAGACCAGAGAGCACAGGCCGAGATTCAATCTCGGGAGCAGATCAATTCCGAGGACAACGCAACTGCCCTCGATATTGCGGCTGCTAAGATCGAGACCGGACATTCTACTAACATTAGCACAGGTACCGGAATCGGCGGTCACGAAGGTCCGACGAATCCCGGTGGAGGAACTTAGAGATGGCGAAGAAAGATGAAACTTCGAAGACCGACCCGAAATCCGACCCCGTTGAGGCTTCTCCCGAAAGTCTGGGCTCCGATATCCCCCCAAAGGCAGCCGAAGCCCCGAAAAGACTCATCAAGGACCGCATTAAGGACATCGAGAAGCGGTGGGGTAAGGAGTTCACCGAAGTGATGGCTGATCTACACGATCATGTCTTCGGCACGAGCCAGCCGCACGATGCGGGTGAGAAGAAGGAAGGCTAGTTCAATCCATGGGGCGGGTTCGCTCGCCCCTCTTCCAAGGGGTAACTGAAAGTGAGTAACGAGCGAGATATTGAGCAGGAGCTAAAGGACCGGGGGCTAAATGCCCCCCGGCTATCCCCGGAACGTATCGATTCTGTCATCGTCTCCGAGGAATTCTGGGTTTTCCAAGGCAAGCATATGGTCTGCTGCCTAACCCTGTTAAACGGGTTTACTGTAACGGGGGAGTCCGCCGTAGTTAGTCCCGAGAATTTCAGGGAGGATATCGGCAAGAGGCTTTCCCGCGAGAAGGCCCGCGATAAAGTCTGGGCTATGGAGGCTTATTTGTTGCAGCAACGGGGTTACGAGCTAGGGAAGCTAGGCGTATGAGCGAGTTCGTAAAGAGTCAAGACGAGCCGAGTGCCGCCCATGAACAAAGACCCTACTCCAAGGAGGAGCAAGCCCAAATCTCTACCTTCAGAGATCTCGAAAGAGATTTCATCGCCGCTTGCAACTCCCTTGGTTCCTCTAGGGATCTCTCTCTCGCCATCACGTATTGCGAGAATGCGACAATGCGCGCCCTCCGCCATATCGTTACGGGACGGAAGGTACTCTAAAGCGAATTGTCCTGTTTGCGGAGTAAACTCTAGTCGAGGTAAAGTTTGTAGAGAGTGCCTTAGAATTCAGAAACCCCGAGACCCCAATCGAAATACGATGTGGGTCTGGGCTTGTAAACGATGGTGGAAGGTATAGGAGTTACTCAGATGGCGAATACTGGCGATATGCCCCAGCATAAGGGGATGGCGATGGGAACGAAGACCCCCTCCAACTCGGGGCCCCCCACGCGGGAGAAGTACCGGGAGGGAGGCTCCGTGCATAAGAGCCATGGGCACGGGAAGGGTACTCCCGGGCACGGCTCCCATGGGCACAAGAAGATGCCGGGCAAATAAGCTCGGCTTTTGCAAGTAACTTAGGAATCGAATAGCATATGGCGCTATCAGAGAGCTTCCTGGAGGCTTTGCAGGGGCTAAAGGCAGTGCATGCTGCCGAAGCCCTTGCTCCCTCCGAGAGGGACCAGACCGAGTTCGGATATGGGAAAGCGGTTGGTATCTACCAGGGTATTCTGCTAGCTGAGCAGCGCTATTCGGCATTGCTTGAAGCAGAGGAAAAGAAACAACGTGGCTAATGGAAATGTAGTCGGAAATCGCGCGAGTCGAGAGGTTAGCCAAACCAACCTGAGGAAGGTTGCAGCGCAAGCCGAAGATCGTTCTCCGCAGAAGACTGTATATGCCTTCGATAGTCTCGAAGAGGCTTTCCCGCTAGCTGACCCAGGCTTAGAGCCTTTCGGATCAGAAGTCCTTGTTCAGCTCCGTACACCGCCTACGAGGTCGAAAGGCGGTATCATCATCCCAGATGAGGCACGAGAGACCGACCAGTGGAATACACAGGTCGCGAAGATCGTAGCAGTAGGACCCGTTGCATTCCGTAACCGTGATACGATGGAACTTTGGCCGGAGGGCTCCTGGGCAAAGCCCGGCGAGTATGTGCGAGTTCCAAAATACGGTGGCGACCGGTGGTGGGTGGATTCGGAGGGAGTCGATAAGAAGTCTCTCTTCGTGGTTTTCAACGATATGGATCTAGTCGGTCGAGTGCCCGAGGACAAAGTCCTTGGCATGATCGCCTATATCTACTAAACCCCTGTTAAGAGGTTGTCTCTAATGGCTCAAGACGATAAAGATAAAGAACCCGAAGTTACTCCAATTGGCCCGGGGGCCGATGAGGAGGAAGTTCATATCGAAGCTGATGAACGGGAATCTTCGCGAGGCCCAAAGGCCGATGATGACGAGGATGATGAGCGGGTTGGTCGATCGGAAGACGATGAAGAATCGGATGAAGACGACGGCCGGGAACGTAGACGTGAGAAACGTCGGCGCGAGAAACTACATCAGAGAGAGAGAGTTCGAAATGATCGTACCGAGCTTCGGTTTCTGCGGCAGCGGAATGAGGAGCTTGAGCGTCGATTCTCTCAGGTAGATGCCCGACTGGATCAGTCGGACCTCGGGAATATCGATGCTCGTATTGGAATGCTCGATCAGCAGATTGCTGAGGCTGAGCGTTTGCATGCCGAGGCGATCACAAAGCAGAACGGGGCCGCAGCTACGGAAGCGCTGCAGATCCGGGACGCATTTCGCGATGAGAAGTCTCAACTTACATTCGCGAAGGGTCAGAGAGTACAACAATCCCGGCAGCGTCAGCAGCAGGGTCAGCAACAGCAGGTAGATCCGGCTGTTGTTCGAAACGTCGAGAATTGGCTTAGCGATAACGATTGGTTCGACCCCCAGTTGCGGGACGAGGATTCAAGGATCGCTCGTGCGATCGAGGATTCCCTATACGCCGAGGGTCGCTTGGATGCTCGTAGCCCCAAGTACTGGGAAGAGTATAATCGGCGTCTCGCTAAGCGTGGTCTTGGTCCGAAAGCTTCCAATGGACAAGATCGGGACCGAGATGATGATTACGACGAGGATGAAGAAGACGATCGTCCCCCGAAGAAGCGGCAGGCTCGTGGTCCTAGGATTACCACGGGTGGGAGAGAGCGTCCTCTAAAGAAAGGCGAAGTCTATATCTCGGCTGAACGTCGCGAGGCGATGGAGAAAGCCGGAGTATGGGAGAACCCCTCCCTGAGAAACAAATATCTTCGTCAGTACGCGAAGTACGATCAAGAACATCGCGGCGAGCGCCGCCGATAAGCACTCGTTAGGAGAGCTGAATGGCTAAGAGAGAGAATTTGAAACGTGCGAGAGGCGAAGCCTCTGGCTCTCGTAGGGATCGTAGATCGGAAGATCGTCAGATCCGTGAAAATCGGGAGCTGAGTGATAGCGAGCGCGTTGATATGCTACGCAGAACTTTTTTCCAGTCTGCGTTACCGGATCTTCCGAAGATCGACGGATGGCATACTTGCTGGCTTACAACTCAGAACCCGAGAGACCCGGTTCATGGACGAATGCGATTAGGGTACGAGCTTCTTCAGGCTCATGAGATACCCGAATTCGAGCATATGGGGATTAAGGACGGCCCCTATAAGGGTGCGATCGGCGTTAACGAGATGGTTGCTGCGAAACTGCCTCAGCATCTGTATGAAGCCTTTATGCGTGAGGTGCACTATGAAGCGCCCCTTGCAGAAGAGGAGCAAATCTACAACGATGCTCTGGCAACTGGTGAGCAAGCGGCGCAAGCCGCTAAGCGTGGTGGGCGTATGAAGGCTCCGATCATCGAGACCGGGACGCAGGAACTGGGACAGCCCCGCGCTGTCCCGACCTTCTCGGACGATTAGTCGAATGAGTTGGCTTGGGGCATCGCGGATAACCCAAATTTTTGGAGTTGTCCAGAATGCAGACCTTCAACCCCTTTGGCCTGCAACCGGTAAACAGTCCCCAGGGACCCGGTGTACGGCCAGGCAACAACGCAGGTTCGATTGCCTCGGGGGCGGCTTTCAACGTCTTTATGAACGCTCCCGTTCAGATCGACGCGGCGACGCCTTCGAGCAATCTGATTCTTTCCACGGCTCTCGGAGCGGCGGGGGCCGGTGCTGCGGCAAATCGCATCATCGGTTCCTTCCAGGGAGTCGAATTCACCCTAACCGCAACGGGACGGCGTACTGTCTCGAATTTCTGGCCGTCCGGTACGGTCGCAACTCAGATTACGGCGTGGTATACCCGGGATCCATGGCTCACCTATAAGATCCAGGCTAACGGTTCGATCCCCGCGACGGCTCTCGGCGCGCAGGTATCGCTTACCACGAACGGTTCGGCTAATGGAAACACGACGACCGGTTTCTCTACCGTAGGCGTGGAATCCTCGACCGGATTTACCCAGAGCAGCACTAACCAGCTGCGTATCGTTGGGTTTGATCTGGATCCGAATAACTCCCCCGGCGACCCGTTTACGATTGTCCAGGTGCAGATCTCGATGCATCAGGATGTCGCGAACCAAGTCGCGTACTAACCGCAGCCAGAAAGGAGAACTACAATGGCAGTTCCAATGCGGAGTACCGACTTCCGCTCTATCGTCGAGCCGATCCTCAACGAGACGTTCGATGGCATCTACGACCAGCGCCAAGACGAGTGGAAGATGGTCTTCCGCGAGTTCCGTGGTACGCCCCGCAATTATCACGAGGAGCCTGTGCTCTTCGGTATGGGTGCGGCTCCGGCGCTGCCCGACGGTACGCCGGTTACCTACCAGTCCGGCGGTGTGCTGTTTATTCAGCGCTACGTCTATCAGGTCTTCGGCCTTGCCTTTGCATTGACTAAGGTGCTGGTTGAGGACGGCGATCACATCAAGATCGGACAGATCTACGCTGAGCATCTCGGTCAGTCGATGATCGAGACGAAAGAGACCCTCTGTGCGAACGTCATTAATACGGCGTTCACGGCAGGTTTCAACGGTGGAGACGGCGTGCCTCTCGTGGTTAATAACCACCCCCTGGCACCCCCAGCCGGAACGGCAAGCAATCTGTTGACAACCCCGGCGGCTCTCTCGCAGACCTCCCTTGAGCAGATGCTCATTCAGATCCGTGGTGCAGTCGACAATAACGGCAAGCGCATTCGTCTAAATCCGTTGCAGATCGTTACCGGTCCTAGCAACATTTTCCAGGCGGAAGTGCTACTCAAGTCCGTTCTTCGCACCGGCACGGCGAACAACGATATCAACCCCGTGAAGTCCATGGGATTGCTGTCGAAGGGGCAGGCGAACATTACCCGTTTGACTTCGACTACCGCTTGGTTTATCCAGACGGATGTCAAGAACGGGATGAAGCTTGCTATGCGCCGCACGCTCGAAAAGAGCATGGAGGGAGACTTCGAGACCGATAGCATGCGGTACAAGTCTACAGAGCGTTATATCCCGTCGTGGACTGATTGGCGCGCGATGTGGGGAACCCCAGGTCTCTAAGGAGTGCTCGGGCGGCGGCGGTCTCCTCGGAATCAGTTACCCCGATCGCTGGGGATGTGCGCGCCGTCGCCCGAACCTTCTCACTAGGAGAAAGATCAAATGCAATTCGATGATAATTTGCTGATCGGTCCTGTGGTGCCGGGGGGGACTTCCCGACCCGGTTTGCAGGCCGGAAACGATACCGATGGATCGAGTCCCCAATTCCGTGGAATCGGTCCTTTGGGTCGAAACTACGTTTATGACATTGTTCCTCTCGCCTTGGGAGCTGCGAACGTGGCCGCCGCGCAGCAGCTTGCGGGTGCTGGGAATATGGTGCTTACGGCGGGCACTGGAGTTACCGCGGTAGTAGTCAACGGACAGACTAGACTGCAGTTCGATGTTCCTCGGGCGGTCTCTCTCGCCTCTACGGGAAATATCTCTGGGGTTAACTTTACCATCTCGGGCTTCGATATCTATGGTCAGGCGATGACCCAGACAATCGCGGGTCCGAATAATAACACCGTCAACACCACCAAGGCTTTCTTTCAGGTTACTCAGATCGCCGCCAATGGAGCCGTGGGCACGAACACGAGTGCCGGAACCAGTGACATTCTAGGTATCCCGGTCATCGTCTCCGACCGTGGCTATGTCGATCGTGTAGGTTGGGCTAATGCTCTTGCGAACGATGCCGGTACTCTTACCCCTGCGGATGCTACGTCGCCCGCTACGGCAGCCACTGGAGACGTTCGCGGCACCTATCTGCCTAGCAGTGCGACAAACGGGGCTCGACGGCTCATAATCGAGGTATTGCTTCCGTCTACCGCGGTAGGCCCGAAGGCTACGAGGCTCGGAGCGCTCGGCGTCAACCAGGTGTAGGAGGGGTCATGCGTCCAGTTACTTTCAGTCGAGCGCTGGCTGCAGCGGCGGTCGGGGCTATTGCTGCGGCTCAGACCACAGCGGGTGCCGCCAATCTCCTTATCAACGGGACGCTGGCCTCGGGGGGAGTTGCAACCTTAGCTGCTCAACAGCAGCTAGGGTTCACTTCGGCTGGCAATATCGCAGCGGTGGTCTTTACGATAACCGGCACCGATGATGCCAATCGAATTATCTCGGAGACCGTTACAGGGGTCAACGCTAACACGGTTAATACGGTCCTGAACTATAGGACTGTGACTTCGATCGCGGCTAGCGCTGCGGTTGGAACGAACGTTACCGTTGATACCCTGCAATTGGGGTCTTCCCTTCCCATTCCGTTAGATCTCTACCTGCAGAATGGTCATGGGGTTTCCGTTAAGGCCACAGGCACGATTAATTATACCGTGCAGGTTACGAACGATGACCCGTTCAGTACTAACCCCTCTACCCCGTTAATCTGGATTACCGATCCGTCATTTGCAGCGAACCAGGTAGCTAGTGCTTCTGGAGCCACTGCTTTGCCGTTCCGAGCTGTTCGTTTGCTTACCAATAGTGGGGGCGGTTCGGCCCAGATTACGGTTTCTCAACAAGGGCTAATCGTATGAAAGACTTCAAGAATACTACAAAGATGGTTTCGGGCCATCATTTCGCGGCAGGCGGACACGTCGAGCGCATGCCCTTTGCTCGTGAACACCCCCTGAGACCTACCACCTCGGATGAGGGCAATTCCGGGGTGAAGCGCAGCAAGCCAACTACGGAGTCCGAGAAGACCCTGGGCGGCAAAAGCGAGCTGAACTCCGGGTATGCTCACGGGGGTAAGGTAGTTCATGTCCATCAGCATTACCATAACGGGAAACGTATGCCGTCAAAGCGGCAGATCGAGAAGGCCCGACGTAAGGCCGAGGGTGGTTTGATCTCTTCAGGAACGGCAGGAGTCAAGCTTGGTCAGAATGCCACGGCGAAAACTTCTGGTCGTGCAACGCCAAGTCGGTCAGGCTTTCGCAAGGGCGGGAATATCGGCCCGATCAAGAAAGGCGCTCTCCACAAGCAGATGGGAATCCCCCGGGGCGAGAAGATCGGCAAGGCCAGACTTCAGAAGGCCAAGCACTCTTCGAGTCCCCAGGAACGCAAGCGTGCGAACTTCGCTTTGAATATGAATAAAGCGACCGGTGGAACGATCAATCCCCGGGCTACCGGGGGGACGATTAACCGTTATGCGACCGGCGGTACCCAGAACCCCATGAACTGCGGCGGGGCTATGTACGCTAAGGGTGGGGAAGGAGGCGCAGAGTCCGTAATGCAGCGGCACCTTAGCTCCCCTGCCCCACGGGGGCATAAGGGACTAGGAGCTATGATTAGACGCGGGCGGTAAGCTTTGCTATGCTGCGCACTCATAACCAACCGAAGCTAGCTGAAGAAGCAGGCTGTCTCACCCGGAGAAGCCTACATGCCATTCAGCGGTACCGTATCGACCACGGTATTCAACGTCGGTAAATTGATCGACCGGGCTTTCGGTCGGTGTAAGCTCGCTCCTCAGCAGATCACTCCCGAATACATCCAGATCGCTAAAGATCTGCTGTATGCTTTTCTATCTACCCTCGGCAACGAGGGTATTCCTTTGTGGGCGCAAGCGAAACAGATAATCCCGATCTATGAGGGCGTTCAGGATGTTCCCCTCGGACCCGAGGTGATTGATGTTCTTAATGCGAATCTGCGTACCTCGACACGACTGACCGGTAATACGGGACTTCAGACCTCTTCCGAGGGGGTGGCTACCTTCGCCTTCGACGGGGATTTAACAACAGCATGCACTCAAGTCTCGGCCGGCGGCAATATCACCGTAGGTCTCGGGGCGGACTATAACCCCTCGACGTGGGGGTTTATGCCGAACGTCTCCGGTACTTGGGACTTCGCTTTTCAGACTTCTGGTGATAGTATAACATGGACAACCGTATATACCGGATCGGCCGTAACGGTCGTCTCTGGAGAATGGTTCTGGACGGATATCGAGGGGATTCCCGAGACTGGCGTAAGCTGGGCCCGGATGCTCGCTCTGAATACTACTGTCCTAGACGTGGTAGAGTTCGTGATCGAAGACGCACCAAACGAGATCCCGATCGCGAAGATCAACCGAGACGATTACGCGAATCTGCCCAATAAATGGTTTACGGGACGCCCGGTCCAGTTCTGGTACGATAAGCAGATTCCCAACCCCCTGATAGTCCTTTGGCCGGTTCCACAGTTTCAGTATACGTTTAATCAGCTTGTCCTTTACGTCAACCGGTACATTATGGATGTCGGGGACCTGACCGATTCGGTCGAGGTTCCGCAACGTTGGTTGCTTGCGATTATGACGGAGCTTGCGCGGCAGCTGGCGATGACGATTCCCGAGGTCAAGTCGGATGTTCTAGCCTACCTAGGACCCGAGGCGGATATGCAGCTAAAGCGGGCCTGGGCTTCCGAAACCGATCAGGCTCCGACGTTCCTGCGACCTCGCATCTGGAATTATACGAGGTAATCAGATGCCTATCTTTCTTGACCCGAGGGGGCAGGCAACTTACGGCGTAGGCATTTGTGCCCGCTGCAGCCGTAAGATGTTCCTGACCGAATTGCATTCCGACCCAAACTCACCGGGGCTAATGGTATGTAAAGCAGATCTTGACGTTTTGGATCCATACCGTTTGCCCGCACGAGAGACAGAAGACATCACTTTACCTTTCTATCGGCCTGACTTGGACCTAACTTCGCCGGGTCCGCTGTTGCCCGTCGATCAGATGCTAAGACAGCGACTGCAGACCGAGGACGGTCGGGATATCCTTACCGAAGACGGTCAATACATCATCGTCGATATACCACCGGGGCCTCTCGATGTTCCATAGAAAACTAATCCGCAACGGTTTCCGTGCTCTCGGGGCAATTCTAGTGACGGCTTCGGGGCTTGTGCATGCACAAGTCTCGATCTCGCAGCTACCTCCGGCGAATCTGCCATTAAAGCCTACCGATCAGATTATCGTTAATCAGACGATCAGTGGGGTTAAGGCCACTAGGCAGTCGCCTATCTCTACTATTACGGGGGGACTGAATTCTCACTTCGTGCTGCAGGCGGCAGACCCGACGTTACTCCAATCGAGAGTTCTGACGGGAACCGCTAATCAAGTAATCATTACCGACGGGGGTGCTCTCGGTAACCTGACGCTATCTTTGCCGCAGTCGATTGCTCCCTCGAATAGCCCCACGTTCGCGGGGCTTACCCTTACCGGGCCTCTCTCGGGCACCACAGCGGGGTTCTCGGGTAATGTCTCGGTGGCGGGGCTTACGGCTACCTCGGGTAACTTCTCGGGAGGAGCCGTTTCGATGGGAGCTTTAACAGCTACCACCGGCAACTTCTCCGGCGCAGTATCTGCCCTAAGCCTCTCCCTGACAAATCCCTTGCCGGCTACTTCGGGCGGCACCGGGCAATCAAGCTATGCGGTAGGTGACATCCTTTCGGCTGATACTACCACGACGTTGTCTAAGATCCCCGATGTCTCAGTCGGGAGCTATCTTCGATCCGGGGGTATCAACACTTTACCCCTGTGGTCCACTCTTAAATTGCCGAACTCTGCCCTCCAGGGGGATCTCTTCTTCGCTTCTGCCGCCAACACAATGGGTAACCTTGCTGACGTTGCTGCGGGTTCCTATCTACGATCCGGGGGAGTAGGGGCTAATCCGGTCTACTCGACTACAACGATTCCGAATACTTCGGTTTTAGGGGATCTTTGGTATGGAAGTGCGAGTAATGTCGTATCCACTCTTGCAGGAAATATCACGACAACCAAGCAGTTTCTTACTCAAACAGGTTCAGGTGCAGTATCTGCAGCTCCCGTATGGGGGACGATTGCTGCTGGGGATCTGCCCGGAAGCTTCAGTGGTTTTGCGAACCCTACCGCATCAGTAGGACTTGCCGCGGTAAACGGATCGGCCACTACTGCGATGCGGTCGGATGCCGCTCCCGCTCTTTCACAGGCTATTTCGCCTACGATGACGGGTACCTGGGTTTTTTCTCCCACGGCAGCTGGTACGAATTTTACCATCAATAATACGACTTCAGCGGCGTCCTCGACTTTACGGGTAGCTTCTACTTTTACGTCGATCTCTACTAACCCCCTGTTAACTTTGATCTCTACGGCTAGTACCCCATTGGCTACTTTCTCAATCTCTGCGAATGGTACTGTGGGGACCGATGATTTCACGATATTTCAGAATGGTGCTAGTAATCGTGACGCATCATTGCTGAATCGGTCGAGCACTAGGGTTCTGAATCTGGGGACCAGTGGCAGTAATCGAGTAG
>Ga0081540_1004112_pt1 | contig 11232 bp, 12 predicted proteins | sample TabmetS2T1R1_FD_71024 | JGI IMG/M metagenome (GOLD analysis project Ga0081540, IMG submission 71024) | Tabebuia heterophylla rhizosphere microbial communities from the University of Puerto Rico - S2T1R1 | ecosystem: Host-associated > Plants > Roots > Rhizosphere ...
GACCTGGCGCGCCGACGTGAAGCCGACCCGCTTCGCGCCGCGCTGCGGGACGAACTTCGCCGCGCTGGTGGTGCCGGTCTCGGTGCTGTTCGACCGCATCTGGCCGGTGGCGCCCGCGCTCTACACGCCATTCGCCGTCTCGCTGCTCTCGCTGGCGCTGACGATGGAGCTCTGGCAGCTCGTGCAGGCCTCGCGCTCGCGGGTCGCACGGGTCTTCCTGCTGCCCGGGCTCGGGCTGCAGCGCCTGACCACGCGCGAGCCCTCGGACGACGAGACGCGGCTGGCTCTCACCGCCGTTGCGGCCGTCTTGCGGCGCGAACTGGCCTAGGTATCAAGCTAGCGGCGCGTTTGCGCCGATACAGGACGGGAGATGCCGCCCGTCTACCGTGGCCATTTCGGCAAGCCGCAGGCCGAGCGCCTGCTCTGGCGTGCCGGTTTCGGGCCTCGGCCCGGCGAGGCGGAGCGGCTGGCGAAGCTCGGGCTCGAGGGCGCCGTGCACTCCCTCATGCGCCCCGGCCGCGACCGGCTGAAGGGGCCGCGGCCGCACGACGACCGCGGGCGCAAGCTCTCGCCCTACGACCGCTGGGGTCACGACCAGCTCTGGTGGCTCGACCGGATGGTGCGGACGACGAAGCCGCTGCACGAGCGGATGACGCTCGTCTGGCACGACTGGTTCGCCACCTCGCGCGACGGGGTCGGGCCGGCGAAGCTGATGCTGCGCCAGAACCAGCTCTTCCGCCGCCTCGGCCTGAGCTCGTTCCCCGGCCTCCTGATGGAGGTCACGCGTGACCCCGCGATGCTGCTCTGGCTCTCGGGCGTCGACAACGAGAAGGGCTCGCCGAACGAGAACTACGCGCGCGAGCTGATGGAGCTCTTCACGCTCGGCGCGGGCCGCGGCGCCTACACCGAGCGCGACGTGCGCGAGCAGGCCCGGGCGCTGACCGGCTTCCGCTACACGTGGAGCGAGAACCTCGGCCCGACTCGCTTCCGTTTCGACGCGAAGCGCCACGACACCGGGACGAAGCGGATCTTCGGCAAGCGTGGCCACTTCGACTGGCGCGACTCGTGCCGGCTCTGCGTCCACCACCGGCTGCACCCCTCCTTCTTCGTGACCAAGCTCTGGAGCTACTTCGTCCCGGTGCCTCCGAGTCGCGCAACGAAGCGCTCGCTCGAGCGGCTCTACGTCAAGAGCGGCTACGAGGTCGCGCCGGTCGTCGCCGCGATCCTCCGCCACCCCGCGCTCTACAACGGGCCGCGGATGGTCAAGTCGCCGGCGCTCTACCTCGCGGGCCTGCTGCGCGGGCTCGGGCGCGGCGTCGACACCGAGGCCTGGACGTGGCTGCTCCAGCTCGCCGGCCAGCAGCTCTTCTACCCGCCGAACGTCGCGGGCTGGGACGACTCGCGCTGGCTCGACACCGCCACGTTCCGCGCGCGCTGGGAGATCGCCGGCTACGCGATGCGCCCGCGCGTGCTGAAGGAGTCCGCCAAGCACGTCCCAGGCGAGGCCGACAAGCTGGTCGACCGCGCGCGCGCCGTGCTCGGCGGCCCGACGCTTACCGGCCGGACCGAGGCGACGCTGACCCGGTTCGCGAAACACGCGCTCGGCGATGCGAACTCCCACTGGAAGAAGCAGCAGTACCCGCCGCTGATCGAGAACGCGCTGCGGCAGCTGCTGGCCACCGCCCCCGACCTGCAGACCTGCTGATGAGCCGCTCCTGCCACCACTGCGACGAGTTCACGCGCGCCTCGCTCCTCCGGCGCGGCGCCGCCGAGGCGGGCCGCGGGCTGCCCGCGATCGAGCCCGGCATGCCGGCACCCGCGGGCACGGGGCTCGACCGGCGCAGCTTCGTCTCGGGCGCGCTCGGGCTCGCACTCTCGGTCTACGGCCTCGGCAAGCTGCGGCTGTTCGAGGACGGGATCGCGCAGGCGGCCTCGGGCCCGGCCCAGCCGGTGCTCGTCTCCGTCTTCCTGCCGGGCGGCGCCGACTCGCTCTCGGTGCTCTACCCCGCGCTCGACCCGAACTACCGGAAGCTGCGCCCGACGCTCGCCCTGCCGGACTCCGCCGGCCCGGTCTTCAGCGAGGACAACCGGCTCCACTGGCACCCGAAGCTGCAGCCGCTCGCGACGCTGCACGCCGAGGGCAAAGTCTCGGTCATGCCGGCGATCGGCTATACCCATCCCGACCAGTCGCACTTCACCTCGCGCCACTTCTGGGAGGTCGGCGCGACCGACGCGCGCCTGGCGAGCGGGTGGCTGGGGCGCTACCTCGACCACCACGGCACGAAGGACAATCCGCTGCAGGGCCTCTCGCTCGACTACCAGCTCCAGCCGGCGCTGGCCTCGACGAAGGTGCCCGTCGCCTCCCTGGCCGCGCCCGACGAGTACACGTTCTGGGCGCCGGGCGTCTGGGGCGAGGTCGAGAGCCGCATGCTCCAGACGATGGGCGCGCTCGGCGCGCGCCGCTCCGACCCGTTCCTGAACCAGGCGGCGAAGGCGGTCGCGCAGTCGGACCGGCTGCGGCGGCAGCTCGCGCCGTTCGCGAAGAACTCCGACCACGGCTTCGGCAGCCCCGTGACCTATCCCGACGACGACAGCGGCTTTCCGCGCCAGCTCTCCGGCCTCGCCGCGATGCTGGCAGCGAACCTGCCGCTGCACTGCGTCGCGCTCACCGCACCGGGCGAGTACGACACGCACTCGGACCAGCCGCAGGCGCTCGCCGACGGGCTCGACCTCACCGCGCGGACGCTGCTCGCCTTCCAGCGCGACCTCGAGGCCCGCGGCCTCGCCGACCGCGTGCTGACGCTCGTCTGGTCGGAGTTCGGCCGGCGCGGCGAGGAGAACGGCAGCGACGGCACCGACCACGGCGCGGCCGGCACGGCCTTCCTGATCGGCTCCCGCGCGCGCGGCCGGATGGTCGGCGAGTTCCCGGGCCTCGCCAACGGCCTCGACGGCGACGGCAACCTGAAGCCGACCTCGGACTTCCGCGGCGTCTACTGCTCGCTGGTCGAGCAGTGGCTCGGCGGGGACGCCAGGGCGGTGATCCCGGGCGCGAGCGCGTTCTCGCGGCCGGCGCTCGTCGCGTGAGCAAGGCGGTTCTGACCGCAGTCCTCGGCCTCGCGCTCAGCTGGCACCCGACCCCGGCGAGGCTCGGCGTCGGCGCAAGCGAGTTCCACCTCGTGCTCTCGCGGCCGAGCGTCAAGGCCGGCGTCGTCGAGATCGAGCTCCAGAACACCGGCCAGGACCCGCACGACCTGCGCGTGCGCCGCGTCGGCGGGACGCACACGTTCTCGATCCCGGTGACCGACCCGGGCAAGCGCCGCTCGATCGCGATCCGCGTGCGGCCGGGCCGCTACCGGCTCTGGTGCTCGCTGGCGAACCACGCCGCTGTCGGCATGCAGGCGTCACTGCGCGTGCGCTGAGAGACTGCGCGCATGCGCGAGAGGCTGACCGTCGCCTGCGCCCAGGTCGAGCCGGTGATCTTCGACCGCGACGCGACGATCGAGAAGCTCGGCGAGACGGCCGCCGAGGCCGCCGGCAAGGGCGCGCGCCTGGTCGTCTTCCCAGAGGCCGTGATCCCGGCCTACCCGTCCTCGGTGTGGGCGAAGGCGCTCGCGGGCTGGGCCGAGGACGGAGCCAAGGAGGCGTTCGCGCTGCTGGCCCGCGAGGCCGTCGAGGTGCCGGGCCCGGCCGAGCGCCGGCTCGGCGGGCTCGCCCGCGAGCACGAGGTCTGGCTCGTGACCGGAGTCACCGAGCGCGACCCGGCCCACCCTGGCACGCTCTACAACACGCTCCTCTTCCACGGGCCCGACGGCGGGCTCGCGCTGAAGCACCGCAAGCTCGTGCCGACGAACCACGAGCGCCTGGTCTGGGGCCCCGGCGACGGCGACGGGCTCGAGGCGGTCGAGACGCCGTACGGCAGGCTCGGCGGCCTCGTCTGCTGGGAGAACTACATGCCGCTCGCCCGCTTCGCGCTCTACGAGTCGGGCGTCGAGCTGTACGTCGCGTCGACCGCCGACGACAGCGAGGAGTGGCAGTCGACCCTCGTGCACATCGCACGGGAGTCGCGCTGCTTCGTGATCGCGCCGTCGCACTTCCAGCGGGCCGCGAGCTACCCGGACGACTTCCCGCTGGCGCGGCTGCTCGACGGCGTGGAGGTGATCGGGCGCGGCGGCTCCGCGGTGCTCGCCCCGGACGGCTCGTACCTGGCCGGGCCGCTGTGGGACGAGGAGGGCGTCCTCTACGCCGAGCTCGACCCCGCCAGGCTGGACGGCGAGCGGCAACGCTTCGACCCGACCGGCCACTACCACCGCCCCGACGTGTTCCGCCTCGACCTCACCAGGGAGGGATAACCCGATGGCCACCATCCTCTGCGTGCTCTACGACGACCCCGTGAGCGGCTACCCGCCCGACTACGCGCGGGACGCGATCCCGGCGATCGCCGGCTACCACGGTGGCCAGACCGCGCCGACGCCGGAGGCGATCGACTTCACTCCCGGCGAGCTGCTCGGGAGCGTCTCCGGCGAGCTTGGGCTGCGGCGCTTCCTCGAGGAGCGCGGTCACACCTACACCGTCACGGCCGACAAGGACGGGCCGGACTCGACCTTCGAACGGGAGCTTCCGCAGGCCGAGGTCGTGATCTCGCAGCCGTTCTGGCCGGCGTACCTGACCGCCGAGCGAATCGCCAAGGCGCCCGGCCTGAAGCTCGCGGTGACGGCGGGGATCGGCTCGGACCACGTCGACCTCCAGGCAGCCATCGACGCCGGGATCACCGTCGCGGAGGTCACCTACTCCAACAGCATCAGCGTCTCCGAGCACGTCGTGATGGCGATCCTGGCGCTCGTGAGGAACTACATCCCCTCGTATCAGCGTGTGGTCGAAGGCGGCTGGAACATCGCGGACTGCGTCTCGCGCTCCTACGACCTGGAGGGCATGCAGGTGGGCACCGTCGGCGCCGGGCGGATCGGCTCGGCGGTGCTGCGGCGGCTGAAGCCCTTCGAGGTCGGGCTCCACTACACCGACCGTCACCGCCTGCCGAGCGAGGTCGAGGACGAGCTCGGCGTCACCTACCACCAGGACGTCGAGTCGCTCGTCGAGGTCTGCGACGTGGTCACGATCAACGCGCCGCTCCATCCCGAGACGGAGCATCTCTTCGACGCCGCGCTGATCGGCCGGATGAAGCGCGGTGCGTACCTGGTGAACACCGCCCGCGGCAAGATCTGCGACCGCGACGCGGTGGTGGCGGCCTGCGAATCGGGCCAGCTCGCCGGCTACGCGGGGGACGTCTGGTTCCCGCAGCCGGCACCGGCCGACCACCCGTGGCGGAGCATGCCCCACCACGGCATGACGCCGCACATCTCCGGCTCCAGCCTCTCGGCCCAGGCACGGTACGCGGCCGGGGTGCGCGAGATCCTCGAGTGCTGGTTCGAGGGGCGGCCGATCCGCGAGGAGTACCTGATCGTCGACGCGGGGCGGCTCGCCGGGGCCGGCGCGCACTCCTACAGCCCGGGCGATGCGACCGGCGGTTCCGAGGAGGCATCTCGGTTCACGCGCTGAGCAGCCGCGGCTCGAGCGGCTCCTCGCCCTCGGGCGTGACGCGGTAGGCGCGCGAGCGCGCGCGCGAGCTGACAACCTCCGCCAGCTCCAGGCCGTCGAAGCGCAGCGCGACGCAGTCGTCGGCCGCGAGGCCGGGTGGGAAGCCCTCGCCGACGAGCCGCGTGTAGACCGGCCGGCGCTCGCCCTCGCCGTCGTAGTGCGGGCAGGCGCTGCCGGGCAGGAAGCCGAGGCCGTCGCGCATCCCCTCGAGCTGCGGGCCGAACGAGTCGGTCACGCCGGCCTCGAACCAGCAGATCATCCCGGCGCTCCAGCCGGCCAGCACGACGCCTGCCTCCCACGCCTGGCGCAGGATCGCGTCGAAGCCGTGGACGCGCCAGATCGCGAGCGCGTTGGCGGTGTTCCCGCCCGTGACGTAGATCGCGTCCTGGGCGAGCGCCAGCTCCCGCAGCTCGGCCGGCGGCCACGGGAAGAACGACAACTGCGAGACGACCGCGCGGCGGGCGAGCTGCTCGAAGATGGTGAGCGTGACATCGGCCTTCTCCGAGACCGCCGTGGGCACGACCAGGACGCGCGGCCGCTCGACGCCCGTCAGCCCGAGCCAGTAGTCCTCGAGCGGGAGCCGCTCCTCGTCCTCCCACGAGATGCCGCCCATCGCGACGATCGTTCGCTTAGCTCCGGTGTCAGACACGCAAACGAGAGTGTGACCGTTCGTCCACAACCCCGCACGACACCCGGGAACGACGCAGGACACCGGTGTCAGACACCGTGACCGAAGTGTCACGGCGGTATCGTCGAGAGCGTGCTCGACCCGTCCCGGCTCGCTCTCTTCGTCGGCGCCGCCCTGCTCCTGCTCGTCGTGCCGGGACCGTCGGTGCTCTACATCGTCACCCAGAGCGTCTCGCACGGCCGGCGCGCCGGGATCGTCTCGGTCGCCGGGATCACCACCGGCACGCTCGTCCACATCGCGGCGGCGACGGTCGGCCTCTCGGCGCTGCTGGCCTCCTCGGCGCTCGCTTTCGACGTCGTCAAGTACGCGGGGGCGGCGTACCTGATCGCGGTCGGCATCCGGAGGCTCGTCGGGTGGGAGCGACCGGGCGAGCCGCAGACCGGGGAGACCCGCGACCTGGGACGCCTCTACCGCCAGGGGATCGTCGTCAACACGCTCAACCCGAAGACGGCGCTCTTTTTCCTCGCCTTCCTGCCGCAGTTCGTCGACCCGGACGTCGGCACGCCGTGGGTGCAGATCCTCGTGCTCGGGCTGCTGTTCGCGACGCTCGGGTTCCTCAGCGACGGAGTCTGGGCGCTCGTCGCCGGGACGCTCGGCGAGCGGCTCCGGCGGAGCCGCCGCTTCCCCGCCGTTCAACGCTACGTCTCCGGCTCGGTCTTCGTCGGCCTCGGCGCCGTTGCCGCGCTGACCGCGCCCGTGAAGCAGAGCTCGTAGACCTGGCCGCGCCTCGAGCGCAGCGCTCGGTACAGTGCCGGTCCCGGGGTGCCGCGGCAAGCGGCTGAGATCACACCCGTCGAACCTGATCTGGCTAGCACCAGCGAAGGGAGCGGATGGAGCAGCAGACACCCAGCTGGGGAATCACGCCCGTGCCGGAGCGGCTGCGCGTGCTCGGGCTGTTCGACCTGACGCTGCTCTGGGGCAACCTGTCCGTCAGCCTGCTCGTGATCGTCGCGGCCGCCGGGCTCGTGCCGATGCTCTCCCTGCCGCAGGCGCTGCTCGCGATCGTGATCGGCGCGGTCGCGGGGAACGTGCTGCTCGGCCTGGCTGGCGCGATCGGGGCCGACGCGCGGGTGCCGGGGATGGTGCTGCTGCGCGCGCCGCTCGGCCGGCGCGGCTCGTACGCGCCGACGGTGCTGAACGTCGCGCAGAACCTCGGCTGGTCGACCTTCGAGCTGATCATCATCTCGACCGCCGCCGCTGCGCTCTCCGAGCGCGTGTTCGGCTTCCGCGAGCGCTGGCTCTGGGCGCTCCTGTTCGGCGCGATCTCGCTTGTGCTCGGGCTGCTCGGCCCGATCGGCTTCGTCCGCCGCTACCTGAAGAAGTTCGCCGCCTGGGCGGTCGCGGCCTCGATCGTCTACCTGACCTGGTGGGTGCTCGACAAGGCCGACCTGCACGCGCTCTGGCACCAGGGCGGCGTCGGCGGCGTCTCGCTCGGCCAGGGAATCGACCTGGTGATCGCCAACATCGTCTCCTGGACCCCGCTCGCCGCCGACTACACGCGCTTCGCGCGCGACCGGCGCAGCGCCTTCTTCGGCGCCGGGGTCGGGTACCTGCTGCCGACCGTGTGGTGCTTCGGGATCGGCTCGCTGCTCGTGCTCTCGCGCGACCTGAGCGAGCCGACGCAGATCCCGAACGTGGTCGCGACCGGCAGCGCGCTCGCCGTGCTCGCGCTGCTGATGCTGACCGTGGACGAGAGCGACGAGGCCTTCGCCGACATCTACTCGACCGCGGTCTCGCTGCAGAACGTGCTGCCGCGAGCCTCGCAGCGGCTCTTGATCGCGCTGGTCGCTGCGACCGCCACCGCGGGCGCGATCGTGATCGACCTCGGCAACTACCTGACCTTCCTCTACCTGCTCGGCTCGGTCTTCGTGCCGCTCTTCGCCGTGCTGCTCGCGGACTGGCTGGCGCGCGGCGCGCACTACTCCGAGCGCGACGTGTTCGACGGGCCGCGCGTGCGCTGGCCGCTGCTCGGCGCGTGGGCGGCCGGCTTCGCGCTCTACCAGTGGCTCTCGCCCCAGGGGCCGAGCTGGTGGACCGATCTCGTCGGGCGCCTCGACCCCGGCCACGCGACGCTGACCGCCTCCCTGCCGAGCTTCGCGCTCGCCTTCTGCCTGACGCTGCTTGTGACACGGTTAGATTCGCTGGGTGCGGCCGCTCGCAGTCGTCGGGAACCTCTCGCTCGACCGCGTTGACGGCGGCGAGCCGCGGGCGGGCGGCGCGCCGTTCCACGCGGCCAGGGCCCTGCGCGTGCTCGGGCGCCCGGCGCTCGTGGCCGTCAAAGGCGCCGACGCCGACCGGCGGCTGCTGTTGCCGCCGCTCGTGCGCCTCGGGCTGCCGGTGCTCTGGCGCGGCGGCGAGACGACGGCGGCCTTCTCGTTCAGCTACTCGGGCAACGTGCGGTCGATGATCGTCGACGCGCTCGGGCCGGTCTGGAGCCCGGCCGACCTACGCGGGCTCGAGCGCGCGGACTGGGTCCACGTCGGCGCCCTCGCCCGCTCCGATTTCCCACCCGAGACGCTGTCGGCACTGGCACGCGACCGGCGCCTCTCGTTCGAAGGACAGGGGCTGGTGCGACCGGCCCGAACGGGCCCGCTCGTCCTCGACGCCGACTACGACCCGGACGTGCTGCGCCACGTGTCCGTGCTGAAGCTGGCCGAGGAGGAAGCGCTGACGCTCGTCGGCGGGCTCGACCGGGAGGCGCTGGCCTCGCTCGGCGTCCCGGAGGTCCTGGTCACCTTCGGCTCGGAGGGCGCGCTGGTCCTCGCCGACGGCCGGCTCGAGCGAGTCCACGCCCGGGCGATCGGAAGCGAGGTCGACCCGACCGGGGCCGGGGACGCCTTCATCGCCGCCTACCTCGTCTCGCGCTCCTCCGGTCACGCGCCGGTGCCGGCCGCCCGCCGGGCGAGCACGATCGTGGCCGACCTGCTCCGCGGGCGGCTTTCGTGAGAGCGCTCGTGCGGACCGTCGACGGCGTCTTCGAGGTCGACCTCGAGGAGGAGCTCGTGCTCGGGCCCTCCCTGGCCGACGTCGAGCCGGACGACGTGCCGCTCTCGCTCCCGCTCGTCGTCGCCGCGGCCACGGTGGGGTCGACCGTGATCGCCGTCGTCGACCGCCGCCCCCCGCTCGCGGTCTCGAACGACGCGGGCCGCACGTGGCGCGAGGCCGGCGGCGGCCTCCCACCGGGGCGAGCGGTCGCGATCGCCGAGGACGACCCTGACCACGTCGTCTACGCGGCGCGCAACCGGCTCTACGAGTCCACGAATGGCGGCGTCTTCTGGCGTGCCCTGTCCCCGGAGCTACCGGAGATCGAAGCCGTGTCCCTGAGCGCCTAGTTCGTTCAAGTAACAGACTGTTACTTGGTTCTCGGAAACGCCCTCGGAGCGCGGTTCCGCTGGCCGAACGGGCAAGTAACAGACTGTTGCTAGCTAGGGCAGGCGGAACTCGCCGCGGGCGACGATCACGGCGCTGCCGCCGACCTCGACCCGCTCGAGCCGGTCGGCCGTCCCGTCGGCCCGCGCGAAGAGCGTCGACGGCCGACCGATCTCGACGCCCTGGGTGATCTCGATCTCGTCGCCGAAGCCGATCCGCCCATGACGCGCCAGGTGCACCGCGAACGGCCCGGCGGCCGAGCCGGTGGCCGGGTCCTCCGCGATGCCGCCGCCCGGCGCGAACATCCGCGCCCGCCACTTCCCGCCCGAGCCGGCGAAGCAGTAAGCGCCGAGCAGCCCCGGGACGTCGAGCAGGGCGCCGACGTCCGGCCGCAGCGCCGTCAGCTCCTCGACCGAGGGAAGCCCGACGTAGGCGAACCGGGCGCCGTTGTCGTAGTGCTCGACCGGCAGCTCCGACCGCTCGACGCCCAGCGCCGCGAGCAGCGCCTCGGCGGCGGCGTACGGCTCCCACGTCGGCAGCGGCTGGAGCATCTCGCCGAAGACGATCCGGTCGCCTTCGCGCTCCAGCTCGACCGGCACGATGCCCGACAGCGTCTCGAGCCGGATCTCCCCGAGCTGCAGCGGCCCGCCGAGCACGAAGGCCGTGCCGAGCGTCGGATGCCCGGCGAACGGCAGCTCGACCGACGGCGTGAAGATTCGGATCCGCGCGTGACCGCCGGCCTCGGGCGACAGCACGAAGACCGTCTCCGACAGGTTCAGCTCCCGCGCCAGCCGTTGCAGCTCGTCGTCCTCGAGCCCTCGCCCGTCCGTGAACACCGCCAAGGGGTTCCCTGCGAGCGGCGTGTCGGTGAAGACGTCCGCCACGACGTACCGAAAGGTGCGCACGACCGGAGACTATGCTCCGGCCCGTGCGGTTGGTGATCGTGCGTCATGCCCAGGCTGCGTCCGGGGAGCCGGACGAGCTCAGGCCTCTCACCCCGGAAGGCCGCGAGACCGCTCGCGCGCTCGGGCGGCGGCTTGCCGACGAAGGTCTCGGCCCCGACGCCGTGCTGACCAGCCCGCTGCTGCGCGCTCGCGAGACGGCACAGGAGCTCGCTCGCCCCGTCGGACTCGAGCCGGAGCCCGACGAGCGGTTGGCGCCGGGCGCGACCGCCGAGGCCGTGCGCGCGGCGGCCGAGGAGCGGGGTGAGACCGTGATCGTGGTCGGGCACCAGCCCGACTGCTCGCGCATCGCGGCCGCGCTCGCGGGCGGCGAGGAGCCCGCGTTCCCGCCGGGCGGGATGCTCGCGATCGAGCTGCCGTGACCGCCATCGCCGTCCGCGGCCTGCGCAAGTCCTACGGCATGCTCGAGGCGGTCGGCGGGATCGAGTTCGAGGTGCAACGGGGCGAGGTCTTCGGCCTGCTCGGCCCGAACGGCGCCGGCAAGACGACCACGGTCGAGATCCTCGAGGGCTACCGGCAGCGCGACGGCGGCGAGGTCGAGGTGCTCGGCACCGACCCGGCGCGCGCCGGCGGAGACTGGCGCGAGCAGATCGGCGTCGTGCTCCAGTCGTCGGCGATGTA
>Ga0081540_1004113_pt1 | contig 11231 bp, 7 predicted proteins | sample TabmetS2T1R1_FD_71024 | JGI IMG/M metagenome (GOLD analysis project Ga0081540, IMG submission 71024) | Tabebuia heterophylla rhizosphere microbial communities from the University of Puerto Rico - S2T1R1 | ecosystem: Host-associated > Plants > Roots > Rhizosphere ...
ATCCACAGAGATTCGCTGCGGAAGTTGTGTATCCGCCAAATCGGCTCAACAGGAAATTGTGCAGGCGTTGCTCGAGGGTGAGACCCTGTTCGTCGCAAAAAGTGAGCTTTGTTGCGGGAATCAGAAAGACGGCGCTCGGACCAATTCCTTGTTCTCTGACGCTGTTTCTGTCAGCATCCGATGACATAGAGATTCCCCCGAGAAGGTTCTCAGCACAAAATGGCAGGGCAGAATTGAGATGAAATTGTTACTTTGCCTGGCCGATTTTCTCTTGCAACGCTCCTTGCAACTGCTTGAACTGGGCGAGCTGTGCTTCCATGACCGAGGTTTGTGCCTGCAATACCCGGGAAACGATCTGCAGAGATTCACGGTCTCGAATGGTTGATACGAGACTGATCAGGTCAGCGGCTTCGAAGGCGATGCTAGTCATGTATTTATCCTCGGGGCGAAATCGTACATGGGCCTAGCCTAGGCGTCAACGAAAATCAGGTACACCTAAGCTGAATTTAAACCACTCTTTGCGCGATTGTGCTAAACTCCCGCTCCCGTATTGAGTAAAAGTTCCTATTGCAAGTCGGAATCGAGTGCATGCCTATCTAAGAATTGACGTGATATAACCGACTGGCCATCTGCGACTCGTGCCCGCAACTGCCGTCTTTAAGAGGGGACCATGGTCACTCCAAAAGAGGGAAATCGCTTCTATATTGGCCTGTCGGCAACGATGCACGATTCTGCGATTGCGATCGTTGGCCCATCAGGCGCGCTGCTGTTTGCGGAAGCGACTGAGCGCTACATGCAACGCAAGAAGGCTTATAACTGTCCTCCTGATGACTTGATACGTGGGCCGGAATTAGTTGCGGAGTATTGTGACCGTGATGCGGAGCTTGTGTTAGCGCTCACCTGGAGTCAACAGCATCTCACCCGGCTTAACCTCATGTGTGAATCAGGCTCTCCCCTCGCTCAGACAACCAGCAAATATGTGGAAGACGCTACCTGGCCGATGCCCGATCCTGCGGGATTATTCATTGGCTTAAGAAATAGCATCAGTCAGGCTGCGGTAAACCTGATCTCGTCGAAGCAGATTCCGAACCCAGTTATCGTCAGGCACTACGATCATCATCTTACTCACGCTGCCAACGCTGCTTACACGAGTCCATTCGATGAGGGCGTGGTAGCGGTGATTGATGCCTACGGCGAAGGTGGATCTACCGGATTTTTCCACTACAAACAAGGAAAACTTATTCCTGTGCATGCAGAACCTCAGACCCACTGGTCTCAGGCAAGTCTCGGATTCTTCTACTCTCAATTGTGTGCTTTTTGCGGATTCGATCCCATCAAAGGTGATGAATGGAAGGTGATGGGACTTGCTCCTTATGGAACGCATGACCCCGAACTCTACGATCTCCTGAGGCCGATGATTCACGTGGACGATCTTGTGTTTACTTCAGCATGTTCAGACGTTGAAGTCTTAAGACGAGTGAGAGAATTACGATCCCGAGTGCGATCGCCTGAATCTTCGCCCTTCGAGTCTGCGGACCTAGCCCGTACCGGGCAAATAATATTTGAAGAAGTAATGACAGAACTGCTCAACAATCTTCACCGTCGAGGGATTTCAGACAACCTTGCTATGAGCGGTGGTTGTGCTTTGAACTCCTCTTTTTGTGGGCAAATAACCGAGCGTACCGGATTCAAATATCTACATATCCCGTCGGCGCCGGGAGACGATGGCAATGCTCTGGGAGCGGCATACCTGGCATTTAGCTCCGATCACGCAGGGACTGACCAGTTCCCTGGAGCGCGAAATCCCTATGTCGGTTCCAGCGTTTCAGAAAAATCAATGAAGGCCATGCTTGATTTCGGCAGGTTCAAAGAACCCACGAAAACTTCATGCAGAGTACACGAAAGAGCGGCTGCACTGCTGGCTTCGGGCAAAATTATCGGCTGGTTTCAGGGACGCGCTGAGTTCGGTCCACGGGCGCTCGGGAATCGATCCATTCTCGCAGATCCACGCTCCCCGGATGTGAAAGACAGAATCAACATGCAGGTAAAATTTCGTGAAGAATTTCGCCCTTTTGCCCCATCGATACTGGACGAGTATGGTCCGCAGTACTTCGAGAATTATCAGACTACACCTTATATGGAGCGGGCCCTTCGATTCCGCACCGAAGTACGTACGAAAGTTCCCGGAGTCGTTCATGTTGATGGAACCGGGCGGCTTCAATCTGTTCGACGAGAATGGAACGCCTCTTACTACGATCTCATTGCGGAGTTCTACAGGCTTACTGGAGTTCCGCTCATTTTGAACACAAGTCTCAATGTCATGGGCAGGCCGATTGTGCATTCGCTAGAGGATGCGCTTGGAGTTCTCTTTACAACTGGGCTTGATGCCTTGGTAGTTGAAGATTACGTGATTGAAAAATAGTCTCGATGTTGCGGGATTGCACTGGGACCAAGGCCGTGGACCCATGTCGTAGCAGATTTGCAGACAAAAAGGAAATCCGCTATCAGTAATTTTGTTACTGTGTTCACGCCGTTCTCAGTTGAACTCTCGTAGTTGTAGATGTTGCTCGTTGCAAGGGCTATCCTCTCATTGGTTTTCTCTTTTGGGGACGAGCATGGGCAAGCGCAATTCGACGCTCACTGCCGCTTGGTGGCGGGGTCACGGATTCGCGTATCTGTAGCTTTGTTTCGAGGACAACATGTTTTGGCGGGCCATCGTCGCCTGAAATCCTATCGACAAGAATGCGGGCCGCTGTGGCACCAAGCTGATATCCGGACTGAGAAACGGAAGAGAGTGACGGGCTTATGAGTTCAGCAAAATCCAGATCGTCGAACCCCATGACGGAAACATCCTCGGGGCAGCGCAAGCCCAATTCGCGTATCGCCTGAATTACGCCGAGCGCAATGAGGTCATTCCCTGCGAAGATGGCCGTGGGACGGGGAAGCATCTTGAGAAGCAATCTTGCCTTTGTGTAACCGCCGGAACGATCAAAGGTCGTCTCTTGAATATATTCGGGCTCAACCGTCAGTTTTGCAGTTGCAAGAGCACGTCGGAAGCCCGCGATTCTTTGTTGTGCATTCGTGAGGTGAAGTGGGCCAACGATAGCTGCGAGTCGCCGATGTCCGACCTGCAGCAGATGGCAAACGGCAGTGTAAGAGCCTTCTTCATTCGCCACGGTCACGCTATCGCCATTCCATCTTTTCGGAAGCCTGTCGACACAAACGACGGCAGTTCCTGCGCGGCGATAACGTTCCGCATGCGCGGTCAGATCACTAAAGGTGGAGGGAATGACGATGAGGCCGGAAGGAAGATAAGTTCGCAACTCGTTGAGGTGGGCAACCTCCTTTGCGTGATCGTTGTCTGTGTTACAGAGGACGAGGCGGAAGCCATTTGAAAAAGCAACGTCCTCCGCGCCGCGAACAACGGCAGGGAAAAATGGGTTCGTCACATCAGGTATCACCATCCCGAGCATGTTCGTTTTATCGCGGCGAAGGCCTCGCGCGAGTTGGCTTGGCTGATATCCCAGCGCTTCGACTGCATCGAGAACGCGAACGCGAAGGGGTTCGCGCACACGAGCGGAATTATTCAGCACATGCGAAACGGTGCCGAGGGACACACCCGCCATATTCGCGATCTGTTTCATGTTTGGCATACAGCTATTGTCAACGAACGGAAATGGATTTGCCGAAGCAGGTCCCTTCTCAAATAAAGCAAACCTGAAAGCATTCAACCATTTATTCGTCATTTGTGGGGAAATCTTTTCGATGGGCCAAAGTGGCTGAAAGCCCGCAGCTAAAAACTAGGAGGCCAATAAACAAGAGGTCGAAACCGATATTCGAGGGGTACGTAAAAATCCGATATTGACAATAACGCATTGGCGAATGTAATGTTGCGGCTGTCATTTTGAAGCGTTTCAAAATGATGTTTTAAGGGAGGCATTTCTTGAAACATAGGATTTACGCATATTCGGCAGGGTTATTTGTCCTACTGCTATCCGCAGCCTCGGGGTGGGCACAGTTCGCGCAGCGTGGCGGCGTAGACGGTTTTGTTCTAGACCCGTCGGGCGCGGCGATCGCCGGAGCAAACTTAACGATTACGGATCTGGCTCAAAAGCAGGCAAGAGAAGGAGTTACGGATGGCACAGGGCATTTTGGATTTAGTGATCTTGCAGCTGGCCAATACGTCCTGGCCGTAAGGGCGCAGGGTTTTGAGTCGGCGACATCCATGTCTATTAGTGTCAATATTGGCCGGAGCAGTCGCTACGATTTCAAGCTCAAGCCAGGATCGACGACGCAGTCAGTAACTGTCACGAGTACTTCGGTGGCTCTGGAAACTGGTCAGGCTAACCTCTCTACGAATGTCTCTGAGAGGCAGATTGAGCAACTTCCTTTGAATGGGCGGAACTTCACCTCCATTGCGGCTCTCGTTCCAGGCGTGGCCACGACTCCACAACTTAACGTCAATCCCGGTGGGACGTTCTCTGTGGGATCCCAATTTGCCTCAGGCGGAGTCTCCTTTACAACTGGTGGGCTCATAGAAGGTTCTCGGGATAACGGATTTTACGTGAACGGCGTGAACATCAACGACAACTATGTGAGCAGCATTAGCTATGAGCCATCGGTCGAGGCCCTCGCGGAAGGAAGCATTCAGGTCGCGGATTTCTCGGCGGCCAACGGACACGACATTTCGACGCTCACGATGCAGACAAAGGCAGGTACGAACGCCTTTCACGGGCATGCGTACGACTACCTTGAAAACGACGCGATGAACGCGACCAACCCATTCGATAAAGCTGAGTCGGCCATTGTACTGGGTACGCCTGCGGTCAAGCCGACGTTACGGCGCAACCAGTTTGGCGGTGGAGTGGGCGGCCCAGTTTACATCCCGAAAATTCTTACTTTCCTGAAAGACAAAGCATTCTTCTTTGCCAACTACGAAAACTTCATTGAGAGTGATGGTTCTGAGCCGGTCTTTGCATCAGTTCCGTCAATAGCAGAACGTAGCGGAGATTTCAGCGAATTGCTAAGCGGGCCTTCTCCGTTGCAGCTCTACAATCCGTTCTTTACCACTTACGATTCCAACGGATATAGCTCAAGGCCAATGATAGCGGGAAACCGTCTTGACCTCGCCACGCGGCCCGATGGGTCTCCGCTTGTCGATCCGAACTCCATCGGTCTGTTGAATCTCTATCCGCAGCCAAACATCGAGAATACTCCGAGCTATCTGCCGAACTATGCGACAACCCAGAACCTTGGTTTCTCTGTGTACCACTGGGACAGCCGCTTCGATGCTCGGCTCACATCGAAGGACAATGTTTTTGTGACCTGGTCCCGGTCGCATGGGACGAACGATAATTCCGGGAACCTGCCACCTTCGCAGCTCTATATCGGGAATATTGACGACAGGGCCAATCTGGTGACGACCAACTATGCGCACGTGTTCTCTCCGAATCTGACCAACGAGTTCATCTTTGGCATCGGGAATAGCTCTCTACAAACGCTGAGCCCACCAGAGATCGCGTACTACAACAGTGACTCCAATCCCTTTAACAGCTTGTTTCAGAATACCGGGTCGGGATTGCCACGCGGTGTTCTGGCTCTTGATGTCTATAACTATGCAAGCCCAGGTCAGAATGAGGTGTTTCGAGCTGAGAATGAAAGCTTTCAGATCTCCGACAACGTGAACTGGGTCAAAGCGCGTCACACGCTGACAGCGGGGATGAATTACTTCCGAAAAAAAGAATTCGACTGGGATTTTGTTCGGTTTGTGACCTTTGGACAGGGTTCTTATGTCGACGGATTTCCACGACAGGAATTCAGCTCAGGTGGTTACAACCAGGACTACGATGGCGGAGACGGTATGGCAGATCTGGTTATGGGAGTACCCCAGGTGGTCCACCAGAGGTATAACTTCGAGGGCGGAGACTCCACTGCACCTGAAGTCGATGTTGTTTTTCCTTATTGGGGCGTGTATCTGAACGATCGTTTTCAGGTGAATCCGAAACTGACGCTCTCATTCGGCCTTCGGTATGACCTAAGCATTCCTCCGCATTCTCCGAACAATCTGTGCTGCGCCGCATATTTTTCTACGACAGATGGAGGTTTGCTGAAATTGCCCGGACGTGCGTCAGGAGTTGACTACATTTCCGCATCCAAACTGAACTTTGCGCCGCGCGTCAGTATTGCTTACAGCCCTAATAGTAAGACAGTGGTCCGCGCCGGATATGGCATCTTTTACGATGCTGGCGCAACTCAAATTGCCAGTATGATGTTGACCGCGACGAATGCTATGCCAGGTTACTTCGTAGGCAGCGAGGTGAGCAATGTGACGCTTGGCGTGCCAAGCGATACGCCCGCTTTAGGTTTGAACAATATTTTCCACGAGGCACCTACGCTCCAGCTAGGCGAGTATCCAGTAAGCACGGGGCCTGGACAAGGCTATTTCGGCGATGGTGTTTTGCAGACCATCTACTACTTCGATCAGAAGTCGTCGCCGGTTCCGTACTATCAGCGTTACATCGCAGATGTGCAGCAACAGATAACTTCGACAGATACCGTGACTTTTTCTTATATAGGTACGCAGGGGCGCAAAGGTCTCAACTACGTCAATATGAATCTGCCGCCCTATGCTACTGGATGGCCTACCATCAACGACTTTAATGCAGCCCGGCCTAACAATATCGGACGGTTCAGCGATATTTACGCGCAACGGCCTGATCTGAACTCTCACTACAACGCTGGAATCGTGCAGTACCAGCACGTGTTTCACAATGGCGTTCAGTTCTTAAGCAGTTACACGTTTGCAAAGACTGTGTCGGACTATCCCGTCTCCAATCCGATACAGGACAACGGCGGCCCTGGCTTTAGTGGTTTTCAGTATCCGAATGTGTTCAACCGGGGAGAGTCAACTCTTTCTCATCGCCACCGCTTTGTCTACAGCGGCATCTGGGAGCCCGTTTACGGAAGGTCGTGGTCCCCGTGGGCAAAAATTCCCTTCACAGGCTGGCGCATATCGGGAATTGGCACAATTGAATCTGGCGATGCTCTGACTATTGTGAATGTTCTGACATCGGCAAACGATTTTGCGGGTCTCGATGAGTTGTTTGTTCAAGGTAATCCGAATCTCGGACACGGAGACAAGACGTTCGCCAATCAGTTCAATACGCAGTTATTCACGGTGCCTTCGAATGGAGTACGTGGAAACTCAGGACTGGGAACGGTGCGTGGACCAGGCCAGAACAATGTAGACCTTTCGCTGGCCAAGACTTTCCAGGTTTACGAGAGATTCAGTGCGCAATTCCGCGCCGACGCCTTCAACTCTTTCAATCACACGCAGTGGAATGGAGCGCAGACGACATACCCTTATCAGCCGGTTGGCAACTATGGGAACGTCCCCTTCGGACAGCCGACAGGAGCACGCGAAGCCCGAATTCTACAGGTTGGACTGAAGCTGGCATTTTAGTATCGTTGCAAGTTTGAAGATCTCTTCAAGGAGCCAGTCTTGTACCAGCCGGAAACGTATGCCATCGCTCTTTCATTTATGGTCCTCAGCATGTTGTGCTGGGGATCATGGGCCAACACAATCAAGCTCTGCCCCGGATATCGCTTTCAGCTGTTCTATTGGGATTATGTGATTGGTCTCCTGGTTGGAGCGCTAGTGTGGGGGTTGACTCTGGGTTCGGCAGGTTCGACGGGGCGGCCCTTCTCTCAGGATTTGACGGCAATACCGGAGACGAATCTGATCCTCGCGGTGACGGGTGGGATCATCTTCAACGTGGCCAACCTGTTGCTTGTTGCGGCAATTGAGATCGCGGGGCTGGCCGTGGCATTTCCAGTGGGCATTGGGCTGGCGCTCGTAGTAGGTGCCGTCAGCAGTTACATTTTGTCCCCAAACGGAAATCCTCTGATGCTCTTCGGTGGTATCGCATTGGTAGTGGCAGCGATTGTCTGCGATGCGATCGCGTACAGCCTGCGTGAGAAGGAACGTCCGGCGATGAGCAAGCGTGGTGTAGTCATCAGCCTGATTTCGGGCCTGTTGATGGGAAGCTTTTATCCTTTCGTCTCACGGGCGATGAGTGGGGCAGAAGCACCGGGTCCATATGCGGTATCGTTCTATTTCGTAATCGGAGTTGCTATGTGCGCAATTGTGATGAACTATGCACTGATGCGTAAGCCGCTGGATGCACAGCCTCCTGTCGCCATGAGAGGTTATTTTGCTGCGCCGGCCCATTGGCATTTCTGGGGAATTGTAGGGGGAGCGATCTGGTGCACGGGAGCGGTGTTAAATTTTGTCGCGTCGCGCGCACATATCGTTGGCCCGGCTGTTTCTTACTCCATCGGGCAAGGCGCAACCATGATTTCAGCCGCTTGGGGCGTCTTTATCTGGCATGAGTTTTCAACCGCGCCAAAGAAGGCGAAGACTTATTTGTTATGGATGTTCGTGTTATTCCTGCTGGGTCTCACATTTGTGGCCCTGGCCCCGATATTTTGACGAAAGATCTCCAATACAGGTGAGTGCATGTCGAGTCGTAAGCCAATCGTTGTAGTGGGGAGCATCAACATAGACCTGGTTGCGAAGGCAGAGCGCATCCCCGTAACCGGGGAGACAGTGCTGGGGACGGAGTTCCAGACCCACCCCGGCGGTAAAGGCGCGAACCAGGCAGTGGCGGTGGCGCGTCTTGGATATCCGGTTTGCATGATCGGAAAACTCGGCGATGACATCTTCGGCGCGCAACTGCGCGAGCATCTGCAGAATGCAGGTATCGATGTTTCTGCAGTTCAAACGATTCCCGGAAGTTCGGGAGTGGCAGTCATCATCGTGTCTCCATCGGGAGACAACATTATCGTGCCGACACCGGGAGCAAATGCCATGCTGTTGCCGGCGGACATCGAAGCCAATCTCGAGATGATTCGCGGCGCTGGAATGGTGCTGACGCAACTCGAGACTCCACTGGAGACAGTAGAAAACCTGGCTGAGATCTGCGCGCGTGAGGGAATTCCGTTGATGCTTGATCCCGCGCCAGCGCGCGAACTTCCGCCGACAATTTTCCAACTGACGCGATGGTTTACCCCCAATGAAACCGAGGCCGCGTTTTATTCCGGAAATCACTCTTCTGATCCAGCAAGCATCGCTGAGACATTGCTTGCGCAAGGGCCGCAGGCAATTGTGTTGAAGATGGGAGCAAGAGGTGTTTATCTGGCAGATCGCAATGGACAGGGGAAACCGGATTCAGGGCAAATGGTCGAAGCATTCCGCGTGAAGGCACTTGATACGACTGCTGCGGGCGACGCATTCAACGGCGCTTTCGCCACGGCTCTCATGCTTGGCAAGCCTCCGGTGGAGAGCGCAAGGTTCGGGGCGGCGGCGGCGGCTATTTCAGTGACGCGTCCGGGAGCGCAGCTGTCAATGCCCAGCATGGGTGAGGTGCAGCAGATGCTGAATGGTGCTTTCGATGCGACGATCTAGAGTGACAGCGGTGCAGTGTCTGCGAAGAGCATGTTGCGTCAGCCTATTCTGTGGACTTGCTGTTTGCCATCTATCGGCAGCGGAAGCCCCGGCGCCAGCACATGGAGACCAGCCTTGGTATGTGACCACTGCTGCGGTTCATCGCATGATGCTGAAGCCAACGACAAAATATTGGCGATTCGAGCATCTGGCCATCGAACATGATGCAGCTCTAGAGCAGCTGTCCGAGCTGCGTGCAAAGGGCGTTACCGCTATCGAAGTCTTCGCGCCGGAGGAGGGTGGCAACAGCTATGACGGGCTGGATGCCAAGAACCGCTTCCGCCTTGATCCAAATGTCGGCACGATGGACGATTTCCGTCAGTTAGTGAAACTGGCCCATTCTCTCGGCATACATGTGATCACGTTCCAGAACCTCGGATACAGCAGCACCATGGCCGATGAGTTTCTGAAAGCTGAGGATGACGAACGCGCTGGTACAAATAGCCGTGAGACGAAGTTTTTCTTCTGGAGCGAGCAAGCCGATGCACCTGCACCTGCGAAAGGCGACAGCTACTTTCTGATTCGTCCAGCACTGCCCAACTATAACCCCACAAAGAATGAGTTCTGGCAATGGAGCGAGCGCGCCCACAAATACTACTGGACGCGGTGGCCGGGAACCGACGATCACGGAAACGCGATTCACTTGCCTCAGTACAACTGGAGAGATAAGGAATGGCCGGAGGAGGCTGCAAAGGTAATCCAGTTCTGGTTGAGCACCGGGATCGATGGCGTGGTGCTGGATGCAGTGAACTGGTATGCGGGAATCGACTGGCAGAAAAATGCGGTCTTCCTTACCAAGCCGCTGCATGGCAAATTATCGCAGCCGGAAGGTGGAGGCGCTTTTCACAAAGATGATCCGGTAGGCTGGATCACCGAAGGCGATTACGCCAACCTCTTTGATTACGGGCTTGGGATATGGTGGGAAACGGGGAACCAGCCGCTGGAACAGGCTGTGCGCGAGGGAAATCCTGAACCATTGGAACACGCACTGCGGGCTTATCATGATCGCGTTGTTGCCGCGGGTGGCACGCTTTATTTTCCTGTCCCTGACATGAAAGACCCCGCATTGCAGAGCTTTGTTGAGGCGCTGCTGGTTGGATCGGGAGACATGTTGTGTTACTGCGGTCCAGTCGATCAAGTCATACGCCCGGCAGCAGGCATTCCCACGTTGCTGCAATTCAAAGGCGCGCATGCCGCGCTTTATCAGAACAGCACGAGACGCAGAATTCCTACCAGCGCTGACGACCATATTTACGCAATTCTGCGCGCTGCACCTGGCGGCGAAGAGCGCCTGCTCCTGGTATACAACTTTCACGATTCGCTGGAAGAAGTTCACGTTGATACAGGAGCCATACACGCGACTCGTTATGCTGATGCCGAGAGCGGCGCAGAGGTCCAACACGATCAGAATTATTTGGCGCTGAAGCTGCCTCCGCACGGGTTTCGTATCCTGGAAGTTTTTTGAAAACGCACTGTCAATATTTTTTGCAGAGGGGATAAAGATGAGAAGGGCCTGTGGCAAACAGAACGCGACTGTTAAATGTGTAACCGTATCTGCACTTTTTCTGGCAACCTCGATTTTCGCAGGAGCCCAAGACACGAAATACAGGCCGGAAAGACAGCAGATTCCATCACCGGAGTGCTTGACCCTGCGCGGCGCCTGGGAAGGTGGATATACTCCCTGCACCGATGCAACCCATCAGCAGTGGCTCAACGACGTTACCCA
>Ga0081540_1004114_pt1 | contig 11231 bp, 10 predicted proteins | sample TabmetS2T1R1_FD_71024 | JGI IMG/M metagenome (GOLD analysis project Ga0081540, IMG submission 71024) | Tabebuia heterophylla rhizosphere microbial communities from the University of Puerto Rico - S2T1R1 | ecosystem: Host-associated > Plants > Roots > Rhizosphere ...
TTGTTCGTAGGTCGTGATGATCCTGTCGATCAGTACGATCCGCTCCTCAATGGTGGTCCTGGAGTAGCTCTCGAAGGCGCGCCGTGCGGCCACGACGGCCCTGTTGACATCCTCCAGTGCTGCGCCGTTGGTCACCCTTGCGAATGGCGTCTCCGTTGTCGGATCCACGAGCTCTCTTCGACCCGTATTTGTCGGTTCCGCCCATTCGCCGTCGATGAAAACTCTGCCGTAGTCTTCCATGATCGCACCTCCGCTCAGCTCCTCCGTCAGAAGCTGTGCGTGTAGCCTCCGTCGCAGGCGATGGTCTGACCGGTGATGAACGAGGCGGCCGTCGTCGTCAGGAACATGATGAGCCCTGCCAGGTCGGACGGCACGACGGTTCGCGGAATGCATTGCAGGTCGATGCTGCGCTGACGCACTTCAGGTGTAAGGCTCGCCATGCGTTCCTCGACCTCTGTCTCGACTGTGCCCGGGCGAATGCAATTGACCGTGATGCCATGCGGGCCGAGCTCGCGGGCGAGCGAATTGCTCATGCCGATCAGAGCGGATTTGGAGGTGACATAGTGGAGATAGTTCCTGGTTCCACGATGCACGGAGTCGGAGGAGATGTTGATGATCCGACCGAACCGCTGCTGCTTCATCGTGTCCGCCACGGCGCGGGCACAGAGGAATACGCCGGTAATGTTCACGTCCATGACCTTCCGCCATTCCGACAACGGGATCTGGTCGAAAGGTCGCTTCGCCAGATTCGAAAAGAGCGAAGCGTTGTTGATGAGCGCGTCGATCCGGCCGAGCGTGCCGACGATCGTCTCGACCATCGCCGCCACCGAGGCCTCGTCAGAGACATCGACGGATACCGGCACTGCCCGCCCCCCTTCGGCTTCGATTTCGGCGGCTACGGCCTTGGCGTTGGCCGAGTTCAGGTCCGCAATGATCGGGACCGCATCAGCCGCCGCGAATTGCCGCGCCAATTCACGCCCGATCCCCTGGCCCGCACCAGTGATAAGGACGACACGATCCTTCACCGTGAAGTCTCGCGCGCCCGCATCCGCGCTGGAGATTCGAGGGTTTCGCGCGATGCTCGTATCCACCTGTCGTCCTCCAAGTTTATGCTTTGCCGCCTGAAACAGACGAGCCGAAATTCACCTGAACGCCTGAGCCGCGGCGGTCGCAGCATTCATAAGAAACCCGGTGTCGCTGCCTGCCGAAACGTAGCTGGCGCCCAATGCAATCATCTGCTTGGCGATATCCGGCCGTGAGTTCAGGCCTCCTACACCGAGATGCTTTTTGTTGGTCCGGCAACTCGCGGCAACATGCTCGTAGGCTTGGCGAACGCTCGGATGATCGAGTTGACCCGGAACGCCCAGTGAATTGCAAAGGTCGTTCGTGCCCACCAGCAGCATATCCAGACCATCCACCGACGCGATATCACCGGCGTTCTCCACCGCGCTCACCGACTCGATCATGCCGGCTACGAGCGTCGCCTCGCTAACCTTTTGCATGGTTTCCGCAGCCGGCCCGCCTCGAAACAGCGTATGCGCATTGGCCGCCAATAGGGAGCGTTCGCCCAACGGGGGAAATAGAGCCGCCTCGACGACCATTTCCGCCTCGGCCCTGGTCTCCATATGGGGCACGATCACGCCTTGTGCTCCGGTTTCGAGGGTGCGGCCAATCCACGACTTGTCCTTCCCGGGAACTCGAACCAGTGGCGTGACCCCGAGTGCCGTGGCGGTTACGCAGATCTGACTTACCGTTTCCAATGAGAAGCTGCAGTGCTCCAGGTCGACATAGAGGCAGTCGAAACCCGCGCTTCTGGCGATCGCCGCGATCTCGACGCCCCGCATCAGCCGAACGATCATTCCGACAGCCAGCTCGCCGGAACTCATCTTCGCCTTCATCAGGTTCTTCGACGGCATTTCGAGGCTGTGCATGAACATTCCAATTATTCGCGACGCAGTTGCGAATTGCTCAGACGCGATCGGTCAGGCTTGCGGCGAACTTTGAAGTCAACGCGCGCCGCTATCAAGCGTCCGTGTCGTGAGGACGTTACTGGCGATAACAAGAAATTATAGCTATCCGCGGCGGCGGATACCGCATCGGCGCGGTTTTGCTTAGTTTCGGCCTCACCCAATCAACGGTGATCGTGCACGCGCGAGAGGAGCCAAGATGCGTATTTCGGAAGCAGCAACCTCGGAGGGCGGTCGGGTCGGCTCGATGCGGGAAGGAACTTTGGACCAGAAGTTCCTGCTGCAGGGGGACGACGACTCGCTGAACAACTACCTGCTGAATGTGGGCCTTACCGGATCAGGTGGGTGGGGCACGCCGCGCCACCGGCACAACTTCGACCAGATCCGATACGTGCTGAAGGGCAAGTACCCGGCATCGCCTCACAAGGTCATGGGCGAAGGTTCGGTCGCCTACTTTCCTGAAAGTGTCCATTACGGTCCTCAGGATCGGCCCGAGGGGCTCGAGATGATGGTCATCCAATTTGGCGGGGCCAGCGGATCCGGGTTTCTGAGCACGCCGCGAAGGGAAGCGGCGAATGAGGAGCTGAAGAAGAAGGGTGAGTTCAAAAACGGCATCTTCACTTGGTACGACGAGCAGGGGCAGAAGCATAACATGGATGGGTCGGCGGCCTGCTTCGAACAGGCGACCGGCAAGAAGCTCGTTTTTGCCGCTCCCCGCTACGACGACGTCATCATGATGGATCCGGAGTCCTACGCTTGGATCGAAACCGGAGCTTCGGGCGTGTCCACAAAGCTGCTGGGCACCTTCACGGAGCGGGATTTGCGGATCGGGTTCATCAAGGTGGATGCCGGGGCGACCTATAACACCGGATCGCGGTCACAGATCGAGGTGCTGTTCCTGAGCAAGGGCAAAATCGAACTCGACGGCAAGACCTATGGAGAGAAGACGGGAATCGAACTGCTTCCTTCGGACGCTCCGATGGCGATCAAGGCTAAGGAAGATGCACTGTTCCTGACGATCATGCTCCCAAGGTTCTGACCGCCAGGCCGGCGCAGATAGTCTGCGCCGGCTACCGCCGCAGGGATCGCTCTGACAGGCTCTACCCGCCGGTTGGTTCGCGGCATAGTTCTAGCCCACTTTGCTCCACGCAGGAGACAAGCTCACGACGTGGCGGATCCATCTCATATCCCTCACGGAAGAAGACCGCTATGTCTCGCCTAAGCACGGGATCTTCGAACGGTAGGGAGCAAAGCCGATGTTCGGCGACCTCCAACTGCACCGCATGCGCAGGAAGCAGCGCGAGATGATTTGTTTCGGCGACAAGCGATTTCAACAGCGAGACTGATCCGCAGACCGTTACCTGCTGCGGAGGATCGACCTTCATCGTGGTCATCACGTGTTCCAGCACTGTGTGGGTGCGGCGCGATGTCGGGCTGATCCACGGATACTGAACGAGCTGTTCCCAGGTGAGGTCTGTTGATTCCCGCAGCGGGTGATTGGGGCCGGCAATGACGCGCAGCGTGTCGCGAAACAGCACGCGCTGACGCAGGCCGTCGAGCATGTCGAAGACCTCCGTGAACCCGATCACGAAATCGAAATCCCGCCGCATCAATCCGATCAACAGATCGATTTGCGCATTTTCAACAACCTGAAGACGGTCGTCCTTGTGCGTCTCACGCCATCGGCTCAAGGCCACCGGTATGATCCGGCTGGCGAGACTGGGCAGGCTTCCTATGCGGATGGCCTCCATCTGGCGGTCGTCCGCATGTGAACCATCGCGTGCATTCAGGAGGTCCCGTTCCGCTAGTTCGATCTCCTCGCGGATCAGCCGCGCATAGCAGTAGAGGATATCTCCCTGTTTCGTCGTCACAACGCCCTTCGGCCCGCGCTCCAGCAACTGCATTCCGACCGATGCTTCCAGCCGATCCATGGAGGTCGACAGAGCTGGTTGCGAAACCCCCAGCAGCTTAGCAGCGCGGTTGAAGCTGCCGTGCTCGATAACGGCCGCAAAGTAGAGCAGCTTCTTGGGATCGATCTCCAACTCCATCCACACAGCCTAGCGTCACACTCCGGCGAAAGGGAGTCTTAGCGCATTCAGATCCGCACGCGGCGCTCGGCGATCGTCTTGGCTACGGTGTAGCTTTGATACATCTCAGGGCCACCCTCGCGACCGATGCCACTTTCCCGATAGCCGCCGAACGGCGCATCGGCCCCCGGGCTCGTGAAAACGTTGACCGCCACGGAGCCCACCTGCAGTTCGCGCGACAGGTGGTCCGCCTGCTCTGCCGAGTTCGTGAAGACGAAGGCGGCCAGACCCATGCTGAGGCTGTTGCTGACCGCCAAGGCCTCATCCATTGAGCCGACCGCCGCGCACGGGGCAATCGGACCGAACGGCTCTTCACTCATAATTCTCGCGCTCAGCGGCACCTCAGCAAGGACGGTGGGTTCATAGAACCACCCCCGGTTCCCGATGCGACTGCCGCCGGTGGCGACGCGGGCTCCGCGACCCACCGCGTCATGAACGAAATCTGCCATGGCGGTCAGCCGCCGACTGTTGGCGAGCGGCCCCATCTGCACTCCGTCGCCGAACCCGTCGCCCACCTTCAGTGCGCCGGCCCTGGCTGCCAGGCTGTCGACGAACTCTTCGTACACCGACTCATGGACCAGAAAGCGTGAGGGCGCGGAACAGAATTGCCCTGCCATCCTGAACTTCCAGTTGGTAGCAAGCCGCGCGACTTCGCGCGGATCGACGTCCCTATCGATCAGCACGGGGGCGTGGCCGCCCAGCTCCATCAGCACAGGCTTCATCGTTTCTGCGGCAAGACGCGTGAGGTGCTTGCCCACTCCGATCGAACCGGTGAGCGTCACCAAGCGTGTGATCGGCGACAGGACAAGGGTGCGCGAAACTTCGTCCGGGTCTCCGAAAACCACGTTGAGGACGCCGGCAGGCAAGCCAGCATCGATAAAGCACTGAGCGAAAAGACAGGCGGTCGCAGGCGTTTCCTCGGCCGGTTTCAGAATGATGGAGCACCCCGCTGCCAGCGCGGCGCTGATTTTGCGCGACGGCGCGCTCATCGGCACATTCCACGGCGTGAAGGCCGCGACCGGACCAATAGGCTCGCGGACAACGAATTGCTGGATCGGCGGATCGGTCGGAACGATCCGGCCGTAGAGGCGCCGAATCTCCTCCGCGTCCCAATCGAGAAACGTGGCGGATCTCTCGATCTCCCCCAGGGACTCGCTCAGCGTCTTCCCCTGCTCGAGAGTGAAGACTGGCGCGATATCAGCTGCACGCTCGCGGACGAGAGCCGCGGCGCGGCGCATGATCGCGGCGCGTTTCGAGGGGGCAGTCTTCCGCCAGACCTCGAAGCCACGTGCCGACGACGCGAGCGCGTCCTGAAGATCCTGGAGCGTTGCCTTCGGCACCGGTCCAAGTTTCGCTTCATCACTCGGGTTCTCGACCTCGCAGACAGGCGGGCGATCGTGAATCCACGCACCATCGATCAACAGACCGATGCGCGGATAGGTGTGCTTCGTCGTGTCGGTCACGTGTGACGCGTCCTTCTCAAGCTGCTTGCGTGTTGTTCTTTTCGCCGGCCTTACGCAGTGAGGCCGACCATTATCGCGTGCGCCAAAGCTCTCGCGCTTTCGCAAAACGGGGCTCGCGGAGAAGCGCCCCACGATTGGCGGCCGCATTTCATGGCCGTGCACCGTCAAGGAATGAAAGCACCGCATCCTCGGCGATCCTGGCACCTCGAGCCCGCTGCCCCCAGGTCTGTGCGCCTAAGTGCGGGGTTAGAACGATGTTCGGGAGAGCGGCGAGGCGTTCGGGGACGTTCGGCTCATCCTCAAGAACATCCAGTGCCGCCCCGGCAATCGCCCTGTTCTCGAGCGCCTCAATCAGCGCGTCCGTGTCGACAAGGCTTCCGCGCGCAACATTGACGAGCCGGCCTTTCGGTCCCAACGCCGCGAGTTCGTGTGGTCCGATGATATGCCTGAGGTCCGGCGTCCCTGGAAGCGCAAGAACCAGAACGTCGCTCGCTGCTGCCAATGCAGACCAGCCGTCGCACAGCGAAGCGTCGAGACCCGCATTCGACGGCCGGTCAAGACCCGCAATCTTCATGCGGGAAGCCCTCGCCCGCGTAGCGATCGCCTGCCCAATCCGACCGCTCAGTCCGGCGATGCCCATCGTCATGCCGACGACGCTGTCACCTAGTTCGAAACGACGTTTTCGCCATTCTCCGCTGCGCGCAAACACGTCTGCCTGGATAAGATCGCGACACAGCGTGTGTGTGAGGGCCATTGCCAGATCGGCAACGTCGTCCGTCAGTGCCTCGCCGATACACCGAACCTGAACGCCGCGCTCCGACAGGGCCGCCATGTCGATGCGCTCCTGCCCAGCACCTTGCGATACGACGAAAGCAAGATTTGGCAAGGCGTCAGCGATGTCGAGACTGCATCCGCGAGTCGCGCTCGTCATCAGAACACGCACCTCTGCGCGGTCTGCATCTGGCAAGGTCGAAACGTCATCCGGACCGGGCACGATGCGCATCAGTCCCGAAGCGTCTAGCCGCGGGTAGGACATGCCTGCCAGTGCAGGAAACGCAATGATCGAATGCATGCTTGGTGTGGCTCGGCAATCCGTCGGGACCCAGAGCGGAAGCTACCCAATCCCCGAATTTATCGACAGCTCACTCAGAAGCTGATGCCAGCGGTCTATAGCTTTTTGTTATATCATTGCACCGGTGGTTCAGGCGTCACCCGTTCCGCACGAGAAGTGTTTGGTCCCGGAATATCAGCGGCGACCGTAAAGATCGCACTGTTGCGCTTCCCGGCCGCCATGTCCTTGTCCGTACCGATGAAAGCGGTCAGAAACAGCGACCTCCCTTCGGTACCTCCCAAGGTGCATGAGATACCCGAACCAGCAAATTGAGGGCGGTGCGTGATCTCGCCGCCTTCGAGTACACGCAGGAATTCCCCGGTATTGTAGATCCCGACCCAGATCGCACCCTCGGCATCGGCACAGAGGCCATCGGGCTGGCGTTGGCCGAGATCCGCAAAAATCCGCCTCCTACTGAGGTGTCCGGCTGAGCTCAGGTCGAACGCGGTGATGCGTGCCTCCCAAGTTTCGGCGACGACAAGCGTCCGCCCTTCGTTGATGACGACGGACCCGTTGGGGAAATCGACCTTGTCCGCAACGGTCGCGATGGTGCCGTCCGGATCGACGCGATGAAGCGACGTCGTTTTGCGCGGCTCGCCTGCCACGAAATCGTAGCCGAAGTTTCCCACATAAATGCGGTCGAGGGCATCGATCGCGAAGTCGTTCAGCCACGCCGTCGCATGATTGGAGAGGTCGGCATATTCGCTGAGCCGGTCGCCATCGAGGCGAAGGAGCCGACGGTCCTTGGCCGAGACGACGATCAGCGATCCGTCCGACAGAAACCCCAGCCCGGACGGGCGGTTCGGCACATCGACAACCCTTCGGCGCTGTCCGTCTGCCGACAGAGCGTAGACCTTATGATCGAACACATCGGACACCCAAAGCAGCCCCTCGTGCCACTTCGGCGCCTCGAGGAACATGAAACCTTCCGCAAAGAGCGTCGGCTCGAGCTCGATCATGGTTCTACCATCCTTCGCACTCGCCCTCTCACCAACCTCCATCGCAATGTATGTCCTGTCCGGTAATGAGATCTGCCTGGGTCGACGAGAGGAAGACCGCGAGATTTGCGATGTCGACCGGCTCGATCCGCCGCTTCAGGCTTTGGCGGTCGAGGATCCATCGGTGATATTCTTCTCGCTTGGCGCCGAAATGGCGCCACTCGGCTTCAGACACGACGGCTCCTGGCGAGATGCCGTTGACGTTGATCCCGTGATGCCCAAGTTCGCGGGCCATCGACTTGACCAGCCCGTACATGGCGCCCTTGGAGGCCACGTAAGGCACGAACCCCTCCCAGTGTCCGGTAAGCGTTAACGAGGTTAGATTGACAATCTTGCCGTACTGCTTTCGCTTCATGTGCACGCTGCAAGCGCGCGACAGGATAAAGGCGGCCGAGGAATTTATGCGGACTTCCTCCTCGTATTCCTCGATTGAGAACTCCTCGTGAGGTTTGTTCACAACGAAAGCCGCGTTGTTGACCAGGATGTCGATGCCGCCGACTTCGTCCGCAAGCGCGGTGACCGCCTTCTCCGTGCCGGCGAGGTCGTTGAGGTCGCATCCGAAATAGCGGACCCCATCACCAAGTTTCGCAAGTCTCGCCTCGACATTCTCCATATCCGGCCGATCGGAGGCGACGACTGTCGCACCTTCCTCGCAATAGCGACTGACCAGAGCCTGCCCGATCGTGCCAAGCGCCCCGGTGATCAAGGCTGTCTTGCCTGCCAAAAATCGCATGGTTTTGTCTCCTGGAGCTGGCGCGGATGATCTTGCCGGGCCCCGTTGCAACTGGGACTGCGCGACGCAGTGCCGCGCAGTCCGTTCTCTTCGCACTCAGCGGTCAGTGGCAGAGCTTCGGATCACCACTCGGCCGGGCACTGATCCAAATTTTCTTTGGTGATGATGGGCAGATCGACGGAAACCAACTTGGCTTTGGCAGAGTTGGGATCGGTGGCGGCTTCATGCAGCGCCTTGAACATCAGTTCCCCAAGCATCTTCGGCTTGACGCACACTGAGCCGTCCAACTCACCTGCCGCGATCGCCGCATTGCCGAGCTTCGATCCGCCTGACGTCGCGATCAGCTTGGCCTGAGAACCCGCGGCCTCAAGAGCGCGCGCACAACCAAGCGCCATATCGTCGGCCTGGCTGAAGATCAGGTCGATATCCGGCGTTGCCGTGAGGAAATTCTGGCAAACGGCCTCGCCCTTTTCCGGGGTCCAATCGGTGGGCTGGGAACCGACGATCTCGTAGCTGATTCCGGCCGCATCCAGCGCCTTCTTGAAACCTGCACTTCTCTGCGTGACCGCCGAATAGCCAGGCGCGCCTTCTACAATGGCAATCTTGGCCTTGTGATCTTTCGGCAGCATCGTCAAGGCGAGCTTTCCTGCCTGCTCACCGGCCACCGTGTCGTCCGGCGTGATGAGGGCATTGAGCTTGGGATACACATCCTTGAGCGGGCGAGTGTTCGGATCACCCACCTGCACGGCGATTGCCGCAGACGGGATGCCCTTTTCAGCTATCTTGTCGACAAAAGATTCCGCGACCACCGAGTCGAGGGGAAGGAAGCCTATGCCGTCAACGCCCTGGGCAATCAGATCGTCGATGGCATTGCCTTGCTTCTCGACATCGCCTTGCGGGTCGAGGACGATTGCTTTCGCTCCAGCCGCTTCCGCTGCCTGCTTGAAACCGTCGGAGGTTGCCACGTTGTAAGGATATTTCAGACTGCCGGCGACGTACCCAAACGTCAGGTCCTTGGCGAATGCGATGTTGCTCGAGATAATCAGAGCAGCAGAAAGCCCCAGAAGTTGCGACTTCGCTGTAAACGTCATAGTTGTTTCCTCCCTTTCCGATCCAGACACGTCGGCGGTAGTCGACGTCGCGACCAGGTCAGGAACAAATTCCATCTCCAGCGTAGTTTGGGAACTACCAAACAGACATCTGCGCCTTTACTTATAATATTGGCTTATAAGCGGGCACCCGTGGTTTCGCGTTGCGTCGACACGTGAATGAACGGTGGCGCGGAACGTGCGATGGAGGGGTGCGGGCTTACCCTCAGGATAGGCCCTCAAGGCGCAGAGGGAGGAAGGGGCAGACATGTCGAACGGGCGCGATCTCGTCCACCTCCTTGCCGACCACGCTGCCGGACTCAGCTACGACGATCTGCCCACCAACGCGCGCGAGGCGGCCAAGAAAAGCCTGCTCGACACGCTGGGGGTCATCCTCGCAGCAAGCGGACTTGAACCCGCCGCACGCGGCGTCATCGAGATAGTTCTGGAAAGTGTCGGGACCGCTCAATCCACGATACTTGGTTTCGGAGGACGGGCACCAGCGCTTTGGGCCGCACTTGCCAACGGAGCATTGGCGCATTGCCTCGACTACGATGACCAAACGCCTTGGGGGCAACACGCGGGAAGTTCCATCGTGCCCGCTGTCTTCGCAGTCGCCGAACGGCAGGGCGGCGTCTCTGGGAAGGAACTGATCGCCGCCGTCGCGGCCGGCCAGGACATCTTCGCTCGCCTGCGCTGCAATGTCGGCTGGAAGAGGGACTGGAATCTTTCGACGGTCCTCGGTGTGATAGCAGCCACGGCATCAACGGCTCGTGTGATGTCCCTGCCCGCTGCGCGGATTGCAGATGCAATGGGAATAGCGACGATGCAATCCAGCGGCATCATGGAGATGGTGGCAGGCCGTGGCAGTGACCTGCGGGGCCTGTACGCCGGATTTTCCGCCAAGGGTGCTGTTCTTGCATCGATGATGGCCGAGAAGGGAATTACCGGTATCGACAGGATGTTCGAAGGCCAGTACGGCTTCATGAACACGTATTTCGACGGCCGATATGACCGCGAGGCGATCGTCCGAAACCTTGGCGTGGAGTTCCTCGGAAGCGAGACGCTCTACAAGCGTTGGCCGTGTGTCGGCACGGCGCACAGTCATATGAAGGCGGCCATCGACATAGTCGAAGAAAACGAACTGCGGCCGAACGAGATCGCTGAAGTTCGACTGCACGTTGGCGACTACCACGATCTTATGTGCCAGCCGCTCGAAGAACGCCGCGCCCCCGTGACATTGGCGGACGCCAAGTTCAGCCTGCCGTTCCTGGTCTCAGTCGCGATCGTCCGCCGCGGGATGAGCGTCACGGATTTCACCGCTGCTGCCCTGCGAGATCCCGACGTGCTGGAGGTCGGACGCAAGATGCGGCTCATCGCCGATCCAGCTCTGGATTGGAAGCTCGAACTCCCCTTGGGTCGAGTCGAGATCGTCAGCCAAGACGGCCGATCGTGGATTCGGGAAGGCCGGGGGGTTCCGGGCAATTCAGACAACCCGATGAAGTGGGACGATGTCTGCGCGAAATTTCGGGAATGTGCGTCGGTCAGTCTGGACCCCGTTGACGAGGAGAAAGTTGCACGCGCCGAGAAGCTGGCGTACTCGCTTGAAGACTGCCCGGACGCGACCGAATTGATCCGCACTCTCGCGTGAGGAGCATCGGGCCGTGATCAGATGCCGGCGGTTTGCCCCCCGTCGACCACCATCGCGTGCCCGGTGACGAACCCGCCCGCGTCCGAGCAAAGCCAAAGCACGGTGCCGGCGATTTCTTCTGGTCGCCCCATGC
>Ga0081540_1004115_pt1 | contig 11230 bp, 13 predicted proteins | sample TabmetS2T1R1_FD_71024 | JGI IMG/M metagenome (GOLD analysis project Ga0081540, IMG submission 71024) | Tabebuia heterophylla rhizosphere microbial communities from the University of Puerto Rico - S2T1R1 | ecosystem: Host-associated > Plants > Roots > Rhizosphere ...
TGGCGGGCGGACCAGGGCGGTGATCTTCCCAGGGGAAGTAATCGTACCAGCCGGACCAATGGGCCTCGAAATCCTGACCCACCTTGTCCTCGCGGGTCAGGCCCAGATAGCTGATCGAAACCGAATGCGGCGACTTGGCATCGCCGGTTCGGCCGCGATCGGCGAAGGTGTAGAGCTGCTCGACATAGCCGAGCGGATGGCCGGTCTGCGCCTCGACCCATGCCCGCAATCCGGTCTGCAGAGAGCGGTGCGCGAATTCGAACGGGCCGCTCGGCAGCGCGTCGGCATTGGCGATGGTCATGATCTTCGGCTCGCCATCGGTCACGGCGACGAGAACGGCGACCAAGTCCGCCGTGATCGCGTTTGCCGAACCCGTTGCTCTGGTCTTTTGCGCTACCCCTGCCACCTCTGTCGTCCGTTTCAATTGTTCGCTCAGCAATACCCATACACGCCGCAGGCGTAGGGCAGGCGAGCCCAATAGGGGCCGTAGGAGGGGCCGCCATAATAGGGGCCGTCATAGCTGTAGGAATGGCTCGTACCGTAATAGCCCGGCAGTGTCGACGATCCCGGCAGCAGCGGCGTGCCATAGACCGGCGGTATGAAGGGCACGCTGCCGACCGGCGTGAACAGCACGTCCGGGACGGCCTCTTCCACGACCACCAATTGGCGGCCCTGCCGCACGTACAGCGGCGCCGTGGCAGCGGCGACGGTGGTCCGGTACTTGTAGTGGGCGCGGGGCAGCCCCGGCGGCAACTGGCTCGCGGCGCGAACGGTGGCGCTCCCGGTGGCGGCGCGGCCGTGGACGCGTTTTGCCTGAACTGGGCTGTTGGGCGGCTTTTTGGCGGCTGGGCCCTGGTCGGGCTTGGCGGTTGCCGGGTTGTCGGTTGGTTTGGTGGCGGCAGGGCTGTCGGCAGGCTTGGCTGCCGGAGGCACATCGGCGGGCTTGGTGGCTCCAGGGCTTTCGGCGGCCGCGGCAGTTCCGATCGCGACGATCGCGAGCAGAATTGGCGTCATCCAGCGCAGCATCGTTGGCTCCGAATCATAGGGGGCGGCCCAAGGCCACTTTATGCCGGAATGAGCGTTAACGAGAGGCTTGCGATGCGGGGCTGAGGCGACGTTGCGCTGCAGGAGAAGACGTCATTCCGGGATGGTGCGCAAGCACCAGACCCGGAATCTCGAGATTCCGGTTTCGATGCTGCGCATCGCCCCGGAATGACCAGCGATCCTTACGCGCTCAGCGCCTGCTCCAGATCCGCGATCAGATCTTCCTTGTCCTCGATGCCGATCGACAGGCGCACGACGTCGGGCGCGGCGCCCGACTTCACCTTGGCGGCGTCGTCGAGTTGGCTGTGCGTTGTCGATGCCGGGTGGATCACCAGCGAGCGGGTGTCGCCGACATTGGCGAGATGCGAGAACAGTTTCAGGTTCGAGACCAGGCTGACGCCGGCGTCATAGCCGCCCTTGAGGCTGAAGGTGAACACTGCGCCGGCGCCCTTCGGCGCGTATTTGCGCGCGAGCTTGTTGTACTTGTCGCTGGCAAGCCCGGCGTAGTTCACCGACGCCACCGCTGGGTGGCCGGCAAGAAATTCCGCGACCGCCTTCGCGTTCTCGCAATGCTTCTGCATGCGCAGCGGCAGCGTCTCGATGCCGGTCAGGATCATGAAGGCGTTGAACGGCGACAGCGCCGGACCGAGGTCGCGCAGGCCGAGCACGCGGCAGGCGATGGCGAAGGCGAAATTGCCAAACGTCTCCTGGATCCGGATGCCGTGATATTCCGGGCGCGGCTCGTTGAGCATCGGATATTTGTTGTCCTTCGACCAGTCGAAGGTGCCGGCATCGACAATGATGCCGCCGAGCGAGTTGCCGTGGCCGCCCAGGAATTTCGTCAGCGAATGCACCACGATGTCGGCGCCGTGATCGATCGGGCGGACCAGATAGGGCGTCGCCAGCGTGTTGTCGACGATCAGCGGCACGCCGGCCTTGCGGGCGACCTCCGCGATCGCCTCGATATCGGTGATGCTGCCGGCGGGATTGGCGATCGACTCGATGAAGATCGCCTTGGTGCGCGGCGTCACCGCGCGCTCGAAACTGCCGATATCGTCAGGGTCGGCCCACGCGACATTCCAGCCAAAACTCTTGAACGCATGCGTGAACTGGTTGATCGAGCCGCCATAGAGCTTTCGCGCCGCGATGAACTCGTCGCCGGGCATCAACAATTGCTGCAGCACCACGACCTGCGCGGCGTGCCCCGAGGCCACCGCCAGCGCGGCGGTGCCGCCTTCGAGCGCCGCGACGCGCTCTTCGAGCACGGCGGTAGTGGGATTGCCGATGCGGGTATAGATGTTGCCGAACGCCTGCAGCCCGAACAGCGAGGCGGCATGGTCGGCGTCGTTGAACACGAAAGACGTGGTCTGATAAATCGGCGTCACCCGGGCGCCGGTGGTGGGATCGGGCTGCGCGCCGGCGTGCACGGCAAGGGTCGAAAATCCCGGAAGACGATCGGTCATTCTACAAGTCCTGTGGTTTGGCTCGAAATGCGCGGCATGCTGATGGCAGCCGCGTCCGCCGTCAAGGCGAGGGGGCAGGGATCGTGGATTAGAAACGGACAAGTCTTGAGGATACCGTGCGAAAGGCGATCCGTTACGCCATTGCCGCATTTCCGAAACGATTGTTTCGCAATGGGGTCACGTCAGCTTCTTTGCCGCGCGGTCGGATGCCGCGGTCTCGCCGCCGCCGACGCTTGTCCGGTTCAGCGACAGCCGCATGCCCTGCGTCGGTATAGGCGCGCGTTTCGAGCTCAGCGTGCGCGAATTCACGCCCATCCAGGAAATCTCCGACGACAGCCGTCCGTATTCGATCTTCGGGCAGCGGTTCATCACCACCTTGAGGCCGGCGGCCTCGGCCTTTTCGGCTGCGGCGTCGTCGCGCGCGCCGAGCTGCATCCAGATCACTTTCGGCAGCGGTGACAATTTCAAGGCTTCGTCGACCACCGGCATGATGTGGCTGGAATTGCGGAAGATGTCGATCATGTCGACCGGGCGGCCGATATCCGACAGCGAGGCGACAAAGGGCTTTCCGAGCAGGCTCTTTCCGACATGCCCGGGATTGACGGGGATCATGTCGTAGCCGCGCTGCGCCAGATATTTGAACGCGAAATAGCTTGGCCGCACATTGACCGGCGAAGCGCCGACCATCGCGATCGACTTCACGCCGTTGAGGATGCCGCGGATGTAATTGTCGTCGTAGGCGTCGTGGTTCATTTGTTTTCCAGTTCGTCGTTCCGGGGCGATGCGCAGCATCGAACCCGGAACCTCGAGATTCCGGGTCCTCGCTTCGCGAGCCCCGGAATGACGACCCTCTGCGTCGTCACCCATCCTGCCACTTCGGCTCACGCTTCTCGATGAAGGCGCCGATGCCTTCCTCGGCGTCGCGCGCCATCATGTTCTCGGTCATCACCTCTGCCGCATAGCGATAGGCGTCGGCAAGGCTCATTTCGGCCTGGCGGTAGAACGCCGCCTTGCCGAGCTTGACGGTATAGGCGGATTTGAGCGCGACCTTCTGCGCCAGCGCGATCGCGGCATCGCGCTCGGTGCCGGCGGCGACAACGCGGTTGACGAGGCCGATATTCCTCGCCGTCACCGCCGAGATCGGTTCGCCGGTCAAAAGCATCTCCATCGCCTGCTTGCGCGGGACGTTGCGCGACAGCGCCACCATCGGCGTCGAACAGAACAGTCCGATATCGACGCCGGGCGTGGCGAAGCCTGCGGCCTCGGAGGCAACGGCTAGATCGCAGCTTGCCACCAACTGGCAGCCGGCGGCGGTAGCGATGCCCTGCACCGCGGCGACCACCGGCTTTGGCAGATGCACAATCGCCTGCATCATCGCGCTGCAGGCGTTCATGATCTCTGCGAAATAGGCGCGGCCGCGGTCGGCATCGCTGCGCCGGGCCGTCAGTTCCTTCATATCATGGCCGGCCGAGAAGGCTGGACCGTTGGCCGCGAGCACCACCGCGCGCACGCTTGAGTCGTCGTGAATTTCGCTGAGCGCGCCGTGCAACGCGGCGATCAGGCCTTCCGACAGGCTGTTGCGCGCCGCGGGCCGATTGAGGGTCAGAACCGCGATGGTGCCGACGTTTTCACGCAGCAGGATCGGCGGTTGCGGTGCTGGCATACGGGCGGTCTGGGCGGACATCGCAAAGTTTCCACTGGAGCTTTCATGACAACCTAATGTAACAGGCCAGCTTAATCGAGGGCAGGGAACGGCATGGCGGCAGCGAAAATGAGCGTGGCTGAGTTGGAGAGGTTCCTCCGCGAGGAGTTTCCCCAGACGTTCAGCGACGGCGATATCACCATCGAGAGCGCCGATGGCGAGACCTGCCTGCTGCGCCGGCGCTACAACGAGCGCATGTTGCGGCCGGGCGGCACGGTATCGGGGCCGACGCTGATGGAGATGGCCGATCTGGCAATGTATGTGGCGCTGCTGTCGGCGATCGGCCCGGTCGCGCTTGCGGTGACGACCAACCTCAACATCAATTTCCTGCGCAGGGGGCTGCCGGGCCAGGATGTGCTGGCGGCGGCGAAGCTGTTGAAGCTCGGCAAGCGCCTTGCCGTCGGGGAGGTCAACCTGCTGTCGGGCTCATCGCCCGACCCGGTTGCCCATGTGACGGCGACCTATTCCATTCCAGACAAATAAGCTTTTTGACGGTAATATTGCACCATATTTATAACTATATGTTTTTGCTGATATATTTATCACGTTTCGGCGTTGACGAATGGCGCTCCGTTCTCTAGAAACCCGCGCAGTTCGGCGCATCTGGCGCCGATTTCCATTTTCACGGATTTCCTCACATGAAAACGTTTTCGGCAAAGCCCGCCGAGGTGACGAAGAAGTGGGTGTTGATCGACGCCAAGGGTCTGGTCGTCGGTCGTCTCGCCACCCTGGTCGCCATGCGCCTGCGCGGCAAGCATCTCCCGACCTACACGCCGCATGTCGATTGCGGCGACAACGTCGTCATCATCAACGCGGCCCATGTCGTGCTGACCGGTCGCAAGCGCGACAACAAGGTCTACTACAAGCACACCGGCTTCATCGGCGGCATCAAGGAGCGCACCGCGAAGTCGATCCTCGAGGGCCGCTTCCCCGAGCGCGTGGTCGAGAAGGCCATCGAACGCATGATCCCGCGTGGTCCGCTCGGCCGCGTGCAGATGGGCAATCTGCGCGTCTACCCGGGTCCCGAACATCCCCATGAAGCCCAGCAGCCCGAGAAGGTTGATATCGCTTCGATGAACCGCAAGAACATGAGGGCCGCATAAGATGTCCGATACGATGCAGTCTCTCGACCAATTGTCGTCGCTGAAGACGGCCGCTCCGGAAGCGCCGAAATACGTCAAGAAGGTCGACAAGTACGGCCGCGCCTATGCCACCGGCAAGCGCAAGGACGCGGTCGCCCGCGTCTGGATCAAGCCGGGCGCCGGCAAGATCACGGTCAACACCCGCGAGGTCGACGTCTATTTCGCCCGTCCGGTGCTGCGGATGCTGATCCAGCAGCCGCTGGTCGCCGCCGCGCGCGCCGGCCAGTATGACGTCATCTGCACCGTCGCCGGCGGCGGTCTGTCGGGTCAGGCGGGCGCCGTGCGTCACGGCATCTCGAAGGCGCTGACCAATTTCGAGCCGGATCTGCGCGGTGTGCTGAAGAAGGGCGGCTTCCTGACCCGCGACTCCCGCACGGTGGAGCGCAAGAAGTACGGCCGGGCCAAGGCGCGCAGGTCGTTCCAGTTCTCGAAGCGCTAACCGCTTTGCTAAATTTGCAGCGATTGCTGCATTCACCGACAAAAAGGGCGCCGATGGGCGCCCTTTTTTTGGTTACCGTTTAGTGATGGGTTACCACTGTCTTTCGTGAAAACTTGCTTACCCGGACAAACGGAATCGGAACGCGGCGTATCCTAGTGTCCACGATGCGATGGCGCGAATCTGCGCCCAACAAGTCGCATCACACGCGTTCGGGTGAGCCCATGTCTATCGATACCTCCACGCTCTATGTGTTTGCCACGATGATCGCAGGCATGCTCGGGGCCATGCTGGTGTTCTTCGGCAAGCAGGAGAATATCCCGGCCCTGAAATGGTGGGGCGCGGCGTACCTGCTCGGCGCGGCTTCGGTGGCGATCTGGACCATCGGCGGATCCAAGCTCGGCGACACACTGGTGCTGGCGTTGCACGCCGTCGGCTTCGTGGCCTGCGGCATGGTCTGGAGCGCCGCGCGCGTATTTCTCGGCCGCAAGCCGCATTTGCTTGGACTGGCGCTCGGGGCGATCGTCTGGATCGGCACCGGCCTCGCCCTGCCGTGGTTGAATCCCGTCGTCCGCCTCACGCTCGGTGCGGCGATCGTCGCCACCTATGCGTCGTTGACGGCGTCCGAACTGTGGAACGAGCGGCGGCGGAACATGCAGATGCGCTGGCCGACACTCGCGGTGCCGGTCATGCACGGCTTCGTACTGATGCTGCCGATCCTGCTCGGCGGTCTCTTGCGTCCGCATGACGAAACCTTCGCCAGCAGCGGCTGGGTGACGGCGTTCTCGATCGAACTGGTGCTCTATGCGATCGGCACCGTGTTCGTCATCTTCGTGCTGGTGTCGGATCGCGCCGTCACCGTGCACAAGACCGCCGCCCAGGTCGATCCCTTGAGCGGCATGTTCAACCGCCGCGGCTTTTCCGAAATCAGCGCGCGGGTCATCGAGCGCGAAGCCGCTGCGGGGCGGGCGGTGACGGTGATGATTTTCGACATCGACCATTTCAAGAGCATCAACGATCGCTTCGGCCATCCCGCGGGCGATGAAATCCTCAGATTGTTTTCCACCGTCGTGGTCAGCAAGCTGCGCGTTGGCGACCTGTCGGGCCGCATCGGCGGCGAGGAGTTCGCAGCACTTCTGGCGTGCCCGCTCGAGGAAGGCGTGCTGGTGGCTGAGCGCGTCCGCGAGGCGTTCGAGAAGTGCAACATCGCATCCGAGGAAGGCCCGGTCGACACCACCGTCAGCATCGGCGTCGCCGGCGGGCCGGCAGGCACGGAGCTCGACGTGCTGCTGGCGGCGGCTGATACCGCGCTCTATCAGGCCAAGCGCAATGGCCGCAACCGCGTCGAGGCCGCGGAAGAGTTGCCGCTGCCGATGGAGAAGTGGCGGCGCAAGAGCGCCGGGCGTTCGGCGTCGGCACGGCAGGCGCCGGCAACGACCTAGCCTGTTCGAAATGCCGGATTTGATCGCGAGGTTCTGCATGAGAGCCGCGGCGCGCTTCGATTGGGCATGCGTGCCACGTCCATCAGTGACGCGCGGTAACCTCGCATTTACCATTCCGTTCATATCATCCACGCCATGGAATTTTCTCGCAGACGAAATCCCCAGGCTGCCCTGATGTCGCTCGAAGCGGCCGCAGCCTCCACCCGCGGCGGTTTCGCCTGCATGTTCTCGACCTCCGAAGAATTCGAGATGGCGCTCATCACCGAGCGTCGTGCGCAGGGGCGTTATGATCAGCGCAGAACGCGCTGGCCTGCCATCCTGTTCATCGCCTGCGCGATGATGGTTGCCGCCACCGTGCTGCTGCTGAACTGATTTGCCAGGCATGGCTGGTAAGCGGCGCCGCAGCGGCGCCTTTTTCTTTTGATGCGTCTGGGTTAGACACGTCACTCCTGACGAGGAGGCGTAACCCAAATGATCACCGAAATCGCACAGATCGACGTCAAGCCCGGCACCGAGAAGGATTTTGAGGCGGCGGTCGCCAAGGCGCGCCCGCTGTTCCTGCGCGCCAAGGGCGGCAAGGGGTTCGAGCTGCACAAATCGATCGAGAAACCGCAGCGTTACCGGCTGATGGCGCAGTGGGAGACGCTGGAGAACCACACCGTGGATTTCCGCGGCTCGGAAGACTTCACCACATGGCGCGGCCTGGTCGGGCAGTATTTTGCTTCGCCGCCCGAGGTCGAGCATACCGAAACGGTGCTGACCACGGCTGACTGAGGCCCTCACGCGGCCGCCGTCGCGACTGGCGGGTCTTCCGCCTTGAAATGGTCGATCATCACCTTGGCGATCGCCATCAAGGGCAGCGCCAGCGCCAGCCCCCAGACGCCGAAGACGACGCCGAGCAGGATCTGGAACGCAAACAGCGTGGCCGGCGGGATGTCGAGCGCCTGGCGCTGGATGATCGGCGTCAGCACGTAGCTTTCCAGCGCGTGCACACCGAGGAACAGGATGAAGGCGGAGAGGGCCGCGATCCAGCCGGAGGCGAGGCTCGCCAGCACCACGATCAAGCCGCCGAGGATGGCGCCGACCGTCGGGATGAAGGCGAGCAATCCGGCCTGGATGCCGAGGATGAACGAACTCTGGATGCCGATGATGGCAAGGCCGATCCAGGTCACGAGGAACACCGCGGCCATGGTGATGATCTGCGCGATCAGCCAGCGCTCCAGCGTCTCGCCGATCCGGTCGACGATGACGGTCGCGCGCGCGCGATGCCTAGCCGGCGCCATGAACAACAGCCCGTTGCGGTAGACGCCGGGCTGGGTCGCGAACGCGATCCCGAGAAACAGCACGATGAAGAAATTTCCGACCGCGCTGGCGGTGCCCAGGATCAGCTTCAGGCTCTGGCTGAATATCGCGCCGCCGCTGGAGGCGAGGTCGCCGGCGCTCGGAAGGTTATGTGTCGGAGCGACGTTTGGCGCCGCCGGCGCCTGGGAATCCGAAGAGGGTGCGGACAGGCCGCCGAAATCGAAAAAGCCGGTGTCGATGCCGTTCCTCTCGAGGAACGCCTTGACGTTGACGAGCTGCGACTTGAGCGTATTGGTCAGCACGGTCGTCTGCTGCGCGATCGTGGCGCCCCCGAGGACGAGGATCCCCGACAGCATGCCCGCGACCAGCAGGCAGACCACCGTCAGCCGCAGCGAGTGCGGAAGCCTGACGACACGGCCGAGCAGATTGCTCATGGCATTGAGCGCGACGCCAAGCAGCATGCCGGAAAATATCAGGAACAGCGTCGCGGCGAACTGCCAGGCAAACGCCAGCAGCGCTGCGAAAAGGACGGCGCCGATGCCGCCGACCGATATCGCCCACGCCAGATCGCTGCGGGCCTGAAGGCGATTGTCAGCCGGACCTGTCACGTTGATTCCTCTTCGCAAGACATTGTGCGGCCAGTCTTTCGCCAAAACGCGACCGGGATCAAGCGCCGGCCCACGCGCCGGTTTGACGCTGGCATGCGCCATGTGCCAAGCGACGATGAAGCGGATATTCCGGTTCGGCGAGGGGTTACGATGAATTTCAAATGGTTTGGCCCGATCGCGCTGCTGGCGGCGCTCGTCATCGGCGACCAGATCAGGATCAACCGGCCCGGCCATAAATATCGCCTGACGGTCGAGGTCGAGACCCCGGAGGGCCGCAAGTCGGCGTCTGGCGTGCTGGCGGTCCATCCCGATCGCGGATACAGCCGGGCCGGGCGGACCCGCACCGTCGGCGACGCTGTCTTCGTCGACCTCGGCGGCGGCAGGAATCTGGTCGCCTTGCTGGCGCATATCGATGGGAAGCTCGAACTCGACGCCATCAATTACGTGGCCTTGCGGGCCTATACGGCTGCCGGCGGCAAGCGGGTGTCGTTCAACGAGATGAGCCGCCTGACCGGCGTCGTGCCGGTGACGGGAGAGCTGGTCCCGGCGCTCGTCAGCTTCGCCGACCCGGCCGATCCCGCCACCGCACGGACGGTCAAGCCCGATGATGCCGCGGCGGTGCTCGGAACGGGATATTCCTTGCAGGGAATTACCGCCGAAGTGGTGCCGAACGGCTACTGGCCGCTCGATTTCGGCGGCGCACTGGGTGAGCCCGTCACTCGCACAATCCAGGCGAAACTGCCGTGGCTGAACGGGGCGGGCGATCCGGCGGCGGGGGCGCTGCGCGCGGCCGGGCTGCCCGGGGTCGAGGCAATCGACGCCCGCGAGGCCTTCACGCGAAAATAGCAGGGCAGGCCCGCTGAGCCTTCCCGGATATTGATCCGGTGCGCCCGCGCAGGCATTATCTTCTCCAAACATGGCTCAACCCGGAAGATTCTTGCACAGGACGATGACAGCGGAATTTGTGCGATGAGGCGGCCCGTGGTCGGCGTGATCGGGAACGCCCATCGCGTCGAAAATCGTTTTCAGACGCAGATGGTGGGAGAGCGCAATTTGCGCGCGGTCGCCGATGTTGCCGGCGCGCTGCCGCTGATGTTTGCAGGATCGCCCGAGATTACCGACATCGGCGCGCTTCTCGACGTCGTCGACGGCGTGGTGCTGACGGGCGCCCGCGCCAACGTGCACCCGACCCGCTTCAAGACCGAGCCGCACGAGAAGCACGAGCCCTACGACATCCATCGCGACGACGTCGCGCTGGCGCTGGCGGAAGCCTGCGTCGCCCGCGGCGTGCCGATCTTCGGCATCTGCCGCGGCCTGCAGGAAATGAACGTTGCCTTCGGCGGCTCGCTGCATCCGGAGATCCGCGAAATCCCCGGCCGCATGAACCACCGCATGCCGCGGCTGGAGAACGGCGAGATCCACCCTGACCCCACGGTCGTGTTTGCCGACCGCCATGACGTCCACCTCACGCCGGGTGGCACGTTCGCAAGCCTGCTCGGCTGCGAAACCATCCGCGTGAACTCGCTGCACGGGCAGGGCATCCTCGACCCCGGCAAGCGCGTCGTGATCGAAGGCATCGCCGAGGACGGCACCATCGAGGCGATCCGCATCGCGGACGCATCGGGCTTTGCGCTGGGTGTGCAATGGCATGCCGAATACGATCCGCAGAAGAACCCGATCAACCGTGCGCTGTTCGAGGCGTTCGGCCAGGCGCTGACAGAGTACCGGCGGGCGAGTTGATCCGCGCAGCGCACTGCAAATTCTGGTTGTGAGTTTTCGAAAACATACACGCCGCACTGGCGTTTGAAGACGTCACTTTGCCGTCCTTTTTCCGGGGGCAGACCGTAATTTTGCGGGGTCGAAAATTGACGACCCGCCGGCTGAAGCCGGATATGCATTGTAGATAGCACTGCATATCCCCGCCGCAGGAGCCATCGCTGTCATGACATTATGGAGCCGCGTGGCGCTCGCAATGGCGCTGCTCGTCGTGCTGACCGCCGGGGCGGTCGGCCTCTCCATGACGTATTTTGCCGGCGGCGGGATCGAGCTCAAAGCGCTGCTGGTTGCCGCCGCGTTCGCCCTGCTGCCGGC
>Ga0081540_1004116_pt1 | contig 11229 bp, 15 predicted proteins | sample TabmetS2T1R1_FD_71024 | JGI IMG/M metagenome (GOLD analysis project Ga0081540, IMG submission 71024) | Tabebuia heterophylla rhizosphere microbial communities from the University of Puerto Rico - S2T1R1 | ecosystem: Host-associated > Plants > Roots > Rhizosphere ...
CCGGGGCGCCGCACCGGAGCCGACCCGCTCCGCCGCGCGCCCGGCCGGCACCCGCCGGCCCGCCGCGCCCGGCGCCGCCCGCCGGACCACGGCACCCCAGCCGAACCGGTTCACCGGCCGGGCCACCGTTCTCGGGCTAGTGCTCGGCGCGCTGCTGCTGGCCTACGCCTACCCGGTCCGCATCTACATGGAGCAGCAGAGCCGGATCGCCGCGCTGGAGGCGAGCCAGGCGGCGCAGCAGGAGCGGATCAGGCAGCTCACCGACGAGTCGGCGAAGTGGGAGGACCCCACCTTCGTGGCGAGCCAGGCCAAGGAGACGCTGCAGATGGTCAAGCCGGGCGACACGGTCTACTTCGTCACGCGGACCCCGCCGACCGCCTCGGCGGCGCCGGACCCGGACGCCGGGAGGGCGCGTAACACCGGGCCGTGGTATGGACAGCTGTGGTCGAGCCTCCAGGCCGCGGACAAGCCCCGGCCGGCGCCGTGACCGGTGCGGCACCGGCCACCGCCGAGGATCTCGCGGTCGTGGCGCTCCAGCTCGGCCGCACCCCGAGGGGTACCCGTGCGGTGGCGCACCGCTGCCCGTGCGGCCTGCCGGACGCGGTCGAGGTCGCGCCGAGGTTGCCGGACGGCACCCCGTTCCCGACGCTCTACTACCTGACCTGTCCCCGCGCCGTGTCGGCGTGCAGCCGGTTGGAGTCGGCCGGGCTGATGAAGGAGATGAACGCGCGGCTGGCCGCCGATCCCGAGCTGGCCGCCGCCTACCGGCGGGCCCACGAGGCGTACCTGGCCGACCGCGAGTCGGTCGGTCGGGTACCGGAGATCGAGGGCGTGTCGGCCGGCGGGATGCCGAACCGGGTCAAGTGCCTCCATGTCCACTTGGGACACTCGCTGGCGGCCGGCCCGGGAGTGAACCCGTTCGGCGACGAGGTGCGCGCGATGGTCGAACCGTGGTGGGCCGACGGCCCGTGCATCGCGTACCCGGCCCCACCGACACGGCCGGATCCGCAGTGACCGAGGTTGTCGTCGACCGCGCCCGCACCTCGGACATCAGGGGCATCCGGCGGCTGGTCGACCTCTACGCGACCGAGCGCCGCCTGCTGTCCAAGGCGACCGTCGCGCTCTACGAGGACGTCCACGAGTTCTGGGTGGCCAGGGTCGGCGACACCGTGGTCGGCTGCGGCGCGCTGCACGTCATGTGGGAGGACCTGGCCGAGGTGCGCACGGTCGCCGTCGACCCGGCGTACCGCGGCCGGAAGGTCGGCCACCGGATCGTGAGCGAGCTGCTGGCCGCCGCCCGGGACCTCGGTGTGGCCCGGGTCTTCTGCCTCACCTTCGAGACCCGTTTCTTCGGCTCCTTCGGCTTCGTCGAGATCGACGGGGCGCCGGTACCGCAGCGGGTCTACGAGGAGCTGCTGCGCTCCTACGACGAGGGTGTCGCCGAGTTCCTCGGCCTGGAACGGGTCAAGCCGAACACCCTGGGCAACACACGGATGCTGCTGGTGCTGGAGGAGCGATGACCGACCGGGTGGCCGCGATCGACTGCGGTACCAATTCGATCCGCCTGCTGGTGGCCGACCCGCCACCGGACCCGGGCGGTGAGCTGGTCGACCTGGCCCGGCGGATGGAGATCGTCCGGCTCGGGCAGGGCGTGGACCGCACCGGCCGGCTCGCCCCGGAGGCGATCGAGCGCACCCGGGTCGCGCTCGCCGGGTATGCGGCGCAGATCGAGGAGCTGGGCGCCCGGCGGGTGCGGATGGTGGCCACGTCGGCGACCCGGGACGCGGCCAACGCCGACGAGTTCCGGGACATGGTGCGCGCCACGCTGGGCGTGGACCCCGAGGTCATCACCGGGGCGCAGGAGGCGCGGCTGTCGTTCACCGGCGCGGTGCGCGGGCTGCCGACCGGCCGGTACCTGGTGGTGGACATCGGCGGCGGCTCGACCGAGTTCGTCCTCGGATCGTCCACAATGGACGACGGGCCTCTCGGAATCAGCGTCGACATCGGGTGCGTGCGGATGACCGAGCGGCACCTGCGCGACGACCCGCCGACCGGCGAGCAGATCGCGGCGGCGACGCTCGACATCGAGGCGGCGGTCGACAAGGCCCTGTCGGTGGTCGGCGAGCCAGCCGGCGCGACCCTGGTCGGCGTCGCCGGTACCGTCACCACGGTGGCCGGCATCGCGCTGGACCTCCCCGGGTACGACCCGGCGCGGATCCACCATTCCTCGATGTCCGCTGGGAAGGTTCGTCAGGTGGCCGATGAGCTGCTCGGCATGACGCACGACCGACGGCTGGCCCTACCGGTGATGCACCCCGGCCGGGCGGACGTGATCGGCGCCGGAGCGTTGATCCTACGGCTCGTAGTGGACCGGGCCGGGGTACCCGAGTTGGTGGCCAGCGAGCACGACATCCTGGACGGCATCGCCTACAGCCTGATGGTGGGGTGACCGGCCAGAGTCGATCAAGAACCGTTCGGGCGCTCCCTGCCTGGTCAGGTACCGGCTACGGTCGGCCACCATGGACTCGTCGACTCCTATCGAGGGGATCGTGACGCTGCGGCTCACGGTCAGCGCGGACATTGACGAGTGGGCACAGTCGCACGGAGTCGACCGCAAGGAAGCACACCGTGAGCTGATGGAGCGGGTACAGGGCAGCACCAGGGCTGTGCTCGCCGCACTCATCGAGGGACTCGAAGACATAAAGATACGGACGGTCGAGGTCTCACATCACTGACGGATGGCGCGCGGCCCGAGTGGGTACTAGCGTCCCCTGCGCCTGATTCGTGCGTAAGGAGAACCCATGACCACTCCCGTCAACCCAGGGTCCGCCGAGGGGCCGCCGGTACCGTCCGGTGCCGGCGAAGGTCCGGCCGGCGGTACGCCGCCCGGTCCCGGCGAGGCCGCGCCCGGCGCGACACCGGCCACGCCCGCCTCGTCCGGGGGCTTCGGCAGCATGCTCGCCAGCTTCTTCCAGGCCATCCTCCGCCCGCTGCGCTCGCTCGGCGGAGGGAAGTCCTGATGAGCAACCCGGTCAATCCGGGTTCGCCCGAGGGGCCGCCCGCGGTTCCCGGCGCGGGCGAGGGTCCGGCCGGCGGTCCGCCGCCGGGCCCGGGCGAGGCGCCGCCCAACCAGGGCGGTACCCCCGTCGAACCGGCCGGCGGCAGGAGCCGCACCGGCCTGATCGTCGGCATCGTGATCGCCATCCTGGTCGTCCTCGGCGGCGGCGGAGCGCTCATCGCCAGCATGAGGTGACCCGAAACCTCACAACGCCCGGCGCCGCCCACATGGGCGGCGCCGCGTGCCAACGTGCTGTTGACCACTATGTGGACACCTTCCCCTCGACCTGCCGCCATGATTGGCTACCCCGAAGCAACCTCTGCGCCACCAGTGACAGGAGGCCCGGCCGATGGGCGAACGGGTGACCTACCCGGCCAATGGCGGATCGAGCGAGGGCTACCTGTCCCTGCCGGAGTCCGGCAGTGGACCGGGCGTCGTCGTCATCCAGGAGTGGTGGGGGCTGGTGCCGCACATCGAGTCGCTGGTCGACCGGTTCGCCGCGGCCGGGTTCGCCACGCTTGCTCCCGACCTTTACCACGGGGCCCAGGCGGGCGAGCCCGATGACGCAGTGCGGTTGCTCATGGGCATGGCCATGGACCAGGCCGCCAAGGACATCGCCGGGGCCGCCGAATACCTGGCCGGGCGCGCCGAGGTGACCGGGCCGATCGCGGCCGTCGGCTTCTGCATGGGCGGCAGCCTCGCGCTGTGGTCGGCGACCCTGTGCGAGCGGATCGTCGCGGCCGTCGGGTTCTACCCGAGCATGCCGTGGGCGCGGATGAGCCCGACCTGGGAAAACTACGCCGGCAAGGCCGCGCTCATCCACGGCGACGGCGAACACGCGCGGGCCGACTCCGAGGGGATCGTGGCCGCCGCGCGGGCGATCGAGGCGGCCGGCGGCGAGGTGACCGTGCACGACTACCCCGGTACCCATCACGCCTTCTTCAACGACGACCGGCCCGAGGCCTACGACGCGGACGCCGCGGGCAGTGCCTGGGCCCGGACCCTCGAACTGCTGCGTGCCCGGCTGGGTTGAGTCGCACGCCGCGGCGGCACCGGACCTGACCGCGCTGGACCGCGCGGTCAGCGACTGCCGGGCCTGCCCCCGGCTGGTCGCCTGGCGTGAGGAGGTCGCCGCCACGCGCCGCGCGGCCTACCGCGACCAGGAGTACTGGGGCCGCCCGGTGCCCGGCTTCGGGCCGGCCGACGCGCCGATCGGCATTCTCGGACTCGCGCCGGCGGCCCACGGTGGCAACCGCACCGGCCGGGTGTTCACCGGGGACCGGTCGGGCGACGTGCTCTATGCCGCCCTGCACCGGGCGGGCATGGCCAACCAGCCGACCAGCGTGGCCGCCGACGACGGGCTGGCGCTGCGGTACACCCGGATCTTCGCGGCCGTGCGCTGCGCCCCGCCGGACAACAAGCCGACGCCCGCCGAGCGGGACACCTGCGCGCCGTGGCTGCACCGAGAGCTGGCACTGCTCGGCGCCCACCTGCGTGTCGTGGTGGCCCTGGGCGCCTTTGCCTGGGCCGCCTGGTGGTCGGCGGTGCCCGCCGTGTACCGGCAGCGGCCGCCCGTGCCGCGGCCGGCCTTCGGCCACGGAGCGGTCGCCGGGGCCGGCCCGGCCGTACCGGTGCTGATCGGCAGCTATCACGTCAGCCAGCAGAACACCTTTACCGGCCGGCTGACACCGGCAATGCTGGACGGGATACTGGGCCGGGCCAAGCAGCTGGCCGGGATCGACTGACCGGGCGAGGGCGGCGCGCGCACCTTGCGGATCGACGAGACGATCGGGGACGACCGGGTAATGAACGGCCTGCGCCGATTCGGGCCACTGCTCGCGGTGTTCGCGCTGCTCGCCGCGGCCGCGGTCGCCGCCGCGCTGGCCACCCCGCAGATCACGTCGGTACCGCTCGCGACGGGCCGGCAGACCAACCCGCCCGACGACACCGGCGGCTCGTACTCGCCACCGCCCACGCCGCAGAACTCGGTGGCGGGTCGGGTGCAGCACGACGTGGTCATCCCCGGCTGGGTCAGCACGCTGGTCTCCACGATCTGCCTGCTGGTCGTCCTGGCGGTCGTGGGCGTGGTGGCCTGGATGCTGCTGCGCGACCGGCTGGACGGGCGGCGCCGGATCGAGCCGCTGGCCGAGGAGGTCGCCGTGACCGACCGCCGGCAGGAGGTGCTCGCCGCGGTGGACGCCGGCCTGGTCGGGCTGGACGACAGCGACACCGACCCGCGCCGGGCGGTCATCGCCTGCTGGGTGCGGCTGGAGGAGGCCGCGGCGGCCGCCGGTACCCCGAGGCAGCCGGGCGACGCGCCGGCCGACCTGGTGCTGCGCCTGCTGTCCGCACACCAGGTCAGCGCCGGAGTGCTGATCCCGCTCGCGGAGGTCTACCGGCTGGCGCGGTACGCGACACACACGGTGGACTCCGCGATGCGCGACTCGGCCCGCGCGGCGCTGCGCCAGTTGCGTGCCGAGCTGGCCCGCGAGCCGGCCATGGGGAGCGCGAAATGACGCTGGACGAGCTGCTGCGGTACGAGGAGGACGAGCCGACCCCGCACCGGGCCGAGGCGCGGCCGTCGCGGTACCGGTGGCTGGTCCGGCCGCTGGTCATCTCGGTCATCGGCACGGCCGTCGCCTGGCCGCTGCTGGGCGTGGTCGGCTACGCGGTACCCCCCGCGCTGATCTTCATGATCCTGCTGGTCGTGCAGTTGCTGCGCCGGGTGACCCGGTGGATCGACGCCCGGCCGATCCCGCGCGGGCTGCGCGAGCCGATCCTGAGCGGCGACGGCGACGCCGCGGCACCGCCGGACGGGATGCAGCTCGCGGTGGAGCGATGGGATACTCGGTTGTCCTGGGTGCGGGTGCAGCACGATCCGCACCAGTTCGCCCGCACCGTGCAGCCCCGGTTGGTCCAGCTCGTCGACGAGCGTCTGCGCCTGCGCCACGGCATAGTCCGCTCCGCCGACCCGGCCAAGGCCCGCGCGGTGCTCGGCGATCCACTGTGGACGTTCGTGACCACTCCGGTGCAGGCGAACGTGACACCGGCCGACCTGGCGCGACTGATCAGGCAGATGGAGGAGACATGACCATGCCGCGGATCACGCCGCTGAGTTCCCACGAGGTGGGTCAGCTCGGCCGGGCCGTCCTGGACGCGGTCGGCACCGTGGTGGTCGGCAAGCGGGACGCCCTCCAGCTCGTGCTGGCCGGGATCCTCGCCGGCGGCCACGTGCTGCTGGAGGACCTGCCCGGGCTCGGCAAGACGCTGACCGCGCGGTGCTTCGCGCAGGCGCTGGGCATCGACTTCCGGCGCCTGCAGTTCACCCCCGACCTGCTGCCCGCCGACGTCACCGGCTCCTTCCTCTACGACCAGCGCAGCCACGACTTCACCTTCCGGCCCGGGCCGATCTTCACCAACCTGCTGCTCGCCGACGAGATCAACCGGACGCCGCCGAAGACCCAGGCCGCGCTGCTGGAGGCGATGCAGGAGAAGCAGGTGTCCGTCGAGGGCACCACCTACCGGCTGGAGGCACCGTTCCACGTCCTGGCCACCGCCAACCCGATCGAGTACGAGGGCACCTACCCGCTGCCCGAGGCGCAGCTCGACCGGTTCCTGCTGCGCGTCTCCTTCGGGTACCCGGACCGGGCCGAGGAGTGGGACGTGCTGCGCCGGCGGATGGCGCGCCGCCAGGAGGAGTCGGTACTCGCGCCGGTCGTCGACCCGGCCACCCTGCTGGCGATGCAGGCCGCGCTGGAGGACGTCGCGGTCGAGGAGTCGGTCGGCCGGTACATGGTGGAGCTGACCGCGGCCACCCGGGAGCACGGTGCCGTCCTGGCCGGTGCCTCGCCCCGCGGGTCGCTCGCGCTGATGCTGCTGTCCCGGGCGCTGGCCGCCCTGCAGGGCCGCGACTTCGTGGTGCCCGAGGACGTCAAGGCGGTGGCCGTCCCCGCCCTGGCGCACCGGATCACGCTCAAGCCGGAGATGTGGCTGCGCCAGGCCGAACCGTCCACAGTGGTCACCGAGGTCCTGGCAAAAACGCCGGCGCCGGCCAGCGGCGCGATGCCCAGCTACCCGAGCGATACCCCGCCGCGGACTGGCAACGGCCGGCACGACGCGGGCGGCACCGGCGTCGACCCGTACCGGTACACCGCGCCGCCGCGGGGCTGACCGGTGTTCTCGATGCCGGGGCCCGCTCCGGCGCACAACCCCCGCCCGGCCGTTCCGGTCGGCGTCGACTGGTCCCGGCCCCGCGGCGGGCCTACCCTGGCCGACTCCCTGGACGGCTGGATGCCGACCAGAGCCTTCGGGCGGGCCGTCCTGCTGGTCGGGCTGCTTTTGTTCGGCGCGGTGCTGCTGCGCCGGGTCGACCTGGTGGTGCTCGCCGCCCCGTTCGCGATCGGGGCGGCGATCGGCGTGTGGCGACGGCCCGAGGCCCTGCCCCAGTTGACCGTCGACGTGACCGAACGGGTGCTCACCGAGGGGCAGCCGGTCACCGGGCGGATCGCGGTCGGCAACCCCGACCCCGTCGGGTACGACCTGGTGGTGGTCCGGGCAGTGGCCTCGCGCTCGCTGCGGCTGCCGGAGCTCGACCGGCCGTACGGCGTGGCCGTGGCCAGCGGGTCGGTGGTGGACATCCCGCTGTCCGGTGAGGCGGTGCGGTGGGGGCGCCCGGTGGTCGGTCCGGCCCGTGCCTACGCGGTCGTCGCCGACGGCCTGCTGGTCAGCCCGCAGGTGGCCACCCGCGGGCCGCGGCTTCGGGTGTTCCCGGTCACCGAGCAGTTCGAGGCGGTGGAGGCGATCCCCCGCGCGGCCGGGCTGGTCGGCGCGCACCGCTCCCGCCGGCCCGGTCAGGGCGGCGAGCTGGCCGGGGTGCGGATGTTCGCGCCCGGCGACCGGCTGCGCCGTATCGACTGGCGGGTGTCGCTGCGTACCCGCGAGCTGTACGTGGCCGCGACGCTGTCCGACCGGGACGCCGAGGTGGTGCTGCTGCTCGACGTCCTGCACGAGGCGGGCCGCTCGGGTGGCATCCACGGCGCCCGCTCGGTGCTGGACACCACCGTCCGGGCGGCGGCCGGCATCGCGCAGCACTACCTGCACGCGGGCGACCGGGTGGCGCTGCTGGAGTACAGCTACCGAGCCCGGAGGCTGCGGGCCGCAGGCGGCCGGCGCCAGTACCTGACGGCGCTGGAGTGGCTGCTGGATGTCGAGCACCGCATCGGCGGGTACGAGCCGTCGAGTGCCGCGTTCGGCCCGCAGACGGTGTCGCCCAACGCGCTGGTCGTGGTACTGACGCCGCTGCTGGACCTGCGGGCCGCCGCGATGGTGGCGAGGTTTGCCCGCGCCGGCCGGTTCGTGGTGGCGGTGGACACGCTGCCGCCGGACCTGACCGTGGTACCGGACAGCGACTGGGGCGCGGCGGCGTCCCGGCTGTGGCGGTTGGAGCGGGAGAACACCATTGGGCAGTTGCGCGAGCACGGGGTACCGGTGGTGGCCTGGGCTGGCGCGGGCAGCCTGGACGAGGTGCTGCGCGGGGTCAGCCGGATGGCCGGCGCGCCCAGGGCGGTGCCGCGATGAGCCGACGGGTGTTGCGATGAGCGCAGTCGGGCGGCGCGACAAGGCCCCCGGGCCGGTCGAGGAGCTGGCACGCAGGGCTGCGCGGACCGCGTTCGGGCCGGCGATGGTGCGCCTCGGGCTGTTCCTCGTCGGTCTGCTGGCCCAGTTGGTCGCCTGGCCGTCCGAGATCGTGTTCGGCTGGCCCGTGCTCATCCTGCTCGTCGTGGCCGGGGCGCCCGCGGTCGCGCCCCGGACCCGGCTGGTCACCTCCGCCATCCTGATCGCGGTGAGCGGCTGGCTGGCCGCCACCACCGCCTACAGCGAGTCCGTCGCGTACTGGCGCCTGGTCCTGCTCGCCGCGTGCCTCTACGGGGTGCACGTGCTGGCCTCGCTGGCCGCGGTGCTGCCCTACGACGCCGCCGTCCTGCCCATCGTCTTCGCCGGCTGGCTGGCACGGGCCGGGCTGGTGGTGCTGCTCACGGTCGTGGTGGCGTTGTTCACCCTCCTGGTACCGGCCTACCTGGGCAGCCACCGGTACCTCGTCGCTTCGCTGGTCGGACTGGCTGTCATGATCGGCCTGGCCGGGTACCTGGCCACCCTGGTACGCCGACGGTGATCGTCCCGACGATTAGCATGGAAATGTGAGTCCTCAACGGATCCTTGTCATCGGCGCCGGACACGTCGGCCTCTACGCCGCCCTGCGGCTGTCCAGGAAGCTGCGGTCGACCGAGGCCGAGGTGATGGTCGTCGACCCGCAGCCGCACATGACCTACCAGCCCTTCCTGCCCGAGGCCGCGGCCGGCAACATCTCGCCCCGCCACTCCGTGGTGCCGCTGCGCCGTGAACTGCGCCGCTGCGTCGTGCTGGCCGGCGAGGTGACGAAGCTGGAGCACAGCCGGAAGGTGGCCACCGTCCAGCCGATCATCGGGCCGGCCCGCGAGGTGCCCTACGACCACGTCGTCGTCGCCCCGGGCAGCGTGTCGCGCAGCCTGCCCATCCCCGGCCTGCGGGAGAACGCGATCGGCTTCAAGACCATCGGCGAGGCCATCTACCTGCGCAACAAGGTGCTGGAACAGCTCGACGTGGCGGCCACCACCGCCGACCCGACCACCCGCGCCCGCGCGCTGACGTTCGTCTTCGTGGGCGGCGGCTACGCCGGGATCGAGGCGCTGGCGGAGATGGAGGACATGGCCCGCGACGCGCTGAAGTACTACCCGGAGCTGCGGCCGGAGCACATGCACTGGGTACTGGTGGAGGCGACCCAGCGGATCCTGCCCGAGGTCGATCCGGACATGGGCGCCTACACGGTGCGGCAGCTGCTCAAGCGGAGCCTGGACATCCGGCTCGGTACCCGACTCGAGTCCTGTGTGGACGGTGTGGTCAAGCTGTCGGACGGGGACTCGTTCGCGGCGGACACGATCGTGTGGACGGCCGGTGTCAAGGCGCACCCGATGCTGGAGCACACCGACCTGCCGCGCGACGAGAAGGGCCGGCTGACCTGCCTGGCCACGCTCCAGGTGGTCGGCCCGGGGGAGCGGCTGATCGAGGGCGCCTGGTCGGCCGGGGACTGCGCCGCGGTACCGGACCTGACCGGGCCGCCCGGCGCGCTGTGCGGGCCGAGCGCGCAGCACGCGGTGCGACAGGCGAAGCGGCTCGCGGACAACCTGGCGGCGGTGATCCGGGGGAAGGCTCCGGCCCCGTACCGGCACAAGTACGCGGGCTCGGTCGCGAGTCTCGGGCTGCACAAGGGCGTGGCGCAGGTCTACGGCGTGAAGATCACCGGCCTGCCGGCCTGGTTCATGCACCGCACCTACCACGTGAGCCGGATACCCAGCCTCAACCGCAAGGTACGGGTGATCATCGACTGGACGCTGGCGCTGTTCCTCAAGCGCGAGGTGGTCTCGCTCGGCGAGCTGCACGATCCCAGGGTCAGCTTCACCGAGGTCACGCCCTCGACCCCGCCGACTCCGTCGACCGCGCCGACTCTGTCGACTCCGCCGAGCGGCTGAAGCCGCGTGGGTCATGCGCGGTCGGCACCCGACCGGCTACCGTAGGTCCACGCCCGCCCGGGTGGTGGAACGGCAGACACAGCTGCCTTAAAAGCGGCGGCCGAAAGGCGTGCGGGTTCGAGTCCCGCCCCGGGCACCGGCTCAGGCCTCGAAGGCGACGTCGTAGTGCAGCACCCGGTCCTCGAACCGGGCCAGCGCCTCGCGCGCCTCGCCCGCGACCACCGCCGTCTCGTAGTCCTCCCCGGCGAAGGCGCGGATCGCGTCAAGGTCGTCGAAGAACGTGATCGACACGAACTCGGTCTCCCCGTCCGCCTCGCGCCGCAGCAGCCGAGCGCCGCGGAATCCGGGCACCTGACGCAGCGTCGACGCGACCTCCGAGTGGTAATGCCGCTCGTACCGGTCGGCGCCCTCGCCCGTGGCCCAGCCCCGCCACACCCGTCCGATCATGTCGCCAGCCCCCGTCCGACCGTCGAAAATCCCGACGGTACACGAGCGGCATCGACTACCGTGACCGCCCGTGCGACGGGTATCCGTGGTCGGCGTCTCCGGTGCCGGCAAGTCCACCCTCGGTCGGGCGCTTGCGCGGCGGCTCGGCGTACCGTTCGT
>Ga0081540_1004117_pt1 | contig 11226 bp, 8 predicted proteins | sample TabmetS2T1R1_FD_71024 | JGI IMG/M metagenome (GOLD analysis project Ga0081540, IMG submission 71024) | Tabebuia heterophylla rhizosphere microbial communities from the University of Puerto Rico - S2T1R1 | ecosystem: Host-associated > Plants > Roots > Rhizosphere ...
GGCCCCTTGCCGCCCTACGCGGCAGTTTCTATTGTATCTTAAGGATAGTGCGAATTCGGCAAAAGTGGAGACCAGCGTGGCGGTTATTGTACCTTTCGAGAGCCCGCAAAACGCCTCGATAGAACCGCTGGTCGGGCTCGTCGCCGCGGATATGGAGCGTGTCAACGCGACGATTCTGGCGCGGACCGGCTCCGAGGTGACGATGATCCCGGAGGTCGCCAATCATTTGATCTCTTCCGGGGGCAAGCGCCTGCGCCCGATGCTGACATTGGCGATGGCCAACCTCACCGGCTATTCCGGCGACGGCCATATCAAGCTCGCCGCCGCGGTCGAGTTCATGCACACCGCGACGCTGCTGCATGACGACGTCGTCGACGAAAGCGAGCTGCGGCGCGGAAAACTCTCGGCGCGCATGCTCTGGGGCAACGAGGCCAGCGTGCTGGTCGGTGACTTCCTGCTCGGCCAGGCCTTCCGGATGATGGTCGAGGTCGGCTCGCTGCGTGCGCTGGATATTCTCTCTTCCGCCGCCGCCACCATTGCCGAGGGCGAGGTGATGCAGCTTGCAGCCGCCAAGAACACCGCGACCACCGAGGACGAATATCTCGCCGTGATCCGCGGCAAGACCGCCGAATTGTTCGCCGCGGCCTGCGAGGTCGGCCCTGTCATCGCCAACCGTCCGAAGGCCGAGCAAACTGCCTGCCGCTCGGTCGGCATGAATCTCGGCATCGCCTTCCAGCTTGTCGACGACGTGCTTGATTACGGCGGCAAGGCCGCCAAGCTCGGCAAGAACATCGGCGACGATTTCCGCGAGGGCAAGATCACGCTTCCGGTCGTGCTGGCGTTCCGCCGCGGCAATGACAGCGAGCGCAAATTCTGGATCAGGGCGCTGGAGCGCGGCGAAATCGGCGACGGCGACCTCGATCACGCCATCGGCTTGATGACCAAGCACCGCGCGCTGGAAGACACCATCAACCGCGCCCAGCACTACGGCGCGATGGCGGTCGACGCGCTGGCGCTGTTTCCGTCCTCGCCGATGAAGAGCGCGCTGGAGCAGGTGGTGGCGTTCTGCCTGGCGAGGTCGTACTGAGCCCTTAGCTCAGCGTCCCCGCATGCACCCACCATTCGGGGTGCTCGCGCTGGATTTTTCGCGCGGCGTTCTGCGCCTCGATGACGTTGGAAAAGATCGCAAAGCAGGTGCCGCCCGAGCCGGACATGCGTGACAGCCGCGCACCTTCGGCTCCGTTCAACACCGACAGCACTTTGCCGATCAAGGGCTCGATCTGGATGGCGGGACCTTCAAGGTCGTTGCAGCCGTCGCTCAGCGCATCGATCCACTCGTCGATCGAGCCGCCCTCCTCCGGCCACGACGGCCCTTCGATCACGACATCGGTGGCACCGATCAGGAGTTCGCCGTGGCGCAGGCCCAGCGCCCCGAACACGTCCTTGGTCGCAACGGGTACGCAAGGGTTGACCAGCACCGCGGGCATCTTTGGCGGGCTCAGCGGCATAAGATATTCGCCAACGCCGGTCATGTCGCAGGCACGCGAGGCAAGGCACACCGGCACGTCGGCGCCGACTTCAAGGGCAACCTCCTGCAGGCGCTCGTCGTCGAGCGGAAGGTTGTTGAGCTTCGCCAGCAGGCGCAGCGCCGCCGCGGCATCCGCCGAGCCGCCGCCGATACCGGCGGCCACCGGCAGGATCTTGTCGAGCACGAAGGCGCCGGCCTTGAGGTCAGGCACGACCTCGCCGAGCAGCCGCGCCGCCTTCAGCACCAGATTGTCGGATAGCTCGCCGCAGGCCGTCGCCAGCGGCCCCACGGTGTGCAAGGAAAGCTCAGGTCCGGGCGTCAGCGTGAGCTTGTCCGCGCAATCGGCGAACGCCACCACGCTTTCGAGATCGTGATAACCATCGGTGCGCCGCCCTACCACCCGCAGGGTCAGGTTGACCTTGGCTCGCCCCTCTTCCACCAGCCCCGACATAGATCCCTTCGATCAGCCGCCCTTGCCGTCTTCTTTTTTCTTGTCGGCGGAAGCCGAGGAGGAAGTGTCATCCGGCAGGCCGTTCTCGATCTTGGCTTCGATCTTCGGCAGCTCTTCCGGCTCCGGCTTGAGGTCGCGCGCGTGCGCCCACTGGAATTTGGCTTCCAGCGTGCGGCCCACGCGCCAGTAGGCGTCGCCGAGATGGTCGTTGATCGTAGGATCTTCCGGCTTGAGATCGATGGCGCGCTCGAGATGTTTCACCGCATCCTCATAGTTGCCGATGCGATAATAGGCCCAGCCCAGGGAGTCCACGATGTAGCCGTCGTCGGGACGCTGATCGACGGCGCGCTTGATCATCTTCATGCCTTCGTCGAGATTGACGCCCTGGTCGATCCAGGAATAGCCGAGATAGTTCAGCACGTGCGGCTGCTCGGGCTGCAGCTCCAGCGCCTTGCGCATGTCGGACTCGGCCTTGCTCCACTGCTTGGAGCGCTCCTCGCAGATGCCGCGATAGTAATAGGTGACCCAGGCATTCTTCTCGAGCGGCGCCGGCATCGCCTCGATGCCTTTCGAATAGGTCACCGCGCAATCGGTGAACTTCTTGCGGCCGCGCTCGATATTGCCGAGCGCCATGATGGCCTCGACATCCTTCGGCGCCTGCTCGATGACCTCCTTGAGGATCTTGATAGCCTCGTCGCTGCGATCGACCGCATCGAGATTGGTCGCCAGCTGAATCTGCGCATTGCGCTTGAGCGGCGAATTCGCCGGCACGCGCTCATAGACCTTGATCGCCATCGCCGGCTTCTTCACCGACTCATAGAGATCGGCGAGCGACAGCAGCGCCATCGGATGGCTCGGCGCGAGATAAAGCGAGAGCTGGAGGTAGACCAGCGCCAGATCCTCGCCGCCGCGGCGGGTCAGCGTGGCGCCGATGCCATACAGCGCTTCGGCAGCGCCGGCCTGCGCGGAATCGACCAGCGGCGGCAGCTTCTTGCCGGCGCGGACTTCCTTCAGGCTGTCCTGCACCAGCGGATGCCGCGGCAGCTTCTTGTCGAAAGCCTCATAGATCGCCGCGGCCGCCGCGCCGTCCTTGTTGCGCGAGTTCCAGCGCGCCCAGTCGTCGACCACGCGCAGCATGGAATCGTCGAGCTTGTAGGAGCGCTCGAGCCGCGCGCCTGCGTCCTTCTCGCGGTTCGCCAGTTCCATGATCATGCCGGCGTGAAGATCCTTGAAGATCGGATACCATTCCGGGCCGGTCAGCTTGTCGATATTGGCGATCGCGGCCTTGGCATCGCCTGCGCCGTAACTCGCCCATGACGACAGCAGCGTCGCGACGAGGTCGGTGATCGGCCCGCGGATCGACTGGTTGATGTTGAGCTGCGCGGTCGCGTATTTCTTCTGCTTGAGGTCGCGCACGCCGACCACCAGACGGGCCACGCGGTTGGACTTGTCCTGGGTCAGGATGCGGTCGGCCAGCTTGACCGCCTCCTCGATATCGCCGTCGGCGAGCGAGGAGATGAAGGCGCGGTCGAGCAGCTCATTGTTCTTGGGATCGGTGCGCAGCGCCGAGCGGTAGAACGCGGCGGCTGAACCTGCGTCGCGCTCGACACTGGCGTGGCGCGCGGCGAGGTAGCTGCCCGCCGTCGTCATCGACTTCAGGTCATTCTTGGTCGGAAACTGCGCCGCACTGTCGGTCGGATGCTCGGGGGTCTGCGCCAGAACATGACCGGGCAGCGCCAGCGCCGAAACGGTTAGCGCGGCAATCACCCAACGATTGAAACGAGTTGAACGCATCACGGTCTGCCTGGCTCCACGATTTTCTAAGGTAAGGCAATCAGCGAGGGCAGCCCCGACCCAGCGGCCTCCAAGGCCCGCGACAATGCCGGTTTTGGCGTTGAACCGCAAGGAAAAGGGCTGGCGAATCAACTGGCATATCGTCCGGCCGCCGCCGATTTAGCCCAGCTTTTCCTGCAAACGCTCGCAGTATGGCGGTATCGTGACCGGATACCGGCATACCTCACGCAAAGGTGGTTACATCGCCTCGTAATTCGGCCCGCCACCGCCCTCCGGCGGAACCCATGTAATGTTGCCGTTGGGGTCCTTTACGTCGCAGGTTTTGCAGTGGACGCAATTCTGCGCGTTGATCTGGAAGCGCGGACCCGATGCTTCCTCGACCCATTCATAAACGCCGGCCGGGCAATAACGGTTCGAGGGACCGGCGAAGACGTCGTGCTCCGACGTCTTCTGCAGGTTCATGTCGGCGACCCTGAGGTGAACCGGCTGGTCTTCCTCGTGGTTGGTGTTGGAGAGGAACACCGAGGACAGCTTGTCGAAGGAGATCTTGCCGTCCGGCTTGGGGTACGCGATCGGCTGGTGCTGCCTGGCGGCATCGAGCGTCTTGCGGTCGGGCTTGGCGTGCGACTGGGTACCGAACAGCGATGCGCCGAACAGCGTGTTGCACCACATGTCGAAGATGCCAAGGCCGGCGCCGAAGAACGTCCCGAACTTCGAAAGGAGCGGCTTGGCGTTGCGGACCGGGTAGAGATCCTTGCCGACGGAGGAGTCGCGCCAGGCGTTTTCATATTCGACAAGTTCGTCATTGGCACGCCCCGCGCCAAGCGCGGCCGCGACGTGCTCGGCCGCCAGCATGCCGGTGCCCATCGCATTGTGGACGCCCTTGATGCGGGGAACGTTGACGAAGCCCGCAGCGCAGCCGATCAGCGCGCCCCCTGGGAAGCTGAGCCGCGGCACCGACTGGTAGCCGCCTTCGGTGATGGCGCGCGCGCCATAAGCCAGCCGCTTGCCGCCTTCGAGCGTCGTACGGACGGCAGGATGCGTCTTGACGCGCTGGAACTCGTCGAACGGCGACAGATAGGGATCGTCGTAGTTCAGGTGAACGACGAAACCGATCGACACGAGGTTGTCGCCATAATGGTAGAAGAACAGGCCGCCACCCGTGTTGTTCTTCAGCGGCCAGCCAACGGCGTGCTGGACCAGGCCCTTCTGATGCTTTGCCGGATCGATCTGCCAGACTTCCTTCAGGCCGATGCCGAATTTCGGCGGCTCGCTCTTGGCGTCGAGACCGTATTTCGCGATCAACTGCTTGGAGAGACTGCCGCGCGCCCCTTCGGCAAACAGCGTGTACTTGCCGAGCAGCTCCATGCCGCGGGTGAAGGAGTCCTTGTGCGAGCCGTCCTTGGCGATGCCCATGTCGCCGGTGGCGATGCCGCGCACCGTGCCTTTCTCGTCATAGAGCACTTCGGCTGCGGCAAAGCCCGGATAGATTTCGACGCCGAGCGCTTCCGCCTTCGGCGCCAGCCAGCGGCAGACATTGCCGAGCGAGCCGATATAGCAATGATGATTGTTCATCAGCGGGGGCATGATGAAGTTCGGCAGCTTGATCGCGCCGGTCTCGGTGAACCAGAAGAAGCGGTCGTCCTTGACTTGCGTCGTCAGCGGACAATCCGGATCCTGGCGCCAGTCGGGCACGAGCTTGTCGAGGCCGGCGGGATCGATCACCGCGCCCGACAGGACATGCGCGCCGACCTCGGAACCCTTCTCCACCACCACCACGTTCAAATCAGGATTGATCTGCTTGAGGCGGATGGCCGCGGAAAGGCCAGACGGACCGGCGCCGACGATCACGACGTCGAATTCCATGGATTCGCGCGGGGGTAACTCTTCGCTGCTCATGATCTGTCCCGGGGCCGGTTAAGAACGCTTCCAAACGAGCCCCGTTGTTTCCGATTTTTGACGATAGGACAACTGTGGAAATTCATTTCGCATGGACCCAAGCCGACATAGATTGACCGGGATGCCGCACGCGACCGCCATGCCCCCCGATCCCGCCCCTACCGTTCAGCAATTGCTGGCCTTTTACCTCGAGGCCGGGGTCGATTGCGCGCTTGGCGAGGCGCCGGTCAACCGGCTCGCTGATCCTGATCTTGCGCCCGAGCCGCGCGCCGCGGTGGTACACCAGCCGGTAGCCCGCACGGCGCCGCTGGCGCCACCCGTCACGGCGCCGCGCACGGATGCCACCGTCGCGCCTGATGTTGCGATTGCTTCCGCCCGGGAAGCCGCGCGAACCGCGCCGACGCTGGACGCGCTGCGGCAGCTTCTGGAAAATTTCGACGGCTGCGCGCTGAAGCACACCGCCACGAAACTGGTGTTTGCCGACGGCAACCCGCAGGCGCGCGTGATGTTCGTCGGCGAAGCGCCGGGGCGCGACGAGGACATCGAGGGACTGCCCTTTGTCGGCCGTTCCGGCAAGCTGCTCGACCGCATGATCGCCGCGATCGGGCTCGACCGCAGCAAGGCCTATATCGCCAACGTCATCCCCTGGCGACCACCGGGCAACCGCACACCGACGCCGCAGGAAACGCAGATCTGCCTGCCCTTCGTCCAGCGCCAGATTGAACTGGTGAACCCCGACGTGCTGGTGACGCTCGGCAATCCCTCGACCCAGGCGTTGCTGCAAACGCGCGAAGGCATCATGCGCACGCGCGGCAAGTGGCTCGACTACGATACCGGCACGCGCAGCATCCGCGCCATCGCCACGTTCCACCCGGCCTATCTGTTGCGCTCGCCGGCCTACAAGCGGATGTCATGGCAGGATCTGCGCGCCATCGCCAAGGCGCTGGCGGGCCGCCCGTAGCAATGGGCGGCGCTAGCATCAAGAAAGCCGAGCGCTATCGCGATTTCTTCGACCTGCAACTTCGCTTTGCCGAGGCCATCGCCGAGAGAACTTCGATGCCAATTGCCGAGGCGGTGTTGCTCTACACCAACTTTCACCGACGGTTCGGTTTGGGCGACGTCACCCCGGGTGGTCCACGTCCGCCTTGGCGTGAATATGCGCAGGAGCTTTCGAGGCTCGGCACACATGGACAACGGGCCGAGTGGACGCAAGCCTTCTACGCGCAGGCGCCCGAGGAAGGGCCGCCATTTCCGGATCAGGTATTCGGCTGTTTCGATTTCCACGCCGACGGAGAAAGTAAGGTCGTTCGGCTTCACTTCTATAACCGCGATCCCCTCGGCCCGCTAAGCAATGCGAGGGCGACAGAGCGGCAGCGCGAGCTCGCGCGACTGTTTGCTTGCATCAGGGAGCGGTTCTTGCATGTCACGCAAGTCGAAGGCCGCTCCTGGCTGTATGGCACCGAGGCCTATCGCCGGCTTTTCCCCGAAACGTATGTTGGATCGCGCGTGGCAATGGAGAATGACCGGCGATTTCAAGGCATGGCGCGGTGGGGGCAATTTCTGGATCGCCACGGCAACGTCAAGCCAGCTCTGAAAGAAGCGTTTCTTCACAATGTCGACCGGCTCGACCCAGGCAGGCTCTGGGAGGCTTTCCCGCTTCAATCGTTTCGGGTCAGCGCGCCGATCGATTGCTTCTATCGTTGCTATGGAATTCGGGATTAAGCGCCAGCCGCTCTCGCATAACCTTTAAGGATTTTTCGGCCGCACGATGGCCCAGCCGATGCGCAAGAGCGGCTGGCGGCCGTTGACGTACCATTCAAAGGCACGCGGCACTTCCGGCACGAGTCCCGGAAAGCGTTTGGCGATGTCGGCCGGTACGGTGCCGGCGGTGTCGGACGCACGCCAGACCACGACGCCGCCGGTCTCGGCGAATTTCGCAGCATTGAGCCAGGGCGTGCGCTGCGGCGTTGCATCGAGCAACAGATGCGGACGCCCCCTGTCGAGCGCGATCAGGCTGGCAAACTGCGGATCGCCAGCGACGGCGCGCAGGCGTTGATTGGTGCGGCGCTCGAAACTCTCGCCGAAATACCGCGCGATCTGCCTTCCCGGCGCCGAGGTTGCGACCTCGGCAGCGGTCGTCCAGGGCAGGAACAGCGTGCCGGCGATGGTGATCGCGGCCGGCGCGACCACCGCCAGCGCCCACACCGCACGCAGCAGCCGCTGCCGCCTGAGATGGACAAGATCGCCGGTCGCGATGATCATGGCCAGTCCCGACATCAGCAGCGCGATCGCTGTCCCACCCACGACATTGTCGAGGCTGAAGAGCCCGCCGATCAGGCTTCCCGCCAGTGCCGGCGCAATGGCGAAGCAATAGACGAACTGACGCGCCAGTGGATCAACCGGCCGGCGGTAGATGATCGGCGCCTCCTCGGAACTGCGGCCCAGAAAGCCGGAGTTGAGGATGACAAGAATAATGACCGCCGACACCGCGAGCAGCAGGCCGCCCAGCAGGTTACCCCACTGCACTGCCCGCGAACTGAGTAGGTCGAACGCGGGCCATGCCGGCAGGCTGATCGCATCGGCGCGGATCAGCCAGATCAGGTAAGGCAGCGCCAGCACGACGATCACACCAAGCGCAAACAGTGCATCGAGCGAGGAGAGCGTGCGCCGCCCGCGTTCGGTTGCGAGCGCAAAGCCGGCGAGCAGCAGGAGCAGCATCGGTGCCGCCGTCGTCGTCAGCAGGAGCAGGCCCGCCGCGATCGACCAGGCGAACCAGGCGTTGCGGCGGTTCTGCCCGATGATCTGCCACGAATGCAGGAGCAACAGCGCCCAGAGCGGACGGGCCAGCACGGACGGCCCGAATTCGAGGCTGGGCGCGCCAAAGGCGGTTATGGTCATGGTGAGCAGCACCGCGAGCACCGCCTGCTGGCCGCCGACAATAGCGCGCGACAGCAGATACACCGCCCACAACGTGGCAACGCCGCAGCCCTGCGCGAGCAGATAGACGCCGAGCATGTGATTGCCCGCGGCGCGGTAGGCGATGTCGGCGAACCAGAACGCCAGCGGCGGCCCCATGTCCGTGCCGACCTGATATTCCCGGCCGAAGGCGAGCAAGGTGGCGAGGTCGCCGGGCGGGCTGCGATAGAGCAGCATCGACACCACCAGCCACATCAGGGCTTGCAGCGCGATCACAAGCATGACCACGAGCCGCGGCCGGGCGCGGATCAGTTCGACAATCAGCGAGGTGAAACGCATCAGACGCCTGAAGATCCCAAAGCCGGCGCGCGAGGCTGGCCGCATTCGTCCCTGACGTTTGATAAAGCGCGGCTGCCTCGGAGGCAACTGGCCGGACGAGCGTCAGATCGTGGCAGAAATGTCGACGCTCGTCTGAGATTCCAGCGAAAACAAGTCGGGGGGAACGGGCGAAGGGTAATGCTTTTCGCGCGCGGCGACCACCGGCGCGAAGAACCTTCTGTGGTGCGCCGACGGCCCAAGCCGATCCAGCGCCTCCAGATGCTCCGGCACGGCATAGCCCTTGTGAGTCTCGAAGCCATAGCCCGGGCAATCCTGCGCGAGTGCGCACATCAGGCGGTCGCGTGTCACCTTGGCGATGATGGACGCCGCCGCAATCGACTTGACGATACCATCGCCGCCGATGACGGCCTCGCAATCGCATGGTGTGGCGAGGCGGTCGCGGCCGTCGACGAACACATGCCTTGGCGCCTCGGGCAGCGCGGCCACCGCGCGCGCCAGCGCCCAAAGAGAGGCGCGCAGGATATTGTCGCGATCGATTCGCGCCGGCGAAGCATAGGCGACCGCAAAGGACGAGGTCGCGCAGATCTTCTCGAACAATTCCTCGCGCTCTTCGGGCGTCAGGCGCTTGGAATCGTCGATGCCCCTTGGAATGCGATCGGGATCGAGAATGACCGCGGCGGCCACTACCGGACCCGCCAGCGGCCCACGGCCGGCCTCGTCGCAGCCGGCAACCGGCCAGATGCCGCGCTTGATCAGCGCCCGCTCGCGCCGGAAGCTCGGCGGCGTCACCGCGATGACGCCTGCCGGCAGCTTCGCCTCCTTCTTTTCCGACTTCTTTGCGGACTTGTCCCGACTCATAACCCGGATGCTTGCGCCAGCTCGCACAGCCGCGCAACCGGGAACCCGAAACTACTCCCGATATTCAATCGTCAAGACCGACAAGGGTTGACTCAGTCCGGCAGATGCACGCGACGGTCGTCCCCGACCTCGATGCCGGGTGCGACCACGACTTCCCAGGGATAACCGTCGGGATCGACGAAATAGCCGGAATAGCCGCCATAGTCGGTGCGGCGCGCAGGCTTCAGGAGCGAAGCGCCTTTCGAGATCGCGAATTTGAGCACGGCATCGACCTCTTTGGTCGAACTGCAGTTCCAGGCGAGCGTGAAGCCGCGGAAAACAGCCGGCCGCTTCTGGTCCTGCAATGCCGCGTCCTCTGCCAGCTCCGCACGCGGAAACAGCGAAATCACGGTGCCGCCGGTCTCGAAAAACGCCACTGCCTCGCCGGTCGCGCGATATTTTCGTTGAAACCCCAGCGCCTGGTAGAAGGCGATGCTTTCCCTGATATCGCTGACACCGAGGGTGATGACGGTGAAACGCGGAACCGGCGGCTGTTGACGCATATGCCCTCCCTCGCCGCCTCTTCTCTGATCAGAACAGGCTTAGTTGCTGACCGTTTCGCTTTGGTTTTGCAAAGTGATCTGTGGTCAGCTTTGAACGGCGCTTGTTCAGCCCGAGCTTCTCGCAGGCGATCTCGAAGCGGCGGCCGATCATCCAGGCCATCGGGCCTGTGCCCTTCATCCGCGTGCCCCATTGCGAGTCATAGTCGCGCCCGCCGCGCATGTCGCGGATCAGCGTGAAGACGTGGCGATAGCGGTCCGGATAATTGGCCATCAGCCATTCGCGGAACAGATCGCGCACTTCCAGCGGCAGGCGAAGCAGCACGTAGCTTGCTTCCTTTGCGCCGGCATGCGCAGCCGCATCGAGGATGCGCTCGATCTCGGAATCGTTCAGCGCGGGGATGACCGGCGCCACCATCACGGTGGCGGGAATGCCGGCCTCGGCAAGCATCTTGATCGCCTCCAGCCGCTTTGGCGGCGTCGAGGCCCGCGGCTCCATGGTGCGCGCCAGCTTCGGATCGAGCGTAGTCACCGACAGCGCGACCTTGGCAAGATTACGCTTGGCCATGCGCGCCAGGATGTCGATGTCGCGGGTCACCAGCGCCGACTTGGTCACGATGCCGACGGGATGGCCGGCGCGCTCCAGCACTTCAAGAATGCCGCGCATGATCTTCATGTCGCGTTCGATCGGCTGATAGGGATCGGTGTTGGTGCCGATGGCGATCATCCGGGGTTCATAGCCGGATGCCGCCAGTTCCTTCTCGAGCAAGGCCGGCGCGTCGGGCTTGGCGAACAGGTTCGATTCGAAATCGAGGCCCGGCGACAGGCCGAGATAGGCGTGGGTCGGCCGCGCGAAGCAGTAGACGCAGCCGTGCTCACAGCCGCGATAGGGATTGATCGAG
>Ga0081540_1004118_pt1 | contig 11226 bp, 11 predicted proteins | sample TabmetS2T1R1_FD_71024 | JGI IMG/M metagenome (GOLD analysis project Ga0081540, IMG submission 71024) | Tabebuia heterophylla rhizosphere microbial communities from the University of Puerto Rico - S2T1R1 | ecosystem: Host-associated > Plants > Roots > Rhizosphere ...
ATCCTCATCTCCACCAAGCAGGGGATTTCCAAAAATGCAGTTTTTCTTCGAATTGATTTGGAACCAGTCACGTAGCAATTACCTCGCCGCAATGGGTCAGCGGGACGTCGAGCAATGATAGAGGCAACGGCAGGTATTCTCACGCTAATTAGCGTTGTGATCTTCGCCGCCCACGCGCTGGACGCGTATCGCACCGGTTAGTCGCAGGCTAAAGATGGCCCGGCGCAAAGGGACTAGCATCATGCACAGCCACACCAAAATCACGCCCATTGAAGCAGCTGCCGCGAGCAGAGCCACATTGAAACAGCGAGTTTTGGTAGCCTGCTATCTGACCGCAGCCGCCGTCGCGATGCTCGGCTGGCTCTCCGCGTTCAGTTGGGCCGCAGCTGAGGTTGCGAAACTGCTGCTTGCTTAATCAGTTCAAATACTGGACGAGCTGCACAGACTTGAATGCTGCGCAGCCAATCATCCCCCAGAGAGCAAAGTTTATTTGCAGAGCGTTCGCCATCGCGTCTGTCCTCTTTTGGTTTTTGAGACTCAGATACGCATGCCCACCAGTCAACGATCTGCGAAGAAGATTGGGGCTGATTTAAGGTTGTGCACTGCATCATCACAGCTATCGAACAACCCGCCAACCACCGACATACGATAAGGTCGCCTCAGCGGCGACCCGGCCATCGCGAGCAAGGAAATGCCTCGTTTGCGCCCAAAATGCGCCGTACGGCGAAGCTGCACTTGCAAGCCTTTTGTGGTGCCGTCGAATGCGTATGAAGTTGAATGCGTATGAAGCAGCCAAGAAACCAGCGCAGCCTCCCACAAGACCAGCTCTTCCAAAAAATGTCGGAAGTGATTTCTCTGCGCGAGAAGGTAGCTCAAGCCGAACTCGTGGCACGCGTCCTTAACCCACCTGTCGTCGAGCGCGAGAAAATGGCAGAGCCGCCGCAAAAGGTGGTGCGGCGATAGGCAAATCGGCTGCAGAGAGCTAAACGGTTGACAAAGTCCTCGCCGCTCGCGGGGACTTTTGATTCAGTGGTGCATGCTTCGCATACCCTCACCGCAACAACCGAGCTGGTGATCGCAAGTCTCGACGGCATGGTTCCGAAGGATCATCCTAGGGAATCAACCGATCGATGAACACTGGCCTTGATCCGCGATGTGAACCGCCGCAAGGGCTTACTTCGCCGCGAGGGACGGCGCCTGAACCGCTTCCAGATATCCGTTGCGGGTCTGCGGGATTTTTGTGTCGAGAATCCTGGACGCTACCAGCGTCCTCAGCACCTGTGCCGTGCCGCCGGCAATTGTGAACATGCGGGCATCCCGAACCATCCGTTCGAGCGGATAATCCCGCGAGTAGCCCCTGGCGCCGAACAGTTGGAGCGCCTGGTTCGTGACCGTGTTGGCCGTCTCGGAAGCGATGATCTTCGCCTGCGCCGCGAGAAGCGGATCCGGAAAAGGATCGGCGCTAAGTGCTGCCTGATGAAGCGACAGCCTCGCCGCATTGAGCGCGACCGCCATATCGGCCAGCATCCACTGCAGGCCCTGGAATTCGGCGATGGGGCGACCGAACTGCTTGCGTTCTTTCACGAAGGTCATGGCCTTCTCAAACGCACCCTGCGCGAGCCCGAGCGCGACTGTACCGGCCCCGACCCGCTGGCTGTTGTATGCGTCGATAAGGTCCGCAAAGCCGCGCCGAAGCCCGCGCGGCGGTAGCACCAGCATATCGTCCTGAACTTCGAGGTTTTCGAAGATGATCTCTGTTTCGGGGATGCCGCGGAGCCCCATTGCGGGTTCGCGTTTGCCGATGATCAGGCCGGACATCCCCTTGAGTGCGAGGAAGCCGCCGATCCCCTGCTCCTCACCTCGCTCATCGAATACCCGGGCGAAGATCAGGTGGAGTTTGGAAACCCCGCCGCCCGTGATCCAGTGCTTCTTGCCTCGGATGACATACGTGTTGCCGTGCTTGTCCGCACGCGTCGTCATCTCGGTCGCGGCCGATCCGGCTTCCGGTTCGGTGATGCAGATCGCCGGCTTGTCGCCCGAAAGAACGAGATCAGCTCCCATCCGCTTCTGTTTCTCGGTGCCATACTGCATGACCGCGGAGATGGCGCCCATGTTGGCTTCAACCGTAATGCGCCCCGTCGCCCCGCATACCCGCGCCATTTCCTCGATGATCAGGGCGGCCTCGAAGTAACTTCCTCCGCGACCGCCGTAGGATGTCGGAATTGTATAGCCCATGAAGCCCGCGGCCTTCAGAGCCGCCACGTTGTCGAAAGGGTAGGCTTCGGTTCGATCGATCTCCGCCGCCTTCGGCGCAAATTTGGCTTCGGCCAATTCGCGCGCAGCGCTGCGGAGCTTGGTTTGCTCGGGCGTTAGTTTCATATCCATTGCAATCATCCTCCGCCGAAAACGGCGCGATCTTTTCGATCATTCGGCTCCGAAGTGCTCCAAAACGCAACCAAATAATTTATGATCCCGACGTTCAAGTCTGGAGACCTTCGAGATGTCCAATTCGAAAACCCCGCTTGTCGATCGCTTCGGTCCTGACGCAGCCGATGTGGAATTCGGCGGCGACGCCCCACCTATTCTCCGTCAGCTGGCGGCTCGCGGCTCGGTACGAAAATTCCAGTCCGATATCATTCCGGATCGAACCTTGCGGCGGCTATGTGCGCTGGCGCTATGCGCGCCGACCAAAAGCGATCTCCAGCAGCGCGACATCATCATCATCGACTCGCCGTCGCTGAAATCCCAGATCGGAGCGCTCCTCGCCGACGGCCCGTTAGGCCAGAAATGGCTTGCAGGCGTTCCGAACCTTCTCATCTTCTGCGGCAACAATCGACGACAGCGCCGAATCCACGCATTGCGCGACAGGCATTTCGCCAACGATCACCTCGATGCCTTCTTCAACGCCGCGGTCGATGCGGCGATTGCCTTGTCCGCGTTCGTGATCGCGGCCGAGGCTGAAGGCCTTGGCGTCTGTCCGGTTAGCGCGGTCCGCAATCACTCCGACGCGCTGTCACGGCTCCTGAAACTTCCCGACCATGTTTTCCCGGTAGCCGGCCTCGCCGTGGGATATCCTGCAGAGGCGCCGAAACTCAGCATGCGGCTTCCGCTGTCCGTGACCGTGCATCACAACACATTTCTCGAAGACGGCCTCGATGATGCCATCGAGGCCTATGATCGGCGCCGCGAGGCGGCCCAGCCTTACGCGGCTCAGCGCTATGTCAGGGAGTTCGGATTGGCCGATACCTATGGCTGGTCGGAGGATAAGGCACGGCAATATGCCCGCCCCGAGCGCGCGGATTTTGGTGCCTATGCGAGGCGCATCGGCTTCAGGCTGGACTGATCGGTTCGAACGATCCTGCACGGCCACCTGAGCACGGCATCAATTGAACAGGTGAATCAGCCCTATGCTGATCGCGAGCAGGAGCATCAGCGACAGTGTCACGGCCGCCGTCACCCTGCCGCCGACGCTGGCGAGAACGCGCACGTCGACGCCGAGGCCGAGGGCCGCCATCGACACGACCGTGAGGAAGCCGGTGATCGCAGTCAGCGGGCCTGCCACCGTTGCGGGCACGATATCGAGCGAGCGCAGAACGGAAAGCGCGAGAAAGCCGAGGATGAACCAGGGCACGAGCCGGAAGAAGCCGACCGTTGCCTTGCCCTGCACTCCGCCTCGCAGACGCGGGGCGAGCAAGGAAAGCCCGACCACGATCGGTCCCAGCATCAATACGCGCATCAATTTCACCAGTGTGCCGATCTGCGTGCTCACGAGCCCGGCCGGCACGGTTGCGGCAAGCACTTGCGGGACGGCGTAGACCGTGAGGCCGGCAAGAATTCCGTATTGCGTCGCAGATAATTGCAACAGCGGAATCAGCAGCGGCAGCCCCAACACCATCATCACGCCGAGTATCGCGGTGAAGGAGATCGAGGACGCGATGTCGTCGCTATCGGCGCCGATGACCGGCGCGACCGCTGCAATCGCTGAATTGCCGCAGATGGAATTGCCGCAGGCGATCAGGATCGAGAGCCGCGTCGGCAGGCCGAGCATGCGGCTGATGCCGAAGCTCAGAGCCAAGGTTACCACCACGGTAGCGGCAATCGCGCCGAGCAAGGCACTGCCGGACGCCGCGATCGCGGCAAAGCTGATGGACGCGCCGAGCAGCATCACGGCTACTTCGAGCAGCTGCTTGGCGCTGAAGGCGATGCCGGCCTGCCAGCGCTCTGGCGGCTTCCAGAAGCTGCGCACGGCCATGCCGAGCAGGATCGCCAACACCAGCGCCTCCACATAGGGGTGCGCGAACAGGTGCCGTTCCGCGGCTTCGAGCGCTGCCGAGACGCCGGCGACGGCGATGCAAAGCAGAACGCCGGGAATGAGCGCCGCAAGACGGGTCACGCTGGTCGCCGGCTGATTTCCTGGGGCGGAAAATTCCTCGTCCTGCGGCACTAATTTCTCCCGGGGAGAAAAATCTATGCGTCAGATGGCGATAATTAGGTAATATCTTTTCGATCTGGCCCAATAAAGGGAAGTTATGTCCTTGAACCTGCACCTGCTGCGCCTGTTCACGACGGTGGTGAGAACCGGGAGCTTTTCGCGCGCAGCCGACGCCCTCCATATCAGCCAGCCCGCGATCTCGAAGGGGGTGCGAGATTTCGAGCTTCAGGTCGGCTGCCGCCTGCTCGACCGGACGCCAAAGGGCGTGCGGCCGACGCGGGAGGGAAAGGCGCTGGTCCGGCACGCGGAAACGCTGTTTGCGGCCGAGCGCGCGGCGGAGGACGAATTATTGTCGCTGCGCAATCTCGACAGCGGATCGCTGCGCATCGGCGCATCCACCACGATCGCGACCTACATGATATCGGACTATCTCGGGACGTTTCACCGAAACTATCCCGGGATCGATCTGCATCTCGTGATCGCCAATACCAGGGACATCGCCGACCTCATGCTGGCGCATGACATCGAGATCGCGCTGGTCGAAGGTCCGGTCGAAGATGACGAGCTCGAGAGCCATGCCTGGCGTACCGACGTGATGAGCCTGATCGTCGATGTGCGGCACCGCTTCGCGGCGACCGAACGTGGGATCGACGGCGCGGCGCTTTGCGATGAAGTCCTGATCGTGCGCGAGCCCGGTTCCGGATCGCGCGAGGTGGTGGCGCAGGCGCTGGCCGCCGAGGGCATCGAACCCAGGCGCACACTGGAGATCGGCAGCACCGAGGCAATCAAGCAGGCGGTCGCCGCCGGCCTTGGCGTCGCCATCGTCTCCAGTGCCACGATTTCCGATCAGGTGACGCTCGGCCGGCTCAAGGTCGTGCCCATGCGCGACCTGCAGATCGAGCGCACGCTGTGGCAGTTGAAGGTACCCGGGCGAATAGAAATCCCTGCAGCGACCGCGTTCGAGCGGATGATCTGGCAGGACAAGCGCGTTGCGGAAGTGGCTTAGACTAGAAGATCGCGGCCTTGACGAGCGCCGCAACGCGGCTGAAATCGTCAAAGAAGCCCGGTTCGAAGAAGATGGCGCGGGCGATCACAATGGCCCCAACCAGCGACCAGAACAGGGCTGTGCCCGTCCACAACAGATATTTGGACGCGCGCGAACGCAGCCCTGCTTCCCCTTCGGGCACCAGGCGCTCGCCAAACGGCTCATATCTCAAGTGTTCCATTGCGCGGCCAATCCCTTGACTTGCAAGGCAAATGTCGTCGTTTCCGATCGATCGGGCAATGGAAGCGATTTGCTTTTTCAAACCATGGAATGGAAGCGTATTTCCGTGTGGACCGGTTGCGGAGCGGCTTTCTTCTTTGCCGGTGTTTGGCTGCCCGGCTACCGATCACCAGCTAGCTAGCCGCCGCACTTCGGCAGAAGATTGGACACATCTCCAACCAGCGCAGGCATGACCTGTTCCGCCGTCCGCTTGCCCGTCACCAGGCTCTCGATATAGTTTTTGATCACCTCGATGATTTTCAGCGAATTATCGCCTGGAAAGGAGGCCCACTCCGTCAGCAACGGCAATTGCCGGATGCTGGTCAAGTGGTTGGGACTCTTTGTATAGAAAGCGCCGAGCAGGTCCGGCGTCTTCACGGCGATCTCGTTGCCGGGCATATAGCCGGTGGAATTGACCATCGCGGTCTGGCCGACCGGCCCGGTGACGAACTTCACATATTTCCAGGCGGCCTTCTGGCGTTCGGCGTCCTTTGCAAAAACCATGGCGACGTTTCCGCCTGCGGGAAGGCGTCCGTCGGCGACGGCGAGCGGAAAGGCGACAGTCTTGAACTGGAACCGGCCGCCGATCTGCCGCTCGGCCGCGGCCACATAGGACGTGGAATCCGCTAATATCGCGATGCTGCCGGCGACGAATGATTGCCGGGCCTGACCGAGGCCGAGATTCGGCATGCCCGACCTGCCGAAATCTTCGAGGGTCTTCAGCGCCCACATGCCGTTTGCGTCGTCGAAGGCGATGCTGCAGCCGTCGGCTTTGAGAATGCGGCCGCCTTTGCTCGTCACCAGCGACTGGAATAGCCAGTTTCCGGTTTGCTCCCACTGATAATAGAAGCCGGTAACCGGACTGTCGGCTTTCGCCTCTATGACCTTGCCGAGGGCCAGAAGCTCCGTCCAGGTCTTAGGAAGCGCTGACACATCGGCGCCGGCCTTTGCGAGCAGATCAGCATTCGCGTAGAGCACCGGCGTCGAGATAGCGAACGGCAGGCCGTAGAGCTTGCCCTTGTATTTTCCGAGTTCCGCAAGTGTCGGCTAGTAGCCAAGTTCGGCAAGCCCACCATCCGCCGCCGCGAATCCGTCCAGCGGCGCGCCTAATCCCCGATCCACGAACAGGCCGATCTGGTTGATCCCGTTGAACGCCACATCCGGCAGACGTCCGGTGATCTGGTCACGCAGGATCTGCTGTGCAGCCTCCTCGTAGCCCGCGACGGGATTGCGGAATTTCACCTTGATGTCGGGGTGCGCCTCAGTGAAGCGCTTGGCCAAATCCTGATGCAGCGCATTGAAGGTACCGGGTGTGGTGTAGAGCACGTCGAGTGTGACCTCCGCCCGCGTGGAAGTCGCGCCAATTGCCGCGAGGGCAGCCGCCCCGGCGAGCACTGAACTTAGCCGGGTCACGATTTGATCAAGCATGGACGGTCTCCATTTTGGGTTACTTCATGGTCGTTACAGCGAGGCCGTCGATAAACCGGCGCTGCGCGATCAGGAATGCAACGAGGAGTGGGGCTACGATGATCACGGCGCCGGCCATCAGCGGACCGAAGAATTGCCCGGCTTCATCGTCACGGAAGAGCAGGATGCCGAGCGCGGGCGTGGAAATTTCCTCGCGGCGCACCGCGATGAGCGGCCAGAACAAGTCGTTCCAATGGGCTACGACCGAGAAGATGCCGAAGGCAGCCAGCGCCGGGGCGGTCATGGGGATCATGATGCGCCAGATGATCTCGAACTCGCCGAGCCCATCGAGGCGGGCTGCGTGAATCACCTCGTCGGGTATCGACCGAAAGAACTGCCGCAGCAGGAAAATGCCGAAAGTAGAGATCACCCACGGCAGGATCAGCGCGGCATAGGTGTCCAGCAGCCCAAACACGTTCAACAGGACGAAGTGCGGAATGGCGAGCGCTTGAGGCGGCAGCAGCAGGCCGACCAGCACCGCCGAGAACATGGTGTCCCTGCCGTGAAAACGCAGCTTCGCAAGTGCATAGGCACAGGGAATGCAGACAAGGAGCTGCAGCGCGAAGATCGCCGCGCACACCAGCAGCCCGTTCAACAGGAAGCGGAACATCGGCGCCGCAGTTAGCGCAACACGGTAGTTCTCGACGCCATGAAAGGCCGTCGGCCAAAGGCGGAAATCGGCCTGAAAAATCTCTTCCGGCGGCTTGAGCGACAGGCTCACCATCCAGATGAACGGCAGCAGCGCAAAAGCCGCGGTGAGAATCAGAGTAGCGTGCCGAGCAAGCCGGCCAGCGAAATGCCGATCTGGAAAGCGGACGATCACGAATAATGAACCCGCCGTTCGAGAAGCCGCGCCTGTGTCAGCGTAAGCAGCACAACGATTGCGAGATAGACCACGGTGAGCGCTGCGCCATATCCCATGCGCAGGAAATCGAAGCTCTCGGTGTAGAGCCGATGCAGCAGCACCTCGGACGCATAGTTCGGCCCGCCCTGGGTCAGGACGCGAACGCTGTCGAAGACCTCGAAGGACCGTTTCGCCGTCAGGATGACGACGAACATGGTGACCGGCCCGAGCATGGGCAACGTCACGACACGCAGCCGGTCCAGAACGCCGTCGGCGCCGTCAACGGCGGCCGCGTCGTAGAGCTGCTGCGGAACGGCCTTCAGGCCGGACACGAACAGCACCATGGCGAAACCAAAACCCTGCCATATGCCGATCAGGGCGAGCGCGAGCAGCGCGGTACGCTCGTCCCTCAGCCAGTTCACCCCGGAAATCCCCATCACGCCCAGCGCGCGGTTCACGAGGCCGATCGTCGGATGCAGCATGGTGCCCCAGACGATCGCCATGGCCGACATGGTCGACATCACGGGAAGGAAATGGGCCGCCCTGTAGAAACCACGCAGGCCGGGACTGGACTCAATGAGCAGAGCGACGACGAGACCGAGCAGCACCGTGCCCGGCACGACGATGGCCGCATAAATCAGCGTATTGCTCAGCGCCTTCCAGAAGGTCGGGTCGGTAAACAGCGTCCTGAAATTCGCTGGTCCGATGAAATGAAAGGTAAATGATCCGAGCTGCCAGTCTGTCAGCGAGAACAGCAGCACTGCCGCAACCGGGCCGAACAGCAGGCCGATCAGCAGCAGCAGCGCCGGAGACACGGCGAGCCAGCCGAGCCCGTGCTCTCCCGATCTCTTCGCGATGCGTGCTGTCGGAGCGGCCATGCGGGGGCAATCCTGGTCAATAGCTGTCACGCCGCGGCCTCTATTTTCTCGGCCTGGCGCAGGCGCATGCCGGCGCCGTCAAATTGCAGCAAGCAGGCCGGGTCGATCTGAAGACCGACCGCTCGTCCCGGTTCGGAACGCGAAACGTCGGGATGCGTGCGCACGACGACGGTGCCGCGCCCATCTCCAAGCGCCACGTTCAGGAAGATGTCGGAGCCGAGATTCTCGACGCTTGCGACGACGCCACTCAGCCTTCCATCCCCGGGCGCGGCTATTCCGACGGCCTCCGGACGAAACGCGAGATGCGTCGTGTTGCCATCAACGCCCCGGGGGAGCGACGCACCCAGAGCCGTCCAATCTGCGCAGGAAACCACATTGATCTTTGGGCTGCCGATCATCTCGGCGACCCGCAGATCCTCCGGGTCTCGATAGAGCCGTTCCGGTCGGCCAACCTGAAGCAGTTCGCCGCCCATCATCACGGCGACGCGGTCCGACATGGTCATCGCTTCTGCCTGGTCGTGGGTGACGTACACGAAGGTGACGCCGAGACGGCGATGCAGCGCGATGATTTCCGCGCGCATCTGCACCCGCAGCTTGGCGTCGAGGTTGGATAGCGGCTCGTCCATCAGGAACACCGCGGGATCCCGCACCATTGCGCGGCCGAGCGCGACGCGCTGGCGCTGACCGCCGGAAAGCTGGCCCGGCTTGCGGTGCAGGAGATGGCCGATATCGAGCATGGAAGCTGCCTGCTCGATCTCGGCGCGGATCGTCTTTTCAATGCCACCGCATCCCGGCAACGCACGGCCCACAAATGGCAACCGCTGCGCGAAGCTCAGGCGCCGGGTCCGCAGCGGCAAAGCGAGGTTGTCGAAGACGCTGAGATGAGGATAGAGCGCGTAGGACTGGAATACCATGGCGACGTCGCGCTCCTTGGGGCGCTTGTCGTTCACGCAGCGGCCGCCAACCAGGACTTCACCGCCATCCTGCGCCTCCAGCCCGGCAATGATCCGCAGCAAGGTCGATTTGCCGCATCCGGACGGACCCACCAGGGTGAGAAATTCCCCATCGCGAATGTTCAGCGACACGCCTTTCACCACGGCGGTTTCGCCGTAGCTCTTCTCGATGTGGCGCAGTTCGATCTCAGCCATTGCGGCCTCCCTGCACGGCCTGGAGCGGACGCCCATCCATTCCCGAAGCGGGAAGCCCGAGATGCCTGAGAATGGTTGGCGCGATGTCGATGATGCAGGAAGGCTCCTGCCGCGCCACGCCATGGCTGAAGCCCGCGCCGTCGATCATGAGAAAGGGTGCCTGCTCACCCGCGCCGAGGCCACCGTGCTGACCGCTGCCGAGGACATCTGCCTTGTTGCCGGCGCGCTCCGCGACGAGGCTGGTGCCGGCGACGCCGTAGGCATTGGGCTCATCGCTCGCGCGCATGGAGACCGCAAATGCGAGGCCGTGATCGCGGCCCTGCCCCACTGACGCCAGCGCAGCGCCATCAAGAACGGTTTCCGCCCATTCCTGACTGGCGAGGAAGTCGCCGACCAGCGGCGTGCGCGCGACGAAATCGGGATGGACATAGAGCAGCGCGGAGGTGCCGTTCGAGGCGACGACCACGTCGGTTGATTCAAGGCTCTCCTTCAATCCGGCGGTGACCAGTTCTTCGTCGATGTCGATGACGCCGGTGACCGTCTGATGGCCGTGATCCGATCCTATCATCAAGAGGACATCGTCCTTGTCGGCGAGCGTGGCGACCGCGTCCATGACGCGCCCGGCATTGCGATCTGCCTCCTGCAACACCGCGAGATGACCGGGTGATCCCATCGGCAAGGCGTGCTGCGTGGCGTCCGGCTCGCCGAGCCACAGCACCGCAAGCGCAGGCGGATCAGACTCGGGCAACACCGCTTCACGGATGAAGCGCTCGGTCATCGCCCGGTCGCCCTCTACATCCAGCGTGACGCGAAGCTGCTCGTCTTCCGGCAGCGGGACGCGGTCGCGGCCGAACGATCCGGCGCGATGATAGACCCGCCCAAATCCGTCCGGATCGTGCGCATAGGCCGCTCCTGGCGAAACGTTGCTGAAGATGATGGCGCCGCCGTTGCCCGTTAAGCGCTCGGCCAGGGTTGGCACCGCCAGCGCGCGGCCGGTGACACGCCGCTTGTGCTGGAGAAAGTCGGGGCGACCCGCATCGTGCCGAACGAGGCGTCCGTTTTCCATGAGCGCCATGGTGTTGCCCTGCAAGCCGTGGCGCACCGGATGGCAACCGGTCGCCAGGCTCGCCGAGACCACCCGCGTGCAGGACGGAAACACCGTGCGATGAGCTGCAAACTGCTCGGAGCGAGCG
>Ga0081540_1004119_pt1 | contig 11225 bp, 9 predicted proteins | sample TabmetS2T1R1_FD_71024 | JGI IMG/M metagenome (GOLD analysis project Ga0081540, IMG submission 71024) | Tabebuia heterophylla rhizosphere microbial communities from the University of Puerto Rico - S2T1R1 | ecosystem: Host-associated > Plants > Roots > Rhizosphere ...
CGTCGCCAGCCTGTCACCTCTCCAGAAGAAAAAACGTCCCCCGCCGCTGGGCCGTGTGCGCAGCGTCCATTGAACCCAGTTGAGCCAGGTGGGAGCCGAGGTGAGGTGCCGTAGGTCTCCCGGGTCGTCGGCGCGTGCCGGCTGCCCCGGGCCTGACGCATGGAACCCCGGTACGGCCCCCGGAATGGACGTATCGGTTCGAATTTCTGCTGCACATCACGCACCCCGCAGGGGACAACCTTGCAAGGGCTTCCGGCCTCCTCGACCGGGTCGGTTGCGACAATAAGGACGGGCCGGAGGGGGGTCAAGGGAACCTGGGCGGTAGTTTCTTTGCACTGGCTGGCATCATCTGCGGTGCTCGTGCCAGCATCCGTTCGATCCAGTTCCATCCCGTGCCCCGGCTTTTGCTCGCCACCACGCTCAGTGCCGTGCTCGGTGCCGGACCCGCGCTTGCGGCGGTGCCGCTCCTGGCGTCGCGCGCTCGATGGGGACCGAAGGGTGTGCTCACGTGGGAGTCGGTGAATGAGCACGTGCTCGGTCGGGCCGGCGAGTCGAATCCCTGTGGCTTCGAGGCCGGCCGGGCGGTGGTGGACGCGGCCTGGGAGGGTGACGTGCTCGTCGGGCGGCTGACGGTCTGCACCTCGTGCGGGGAGCGGACGGTGCCCTACCTCGGGGTGCACGTGTCGGCGAACGGTACTGTCGTGGCGGACGTCCCGCTCGTCCCTGGCTGCGAGTCGCCGGGGCTGGAGCGCGGACGCCTCGTGCTCGCCCCGATCGCCGAGCCCGGGGGGCGCCCCCAGCCGCTCACCCATCACCTCGAGGCCGGTGAGAAGCTGCTCGAGCTGCGTCGCGGGAAGGCGGCCCAGGCCGAGTTCCAGAAGGCGCTCGCGGCGAAGGAGGACCCGGGGAAGGCGTGGCTGGGTCTCGGGCTCTCGGCGGTGCTGCTGGGCGACAACGCAGGCGCCGTGGCGGCGTACGAGAAGGCGCGGGCCTTCGCGCCGGGAGTTCTCCTTTCCTACAACCTGGCCTGTGCACAGGCGCGGCTCGGACACGTGGACGAGGCGCTGGCCAGCCTGAGCGACTCGATCGACCGTGGGTTTGCCGCGAGCAAGGACCTGCTGCAGGACCCGGACCTCGCCCCGCTGCGGGGGGATCCGCGGTTCTCGGCACTGCTGATCCGGACCAAGAACAACGAGGAGCGACGCCGGTGAAGCAGTCCGAGGTCGTCCTCTGGTCGTCCGGCGCGCGGTTCGGTCACTACGAGATCCTTGCGCCCCTCGGAAAGGGAGGGATGGCGGAGGTGGTGCGGGCGCGCACGCTCGACGGTCCGTGGGCGGGCACCGAGGTCGCCATCAAGCGGCTGTTGCCACAGCTGGCCCGGGCCCCCGAGTACGTGCAGCTGTTCGCGAAGGAGGCCGAGCTCTCCATCGCGCTTCGTCACCCCAACATCGTGCAGACGCTCGACGTGGGGGCGATCGGGGGAGTGGCGTATCTCGCCATGGAGTGGGTCGACGGACGGGATCTCGGGCAGGTGCTGCGCCGGTGCAGGAAGCAGGGAATCGCGCTTCCGATCGACTTCGCGGTGTACCTCGCGCGGGTGCTGCTCGAGGCGCTGGAGTATGCGCACCGTGCCGAGAACGCCAGCGGGGCGCCGCTCCACCTCGTGCACTGCGACGTCTCACCGTCGAACGTGTTCATCTCGCGGGTCGGCGAGGTGAAGCTCGGCGACTTCGGGGTGGCGCGGGTTCGCGTGAAGTCGGGGGTGCGGGACGCGGTCATCGCGGGGAAGCCGTACTACCTCTCGCCCGAGGCGACGGCGGGCGAGGTGACGCAGGCGGTGGACCTGTGGGCGACCGCGGTGGTGCTCTTCGAGCTTCTGACGCTGGAGCGCCCGTTCCAGGGAAACAGTCCGCAGGAGGTGTTCTCGGCGATCCGGGCGGGGCGTCGCGCGGGGGTTCGGGCTCGTCGGCCCGAGGTGACCGCGGGGCTGGAGGCGGTGGTGGATCGCGCGCTGGCGGCAGATCCGAGCGTCCGGTTCCCGACGGCGGCTGCGTTCGCGGAGGCGCTGGAGCCGCACTGCGACGAGCGGATCGGGACCCCGCTGGCGATTGCGGCACTGGTCCGCGGACTGTTCGGGACCGCGGACTAGGGACGAGGTCTCTAGGGACGAGGTCTCAGAGAACTCGTCTTTGGTCCGCGACTCTCTCGTGGGCACGAGGTCTCTGGGAACGACGTCTCAGAGAACTCGTTTCAGCGAACTCGGTTCAGAGGGGACTTCCGACCCTGAGGCGGGCTCGGTAGGAGGCTCGGCGCGCCCACTCTCCACGCGACAGCGCGAGGAGAATCGTCATGAGGGTCCCGAGGGCACAGGCGGACCTGTCCGCCCACGAGACAGTCTGGCGGCCTCGCTGCCCTTCGTGAGGCGTTGCTAGGGGGAGCTGCTTACGCCGCGGCTGCGACTGCGAGAGGCGGCCAGAGAAAAGGTCGAACCGCGCCGACCGGGAACTCGATGGCCAGCTCTCCGCGTCGCCATCTCGTCGACGCCGATCGGAACATCGCGACGAACATTCGGTACTGCTCGAGGAAGGCCCGGCGGTCCGCGGCTCGAGTTGCGTGGCAGTACGGCCTGGGTGACCGATCGGGCTGAGCCGGTCGGTGGTGTGGATGCTGCGCGAGCACCCGTTCTCTACCCGGGACCCACTCGTGGGCGGCCTTCGCCTCTCTCTCGGCGCCTCGGGCGAGCTCGAGCACGTGGCGTGCTCGACGCTTCGGCGAAAGGTGGGCCCAGTGGGGCAGGACAGTCAGCTCGAGCGTCTCCCGCTCGGTCCACCTCGCGTGGAAGCGGTCGCCGGATGCCCGGTCGTTTCGTGCCCTCCACCGCTTGGACCAGCCGAACCAGAGAAAGGTGCGTCGCGAGCCCCGGACGAGCATCCGGAGACAGCTCAAGCCGGGCCACTCACGGCATCTCCGGACCAGGCCGTCTTTCACGCCCTGGGACAGGACGTAGCGGAGTCGCTCGACGAGCGCCTCCTCGTCGAGCACCGGCTCTGCTGAGTAACGCCGCTCCCAGAACGTCCCGCGCCACCGCACCAGCCACCCGACCTTGCGGGCGACATTGGCCATGACGAACTGCATGAACTTCGAGAGGTTCCCGCGGGGTGCACGGACCAGCAGATGAAGATGATTCGACTGGAACGCGAAGGCGTAGACCTCGACTCCCATCAACCGGGACGCCCTCGCCAGTACACCGCCGAGGACTTCATTCGTCTCGCGTGACGGACGCATCAGGTACCTCGCCTGACAGCAGCGCGCGGTGACGAAGTAGATCCACCCTGGTTCGAGCATCCTGAGCGGGTACGCCATTCGCTGCCCCCCTTGTCGAGGGCAGCGAGGAGCACGAATCACGCCAAGCGATGTCTCAAAGAACTCGTCCGAGGGCCCGGAGCAGGGCGGTCACATCCTCCTCGCTCGTATCCCGCCCGAACGAGATCCGGATCGACGCCCGTGCGTCCCCCGCCGTCACCCCCATCGCCAGGAGCACAGGCGACGGCCGCATCGTCCCGGACGTGCACGCCGCCCCGACCGAGACCGCGAACCCTTCCAGGTCCAGCGCGATGAGCACGGTCTCTGCATCCACTCCCGGGAAACACACGTTGCTCGTGTTCGCCAGGCGTGACGCGCCGGCCCCGTGCACGCGCACCCCCGGGCGTATGTCCAGCACGGACCGCTCGAACCGCGCCCGCAACGCCTCGAGGCGTGCCACCTCCGCCAGACGCTCGGCCTCCGCCAGCTCGAGCGCCAGCGCCGCCGCCTCGCACAGCGCCACGGCCGGCGTCCCCCCGCGGAGCCCACCTTCCTGGTGACCGGGCACCAGCGGCTCCAGCCTCACCCCGCGCCGGAGCGTCAGGATGCCCACCCCCGCGGGCCCTCCGAACTTGTGGGCCGAGTAGGCCACCGTGTCCGCCTCCGAGGCCGGCGACACCCGACCCGGGGCCTGCACGGCGTCGACGAACGTCGCCACTCCGCGCGCCCGCGCCAGAGCCACCACCTCGTCCGCAGGCTGGAGCACCCCGGTCTCGTTGTTCGCTGCCTGGAGCGCGCACAGCCGAGCGCCCCCGGCGAGCGCCTCGTCGAAGGCCGCCGGCGCCGCCCGCCCATCGGCCCCGGGCCGCAGCTGGACCACCGGGGTTCCCCGGCGCTCGGCAGCAAGGAGCACACACGGGTGCTCGATGGCGCTCGTCACCATCGGCCCCCCCCGTCCGAGCCCGAGCACCGCCGTCACGCACGCCTCAGACCCAGACGCCGTGAACAGCACTTCCCGTGGCGACCGTCCCACCACGCGCGCCACCCGGGCCCGCGCCGCGTCGAGCCGCGTCCGTGCCGCCCGCCCCGCACCGTGCACGCTGCTCGGATTGCCCGCCGGCTCGCGGCGGAATGCCTCGGCAAGAAACTCGGCCACCTCGGGGTGGAGCGGGGTGCCGGCGTTGTGGTCGAGGTAGGTCACCGCTCCAGCGCGGCGCTCTTCCCGGCCAGAAGCAGCGAACGCGGGCGCTCACCCTTCACGCCGAACGCATCGAGAAACGCCCGGATCAGCCCGCGTCGCAAGGACGCCGCCGCCCGCCCGGCCGGCAAGGGCAGACGTGCACCCGCCATGCTGCCGTGACCGCCCGCGGAGCCGCCGCGGTTCTCGCAGATGTCGCGAATCAGCCGGCCCGCATTCATCCGCCGGTCCCGCACCCGCAGCGAGACGTAGAGCTGTCCGCGGAAAGTCCCCAGCGCCAGGGACCACTTCATTCCCTCGAGAAAGCTCAGCCGCTCCGCCACCTCGGCCACCGTGTCCGGCGAGTACACCTCGCCCAGATCCACGGTCACCACCGTCTGGCCATACAGCCGCGCCCGCCCTATCGCCGAGTGGTACAGCCGGAAGTACTCCGGTGGCAGATCCGGATGCTCGATCCGTCCGAGCAGGTGCTTCTCCACCCGCGGGAACAGCCACAGGTAGGCCTCGACGTCCGCCGGCGTCGTCTGGCGCCCCAGGTCACGGCTGTCCGTCTTGATGCCGTAGAAGAGCGCCGTCGCCACCTCGACCGAGGGCTCCAGCTTCGCCGCCCGGAGGTACTCCACCAGCATCGTCGAGGTGGCCCCGTACTCGCCGCCGACGTCGGCGAACGGCGCGACCAGGCTCTCGTCCCTGAGCGGGTGGTGGTCCAGCACCACTTCCACCGGATACTGCGCGGGCACCGAGTGGTTCCCCACCGGCGGTTGCGTGTCGACCAGCGCCAGGAGGTCGTGCTCGTCGAACACCACCTGGCTCACCGGACTGATCGGGAGCCGCAGCACCTTCACCAGGGCGAGGTTCTCGGACCGGCCGATGATCCCGCCGTACACGACCCGGGTCTCCACCCCGGCGCGCTTCTCGAGCAGGAACGCCAGCGCCACTGCCGAGGCGATGCTGTCGGGGTCCGGATTGTCGTGGGTCAGAACCAGCACCCGCTGGCGCCCCCGCGCCAGCTTCAGGAGCTCGTCGAGCTTGCTCCGGATCGGCAGCTCGGCGAGCACGCGTTCCGGACTGGGAGGGTCCTCGGCCTTGGTGCGGCTCGAGCTCGAGGAGGATGAAGCAGACGGCATGGCGGCCTTTTACTTCCGGATCAGCGAATGGAGAAGCCGGAGCCCCCTCGCATAACGGCCTGGATCCGGGGTTTCCAGGACCGCCGGCGTGTGTAGAAAACGCGCGTCGTTGACCAAATATCGAAAGGCTGGAAGACCGATGGTTCCCCGGCCGATGTTCGCGTGCCGGTCCACCCGGGCCCCCCGGGGGCGGAGGCTGTCGTTCAGGTGGAAGCAGCGGATCCGCCGCCGGCCAAACCGGCGGACTGCCTCGTCCATCACCGCCTCGGTTCCGGCCTCGCTGGACAGGTCATACCCGGCGCTGAAGAGATGGCAGGTGTCCAGGCAGACGCCGACCCGCCCGGGTGCACCGACCCGGGAGAGGATGTCCTCCAGGTGCTCGAGCCGATGCCCGAGGCAGTTCCCCTGTCCGGCGGTGACCTCGAGGCAGATGCGGACCGAGACCTCCGGCAGGTCGCGGTGGACCTCGTCGAGTGCGTGCGCCACCAGCCGAAGCCCGCGCCGCGTCGACGGGTGCGACCCCGGATGGAACACCAGGGACGGAATGCCCAGCGCCTCGCAGCGCAGCAGTTCCTCGCGCATCGCTCCGAGGCTGCGCCCGCGGACGACCGGATCCTCCGAGGCGAGGTTCACCAGGTAGCTACCGTGGGCGATCGCCGGAACCGCGGCGGCGCGTGCGGCACGGCGGAAGGCGCGGCGCTCCTCGGCCTCGAGTGGCGGCGAGGACCAGGCCCGACCCGACCTGGTGAAGATCTGGAGCGAGCGTGCGCCGTGCTCGGCCGCGCGGCCGAAGGCGAGCGAGACCCCGCCCGCGACGGACTCGTGCGCTCCGAGCTTCACGGCCTGCGGATCAGTTGATCGCCCGGTACCGCCGCGCCTGATCGCGGAAGTACTTCAGCCCGTTGTCGAGCGAGTTCTCCATCGCGTCCATCATCAGGACCCGGAACGAGGCGGGGGTCCCGCGGAACGACTCGTAGTACCGCTGCCGGTCGATGGAGTGGATGATGCACGGCAGGTAGTTGTGCCGGGCGAGGATCAGGTTGGACGTCATCCGCGCCACCTTCCCCGAGTGCTCGCTGAACGGGAACACCTGGAGGAACTGGAACTGGAACGTCGCCGCCTGCTTGATGGGGTGGTACTCGCGGAACTCGGTCGTCCCGGTGAACTCGATGAGCTTGTCGAGCAACCCCTGGATCTTGGCCGGCTGGGCGATGTCGTGGAAGTAGGTGCGGTGGAGCGGCATGTCCTTGCGCAGGCCGGCGCGCTCCCGCTCCTTGGCCAGCTCCTTCTCCGTGCGCTCCCGCCGCTCGAGCTGCGCTCGCATCGCCTGGGCCTCGGGCGTGTTGCCGAGGAGCAGGTCATGAACCCGCTTCACCGTCGCCATCGGGACGGCGGAGGCCTTGCGGCCGGAGGCGTGGGCCTCCTCGCGGATGTAGTCGATGGCCGCCTTGTGGTTGCGGATGTCGAGCACGGCCGGGAGCAGTGAGGCCTCGGGCGGGGCGCCGCTCGGGTCGAGGCCCGCGGCCAGCTCCTGCTCGTTGTACACGACTCCCTCCAGGGCGTTGTCGTGGTACACCCAGGCTCGCTCGAAGCGCGCCATGAACTCCGCCGCTTTCGGGTGCTCGGAGAGGAGCTCCCGCAGCGCGTCGTTCTTGTCGTCGATGTCCTGGTAACGTTCCTTCAAGGGGGGAGGGGGGCGCAGCGGAGGGCGGGGGAGGCTAATCGCCTCGGACGCACCGCGCAAGGGCCGACCGACCGTTCACCCGCTCGAACCACGTCTCAGAGAACTCGTCAGGGACGCCATTGGGTGCCGGTCGGGTCCCACGACGTCTCAGAGGCCTCGTTTTCGCGGTTCGGCAGCCCCGGGAGCCGTTCGTCGACGTCTCAGAGAACTCGTTTACCTGTTCGGCGATCTCGGCCTGTGGACCCCAGTCCCCCGGGCGGGACGAGGACAACGTCTCAGAGAACTCGCGCAGGAGGGGGTCCACGGGCGTTCCGTCAACGCCTTCGTTCAGACGTAGGTGAGCCACTCGGCGTACCGGGGCTCCTGCCCGCGGACCACGCGGAAGTAGGTCTCCTGGACCTTCTTCACCACCGGTCCAACCGCGCCCGTCCCGATCCGCCGGTTGTCCACCTCTCGCACCGGCGTGATCTCCGCCGCCGTCCCGGTGAAGAAGACCTCGTTCGAGATGTAGAGCGCGTCCCTGGTGAAGGTGACCTCCTCCACCGGGTGCCCCATGTCCTTCAGGATCCGGAGCACCGACCGCCGGGTGATTCCCGCGAGGATCGGCGAGGACAGCGGCGGCGTCCGCACGATGTCCTTCTTGTTCACCATGAAGATGTTCTCCCCTGACGCCTCGGCCACGAAGCCCGAGATGTCGAGGAGGATCGCCTCGTCGTAGCCCGCCTGCACCGCTTCACGCTTGGCGAGGATGCTGTTCACGTACTGGCCGGTGATCTTTCCCCGCACCATGTTCACGTTCACGTGCATGCGGGTGAAGCTCGAGACCTTCGCCCGGATGCCCTCCCGCATCCCCTTGTCACCCAGGTACGCCCCCCAGTCCCACGCCGTGATCGCCACCCGCGTCGGGTTCACCGCCCCCAGCCCCATCGCGCCGTCGCCCATGAAGGCGATGGGCCGAAGGTACGCCCCGTTGGCGAAGCGCTTCCGCTGTACCCGGACCACCTCCAGGCACGCCTCGCACAGCTCGTCCTCGGAGTAGGGGAGCTGCAGCTGGATGATGTGGCACGAGTCGGCGAAGCGCTTCATGTGCTCGCGCAGCCGGAACACCGACAGCCGCCCGTCGTGCGTCTTGTAGGCGCGCAGCCCCTCGAACACCCCCAGCCCGTAGTGCAGGGCGTGGGTCATGACCGGCACCTGCCCCTGGGCCCAGGGGACGATCTTCCCGTCGAGCCAGATGCTGTCTGCGGTGAGAGTCGCGCTGGAGGTCGAGCTCATGTCGGGGCTGCACCACCGCACGCCGCGGGCCCCGCAGTCAAAGCCTTCAGGACGGCCTGGACTGTGCGAGTCGCGCCGCCCAGGTGAGGATGCTCAGCTCCCGCAGCGCCTCGGTACAGGCCGGGTTGCACTCCACGGCCTTCTCGTACTCGCCCTGCGCGTCCGCGTTCTGGCCCAGCGCCTTGTGGACGTGGCCCTTGTAGAGGTGCGCCCGGTCCAGCGTGGGGCTCCGGTCCACCGCCTCCGCGAGCAGCGTCAGCGCCTGTCGACCGGCGCCGTCGTCGCCGGGCGCCCGCGCGTGGATGGTCCAGCCCAGGAGGGCAAGGAACTCTCCCTCCTCGGGTTGCAGCCGCACGGCCTCGGCGAACGCGGCGTGCGCCCCCGGGACGTCCCCCGCCGCGAGGAGCTGCTCGCCCCGCCGGAACGCGCTCTCCGCCTCCAGCATCCGGCCCACCGCCTCGCCCACCTCGTGCTTCACCCCGCCGGCCCGCAGCTCCGCCTCGTACCGGGCGCGGGCCCCGGGCTCGACCAGCGTGTCGTGCGCCTTCCCCACCAGCTCCGCGATCTGGTGGACCACGGTTTCCACCTCGGCGGAGCTCACCGGCCCGTCCACCCGGTACTCGCGGAGCAGCTCGACCGCCGCCGACCGCACCGAATCCGGAGGCGCATCGCGCCGCAGCCCGAGCAGCTCGAAGTAGTCCATCCGGCGCATCGCGGCCAGGGTCCCGAGAAGCCGCTCGCGCAGGTGCCGGTCGTCGTCGTCGCTGGCCGGAACCTCGTCCTCGAGCTCCAGCACTTCCTCGTCGTCGTCCCAGGGACGATCGCCCGGCCCGGCGATGGACGTCTCCGCCGGGCGCACCGGCGGCGGCCCGACCCGGCGCTCGCTCCGGAGCTCCACCATCTGCGAGGCGAGGAGCGCGTAGAGGAAGCGATCCGTGTCCAGCGGTGAAAGCGGTCCCCGGCGCCGCAGCTCCCGCGCAGTCCGGCTCCCGTCCATCAGCGCCAGGAGCCCCGACTCCTCCTCGCCCAGCGACATGTCCTGCGCGGCGAACAGCGGGTCCGCCGCCGGGTGCACGTACTTGCCGGCGATGTCGCCCAGCGCGGCCTGCAACCGCCCCGAGTCGTAGCTCCGCTTGATGCCCTCGTAGACGATGGCCGCGGTGGACATCTGGAGGCGCACCGTCTCCGCCGGCGGCTGTGCACGGGGGTTGAACTGGTACTCGCCCCGGGCCCAGGCGAAGACCTCGAGCAGCTTGAGCCGCAGCTGCAGCTCGAGCGCGTAGCGAAGGTTGTGGGGGCTGATGCACCCCATCTCGATCAGCACCGTCCCCTGCTGGCGTCCCGAGGCCTTCATCCGCTTCAGGGACTCCTCGCAGTCCGCCTCGGAGATCATCCGCTCGCGGACCATCACCCGCCCGAGGCACTCCGAGAGGCGGTTGCTCTTCACGCTCTCCGGAGCGCCGCCCCGGACGAAGACGATCTTCTTCACCTTGTCCCGCCGGAGAAGCAGGCCTCCGGTGGCCCGGCGCCGGTGCAGGTCCGCGAGCAGCTCGGGGAAGGCCCGGCCGGCGAAGGTGCCCCGGTCGGAGGAAGCGACGTCCGGTGGCGCGGCCTCGTCCTCGTCCTGGGTGGGCTCGGCAACCGGCGAATCGGCCGCGGTGGACTCGACGAGCGATGCCTCGGCCTGCGCGCGGGGATCGGCCAGCGGCTCCGAGGCGGGCTCGGGCGACCCGTTCGGTGGCGGCGCCGGCGGGGGCGGGGGGAACCGGTCCCCGAGCAAACCCTCGAGCTTCCCGAACAGCTGGTTCAGCTTGAAGGGCTTCTCGACGAACCCGGCGGCTCCGTGGCGCTCCACCGCCTGGGCCTGGTGCATCTTCGTCTTGTAGATCCCGGAGAGCATCAGCACCGGAGTCCGCTCGCCCCGGGGCGTGCTCTTGATGCGTCGGGCGACCTCGTAGCCGTTCAGCGCCGGGAGCAGGACGTCGAGCAGCACGACGTCGAAGTGCTGCCGCTCGAAGGCCGCGAGGGCCGCCTCGCCGTCCCGCTCGACCGTGACCCGGAAGCCGGCCCGGGTGAGCGCATCCGCCAGCATGCGCTGGACGTTGCGGTCGTCGTCGACCACCAGCACGTGGACGGGGTCCGTCGGGGCCACCTGGACGTCCTTCCTACCACGCTCACTGCTGGAGGACACGGACGTAGGCCGCGCGGACGGTGGCCGCCACCGCCCTGTACTCCGACAGGAACGCACCGCCTGCGTCCGGACCGCCGTACCCCAGCCGCCGGGCGAGCAGCAGCAACGGCCGCCCCCGGGTGGGAAGGCGCTGAAGCGCCCGGCCGTGCACGAGACGTTGCCGGTTCTCCACGCGCCGGAGGAACAGATACCCCTCGCGCAGCTCGGCGGCATCCTCGCGGCGCAGCCTGCCGGTGGCGGCGAGGGCGGCGAGCGCATCCAGCGTCCCGGGCCGGCGGACCTGCGGCACGGCCCCGCCGTGGACGAGCTGGAGGTACTGAGTGGCGAACTCCACGTCCACCAGGCCTCCCTGGCCCGTCTTGAGATTCAGCTGCTCGACGGACTCGCCGGCCACCTCACGCTCCATCCGCATCCGGACCCGGTGAATCTCCTGCGCCGCTCCTTCCG
>Ga0081540_1004120_pt1 | contig 11225 bp, 10 predicted proteins | sample TabmetS2T1R1_FD_71024 | JGI IMG/M metagenome (GOLD analysis project Ga0081540, IMG submission 71024) | Tabebuia heterophylla rhizosphere microbial communities from the University of Puerto Rico - S2T1R1 | ecosystem: Host-associated > Plants > Roots > Rhizosphere ...
AATTCGCGGAGAAAGTCGCGAGGCTGATTGAGGATACGTGACGCTTACGGCTGTAGAGGGGAGACCGGGATGAAGAAGCTGATCAACGCCGTGGGGGACGTGGTGAACGAAAGCCTTGCCGGATTTTGCGCGGTGCATGCGGACATCGTGCGCATGGGCGAGCAGGCGCCGTTCGTGCTGCGCCGAAATCTGAAACCCGGCAAGGTCGCCCTGATCTCGGGCGGCGGCTCGGGGCACGAACCGCTTCATTCCGGTTTTGTGGGGCATGGCATGCTGGATGCCGCTTGCCCCGGCCAGGTTTTCACCTCGCCGACGCCCGATCTCATTCTTGCCGCTGCCGAGGCCGCGGATACCGGCGGCGGCGTCCTGTTCATCGTCAAGAATTACGAGGGGGACGTCATGAATTTCGACATGGCGCGCGAGATGTGCGGAAGGCCGACTGCGGCGGTCATCACCGATGACGACGTCGCGGTGGAGACCTCGACTTTCTCGACGGGACGGCGAGGCGTTGCGGGAACGCTGATCGTGGAGAAGATCGTCGGCGCTGCGGCCGAGGAGGGACGCGATCTTGCCGCGCTGAAAGCCCTGGGCGCCCGCGTCAATGGGGCAACTCGCTCGATCGGCATCGCGCTGACGAGCTGCACTGTGCCGGCAGCCGGTAAGCCGACATTCGATGTCGCCGAGGATGAAATGGAGGTCGGCGTGGGTATCCACGGCGAGCCGGGCCGGCGTCGGGTGAAGCTGAGGCCTGCCGCCGAAATCGCAGCCGAGATGGTCCACGCCATTACCGCCGACCTCGGCGAGCGCGTCCGCGGCGAAGCCATTCTGGTGATCAACGGCTTTGGCGCGACCCCGCTGTCGGAACTCTATCTGATGTACGATGCGGTGCGCAGGCGGCTCGAACCCGCCGGCGCGACCATTGTGCGTTCGCTCGTCGGCAATTTCGTTACCTCGCTCGATATGGCCGGCTGTTCGGTGACGGTGTCGATCCTTGACGAGGAGATGAAGCGCCTGTGGGACGCTCCCGTTCATACACCGGCTTTGCGCTGGGGAATGTAGCTTGCCAAACAAGATGCGACGCGCGTTGTAGTACTGTCTTGGCTGCGACATGGTCGATTACCGAGACCCATGCCCGTCATTTTGCTAAGTCCGGTTCTACGGATCGATCTGTCGCCGCCGTTTAGGGAAGTCACGATTTAAGCCAGTTAGAAATGTCACTCGGCTAGGGACAGGTTAGCCGCCTTTCTATGGGTTTGGAGTTGAATTCTGCTGCCTCGAGAGGGCGGCGCGTGAAGCTTCCAAGTCGCGCAACGCGCCGCCCGGGTGCTCATCTATCCGACCTTGAACATGTGGTTCTTTTGGCCGCGCCGCCGCGGCGCCTTGGCTGAGCGCGACATGTCGAGGTTCTTCTGCTGCTCGGCAATGTAGGCGAGGATCGGACCCAGGCGCTTGTTCTCGATAATGGCGGCCTGGTTTACCTGCGGACGTTTGTCGAAGGTGCGATAGGGCAGATCGACCCCGTTGTGCCGGATCGCCAGCCGCCCGTCGGGGTAGTCGATCACCGTGACCCGCTTGCGCGCCAGCGACCGTGCGATCGTGGTCGCCTCGAGAATGAACAGCACCTGGTCGTATTGCAGCGTCAGGTTCACCGAGAGCGTCCGCTCTTCCTTCCAGGCGAAGGCATCGTCGAGATCGTCATGCCCGGCCAGAGGACGGTGAACGTCACGATCGTCGAAGGGCGCCTTGGCAAAACGCGCGTTGTACTTCTCCATAAATGCCGGCAAGAATGCATTGCCGGCCGCAATGGTATCGATGCCGCATAACCGCATCTCCTTCACCAGCCGATCCTGCAGGGTGCCATTTGCCCGCTCCACACGGCCTTTGGCCTGGGAAGAGTTGGCACAAATGATGTCGATGTTCAGGGCATGCAGAGCCCGGCCGAACTGGGTCATGCCATCGCCGCGGACCGCATCCTTCTTGTTGACCCGGAACACACCGTGCTTGTCGGAGTAGAACGCCACCGGCTTGCCGTGACGCTCCAGGTAGGTTCGGGTCGCTGCAAAATAGTCGAAGGTGCTCTCGCTCTCGACAAACTGCAGGTGCATCAGCCGGCTGGTGGCATCGTCGACGTAGACGAGCAGGGTGCATTGCGGCCCGCGGCCCTCGAACCACCAGTGTTCCGACCCGTCGATCTGGATCAGCTCGCCCAGGCACTCGCGGCGATACCGGGGCTGGTGAACCGGCTTCAACCGGGCGCGGCGATCCTTCCACAGACCCGCGGCGATCATCCATTGCCGAACCGTCTCGCGCGCCAGGCAAATGTCGTGCAGCTCCGCAAGCTTCTCTGCCGCCAGCGTCGGTCCAAAGTCCGCATAGCGCTCCCGGATGATCGCAACGGCCGTATCGTGTAAATCCGCAGGGTAGGAGCGGTTGCTCGGTCGGCCCCGCCGCCGCGAAACCAGCGCTGCAGGACCTCGCTGATGGTAAGCCTTGGCCAGCCGGAACACCTGACGCCGGCCAAGACGCATCAGCATCGCTGCTTCCGTTATCTTGATTCTGCCTGCCGCCAGATCCTGCAACACGCTCATCCGGTCGATCTCCGTCCGGCTCATCGCAATCACCGTCATCGGCCCAAAACTCCCCAACCAAAACCGTGGAGAGTGACATCTGTATCTGGGCCAACGATGACTTCTCTATCTGGCGTCTACAGGCTCAATTCGCGTAACGTGCGGTTATGGAATGGGAGGGGCAATCGCTAGTCCAGGAACCCTAATCAGCTGGGCTAGGGCCCGGCCAATCGACTAAGTCGATGTAGGCCATCGAAAGCTGCTAGGCAATTGCTGTCGCACGCATCGCGGAAAGGTCGACCTGCGTCCCGTACATCCCCCAATTGATCTCGGGGACCTCCTGGATGGCGACATACGCAGGCACCTTTCCAACGGCGATGGCAACGTGTTTGCCAAGGATCGCTGTGCCTTCCTCGATCAGCCGCTTCCTGCCAGGATCGTCAAGGCCCCCCTTAATTGCGTTGATCAGCAGGGCTATGATTGGATGCGATGCGACCTTTCCACCGCTGAAGAAAGCGTCGTGCTCGTGCTCGACGAAGATTACCCAAACCCCAGATCGGATAGCCGGCGTGTCCGCAAGGCGTTCGCACGCCATTCCAAGATCGGTTAGTTCGGCAGCTACTCGCTGGCGCGTCTCGGCCGTGAAAACGCCACTGGGAGCGTGAATAAACATCTTGGGCACGCGGTCTTCCTTTCCTTCGATCAAGCGTCCTCTGCTTTTAGTCCGGTCTCGCCTTCAGGGGATCGAGCCGCGCTGAGCGATCGCGGCTCGGAGAGTTCGTCCATTTGACAGAATGCTTATTGTTCTCGAAAAACGGCGTTTCTCAACTACCTTGCTGCCTTGATGATCAGGTCGGCCACCTCTTTCGGAAACGACAGCATCGCGACATGGCTCGATGGCACCTCGATCGCCGTGGCCTTGGCAGCCTTGACCTGGTCGCTTTCCATTTGCGGCGGAATGATCGCATCCTTCGTCGCAACGACCATGAAGGTCGGCTTCTCGCGCCACGCGGCCTGGCTTACCGGCGCGGTAAGGGTCCTGATGTGGAACGGTCCCTGCGTCGCCGCTACGACTGCCTGTTCTTTGGGGGTAAGGTCGGCCGCGAAATATTTCTTGATGCCGTCTTCGCTGATCGTGAGGTAACCGTCCGCGTCCTTGACGAACGTCTTCAGGCTTTCCGGATCTGGATATTTCGAAGTGGCGGTATGCACCGACTCGCCTTTGTCCGGCGCGTAGGCCGCGACATACACGAGCGATTTCACCTTTTCGTCGGTTCCGGCTTCGGTGATGACGGCGCCGGCCCACGAATGGCCGACCAGGACGACAGGACCTTCCGCGTTCCGGATTGCCCGCTTGGTTGAGGAGACGTCGTTGTCCAGCGAGTCGAGCGGGTTCTGGACTGCAACAACCTTGAGCCCAGCCTTTTCGAGGTAGGGAATGACCTTCTGCCAGGACGACCCGTCCGCAAACGCACCGTGGACGAGGACCGCGGTCTTGGCTTTCAGTGAGGCAGCCGAAGCTGGTACGCCGATCGCGGTCATCACGGTGAGGAGGAGACTCAAGCCCACAACGCCTTTGTAGGATTTCATAGTTACGTTCCTTCATTTGGTGGGGAACTTCGCCGAAGTCGTAGTGCTCGTGCCTGCAATTCCGTGACGTTCATGCACATTCCAGACCACCGCAACATCGACGAAGGCTCTGAGAGCTGCCGATACCTTAGCCGGCACAGGGTCACGGAGGGTGTAAAAGCTTGTAAATCGTCGTCAAGAAAGAGGCCAAGCAGCACATTCATCGTACGAACCGCGGTATCGGACCAAGCTGTGGCGTGGAATGGTGGAGTTCGATGAATGTCTCGTCGACATAGCACCAGCCCCAACCCTTAGGGGATAACATCCTTCAATGATCGGATGTCCGCTTGTGTCACATGCTTGAAGTCCCGGTTGATGGTCGGCTGTCCTCGCCCGGCAACTCGTCGCAGGCCGAGAGACACGCACCGGCTTTGGACTGCGACGGCAGATAACGGGGCAATGACAGGTTTCCGGCGCCACTAAGAGCAGAAGCTACGATGGCACGGTGGCGATTGCGTTGGGATCAAGGCCCATCCGTCTCGGCGCGTGCCGAGCAAGAGTCGATCGCAGCGAGGAGCGCAGCGCGATCATCTAGCGTGTAGTGCTTGTTACGGAAGCGAAAGCGCCAATTTTCGGGTATGCTTCGAGGTGCGGTCGAGGATGTCCTGTGCCCGAGCCATAAGGGGAAGCGACCCTCGATCGTCAAGCCGGGCGAGCAAGCTTTTGATCAGAAGCCGAGCTTCATCGCTTCGTGCAGCGGCCAGCTCCAACTCGGCAAGGCCGACCGTAGCTTCGAACTCGAAAAGATAGATACTCCGAAAGCTCGTCACCTCGATCGCTCGTTTGAACAGATCCCTGGCGGTGTCCAAATCGCCAGGCTGGTTGCGTGCCATTCTCAACTGAGCGAGCAAATGGTCATGCCTGCCAATTGTCCGGGCGTCCTGATCGTTCATACGATAGGTCATGGCCTCACTGAGAGTCGCCTCCGTGCCGTGCAGATCGCCCAGCATGAGTTGAATTTCCGCCAGTTCAAACAAGAATACGGGGAATAGTCCGGCCTGCTTTTTCAGGAAGATCTCATTTTGTAGCGTGTGGTTTAAGAGCTTCTCGGCGGCGCGCAGATCTCCGCCTTCGTGTCTCATCAGTATCGCACGATAGGTCTCCACTAAGCCTTGCCACGGCTTGTAGAGAGTGGCGATTTCTTCCAATTTCTTCAGGTAGACGGCGGCGCGATCAATATCGCCGGAGCGTAGCTCGCACCAAATGGCTCCATGCGCGAGAGCAAAGCATAACGCCGTTGGATTCGCTCGATACTCCGCTTCGTCAACCAAAGCCGCGAGCAATGATCTCGCTTGACCGCAATACCCCATCCAATACCTGATTAGCGCGAATGTAACTTGGCACATGAAGACCCCATTGTGCCCGAAGAATACGCTATACTTTCTCGGAAAGTGTGCGCAATTGGTGATGAAAGAGTCGAGCTTGCGACTGGATGATACAACATCAGACGCCTCAACATCGTGGTATGCGGAGAGAACCAGTGGAAGGTGCTGAACGGCTGTATCTCCGGATCTGGCGGCGACAGCTGAGAATTCTTCGAGATAGTACGATGGGGAACGCCTGCGTCGGAGCAGATTATGAATGAGTGCGTAAAGCGCTCGAAGCTGCAAGAAATCATCCTGAGCGATCTGCGCCGACCGCCAAGCTTGCTCATATAACGCGGTGTCGTCATGGCCCGGAGCCATGATGTACGCCTGAGCAGCGGCATGCGCGACGAGTACACGAGCTCGCAAGTCCGGGTCTATGCCGGGATCATCATCAATCTGTCTCGCGGCGAGCCCAAGGTAATGAATGCCTTGCGCAAGCGAGGCGAACTCGAGCCAGAGCCTTTCAGCGGCGAGAGTAAGCATCATGCCCAAGCGGGGATCGGCCGCAAACGCCCAATCGAGGGCTGCGCGGACCTCTTCCAGGTAGCCCCGCATTTTTGTCCGCTCGGCCGCAGGATCGTATGCGTCCCAATTCATTTGTTCGAGCACGTTCAGAAAGTATCGAGCGTGACGTTCGTTCGCACGCTCACGTTCCCGTACGGGACATGGAGCGCAACGAGCGTAGGCCTTGGTCGTCTCCAGTAGACGATACTCGAGCGGAACGACTTGATGATTGACATTCAGAAGAGACTTATTTGCCAGCGCAGCAACTGCATTAAGTACAGTAGCCGCGTCCAACTCGTCGCCACTTGCCACCGCAATTGCCGCATCAGCGGTAAATGAGCCGGTAAAACAAGCGAGACGGCGAAGTACCGTCTTTTCCCTGGCAGGCAGGAGGCTGTAGCTCCAGTCGATTGTTGCGGCCATCGATCGCTGACGGGGAATCGCAGTTCGCCGGTCCACGTTGAGCACGGAGAAACGTTTATCGAGCCCGCAGCGTATCTCGTCAATGCCCAGAACATCGACCATCGATGCTGCGAGTTCGATCGCTAGGGGAATGCCGTCAAGACGCCGGCAAATCTCGGCGACTGTTTCCGCGTTTCCGTCGTTGAGTTGAAAATTAACCGCCCCTTGGCGGGCGGTTCTCGCGAAGAGCTGTACTGACGAGTATCCTTGGATGTTCGATGCTGCTGCCTGAACAGATAACGGCGGAGTTTCCAGTGGTTCAAGGCGCCATACTGCTTCGCCCGCTACACGCAGCGATTCGCGGGTGGTCACCAGAATGCAGATATCACTGGTTTCCGTCAGTATGCGCTCGGCTAGCTGTGCCACCCTCTCTGTTACGTGCTCACAGGAATCTAAGATGAGGAGCAGGCGCTGCCCATGAAGCGCGAGCAAAATCTGCTCAACGGTTGGTGCAACCTCGATAGCAAGATCGAGCGAGCCCGTGACAGCCGCGTAAACCTGCTTCTCATCGGCGACCCGACCAAAATCAACAAAGCAGGCTCCATCTCTATAGGCGCCGCCCACCTCGTTCGCCAAAGCCAATGCTACGGTAGTTTTGCCAATTCCACCCGGTCCAACGATCGTCACGAGGCGATTGTTTCCAAGAAGACCGACGATGCTTGCAATAACTTCCTCGCGGCCGAGCGGCATTGTGGCTGTGCGGGGAACGCGAAGCTGACGCGCGGGCACAGCTGGCTTTGACGTGGCAAGTTTTCCAACAAAACGATATCCAAGGCAGGCTTCGGACCGGATGAAATTCCCGTGATCTCCCAGAGCCTTTCTTAGACCAGAGATCTGAACCCTAAGATTGGATTCGTCGACCTTGAGGCCGGGCCATGCTCGATCCAATAGCTCCGCTTTAGAGACGAGTCTTCCGGGCGTTTCAATCAGTACGCTCAGTATCGAAAGCGCGCGCACACTGAGTTGAACAGGTGTTTCCCCTTCCGTCAGCAATCGGCTCGCGGTGTTGAACTGGAACGGTCCAAACGATATTTCTGGACTCGACATCTCTGCGTCCAATCAAAAGTCGACATTCTCCGCTTCACAAAGTTCGATTCCAAACCACCCGCATCGTCGTTTCACAGCAAAGCAGGAATAGCGTGTACATTTTTGCTGTCCTTGTTTTGGAATCGCGCAATGCGCTGCATTTGCTGAGGTTAGAACAACCTGTGATCGCTTGGCCTCGTGCCTTTCTATCGATGTCGCCCGGCGCGCATTAGGCTGGTGCGGGTCATCTAACCAGCGCTGGTCTGAGGTGGTCACATCATTGATGTTTCAAAACTCGCGTCAGCGCGATGGCGCCTTTCACATGCTTTTATTTTCTTTTACATGCCTGTTTTTTTTACCGCGATACTATTGCCGGACACGGCTCTGAAGTGGGAGGTGCTTGTGCACGACGAACCTTCTCTTGAGATTGTCCGCGATCAACTGTCGGACCGGTTGCTCGCTCCAGAGAGCGAACCTGTCGAGCGGTCCGAAACGCACATGCTATTGCGGAGACAGGCCTTTTGGTTCGGCCCGTTTCGCTTTCTGCCGGCGCAACAACTGTTGCTAAGGCACGGAACACCCGTACGGATCGGTGGCCGCGCGCTGGAAGTTCTGATGGCGCTTGTCGAGCGGCCGGGTCTGTTGGTTACAAAGAGCGAACTTATGGCGCGTGCGTGGCCAACTACCTTCGTCGACGAGAGCAATCTCAAAGTCCAGATCTGCTGCATCCGGCGTGCACTGGGGGACGGGCGCAACGGCGACCGGTTCCTCGCCACGGTTGCTGGACGCGGCTATCGTTTTGTTGCCCCGGTGGCAGTACGAGCGGTCGATATGGGCGATGTCCTATTCGACCGCCCACTGACTGTCTCGGCCCGCACTGAGGCTCTCGACGCTGCCGCTCCGAGGCTCGGAAGAGGAGACCACAATGTTCGACTACTCCGAGAGTCTTAGAAATGGCAAAGCTGCGCGATGCGCAATCTGTGATGGCAGGTTTGGTCTCGTCCGGCATTACTCTTGGCGAACTCCGCTTTGTTCAAAGAAGTGCGTTGATCGCTTCAGAGCCCGCCGCGAAAGTGACCGCAATTGGCTGCCTTGGTACCAAGTCAGCTTAGGCCAGCTGCCGGCGAACCGCGCGAGGACCATATGACGCTCGAGATCTCACACCGAGGCAAACAATACCTAAAAACAGCGCAAACGTTGATCCGTGCGGCCAGAACCATGACCGACCAGGCCATTGCAAATCAGCTTAAAGCCCTCGCCGACGATTACGAGCGGCGAGCGGTGAAAGCATCGCACGCTGATGCGGCCAAAGCATTGGCTCGCTTGGCTGCCAATGCCGAAAGCGAAGCGTCGTTTGAAGGAAGCGCAACATGACCCACGTGTATTTCCACTGCTCCAACAAAAGGGAGATGTTGATCGATCGCTGTGGCGCGGTCGTGGACGATCTCGCTGAGGCGCGTGATCACGCGACGTGCGTCGTGCGGTCCCTCACCGCGGCCCGCAGTCTCGAAGATTGGCGGGGCTGGATCTTGCATGTCAACGACGATCTAGGTGATGAGCTCTTCGTTATCCCGTTCGTTTTTGCGCTTGGCAAGCCGAATTGAAGTCACCATGACCGCAATTCGATCTTCTTCGAGACGCAACTGCCAGGTTCATGATTTCTACGTGGGACCAGGGTCGTCACGTCGGCACATCCACATTCGCAAACGACTAGTGAGTTTTGGACTGTTTCACTCGCGATGACTCTGCTTGACGCATACCACTCGCTCGGCGGAGCAGGAGATTCGCAAGTGCTTGGTGCCCCGGCGCTCCGTCCCCTTCGCCGTGGCTCCCCGCGGCCGGTCCTTCCCCTCCCGAGGACCGGCCGCCCCTTCAAGGCCCGACGGGGTCCCAATCGTTGAGCACAAACCGGACGGAAATTTGCTATATGACCTATGATCATCTCTTTTCCGCGGCGCTCGCTCGCCTGCACGCCGAACGGCGCTACCGCGTGTTTGCCGATATCGAACGCATCGCCGGTCGTTTCCCGTACGCGACATGGCATTCCCCGGGCGGCCCGCGCCCGGTCGTGATCTGGTGCTCGAACGATTACCTTGGCATGGGCCAGCATCCGAAGGTGATCGGCGCCATGGTCGAAACCGCGACCCGCATGGGCGCTGGCGCCGGCGGCACGCGCAACATTTCCGGCACCAACCACCCGCTGGTCGAGCTGGAGCGCGAACTCGCCGACTTGCACGGCAAGCAAGCGGCCCTGGTCTTCACTTCGGGTTACGTGTCCAACGAGGCCGGCATCGCGACCATCGCCAAGCTGCTGCCGAACTGCGTGATCCTGTCGGACGCCCGGAACCACAATTCGATGATCGAGGGCGTGCGGCGTGCCGGCGTGGAAAAGAAGATCTGGCGACACAACGACGTCGACCATCTCGAAGAATTGATGGCGGCGGACGCACCCGAGCGATCTAAGCTGATCGTATTCGAGGCTCTCTACTCGATGGACGGCGACATCGCGCCGGTGAACCGCATCTGCGACCTCGCGGAGCGTTACGGCGCCATGACCTATATTGACGAGGTCCATTCGGCCGGCATGTACGGCCCGGCCGGCGCCGGCATCGCCGCGCGGGAAGGCGCGTTGCAGCGCATCGACGTAGTCGAGGGTACGCTGGCGAAGGCGTTCGGATGCTTAGGCGGCTACATCGCGGGAAGCGCCGACGTCATCGATGCGGTGCGCTCATACGCGCCAGGGTTCATTTTCACTACCGCGCTGCCGCCGGCGGTCTGCGCCGCCGCCACCGCGGCGATCCGGCACCTCAAGACTTCACGATGGGAACGCGACCGCCATCAGGACCGCGCGGCGCGGGTAAAGTCCGTACTTAATGCGGCAGGCCTGCCGGTGATGCAGACAGACACGCACATCGTACCGGTAATGGTGGGTGATCCGGAGAGGTGCAAGGAAGCGAGCGATCTCCTGCTCGCCGAGCATGGAATCTATGTCCAGCCGATCAACTATCCGACCGTTCCGCGCGGCACCGAACGGCTGCGCATCACACCGACGCCGTACCACGATGACGCGCTGGTCGACGCGCTCGCTGAAGCGATGGCCGATGTTTGGAGAGGGCTAGGCTTGCCGCTGCGGTACCGTCCTGGGATGCAAAGACCGCTATGGGATGAAGCTCTGGCCGATTGTGTGAGCAATGAGGCTTCGAGTGGCAATGTCGCAAAGAGGATTCCAATCACGACGTAATGGCAATGTCCGGATGGACGGGTAAGGTAAATTCAAAAGTAGCGCCGCGAGGCACATTCGCTGTCGCCCATAACCGGCCGCCATGCGTTTCGATGATCGAGCGGCAGATCGACAGGCCCAGCCCCAAACCGCTGGGCTTCGTGGTGTAAAAGGCCTCGAACAGGCGCTCGAGATTTTCCGGCGCGAATCCGGGGCCCCAATCACGCACCCCGACGAGCACGCCGCCCGGCTCGTCCTTGCAGGTGCTGATGAGCAGCTGTCGTGTCCCGTCGCCAAAACCGGTCATAGCCTCGATTGCATTCACCGTCAGGTTCAGGATTACCTGTTGCAGCTGCACCCGATCGCCTTCGATGTGCGGCACTCCGTCGGCGAAGTCCGTCTGCACCGACACGCTGTTCTTCACCGCTTCGGAACGGGTCAGTTCAATTA
>Ga0081540_1004121_pt1 | contig 11225 bp, 9 predicted proteins | sample TabmetS2T1R1_FD_71024 | JGI IMG/M metagenome (GOLD analysis project Ga0081540, IMG submission 71024) | Tabebuia heterophylla rhizosphere microbial communities from the University of Puerto Rico - S2T1R1 | ecosystem: Host-associated > Plants > Roots > Rhizosphere ...
ATGGATCACGGCATGCACCGGGTGATATTCCGGCGGCAGCTTCATCGCCTGGATCCACTGGTTCCATGGCGAGAACAGATCGAACGACGCATCCATCTGCGAGACCTGCTGCCAGAAGTCGTGCAGCGTGGCGCGCGCCGCGTCCGGTCCGCCCGTGGCGAGGCCCGACGTCAGCGCCACTCCGTTCATGGCGCCGGCACTGGTTGCGCTGATCGCCTCCACGCCGATCCGTCCGTCCTCCAGCAGGAGGTCGACCACGCCCCAGACAAACGCGCCATGCGCGCCGCCGCCCTGCAGCGCCAGGCCCACCTTTTTTACCGGCTTGCCACTCACGACATGCCCCCGACAAACGCCACCACTAACAGCCCGGCCGGGCGGTTGCCCCAAATGGGCGCCTCTATTTCCGCGTTGTTGCGGCGGCGATGTCCAGTGTTTTTTCGCGATTCTGGCCGTCATTCCGGGGCGCGCCAAAGGCGCGAGCCCGGAATCCATAACCACAGGCAGCAGTTGTCTTGAAAGGTTGCTGAACTGTTCTTTGAATTCAACGCCGGTCCGTGGCTATGGATTCCGGGCTCGATGCTTCGCATCGCCCCGGAATGACGAGAGGACTGCGGCAAACTGGCGCGACGGGCAAATCAGCCGGATTGTTCGTCAAGCCCTTCGTGCAAAAATATTCTGCTTTTCAGAATAGGCAAAACAATGTAGAACCGCTGTATCTCACCCGGCAAAGGGACGGCTCGCGATCGTCACGAACCGTGCGGTGGGATGCGATGGACGCTGCGGCACGATTGACGAGTGGTGCGCGCGGCGGACGGCGAAGTCGTGTGGTCCTGGCGCCGCGACCGTGGCGTCAAGCCGCGTGGTAAGTCCCACGTGGTGACGGTGGCAAGAAACGCCGCTCACCGGGGAGAGCACGTATAAGCCGTAAACCATTGCGCGGGGAAGGCCGGGATGTCTCGGCTGTACCTGTCTAATCCGTGTGCGTTCTTCGCTACCCATTGCACACGGTGCTGCGGGCGCAGTCGGCGCCCGGCTTTCCCTGCGCCCTCTTCAAGGAGAGGGACAATGAAGATGCAAAACTCGGGCGAAGCACGCCGCGGGAATACTCGCTGTCGTCCCGGCGAACGCCGGGACCCATACGCCGCGGCGGAAATTATCTAGCTCGATGGTGGTCGGCTTTCCCTCAACAACAACGCCCTGTGGTCATGGGTCCCGGCGTTCGCCGGGACGACAGCGGAGGTTGCTGCGGCAGTTGCAACTACTCCGCCGGTTCCTCGCTTGGGCTCGCATGCCCGCGTGCCGCCATCAGGCCCAGCGCGACGCCGCCGATCGCGAGGATCGGCACCAGCCGCTTGAAGCCGACGGCGCGCGCCACCTGGATGCCGATGGCCACCATCGTCGGGTCGAGCAACGGGGAATTCGCCGCGGCTTTCGCGGCCTTTTCCATGCGGATCTGAATTTGCCGCTTGCGCACCATGTAGCTGCCCGCAGCGATGGTGGTGACGACAAAGAAGATCGCAGCGCCCGACAGGCAGGCATACACCGGGCCATAATGCTCGAGCACGAACACGAATGCGGCCGCGCACAGGAAGCAGGTCGTGATGAACAGCGCCACGGCGGCGGCCACCGCAAGCGAGGTCAACCGCAGCGTGATCCCGGTGGATTCCTTGAAATCATCGATCATCCGCTGGAACATCTGCGCGCCTCGCCTTGTAGATCACGTCAACGAAATGCATGGCGACCCACCAGCGCCGCCAGCCGCGCCAGATACCGGTTTTGCTCGGGCCCAGCATGGCCTGCCTTACCTCCGCCAGGTGACGCCGATCAGGAAGCCGAGGCCGATCGCCAGACCCATCGCTGCGATAGGCCGCTGCACGATGGCGTCTTCGACCGTTTCCTCGATGGTAGCCGCTGCGTCCTGCGCCGCGTCCATCATCGCGCTGCCGCGCTCGGACAGATCGCCAATGGCGTCTTCCGCGTTGGCGCGGGCCTGCTTGTAGGTCCGGCGCGCCTCTTTGCGCGCGTTACCGGCAAGCGAATTCATCACGTCGCTGATCTGGCGGGCCAGGGCCGAGATATCGCCCTTGACGGCGTCGACGTTCTTTTCGAGACGATCGAGATTTGCAGTGTCCATCATGTCTTCACCCTGCTTTCAACGAGAGAATTGATTGCCGGGAAAACGCCTTTCGGCGCGGGAAGTTCCTCTTCCGCAACCCGATCAACCCTCCGGAAGCTGCGGCGATTCGACCGGCATCAGGTGTTCTTTCAGAATCAGCGCAACGATCAGCAGCGGCGAGGACAGGAAGCCGCCCATCGGTCCCCACAGCCAGGTCCAGAAGGCGAGCGCCAGCAGCACGGCAAGCGCATTCAACGCCAGCCTGCGACCAATGATGGTGGGCGTGATGAAATGGCCTTCGAAGAAGGTCAGAGCGGTGAACAACAGCGGGGCAACCATCGCCCCGCTCAGCGTCGGGAAGGCGACGATGCCGACCACGACCAACACCGCGAACATCGCGACGGGGCCGATGATCGGGATGTAATTCAATGTCGCCGCCAATGCGCCAAGGCCGGCCGGATTGGGCATGCCCGCGACCACGCAGATGATGCCGGTGGCGATGCCGACCCCGGCATTGATCATGGTCACGGTGGCCAGATAGCCGCCGAGATGCTCCTCGATCTCGTTGAGGATTCGCAATGTGCGCAGCCGCGAGACACGGTCGCCGAAGGTCAGGATCAGCGCGCGGCGCAAATCCTTCCAGCTCGCGATGAACAGCACCAGCGTAACGAAGAACAGCAGACCTTCCGTGAAGGTCGGCGACAGGAATTCCAGCGTCGGCTGCACCCACTCGAATTTCGGCATTTGCAGATTGGAGAGTGCATCGGATCCGCCGATCATGGTCTGCAGCTCATGCCAAAGAGCGAGCGGCCGGTCGAAAACATGCAGCTTTTCCTTCAGCCGCCCTGCGAGCTCCGGCAGCCGCGAGCCCCATTCCATGGCGGGCGCCGCGATCAGGCCGACGATGAATGCGCCGAGCGCGCCGACCGCCAGCACGATCAGAACCGCGCCGAGGCCGCGGGGGATGCGATAGCGCTCGAGAAAACTTGCCGCGGGCGACAGCATGGTGCCGACCACGAAGGCCATCACGACCGGCAGAAAGAAGGCCTTGCCGAAATAGAGCACCGTGGTGACGGCGATGACGAGCAGGCCGACCAGCGCGATCGCCACCACCTCCTGGCGGCGGATCAGCGGCGGCAGCTCGATCGCAGCGTCCGGCAACGGCGTGCCGCCGGCCCGATGGATTTCCTGTTTCGCCTCCTGCTTGGTATCCCGACGCGGCTCGTGCTTGCCCTCGCGATGCGGCTCGCGCCTCGCTTCACGGCGCGGCTCGTGCTCTTTTTCCTTGGGAGGCGAACGATCACCGGGAACAGCGCGCACAAGCTTTCTCCCCTGCGCGAGGGCGCAGTACTCCGTCGCGCTAGCGCGCCCTGCCAATGGAAACTGTGCCGCGATAACGCGGGGGCATCGATCGGGTTCCATCGCAAGATCGTGAGCGTCGTGCGCTTGACAGTCGCGGCCTGCAGCTTGCCTGCCGCGGAACTGCAACGCGGTGAGCGGCGTTTGTCGCATCAGAGCATCGCTTCGATGCATATCCGATGGGGCAGCACATGACACGATCCGTCTTTTCCCGCCGCCGGCCGCTCGCCTGCGAAAAGCTTCTCGTTGCCGCTTTGCTGATGGCGCCGGCGTTTTTCGCCACATCCGCGAGCGCGCAGACGCTGGGCTATGCCCCGATGCAGCGGAACTTTCCGTCGGACTATGTAACGCAGGATGAAGAGACGGCGGCGCCGTTGCCGGAGCGGCTGCGCCGCGCCACCGTGGGCTTCGATACACGCGAGGCGCCCGGCACCATCGTGATCGATACCGGCGGCACCGCGCTCTACTATGTCCTCGGCCAGGGCCGCGCCATCCGCTACGGCGTCGGCGTCGGCCGCGAGGGTTTTACCTGGTCCGGCGTGCAGACCATCAGCCGCAAGGCGGAATGGCCGGACTGGCATCCGCCGGCGGAGATGATCGCGCGCCAGCCCTATCTGCCGCGCTTCATGGCCGGTGGTCCCGGCAATCCGCTCGGCGCCCGCGCGATGTATCTCGGCTCCAGCCAGTACCGCATCCACGGCACCAACGATCCCTCGACCATCGGCAAGTTCGTCTCCTCCGGCTGCATCCGCCTGACCAATGAGGACGTGGTCGACCTGTTCAGCCGTGTCGATGTCGGCACCCGGGTGGTGGTGCTGCCCAGGAACGCGCCGCTAGAGGCGCGCAACCCGCAGCGTCCCGCCGTGACCGCGCTGCCCTCGGGCCGCCAGGCCATGGTGCTGACGACGCGGGCAAACTGAGGTGGATGCAATGGCAATGCGCAAGCGTTGGACGATGGGCGCGGCGGCAGTGTATGCCGCCATCGCGCTGGCCCCTGCAGCGCAGGCGCAGGACTTCTTCTCGAACTTCTTCGGTGGCTTCGGCCGCTCCCGTGCCTCGCTGGTCCGGATGCCGTTCGACGATAATTTCCAACAGACCCAGCCGCGGCAACGCTATGGCGGCGGCGGGCAGGCGTTCTGCGTGCGGACCTGCGACGGACGGCATTTCCCGATCTCGGGCAGCGATAGCAAGGGCCGCACGGAATCCTGCAGCAGCCTCTGTCCCACCGCGGAGACCAAAGTGGTCTATGGCAGCAGCATCGACAATGCGTCGACCGAGAACGGCAAGCCCTATTCGGATCTGCCCAACGCCTTCCGCTATCGCAACGAGATCGTTTCGGGCTGTACCTGCAACGGCAAGGACGCGATGGGCCTCGCCCAGGTCAAGATCGAGAACGACACCACCTTGCGCAGGGGCGACATCGTCGCGGGCGCGAACGGCCTCGTGGTCGCCAACAGGAGCGCCGACCAGCGCGGCGCGTCGGTGGATTTCTCGCCGGCGTCCGAACGGATCAAGGCGCGCTACCGCCGGGCGCCCGTGGTGGCGAAGGGCAGGGACTGAGGAAACGAAAATGCCCGGCGCAAGGCCGGGCATTTTGATTGATGAGAGAGGAGAGACTTAAGCGGCGCGGATCTTGGCGAGGAAGTCCGTCACCTGGCTGCCCAGCGCCTTGCTCTGCGTCTCCAGCGTCTGGGACGCATTCTTGACGTCGTCGGCAGCGGCCGCCGCGGAGTCCGCATCGGCCTTCACGCCGGTGATGTTTTCCGAGACGTTGCGGGTGCCCTGCGCCGCAAACTGCGTGCTGCGGGTGATCTCCTGCGTTGCCGCCCCCTGCTGCTGCACGGCGGCGGCAATGGCGGTGGCGACCTCGTTGACCTCGCCGATGATGCCGCCGATGGTCTTGATGGCATCGATCGCTTCGCCCGCGACCTTCTGGATGTCGGCGATCTGCTCGGAGATTTCCTCGGTTGCCTTGGCCGTCTGGCTGGCGAGCGACTTCACTTCCGAGGCGACCACCGCAAAGCCGCGGCCGGCCTCGCCGGCGCGGGCGGCCTCGATGGTGGCATTGAGCGCGAGCAGGTTGGTCTGGGCTGCAATGGTGTTGATCAGGCCGACCACCTCGCCGATGCGGCCCGCCGACTTGGCAAGGCCCTGCACGGTGCCGTCGGTGTCGCTGGCCTGCTTGACGGCGCGGCTGGCGATCCCGGCCGCATGCGCGGCCTGCTGGCTGATGTCGTTGATCGAGGCCGACAGCTCCTCGGAGGCGGCCGCAACGCTGTCCACGCTCATGGAGGCGTCGCTGGAGGCCTTCTCGGCGACCACGACGCGCTCGTTGGTCTGGCGCGACACGCTGGAGAGGCTGTTCGAGGTCGAGCGCATCTGGCCCGAGGCGTCGCCCAACTGATCCAGCGTCTGGCGCACCTGGGTTTCGAAGTCGCCGACATAGCCCTCGATCGCCTGCTGGCGCGCGGCGGCGCCGGCATTGCGTTCGCGCTCGGCGGCCTCAATGCGGGCCTTGTCCATCGCCTGCTGCTTGAAGGTGTCGAGGGCGCCGGCCAGCGCGCCGATTTCGTCGCTGCGCGAGGCGTAGCCGGTGTCGACGGCGAGATCGCCGCCGGCGACCTTGAGCATGGCATCGCGCATGTTGTGCAGCGGCTTGATGACGCGGCGGGTCACCAGCATCATCGCGCCCGCGGTCAGGACGACGGCGCCGAGCAGCAGGGTCAGCTGCATAACGAGCGAGCTGCGCGCGGAGGCATATTGCGCGAGCGAGTGCTCCTTGGCGGCATCGAGCGCGCCTTCGGCAACCGCAACGGCAGCGCCGAGGCGGCCGACCGTGAGCGGGGTCCACTGGTTCGCGGTGAGCTCGGGCTTCTCGGTGCCGGCAGCCAGCACGTTGACCAGGCGGTCGCGCAGTTCGAGATATTTCGGCTCGAAATAGGCGGTCTTGTTGGCGGCCATCGCCTGCGACAGCGCCGGCGGCAGCTGCATGCCGGCAGCAGTCAGCTCAAGCGCGTTCCAGGCGATTTCGGTGCCGCCGGCATTCTTGAGGTAGGTAAGCCTGGTCTCCGGCGAGATCTTGCCGGCGGCAAGTCCGGTGGACACGATCAGCGAGGCCTCGCCCGCGGTGTTGCGCAGCAGCCAGGCGATCTGCTTGATCGCGAGCAACTGATCAATGGTGGCGTCCTGGTGGTTGACGGTGGCGGCAAGGGTCGCCGACAGCTTGTCCATGACCTCGAGCAGCGCGTTCACGGTGTCGGTGTACTGCTTGGGCAGGTCGGCGCGGCGCTGCGCCTTCGGCTTGCCCATCATTTCCCAGAATTCCTTCTGCAGGCCGCCAAGCGTCTTGTAGGAGCGGTCGAGGTCCGGCACGAGCGTCTTCTGCTGCGGGAATTCCAGCGTGCCGAGCGTGACCAGTGCGTTGCCCATCGCAGGCATTTCCGCATCGCGGATGGCGCGCAGATATTTCTCGATCTCCGGATCCATCGGGGCGTCGCCGTTGAGCATGCGCACGGTGGTGGAGCGGTCGGTGCGCAGGTTGTGCATCGCCTTGAACAGGTTGGCCGAGGCGTCCGCGATCACCGAAATACGGCTCGCCACCTGCAGGCGGTTCCAGGAATCCCAGGCATTGAGCGAAAAGCCAACCACGACGCAGAAGGCGGTGGCCAAAATGACGGTCTTGAGCAGCGCGGAAACGGTCAAACGATTAAGCATTGGAAATCCCCCAGCAGTTCCGGTGCATTTGTACCGAAAAGGGTAAATACTTAGACAGCATAGCTGCCGTACAACTACGGGGTGCGTTGAAATCGTTATGGTTTTTTCTGCCTGCGGAAAGTTCCGGCCGGGGAACCAGCGCGCCCCGTCCCGAGTTAACGACCGGTTAACAGCGCGGTCATTTTGGAAGGGGTCTTCAGATGCTCGTCGGTGCGCTTGTCACATTCCTGGTCGTCATCCTCATTCTCTATCTGATCAACATGCTGCCGCTCGACGGCCGCGCCAAGCAGATCTGCCGCGTCGTCGTGATCATTCTCGGCGTGATTTCGCTGCTGAAATATCTCGCGGTGTTTTAGACGCGCTTCCAAAGAAAAAGCCCCGGCGGGAGCCGGGGCTTTCATCATTGGCATCGGCGGACCGATCAACCCGCTGCCTTCGCCTCCTTGCGGCGGGCGTGCAGGATGAATTCAGTGTAGCCGTTCGGCTGCTCGCGGCCCTTGAAGACGAGGTCGCAGGCCGCCTTGAAGGCGACGCCGTCGAAGGCGGGTGCCATCGGCTTGTAGAGGGGATCGCCGGCGTTCTGCTTGTCGACGACCACGGCCATTCTCTTCAAGGATTCCATCACCTGGTCCTTGGTGATGACGCCCTGATGCAGCCAGTTGGCCAGATGCTGGCTGGAGATGCGCAAGGTGGCGCGGTCTTCCATCAGGCCGACATCGTGGATGTCGGGCACCTTGGAGCAGCCGACGCCCTGATCGATCCAGCGCACGACGTACCCCAGAATGCCCTGGCAGTTGTTGTCGATTTCCTGCTTGACGTCGTCGGGCGCCCAGTTCGACTGCGACACCGGAATGGTGAGGATGTCGGAGAGTTTTGCGCGCGGGCCGCCCTTGGCGAGCTCCTGCTGACGCGCGGCGACGTTGACCTGGTGATAGTGCAGCGCGTGCAGCGTCGCAGCGGTCGGCGAGGGCACCCACGCGGTGGTGGCGCCGGCCGAGGGGTGGCCGATCTTCTGCGCCAGCATGTCGGCCATCTTGTCGGGCGCCGCCCACATGCCCTTGCCGATCTGGGCGTGACCGGGCAGGCCGTCGATCAGGCCGTTGTCGACGTTCCAGTCCTCATAGGCCTTGATCCAGGGCTGCGCCTTCATGTCGTTCTTGCGGATCATGGGACCTGCTTCCATCGACGTGTGGATCTCGTCGCCGGTGCGATCGAGGAAGCCGGTGTTGATGAAGCAGATGCGCTTGGTCGCATTCTGGATGCAGGCCTTGAGGTTGACCGTGGTGCGGCGTTCCTCGTCCATGATGCCGACCTTCATCGTGTCTGACGGCAGCGACAGCATCTTCTCGACTTCACCGAACAGCTCGCAGGTCAGCGCGACTTCGTCGGGGCCGTGCATCTTCGGCTTGACGATATAGACCGAACCCTTGCGGCTGTTCCTGACCTTGGAATTGCCCTTCAGGTCGTGGATCGCAAGCAGGCCGGCGACGGCCGCGTCGAGAATGCCTTCCGGAATCTCCTCGCCCTTCTCGTCAAGCACGGCGTCGGTGTACATGTGATGGCCGACATTGCGCATCAGCAAGAGGCTGCGTCCGTGCAGCGCCAGTTCGCCGCCGTCGGGCTTCTTGTAGACGCGATCGGTATTGAGCGAGCGGGTCATGGTCTTGCCGCCCTTCTCGAAGTCGGCGGACAGCGTGCCGTTCATCAGGCCGAGCGTGTTGCGATAGACCAGCACCTTGTCCTCGGCATCGACGGCGGCAACGCTGTCTTCCATGTCGAGGATGGTCGAGACCGCCGACTCCAGGATCATGTCGGCGACTCCCGCCGGGTCGTCCTTGCCGATCGGATGGTTGCGGTCGATCTTCACCTCGACATGCATGCCGTTGTTGACGAGCAGCACGGCGGAGGGAGCTTCGGGATTGCCCTGATAGCCGGCGAACTGTGAAGATGTCTTCAGCCCGGTGGCGTTGCCGCTCTTCAGCTTGGCCGAGAGCTGGCCTGCCACAACGCTATAGCCGGTGACGTCGCCGTGGTTGCCGGTCGCAAGCGGTGCGGCGGAATCGAGGAACGACTTTGCCTTGGCGATCACCTTGTCGCCGCGCGCCTTGTTGTAGCCTTTGCCGCTCTCGCTCGGATCATGCGGGATCGCATCGGTGCCGTAGAAGGCATCATAGAGGGAGCCCCAGCGCGCGTTCGCCGCGTTGAGCGCATAACGTGCATTGGTGAGGGGGACGACGAGCTGCGGGCCGCAGATCTTGCCGATTTCTTCATCGACATTGGCGGTCTCGACCTTCTTGGTCGCCGGCTCCGGCTGCAGATAGCCGATCTCCTTGAGGAAGGCGGTATAGGCATTGGTGTCGAACGCCTTGCCCTTGTGGGCGCGGTGCCAGGCGTCGATCTTCTCCTGCAAGGTGTCGCGGAATTTCAGGAGCTCGGCGTTCTTCGGCGCGAGCTTCTTGATGATGGCGGCAAGCCCGGCCCAGAACGCGTCGGGCGAAATCCCGGTCTTGGGGGCCGCCTCCTTGGCGATGAAATCGAACAGGACAGGGGCGATCTTCAATCCGTGGGCTTCGACACGTTTCATGATGGGCTTTCTCGGCAGGAAATGGCGTTTTGCGTCTGCTTTCGGGGAGAAAACAGCAAAAAGCGCGCCAAAGGGCGGCGTTCAAGGCGCCCTTTTAGCCACAAGCCGGGACGATGAGAAGGCCCCCAAAAGCCGTAAAAAGCCCTTCCGGGGATGCCTCAAATATTGGCGGCGAGATCGGTCAGTTCGTTGAACAGGACGCCGGTCCTGGCCAGCATCCGCTCGATTTCCTCCGTTGCCTCGGAGATCGAGCGGGACGAGGTGTCGAGCACGAGCTCGGCCCCGGTCGGCGGCTGATAATCGTTGCCGATGCCGGTGAAGGACTTCAGCGTGCCGGCACGCGCCTTGGCGTAGTGCCCCTTGGGATCGCGGCTCTCGCAGACCTCTGCCGGCGTCGAGATATAGATCTCGCGGAACGTGCTGTCGGCGATGCGGCGCGCCGCGGCGCGGTCATCCCTTGCGGGCGAAACCGCGGCGACGATGGCGATATGGCCGTTGCGGGCGAGATGCGTGGCGACCTCCGCGAGCCGGCGGATGTTCTCGCTGCGATCCTGCGGCGAGAAGCCGAGATCGCCGTTGAGGCCGGCGCGCAGCGTGTCCCCGTCGAGCAGGATGGGCGAGCCGCCATTGCTGAACAGCCGCCGCTCCAGCGCGCGCGCCAGCGTCGACTTGCCGGCGCCCGGCAGGCCCGTGAGCCAGACGACGGCGCCGCTATGACGGTAGCGCGCCGAGCGTTCGTCGGGACGTAGTGCCGATTCAACCGGCACGATGTCGATGGGGGCGGCGCGCTGCCCGGCGTCGACCGACAGCACGAGGCCGCCGCCGGCGATGCGGCCGTTGACCTCGATCACGAGGCGGCCGGTGCGGGGATTGTCACTGTGGGGATCGGCCGCGATCGGCTGCGCCAGCGAAATATCGATCTCGCCGACGTGATTGCGCGCGATCGACTTGCCTTCCTCGTTCGATAGCGCGCCGGGATCGATCGCCTTTTCGATTGCGACAACATTGGCGCGGGTCTCGCGGGTGCCGAGGCGCACCAGGATGGAATCGCCTTTGGCGAGCGGCTTGTCGTGCAGCCAGAAAATGCGCGCGCGGATGCGGCGGGTGTCACGCGGGCTCGTGCCGGCATGCGCGATGATGTCGCCGCGCTCGATGAACAATTCGCGGTCGAGGGTGATGCCGACGGAGCGGCTCGCGCCCTGGCGGCCTTCGACCGGCGTGAACGGCCAGCTCTCCACCGAGCGGATTTTTGCGATCTTGCCGGCTGGCATGATGACGATCTCGTCGCCCGCAATCAGGCTGCCGGATTCGATGCGCCCCGCCACGATGCGGCGGTCGTCGAACTTGTAGATCGCCTGCACCGGCAGGCGCAGCGGCAGCGCTTCCAGCGCGCGAGCGGGCTCGAGCGCATCCAGTGCCTCGACCACCGTCGGGCCCTTGTACCAGGCGATA
>Ga0081540_1004122_pt1 | contig 11224 bp, 9 predicted proteins | sample TabmetS2T1R1_FD_71024 | JGI IMG/M metagenome (GOLD analysis project Ga0081540, IMG submission 71024) | Tabebuia heterophylla rhizosphere microbial communities from the University of Puerto Rico - S2T1R1 | ecosystem: Host-associated > Plants > Roots > Rhizosphere ...
GGTTGGTTTAAAAGAAAGGGCAACGGGAGGGGGGGTGACGTTCTCTCCACTCGAACAGTGTCCGAGTTGAGAGACCCCCCCCCCCCGCCACTCATTTCATGAGCGTCGACCCTCCCCCTCCAGGGGAGGGTGAAGCCACCTTGCAATCCTGCGCGAGAAGCGTTCTTTGCTATGACCATGACCGTTGAACTGCCAGCGCTGGAACGAACCGATGCGATGACGCCGCGCGCCTCATCACCCGCGCGGCTGCGCCGCTACGTGCGCCCGGCACTCGGGTTGCTGCTGCCGGTCGGGCTCGCGCTGTTCTGGGAATTGTGGGTCTGGCTCGGCTATTCCAACGGCCGGCTGGTGCCGCCGCCGACCAGGATCTTCGCCACCGTCATGGAACTGGCGAAGAGCGGCGAGCTCTTGCGCCATATCACGGCCACCATGACGCGGGTTGGCGCCGGCTTCGGCCTCGGCGTCGTCGTCGGCACGCTGCTCGGGGCCATCTGCGGCTATTGGGAGCTGGCGCGGCGTCTGCTCGATCCGACCGTGCAGGCGCTGCGCGCCATCCCGTCGCTGGCCTGGGTGCCGCTGTTCATCCTGTGGCTCGGCATTTTCGAGACCTCGAAGATCGTCCTGATCGCGGTCGGTGTGTTCTTCCCGGTCTATCTCGGCGTGATGGGCGCAATCCTCTCGGTCGATCGCAAGATCGTCGAGGTCGGCCGTGTCTTCCGCCTCTCGGGGCCTGCCATGGTCCGGCGCATCCTGCTCCCCGCGGTGTTGCCGGCCTATGTGTTGGCGCTGCGGGTTGGCCTGGGTCTTGGCTGGATGTTCGTGGTCGCGGCGGAATTGATCGGCGCGTCCGAAGGACTGGGCTATCTCCTGCTCGACGGTCAGCAACTCGGCAAGCCCGCCGAGATCATGGCGGCCATCGTGATCTTTGCGATCCTCGGCAAGACCACCGACTGGCTGATCGAGATCGCCACCGCGCCATTATTGCGCTGGCAGGATGCGTTCGGCCGCCAGGGTGGAGCCGCCTGATGCTCGCGCTCGATCGTGTCGGCAAGACCTATCCCAACGGCGTCCATGCGCTGGAGCGTTTCTCCGCCAATATCAAGCCCGGCGAGATCGTCGCCATCATCGGCGGCTCCGGCTGCGGAAAATCGACGCTGCTGCGCGCCATCGCCGGCCTCGACCGCGTCACCACGGGCACCGTGACGCTCGACGACGCCGTCATCACGGCGCCGCATGCCAAGATCGGCATCATCTTCCAGGAGCCGCGGCTGCTGCCCTGGCTCAGCGTCGCCGACAATATCGGCTTCGGGCTATCGGACCTTTCGGCCGATGCGAGGCGCGAGAAGGTAGCGCGCGCGCTGGCGCGGGTCGGCCTGGCCGACAAGGCGAACGCCTGGCCGCGTGAACTCTCCGGCGGGCAGGCGCAGCGGGTGGCGATCGCGCGTGCGCTGGTGCCGCAGCCCGAAGTGCTGCTGCTCGACGAGCCGTTCTCCGCGCTCGACGCCTTCACCCGGCGCGACCTGCAGGACCATCTGCTCGACCTCTGGAACGACACGCGGCCGACGCTGATCCTGGTCACCCATGACGTCGACGAGGCCGTGGTGCTGGCGGACCGCGTGCTGGTGATGCGGCCGCGGCCGGGACGGCTGTTCGAGGTGATCAAGGTCAACCTGACACGGCCGCGCGACCGCAATTCGCAATTGTTCGACAATTTTAAGCGTCACGTTCTGACGGCGCTGGATCGCTCGCTCGACCGCAATGTGCCCGACGCCGATCTCGAATCGACGGCCGGGTCGGCGATGTGGTGGTGACAGCGGAGCATTTTCGCACTAAATCGGCTTGCACATAAATTTCGGGAGAACAACAAAATGGATGCCGCCGAACTCCGCGCGATGCAGGCCCCGATCAAGGAACGCTACAAGTCGGACCCTTCGGCCGCGGTCATTACCCTGAAGGCCAAGGGCTCGATCGAAAATGAAGGCATCGCCTGCAAGGTCGAGACCGGCCGCGCGCTGTCGGTGGCCGGCCTGCATCCCGCGACCGGCGGCTCCGGCCTGGAACTGTGCTCCGGCGACATGCTGCTCGAGGCGCTGGTTGCCTGCGCCGGCGTGACGCTGAAATCGGTGGCGACCGCCGTCGATGTTCCCCTGAAGACCGGCAACGTCATCGCCGAAGGCGACCTGGATTTTCGCGGCACGCTCGGTGTCGACAAGGAGGCCCCGGTCGGCTTCGAGGAAATCCGCCTGCGCTTCGAAGTCGAGACCGACGCGCCGCAGGACAAGCTCGACCTGCTCTTGAAGCTGACGGAGCGCTACTGCGTGGTCTATCAGACCATCAAGGACGGCCCGAAAGTATCGGTGACGATGAAGCGAGTGTGAGACCACACTCGGTGTCGTCCCTGCGAACGCACTAGGGCATGCACACATCTTCGGGAGTCTTTTCAACGACTTGGCGCCAGGGCGCAGAGAAATGATCGTTTCTTGCTGCGTGGCGCGCGCGAAGTCGGTCATCGAGCACTAGCCAAGTCCTTGATCAAGAGTCACTTTTTCCGACCGAAAAGATGTGTGCATCCACTAGTGCGTGCGCAGGGACGACGTGGGCGGCCCCTAATCCCGCGTCTCGCTGAACGTCGCGCGGAACGGGTGCGCGGGATAGACGCCGACGATGCGGAATTCGCGCGAGAAGAACTTCAGCTCCTCCAGCGCAAACGCCAAGCCCCTGTCGTCGGGGTGGCCGTCGACGTCGGCGTAAAACTGCGTGGCGAAGAAATTGCCGTCGACCATGTAGCTTTCCAGCTTGGTCATGTTGACGCCGTTGGTGGCGAAGCCGCCGAGCGCCTTGTAGAGCGCGGCGGGCAGGTTGCGCACCCGGAAAACAAAAGTGGTGACCAGCGGGCCGGAGTTTTGCTTGGCCCAATCGGCCTCGCGCGCCAGCACCACGAAGCGCGTGGTGTTGTGGCTCTCGTCCTCGACGTCTTCGGCGAGGATATCGAGGCCGTAGATCTGCGCGGCCAGCCGCGATGCGATCGCGGCGACGCTCTTGTCCTTGCGTTCGGAAACGTCGCGTGCGCTGCCGGCGGTGTCGGCTGCGACGATCGGCTTGATGCCGAGCTTGCGGATGATGCGCCGGCACTGGCCGAGCGCATGGACGTGGCTTTCCACCGTCTTGATGTCCGCAAGCTTGGCGCCCGGGATCGCCATCAGTTGATGGCGGACCGGCAAGAACCACTCGCCGACGATGAACAGGCCGGAAGCGGGCAACAGATGATGGATGTCGGCCACGCGCCCGGCCACCGAATTCTCGATCGGGATCATGCCGAGATCGGCCTCGCCCGAGGCGATCGCGGTCAGCGCGTCCTCGAAGGTCGCGCAGGGCACCGGTTCGGCGTCCGGATAGGCCTCGACGATGGCGATGTGGGAATTGGCGCCAGGCTCGCCCTGGAACGCGATTTTGAGCTTTTTGGTCATGTCTCGTTTCTCTGGCGGGCCTTTTAGCAGCGCGTCAGGCTTTTGCCAGTATGCGGCGGGCGGTTTCGAGGTCGGCGGGGGTGTCGACCCCGCGCGGGACGGTGTCGACGAGGGTGATGTCGATCCGCATCCCGGCCTCAAGCGCGCGGAGTTGCTCGAGCTTTTCCTGCTGCTCCAGCGGGGACGGGGGCAGGGCCACGAACCGCTCCAGCGCGGCGCGCCGGTAGGCATAGAGGCCGATATGATGGTAGCGGGGGCCTTCGCCATGGGGGGCCGTGGCGCGGGTGAAATACAGCGCCCGCAGCCGGTTCGGCGATATCGGGGAACCGACCGCCTTCACCACGCTGGGGGCCTGATCTTCCTCCTCGGTATGAATCTTCGAGGCCAAGGTCGCAATGTCGACGGCGGGGTCGTCCAGCGGCGGCAGGGCGGCGCGGATGGTGTCCGGCAGGATGGTCGGAAAATCGCCCTGCAGATTGACCACGATCTCGCACTGGCCGGAGGGATCCAGCGTCTTCATCGCCTCGTGAATCCGGTCCGAGCCGGAAGGGTGGTCGGCGCGGGTCATGACCGCCTCGCCGCCCGCGGCCCTCACGGCGGCCGCGATCTCCGGCGTGTCGGTGGCGACCGCCACCCGGCCGATCCCGGCCTCTTCGGCCCGCCGCAGCACGTGGACGATCATCGGCAGGCCGCCGATATCGAGCAGCGGCTTTCCGGGCAGGCGGGTCGCCGCCATGCGGGCAGGAATCAGCACCAGAATACGGGTTTCGGTCATCGTCTAGGCGCCCGGTCCGGCAACGGGAATTGGTGGGAGATGGGGTGGAATTCGGGGCGTATATACGGGTTGCCAGAGCCCGGGCAAACCGATATCTCAACCCTGCTGAGGGTGCGGCGCAAAAGCTGATTCCTCGCGCCCATCCGTGGCCGTTTTGCCGGCCGTCAATCGACCATCCCGGCCTGGAGCCTGATCCGTTATGGACTCCTTCGAACTCAATAAGATTATCGGCGCCATCCTCGGCACCTGTATTTTTGTCCTCGTGACGAGCTTTGCCGCTCACGCGATCTTCTCGCCCGTGAAGCCGGAAAAGCCGGGCTTCGAGATCGCCGTGAAGGAAGACACCTCGCATGGCGCGGCCAAGGAAGCTGCAGCCCCGTCCGAGCCGATCGAGAAGCTGTTGCAGACCGCCTCCGTCGAGAAGGGCTCCGCCGCCGCCAAGAAGTGCGCCGCCTGCCACACGTTCGAAAAGGGCGGTCCCAACCGCGTCGGCCCGAACCTCTTTGGCGTCGTCAACGAGGCGCGGGGCACGGGACGTGGCGGGTTCAATTTCTCCGCCGCCATGAAGGCCAAGGGTGGCAACTGGACCATTGAGGACCTCAACAAGTTCATCGCCAACCCCAAGGGCTTCATTCCGGGCACCGCGATGGGATTCGCCGGCATCCCGAAGGACAGCGAGCGCGCCGACGTGATCGCCTTTCTGAACTCGCTTTCGGACCATCCGGAGCCGCTGCCGACCGCGGCGAAGTAAATTCCGACAGTCCGGCATGGACTTCGACGCAAACGGCCAGGCAATGCCTGGCCGTTTGTCTATGGAGATCGCGGTGTTGTTATCGGGACGTTTCGCCGCACCGACGTGGTTCCCGGTCGCGTTAAGAAAACGCGTCAAAACAAGGATGTCGCCTCGGTCCGAGGACCGAGGCGTTGATATCATGAGGAAAAAGCAACGTTATTTGTCGAACCCTTGCCTTATATTGGGTGCTGGCTAGCTCCCTTAAAGCAACAGGATTTCCGCATTTGACAATCACCCGACGACATCTCCTGCAAGGCAGTGCCGCAGCCGCGTTGGCTCCCATTCTTGGGCTCAATCCGGTCATCCCGGCAATCATGCCCGCCAATGCCCAGACCGCTGCGGCGGAGGGACTGATCTGGCGGCACGCATTGTCGACGTTCGGCGACGTCAAATATCCCGCCGACTTCAAGCGCTATGACTACGTCAATCCGAACGCGCCGAAGGGCGGCGTCGTGCGCCTGTTCGAACAGGGCACCTTCGACAACTTCAATATCGTCGTCAGCGGCGTGAAGGGGGCGCTCCCCCGGGGCGCCAGCATGATCAATGAAACGCTGACGACCCGCTCCGATGACGAGCCGTCGACCGCCTATGGGCGGCTCGCCGAAGCTGCTGCCTATCCCGACGATTTTTCTTACGTCATCTACCGGTTGAACGCGGCGGCGCGCTGGCACGACGGCAAGCCGGTCACACCCGAAGACGTCATCTTCTCCTTTGACGCGCTGAAGAAGAACAGCCCGATGTACAGCGCGTACTACCAGCATATCGTAAAGTGCGAGAAAACAGGCGAACGCGAGGTCAAGTTCACGTTCGACTCTCCGGGAAACCGCGAACTGCCGAGCATCGCGGGTGAGGTTCCGGTGCTGCCCAGGCATTGGTGGGAAGGCACCGACTCGCAGGGGCGCAAGCGCGACGTGACCGCGACGACGCTCGAGATTCCGCTGGGATCCGGACCCTATCGTATCAAGGAGTTCGTTGCGGCCCGATCAGTGGTGCTGGAACGCGTGCCCGATTACTGGGGCAAGGATCTTCCAGTGTCGGTCGGGCAGAACAATTTCGACCAGCTTCGGTTCGAGTTCTTCCGCGACGACACCGTCGGCCGCGAAGCCTTCAAGGCCGACCAACTCGACTGGTTTACCGAGCGCAGCGGCAAGCAATGGTCGACGGCCTACGACTTCCCGGCCGTGCAGGACAAGCGCGTGATCAAGGACCGCTTCAAGGTTTCGAGCTCGGGACGGATGCAGGGGTATGCTTTCAACCTGCGCCGGCCGCTGTTTGCCGATCCCAGGGTCCGCCGCGCGTTCATCCTTGCCTATGATTGGGAGACGTCGGACCGCATCCTCTCGAACGGCGAGTACCATCGCGACGACAGCTATTTCGACGGCATTCCCGAACTGATGGCCACGGGGCTTCCCGAAGGCGAGGAACTGGCGATTCTCGAAACGGTGCGCGACAAGGTGCCCGCCGAGGTCTTTACGACGCCGTACAAGAACCCGGTCGGAGGCAGTGACGAAGCGGCGCGCAACAATCTGCGGGAGGCCTCGCGCCTTCTCAAAGACGCCGGCTACGAAGCGCGCGACCGCAAGCTGATCAATCCCTCGGGCCAGCCCGTCAGCGTCGAATTCCTGTGTCAGGACCCGGCTGACGAGCGCGGCGTGCTTTTCTACAAGTCGTACCTGGAGCGGCTCGGCATGACCGTGAATGTACGCACCGTCGACAGCGTACAGTACGAGAATCGCTTGCGCAGTTTCGATTTCGACATCACCACGGCGGTCTGGAGCCAGTCGCTGTCGCCCGGCAACGAACAGCGCGACTGGTTCGGGTCGCCTGCGGCGGACCGGCCCGGTTCGCGCAATGTCGGCGGCATCAAGAATCCAGCGGTGGATGCCCTGATCGAACGCATCATCTTCGCCAAGAGCCGCGCCGAACTGGTGGCGGCATGCAAGGCGATGGACCGCGTCCTGCTCTGGAACTTCTATTGCGTCCCGCAATTCGCCTATGGCTATACGCGCAGCGCGCGCTGGGATCGTCTCAGCTATCCGGATCCGTTGCCCAAATACGGCGCTTCCGGATTCCCGAATCTGTGGTGGTGGGACGCAGAGAAGGCAGCCAAGATCGGAAAGCGCAGTTGAAGGAGTCGCGCATGGCGCACCTCAATCGCCGGCACGTGCTGGGTCTCGGCGCCGGCGCGCTGAGCGCCGTCGCGCTCAGGCCCGCGGCCGCCGCTTCGGAGGCGGGCACCGAAACCCACGGCATGTCGGTGTTCGGCGACCTGAAATATCCCGCCGACTTCAAGCATTTCGATTACGTCAATCCGGACGCGCCGAAAGGTGGGTTGTTTTCCACGATCCCGTCGGTGCGCGCCTACAATCAGTCATTCCAGACCTTCAACTCATTCAACGCCTTCATCCTCAAGGGCGAGGGCGCCAAGGGCATGGAATTGACGTTCGACTCGCTGATGGCGCGCGCCAATGACGAGCCTGACGCGATGTACGGACTTGCCGCGAAGTCGGTCTGGATCTCGCCCGACAAGCTTACCTACCGTTTCACGATGCGCCCCGAGGCGCGCTTTAACGACGGCTCGAAGATGACGGCGCATGACGTCGCCTTCTCGCTGAACATCCTGAAGGAAAAAGGCCATCCGCTGATCCTGGTGCAGTTGCGCGATTTCGTGAAGGCGGAAGCGCCCGACGACGCGACGGTGGTCGTGACCTTCGCGCCCAATCGCGCGCGCGACGTCCCGCTCTACGTCGCGAGCCTGCCGATCTTCTCCAGGGCCTATTACGCGACGCGCCCGTTCGACGAGTCGACCGTCGAAATCCCGAGCGGCTCGGGGCCGTACAAGGTCGGCAGATACGAGATCAACCGCTACGTCGAATACGACCGGGTCAAGGACTATTGGGCGGCTGATCTTCCCGTCAATCGCGGCAGCTACAATTTCGACACCGTGCGCTACGAGTTCTATCGCGATCGCGACGTCGCGTTCGAGGGCTTTACCGGCAAGAACTATCTCTACCGCGAGGAATTCACCGCGCGGATCTGGGCGACGCGCTACGACTTTCCGGCGATCAAGGACGGCCGCGTCAAGCGCGAGACGCTGCCGGATGAATTGCCGTCGGGTGGGCAGGGCTGGTTCTTCAATACCCGCCGCGACAAGCTCAAAGACCCCAGGGTGCGCGAAGCGGTCATCAATGCGTTCGATTTCGAATGGACGAACAAGACCGTGATGTACGGCGCCTATGCGCGCACAGTTTCGCCGTTCCAGAATTCGGACATGGTGGCGAGCGGGATGCCCTCGCCGGAAGAGCTGAAGCTGCTGGAGCCTTTTCGTGGACAGGTGCCGGACGAGGTATTCGGCGAGCCGTACGTGCCGCCGGTATCCGACGGTTCGGGCCAGGACCGGACGCTGCTGCGCAAGGCGCAGCAATTGCTGCAGGAAGCAAAATTGCCGGTCAAGGATGGCAAGCGGCTGTTGCCGAACGGCGAGGTTTTTACGATCGAGTTCCTGCTCGACGAGCCGTCGTTCCAGCCGCATCACGCGACCTTCATCAAGAATCTCGGCCAGCTCGGCATCGATGCCAGCATCCGGCTGATCGACGCCGTGCAGTACCGCGCGCGGGTGGAGTCATTCGATTTCGATATGACGACGCAACGCCTCAGCATGTCGCCGACGCCGGGCGACAGCCTGCGGCCGTATTTCACGTCGCAGGCCGCCGCCACCAAGGGTTCGTACAATCTGGCGGGCGTGGCCAATCCCGCGATCGACGCGCTGGTCGACAAGGCGATCGGCGCCGAGACGCGCGCCGATTTGACGATCGCGTGCCGTGCGCTCGATCGCGTGTTCCGGGCCGGCCGCTACTGGGTGCCGCAATGGTATCGCACCAATCATCCGATCGCCTATTGGGATCAGTTCGCGCATCCGCCCAAGTCGCCGCGCTACGCGCAGGGCACCGGCGCGCCGGAGAACTGGTGGCACGACGCCTCCCGGGCCACCAAGCTCGAGCAGGCGAAATAGTTCATGACCGCCTATATCGCCCGCCGCATCTTGCTGATGATCCCGACGCTTCTCGGCATCCTGTTCATCTCCTTTGTGGTCGTGCAGTTTGCCCCCGGCGGTCCGGTCGAGCGCGTCATTGCGCAGCTTTCCGGCGCCGATACCGGCGGCAGCTCCCGGGTGTCAGGCGGCAGCGGCGGCGATTTTGGCGCGCGCGGCGGCCAGGTTGGCGCGGCGTCGGATGCCGTCAGTTCGAGGTACCGCGGCGCCCAGGGGCTCGATCCGGAGTTCATCAAGAAGCTCGAGACACAGTTCGGCTTCGACAAGCCGGCGCCGGAGCGGTTCGCGCTGATGGTGTGGAATTTCTCGCGCTTCGATTTCGGCAAGAGCTATTTTCGCGATGTCAGCGTGATCCAGCTCATCAAGGAGAAGCTGCCGGTCTCGATGTCGCTCGGGATCTGGATGACGCTGTTGACCTATCTGATCTCCATTCCGCTCGGCATCCGTAAGGCCGTGCAGGACGGAACGCGGTTCGATACCTATACCTCCGCGGTCATCATCATCGGCTTTGCGATTCCCGGCTTCCTGTTTGCGATCCTGCTCATCATCCTGTTCGCCGGCGGCTCGTTCTTCAACATATTCCCGCTGCGCGGGTTGACCTCGGACGGCTGGGCGCAATTTCCCTGGTACTGGAAGATCATCGACTATTTCTGGCACATCACGCTGCCGCTGGTCTCGATGGCGCTCGGCGCTTTCGCCACCATGACGCTGTTGACCAAGAACTCGTTCCTCGACGAAATCCGTAAGCAGTATGTGATGACCGCGCGCGCCAAGGGCTGCAGCGAGCGGCAGGTGCTCTATGGCCACATCTTCCGCAACGCCATGCTGATCGTGATCGCGGGCTTTCCGAGCGCGTTCATCCACGCCTTCTTCTCCGGCTCGCTCCTGATCGAGACCATCTTCTCGCTCGACGGCCTCGGCCTGCTCGGCTTCGAGAGCGTGCTGAACCGCGACTACCCGGTGGTGTTCGGAACCCTGTTCATCTTTTCGCTGGTCGGCCTCGTCATCAACCTGATCTCGGATCTCACCTATATGTGGATCGACCCGCGGATCGACTTCGAGGCGCGTGAGGTCTGATGACGATCACCGCTCCCCAGCCAATCGAAGCCACGACGCAAGCGCCGCTCGGCGAAGCGGTGCCGCCGACCCGCCATCGGTTTACGCCGTCGCCGCTCAATCGCCGCCGCTGGCAGAATTTCAAGGCGAACCGCCGGGGCTATTGGTCGTTCTGGATCTTCCTTGTTCTCTTCGTCGTCTCGCTGTTTGCCAATTTGATCGCCAACGACAAGCCGTTGCTGATCAAGTATGACGGCCATCTCTATTGGCCGACATTCGTCAGCTATTCCGAAACTACCTTCGGCGGCGACTTCGAGACCGGCGCCGACTATCGCGATCCATATCTGCAGAAGCAGATCGCGGCCAAGGGCGGCACCATCATCTGGCCGCTGATCCGCTTCTCCTATGACACCCACAATCTCGACCTCCCGACCCCCGCGCCGTCGCCGCCGACCTGGAGGCTGACGGAAGCGCAGTGCAAGGAAGTGGTGCAGAAGAAGGGGCTCAGCGGCTGCCGCGACCTCGAATACAACTGGCTCGGGACCGACGATCAGGGCCGCGATGTGGTCGCGCGCCTGATCTACGGCTTTCGCATCTCGGTGCTGTTCGGCCTGACGCTGACGATTTTCTCCTCGATTATCGGCATCGCGGCCGGTGGCATACAGGGTTATTTCGGCGGCTGGATTGATCTGATCTTCCAGCGTGTGATCGAGGTCTGGACTGCCATCCCTTCGCTGTATCTGCTGCTGATATTGTCGTCGGTGCTGGTGCCGGGCTTCTTTGTCCTGCTCGGCATCCTCCTGCTGTTCTCCTGGGTGTCGCTGGTGGGCCTGGTGCGTGCCGAATTCCTGCGCGGGAGAAACTTCGAATACATCCAGGCGGCGCGGGCGCTCGGCGTTTCCAACCCCGTGATCATGTTCCGCCATCTGCTGCCGAATGCGATGGTCGCGACCATGACGTTCCTGCCCTTCATCGTTTCATCCTCGGTGATGACGCTGACCGCACTGGATTTCCTCGGCTTCGGCCTGCCGCCAGGCTCGCCGTCGCTCGGCGAATTGCTGTCGCAAGCAAAAGCAAACGTG
>Ga0081540_1004123_pt1 | contig 11221 bp, 10 predicted proteins | sample TabmetS2T1R1_FD_71024 | JGI IMG/M metagenome (GOLD analysis project Ga0081540, IMG submission 71024) | Tabebuia heterophylla rhizosphere microbial communities from the University of Puerto Rico - S2T1R1 | ecosystem: Host-associated > Plants > Roots > Rhizosphere ...
CTCGTCCCCTGCGGTGCCGCCACGTTAATAGGGATGCACCGTGTACGGCCAGCCCGCTAGGTTCAGCCCTGAGCCACCTGCATCGAAGGATCGACCAGTATGGATGATCTTCCACAGAGGTTTGTGATCCGAGAGGGCAGCCACCGCATTCACAACCCGTTCACCAGTGAAAAGCTGGCCACCTTGGGCCGCGCGTTGTATCTGTCATCTGGAACAAGCATGCTCGACCTTGCCTGCGGGTCCGGGGAGATGCTGTGCACCTGGGCGCGCGATCATCGGCTGACTGGCACCGGAGTGGATGTCAGTACCGCGTTCATCGGAGCGGCGCGAGCACGTGCCATCGAGCTGGACGTCGCGGACCGGGTCACATTCATCCATGGGGACGCTGCGGGCTATGGACCGCCCCGGGAATCTTGGAGGCTCTGATTCCTGGGAGGATGCAGGGTCATGGCGGCACAGCGGAAGTACCCCGAGGAGCTGCGTGAGCGCGCGGTGAAGATGGTGTCCGAGATCCGGGAGCAGGACGGGAAGGGGCATGGGGAGCTGGCCCGGGTGGGCAGGCAGCTGGGTGTTCATCCTGAGGCTTTGCGGTCTTGGGTCAAGCAGGCGGAAATTGATGGCGGCGAGCGGCCGGGGACCACGACCGGGGATAAGCAGCGGATCGCCGAGCTGGAGCGGGAAGTGCGCGAGCTCCGCCGCGCAAATGAGATCCTGAAGGCCGCCAGCGCGTATTTCGCGAGGGAACTCGACCCGAGGCTGCCGCGCTAGTCGAGTTCATTGATGTGCACCGGGGCCGGTTCGGCATCGAGCCGGCCTGTGCGGTCCTGGGTTTTCCGGCGTCGTCGTATTACTTCGCGAAAAATCGGCTGGCGGAGCCGTCGGCCCGGGATGCTCGTGATGCGATGCTGAAAGAGAAGATTATGGAGGTGTGGAAAGGCGAGACGGGCCGGGAGGTTTACGGGGCGCGGAAGATATGGCTGGAATTGAACAGGCGGGGCATTGCGGTGGCGCGGTGCACGGTGGAGCGGTTGATGCGCGGGCTGGGGATACATGGCGCCCGGGCCGGGCGCAAGCGGCCGCATACCACAGTGCCGGGCGATCCTGCGGGCCGTCCAGCTGACCTGCTGGAGCGCTGCTTCGACGCGTACGCGCCGAACCGGCGCTGGGTGGCGGACATCACGTATGTGCTGGCGTATTCCGGCTGGGTGTATACCGCGTTCGTGATGGATTTGTTCGCCCGCCGCATTCTGGGCTGGCAGGTCGCGGATCATCTGCGTTCGGATCTCGCGCTGGATGCCCTAGAAATGGCGATCTGGGCACGTCGGCACGAGAGGGTTGACGGCCTGGTCCACCATTCCGATCGCGGCGTCCAGTATACTTCTATCCGGTACACGCAGCGTCTTGAAGAGGCGGAAGCAGTCCGGTCCGTCGGGAGCAAAGGTGATTCCTATGATAATGCCGCGGCGGAATCGCTGAACAGCTTGTACAAACGAGAGCTTATCGATTTCCGCGGGAACTGGCAAGGGCCTGATGATGTGATGACTGCCACGGCGGACTGGGTGCTGTGGTATAACGAGGTTCGGCTTCACTCATACTGCGCGGATGTGCCGCCGAAAATGTACGAGGAAATCTATTATAAAGCACTGGCGTCTGGTAAACTCAGAGGCGGTTCGCAGACATAGCAGCCTCCAGACTTGCCGGGGCGGACCAAGCCTCTAGACCAGGTCAATGCCGCGCATAACAGGCAATCTGGCAACCCCGCTGGTACGGAATCACCAAATGAGCACATGTACCAGATTCGATCTGGTACATGTGCTCTGAAGAAATTTAGATAAATCGGTGACGCTTCGTTACGGGCGTCATGGACACGAGCGAGTCGCCACGTAGATACACGCCTGCCATCACGGGTGTGCTGGTCCTGGGGGAGCAGCGGTGACCGAGCGGCCGGATGGCTGGATCAGGTGGACGACGATCGTATGCGTGGCGCTGCTGGCGCTGATCGCAGGCACCGTGTCCTACCTTCACGTGCACCGGCTTGTCGCGCTGCACGGGCAGCCCGGTGGGTCGCGGTGCTCACGCCGCTGTCGGTAGACGGGATGATTGTGGCCGCATCGGCCACGCTGCTGGCCTGTGCACGGGCTGGCCGACGCGGCGCCGCGCCCGCCGTCTGCACAGCGGCCAGCCTTATTGGGGTGAGCTGGCAGCCCCGGTCGGCGGTTCTGGGGTGCCGGGATCGCTTAGGGGTATGAAGGTCTGTATGGCGGTACCCGTCCCGGGCGGGCTTTGCAGCCAAATCTGGCCGCCGAGCGCCTCCATCCGGTCCTTGATTCCAGCCAGGCCTGAGCCGCCGGCGAAGTCTGCCCCGCCGCGCCCGTCGTCGCGGACACAGACCCGCAGGCCGCCGTCGCGGGCAGCCACCTCCACGTCGGCGCCGGAGGCGTGCGCGTGCTTGGCGGTGTTGGTAAGCGCTTCGGAGACCGCGTAGTAGGCAGCGATCTCGACCGGCTCGGGCAGCCGCTCCGCCACCCTGATGTCAAGGCTGACCGGGACGGCGGAGCGGCGGGCCAGCGACTCCAGCGCCGGGCGCAGCCCGCCGACGGTGAGGATCGCCGGGTGGATGCCGTGGGCGATCTCGCGCAGCTCTTCCAGAACTTCGGTCACCTCGGTGACGGCGCCCTTCAGCCGGCCCGCCAGCTCGCCTGCCCCGGGCGCGGCCTGCATCTCCTGTAGGTGCAGGACCAGGGAGACCAGGCGCTGCTGCGCTCCGTCGTGCAGGTTACGCTCGATCCGCCGGCGCGTCCGGTCGGCGGTGGCCACGATCCGCGCCCGCGAGGCGTTGAGCGCGGCCTGGGCCTCGGCGTTGACGAGGGCGGTGACGATCAGCTCGGTGAAGGCCGCCAGCCGCCCCTTAGTGTCCGCGGAGAGCGGCTCTTCCCGCGTGGACGCCACGCTCATGACCCCCCACAGCCGGTCCTCGACGCTGATCGGCACGCCGACGGCCGAGCGGAACCCCGAGTCGCGTTCGGCGTCGGCGGCATCGCCCGAGGCGCCGGCATAGTCGTCGATCCGCTCAGGCCGGCCGGTCTGGAACACCAGCGTGTGCACGCTCCGCCCCCCGAAGTCCATCCGGAGGCCGACCGGAAGAACCCGGGCGGTGCCGGTCCTGGCCCAGACGCCGACGACCGTGGCCGCGCCGTCCGGGTCGTACCGGCTCATGACCGTGAAGTCCGTGCCCAGCAGCCGGCCGACCTCCTCGGCGACCGCGCCGAATACCTCCTCCGGCGGCGCCGCCCGGGCCACCAGCGTGGCCACCCGGCGCAGCGCCGCCTGCTCCTCGGCGAACCTGCGCAGCTCTACGCGCGCCTGCGCGTCGGCGATCGCGGTCGCGACCATCTCCGTGAAGCCGGCCAGCCGTGCCTCGGTGTCCGCCGGCAGGGGCTCCCCGCGAGACCCCGCGATCATGACGCCCCAGAGCCGGCCTTCCACGCTGATCGGCACGCCGACCGACGAGCGGTACTGCCAGTCGCGGGCGACGTCGGCGAACGCGCCCACGGCGGTGCCATAGTCATCGATCCGGGCTGGCTGTCCAGTCTGGAATACCAGCGCGTGGATGTTCCGCCCCTGGGGTTTGAGGCGGAGGCCGATGGCAAGCGGGCGGTCGGGCTCGGTCCTGGCCCAGCCGCCGACGACCGTGACCAGGCCGTCCGCGTCGTACCGGCTCACCACCGTGTAGTCGACCTTCAGCAGCCGCCCGGCTTCCTCGGGGACCGCGGTGAACACCTCCTCTGGCGGCGCTCCGCCCGCGACAAGGGTCGCCACCCGGCGCAGCGCCGCCTGCTCCTCGGCGAACCCGCGCAGCTCTACGCGCGCCTGCGCGTTGGCGACCGCAGTCGCGACCAGCTCGGTAAACCCGGCCATCCGGGCCTCGATGTCCGCCGGCAGCGGCTCGTCGCGCGTTGACGCCACGCCGATGACGCCCCACAGCCGACCTTCCACGCTGATCGGCACGCCGACCGACGAGCGGTAGCCCGCGGCGCGCCCGACGGCGCCCCACGCGCCGGAGTAGCCGTCGATCCGCGCCGGCCGACCGGTCTCGAACACCAGCGTGGTCGCGTTCCGCCCGCCGATCTTGTACCGGTCTCCTACGGAGACGGCCGCGGCGTCGCCGACCTTGCCGTACACCGCGACGATCGTCGCGACATCATCCGGGTCGTACCGGAGCATGTTGGTCTGGACGGTCCCCAGCAGCCGCCCGACCTCCTCGGCGACCGCGGCGAACACCTCCTCCGGCGGCGCTCCGCCTGCGACAAGGGTCGCCACCCGGCGCAGCGCCGCCTGCTCCTCGGCGAACCTGCGCAGCTCGGTACGCGCCTGCGCGTTGGCGACCGCGGTCGCGACCAGCTCGGTGAACCCGGCCAGCCGCGCCTCAGTGTCCGCCGGCAGCGACTCCTCGCGGGTAAACGCCACAAACATGGCGCCCCACAGCCGTCCCTCGACCCGGATCGGTACGCCCGCCGACGAGCGGAGCCCCCAGTCGCGGGCGGCGGCGTCACCGATTGCGCCCGAGACGTCGTCGTAGTCGACCCGCGCCGACCGGCCCGTCTGGTACACCACCGTGGTCAGGTTACGTCCGCCGAGCGGCAGCCGGTTGCCGACCGGGATCGGCGAGGGGGCGCCCGTTCTGGTCCACGTGCCGAGAACCGTGATCGCGTCCTGCGGGTCGTACCGCACCAGGGTCGCGAAGTCGACTTCCAGCAGCCGCCCAACTTCCTCGGCGACCGCGCCGAACACCTCCTCCGGCAGCGCCCCGCCCGCGACAAGCACCGCCACGCGGCGCAGCGCGGCCTGCTCGTTGGCTAGCTCGGTCAGGCGTACCTGCCGTTGCGTCAGCTCGGCCAGTAGCCGTGCGTTCTCGGTGGCCTGACGGTCACTTTCCTCCCGGGCCGCGCGCTCGTCGTCAAGGAGGTGCTGGGTCCGCATCGCCGTCGACGTGACTCGGGCCATGCCCCGGAGCAAGCTGGCCTCGTCGTGGCGCAGGCCGGCGTCCGCCCCCGCACGCGCGAGGATGAACGTTGCTCCCGGTGGGTAGTCAAGCGATACGGTGGCGATCCGGCACACCCCGACACCCGGCACGGTGAGCTCATGGTGCCCGCCTCCGGCCGTGATCGACGTGAGTTCCCGCACCGGGACCGCGCCTCCCGGGTACCCGACCACGGCTACCACACGGTCCGGGCAGACGATCGCGGCAATCTCCGCGTCAAGCGTCTCCGCGGCCCGTTCGACCGCCATCCGCCCGGCCTCGGCTTCGGTCGTGGCTGACCAGACGGCCTCCAGGAACGCCACGAGTTGCTGCGGGAACCACTTCGACGCGGCCATCAGGCGACGGACAAGATGACGAGGGTGTAGTTGTGCAGACCGCGCATGCCATGCGTACGAGCGATCTCGCCGTATGAGTAAAACCCGGCCAGCGGTGCCCCGCCAGCGGCGTCCGCGAGTCCCTGGATCTCCTTCTCGATCCCCTCCTCGCCGAGCACGCCGCGTCTGGCCACGCAGTCGAAGGCGAGCATGCCGAGCGGGGCGGACCCGCCGAGCGCCGCGACCGATGCATCGCAGGCGGTGGTGGTGGCGGCCAGCACCGCGCTGGTGTCAGCTTCCATGAGCCAGACCAGGCTGCCCTGCGGGACCTGTGCCGTGGAGAACAGCGCGCGTCGCGTGAAGTCGGCAGAAGTGATGAACCGCATCTGCTCTTCCCCTCTATGGCGGCCGAGCCCGATGGGATGCATGAGAGCGAGGGCGGGCAGATCCTCCGGCCGGAGTTGTCCTGACTCAGTGCCGAGACGCTCAAGGAATACATCAAGCGCCGGCCGGTCGTCGAGGCTGTCGACCCGATTCGGGCTGCTGCCGGTCACGAGCATTGGCTCGCCGACCGCACGCCAGCCGTGCTGCGCGCCGATTCCGAGCGGGCCGGTGGAAGCGATGCCGGCCGCGATCACGGAGTCGGTCAGCACGCGGTCGCCGTGGAACTGAAATGTCCTTGTCATCTTCAGCCCGTCGCCCGCGCAGCCGCCGACCATCGGGACCCCAGCGCCGAGGACCGAATACGCGCCGCGGATGATCTCGTCCTGGTCGCTGGCCAGGCCATCGGTGAGCAGCAGCACGACGCGGTGGGGATGGCCGGCGGCCGAGGGCAGGCAGTGTGCCGCGCGCGCGCCTGCACCGCGAAGATCCGCCGACGCCCCGGCCGCGGCCGCGGTGCCGATGACGAAGCCGTCCCCGCCGAGAGCGGCGACGACGACGCTGCCGTCGCGCGGGCCGTACCTCGCGATCTCGCCTGCCGTCGTGCAGCCGATCATGGGTACGTCACCAGATCGTGAGCGGATCTGGCCGATCAGGTCCGGAAGGTTCTCGGTAGGCGAGCAGAACACGATCAGCAGCTTGGCCCCGTCATGGCTGAGCGCAGCGTCAGCCGCGCGGCCGCCCGCGTCATCCGCTGACGCGTCGGCCGTCCCCACGGCGAACCAGCGATCAGGAGGCATGAATGCCCCTCGTAATGCGGAGTTTCTCAGCATACCGAAGGTCATTGCGGCCGGGTAGGCGACGATGCAGGCGGCTACTCCGCGAACGCCCTGGGGAGCACTCCCCCCGCTAGCCGCATGCCGCGGTGCCCGAGGCAGACACCGGGTCCGTTCGGGAAAAAAATCAAGACCTCCAGTGCCGAACGGGCCTGGAAGGTCTCCAGGACCGGCAGCCCGATGGCATCCCGGTAGAAGGTAACCGTCTCCTCGTACCGCGCGCTCCACCGCACGACCCGCAGCGCGCCTGCGGGCAGGTGCGCTCGTCATCAACGGCATGAAGGACTCGATCTTCCCGATCGAAGACAGCATCATCACCGCGACCCAAGGCAACAGAAAAGACCTCGCCACACGCGGAAACCGCGGGCACATGGACAACCCAGGCACCGAGGACATCCTCTACAACTGGCTCGACAAGGCAGTCGCAGAGCAGCCCTGATACGTCACATGCAACCCCAGGCCCGCTCATAACTGCCAGATCTGCGTGCTGCAACCGCAGAATACCTATCTGATCGGTAGACATTCCTATTCGGCGTTACGTGCGGTATGAAATGTGCCTTCGCTGTGTCGAGGGCAGCTCAGGATGGTCCTTCTGTCACCGGTCGTGGGCTCGCGCACATCGGTGACGTCAACGGTGTCCCGGAGGACCGGAAATGGGCGTCTGCTCCAGCATGCTAGGCGGCTCGGACGACCTGGTAGGTGAGATATGCGAGGCCGTTACCGACGGTCCGGCTGGCGACCAGACGCAGGGGCACCTTGTCGCTGGTCTCGCCGATGAGGCGTTCGCCGGCCCCGAGCACGAACGGGTGGATCATCAGCCGTAGCTCGTCGACGAGATCGTGCTCGATCAGCGTGTGCACGAGCTGGCGGCTGGCGTAGACCACGATTTCCCCGTCGAGCTTCTGCTTCAGCTTTGAGACTTCATTGACCACATTGCCCTTGATGACCGTGGAGTTGTTCCAGCCGGGATGTTCGAGGGTCGAGGACACGACGTACTTGGGCATGCTGTTCAGCCTGTCCGCCCACACCCCGGTCCGGGATGCCCACCGTGAGGCGAAGTACTCGTAGCTCCCCCGGCCCAGCAGCAGGGCCCCGGCGCGCAGCGCTTCGTCGGTCTCGACCTTGGCCCACGCCTCGTTGTCCTTGTCCCTGACCCCGAGGAACCAGCCGCCGCGGCTGAAGCCCTCTTCACCGGTCGGGTCCTGGACGACTCCGTCCAGCGAGACGTTCTCGCTGATGATGATCCTTCCCATCTCGGTTCTCCTGTCGATGGTGTTGCCGGCTGCCAACGATGGAGACACCGCGAGTCCGGGAACTGGGCGGCCACCGACCGCCCAGTTCGGGCCTCGGCCGGTGTCCATAAAGTGCGGTAAAGGTGCGAGCAGGAAGGGTGGCGTGAGGGTGGAAAGAGCCGGCCTGATGTCCCGGGCCCGGGCCGGGGACGGCGATGCGTTCCGCGAGCTCACCGAGCCGTACCGGCGGGAGCTGCAGGTGCACTGCTACCGGATGCTCGGATCCCTCCAGGACGCCGAGGACGCCCTCCAGGACACGCTGCTGGCCGCCTGGCAAGGCTTCGGCGGGTTCGAGGAACGTGCCTCGCTCCGCACCTGGCTGTACAAGGTCGCCACCAGCAAGTGCCTCAACGCGCGCCGGTCAGCCAGCCGGCGCCCGGCCACGGGGTGGGACGTGCCCCATGTCGAACCGCCCGCGCCGACCCGGCTCGGCGAAGTGGTGTGGCTCGAGCCGTATCCCGATGCCCTCCTCGAGGGCTCCAGCGGCGTGCCGCTCGGCCCGGAGGCCCGCTACGAGCAGACCGAATCGATCTCCCTGGCGTTCGTGACCGCCCTTCAGGTCCTGCCGCCTCGCCAGGTCGCCGTCCTCGTCTTGCGTGATGTCCTCGGCTTCCACGCCAGCGAGGTGGCCAGCATGCTGGACTCGAGTGTCGAATCGGTCAACAGCGCCCTCAAACGTGCGCGCGCCAGCCTGCAGCGCCGGCAGGCGCCCGCCGCCGGGCGCGAACCGCCGCCTGCCCCCGGCTCACCCGCCGAGGACGCGCTGGTGGCGAAGTTCGTCCGCGCGTGGGAGTCCGCCGATCTCGGCGCGCTGGTGGCCCTGCTGACCGACGATGCCTTCGTCTCGATGCCGCCGATGCCCTTCGAGTACGAGGGCCGGGACGCCGTGGTCCGCTTCTGCGCCAGCCTGTTCGGCGCGGGCCGCAGGTTCGACCTGGTGCCGGCGCGAGCCAACAGCCAGCCGGCGTTCGGCGCCTACCTGCGCGCGCCCGATGGCGTCAGCCACGGGATGGGCCTCTACGTCCTCACCCTCACCGGCGGCCGGATCTGCGCCATGACCCGCTTCGAGAGCACCGTGCTGCCATCCTTCGGGCTACCGCGATCGCTGCCGAGCCGGTAACCAGCCCTCGGGCACCTGAAGGTGGGCAACCGCGAAGCACACCGTGGCGATACGCCACCGCGGTTCAGTGGCATGCAGGAGACCGGGCACGAGAGCCTGCATATCCACCGGCACAGCTTTGATCCTGCGGACTCAGCGTGCACTCAGGTTAAACACGCGGCCTGGCGTGAATGTGTACCTTTGCTCGCCAAACGCCGGAAGGGCCTAGGGATGACGGTCTTGTCGAGGGTGATCAGGCCCAGGTGGCCTACGGCCGCTGTTCGTGAATCATGTACCCGGGAGGGGTGATCGTCAGATGCGTGCGCTCGTAGCGGACCCATCCGCGCCCGTGGCCGTGCGGCTTACCGAGATCGCCGAGCCTGTCGCCGCCGGTGACGATGTGCTGGTCGAGGTGCGGCAGGCCGCGCTGAACTACGGGGACCTCAACGACGCGCGGTCCGGACGGGTACCGCCGGGTGCGGTACTCGGTTCGGACCTCGCCGGGGTTGTGCTGCGGCCGGGCCGGAGCGGGCCGCCGCCCGGCACCCGGGTGGTGGCGTTGGCGAGCGGCGCGTTCGCCGAGCAGGTCATCGTCGACATCGGGTCGCTGGCCGCGATACCTGCCGCGGTGGACCTCGCCCAGGCGGCGGCGCTTCCGGTGGCCGGTGTCGCGGCATTGCGGGCGCTACGCGCGGGCGGCGCCGTGCTCGGCCGGCGGGTGTTGATCACCGGTGCGTCCGGCGGCGTGGGCCGGTTCGCCGTCCGGCTCGCCTCGATCGCGGGGGCGCATGTGATCGCCTCGGTGGGACGGCCCGGGCGGGGCGCCGGCTTGACGAAGCTGGGTGCCGGTGAGGTCGTGATCGATCTCGGCGGCATCGACGCCGCGGTCGACCTGGTGCTCGACACTGTCGGCGGCCCGCAGCTGGTCGCGGCCTGGCAGCTGCTCGCACCCGGTGGCAACCTGCAGAGCATCGGCTGGACGTCGGGCGAGCCGGCGGTGTTCCCGCCGTACTCCACGATCGGTCCGCCCAAGTCGTTGACGTCCTTCCTCACCGAGGGCCCGGTCGCCGCCGACCTGGCCGACCTCCTGCGCCTCGTCGAGTCGGGCGCCCTGCCGGTAGAGATCGGCTGGCGGGGGCCGCTGGAGCGGTTCACCGATGCCGCCAGCGCGCTGCGCGGCCGGCGGGTCAACGGCAAGGCCGTTCTCGATGTCGCAGGCCATCCGCCCTCCTAGTGCCAGCCTTGCCCCACCTCCGCCAGCACGATGCGACACATATCGATCCACCGTGGTTCGCTGCATCCCAACCGCCCTTCGGCCCTGGCCGTTCGCCTTGCCAAGCCCGACCCGGCCGTCCCGCCGGAACAGGCTCACCCACCGTCATCAGAACTCCCTCAGGACACTTGTCGACGGAACGCTGACGCGACGGAAACGCGTTGTCAAGGCAAAGGCACCGCTCCTCCGCCCTGAAGCAGAGGCGAAATCAAAGCGACTGATAGCTGACCGCCTGAGCGGCTCAGCACGCAAGCCCCGCCCGGCGTCGTCAGCGAACGGGCGCACCCGGCAACCTGTCCCGCGACCGCCCGAGAACGGACGTTCTGCGTTTGCAATCCGCTCGACCGATCCGGTGCAGGAAGCGCGCCGAGTCGGGCGCGTCGGTGATTACCGATGGCTGGATGGGCCACTTCGGAATCACCGGGCTCTGCTACGGCCATGTCCGACGCAAAAAGCGGCCGCCGCGCCCGCGGGGAGGACCCAGGCAAGCTGCTGCCCGGGCTCCACCGGGTCGCCTCGCTGGCCAGGCGCTGGCTGCTGGGCACCCACCAGGGCTCGATCGAGGACACGCACCTGCAGAGCTACCTGAACGAATTCTGCTTCCGCTTCAACCGGCGCCGGTCCCGCAGCCTGGGCTGGTCTTCAACCGCGTGCTCGAGCTCGCCGTCAGCCACCATCCTGTGCATTACCGGGACCTGGTCGTTCATCCCAAGCCAAGAAGAAGCCACCCATCGCGCCGGACCTGCCAGGTCGCCCGCCGAGCGTCGAGCGCCGACGAGCGGCCGGCCCTGGCGAACCGCCCGCCTGGCATAGTCCGGTCAGATGAATACCCCCTTGGCGGGTTACCGCGGCATCGCGGATGACCTGGTACTACCGCGTGTCTGACAGGCCTATCGTTGGCGGCATACGATGATCTGGATCAGGGGACATTATGAGGGTTCATGCCTGACATCGAGCTGTTGCTGCGCGAGTATGACCGCGCCCG
>Ga0081540_1004124_pt1 | contig 11220 bp, 9 predicted proteins | sample TabmetS2T1R1_FD_71024 | JGI IMG/M metagenome (GOLD analysis project Ga0081540, IMG submission 71024) | Tabebuia heterophylla rhizosphere microbial communities from the University of Puerto Rico - S2T1R1 | ecosystem: Host-associated > Plants > Roots > Rhizosphere ...
CGATGTTGGGAGAGCTTGCGAAGAACTGCGGCAGGCCCGGCATGAGGAAATGCCGCGCAATCGTACCCTGAACCTCGACGCGGAGCGTACCCTTGGGAACGGCGCCGCTGAACGCGCCTTCGGCATCTTCGACATCGTCGAGGATGGCGAGACAACGGCGGTAATAAGCCTCCCCATCGAGGGTCGGCATGACGGTGCGCGTCGTGCGCTGGAGCAGCCGCACACCGAGGCGCTCTTCCATCTGCTGGACAACCTGGGTGGCCGTGGAGCGCGGAATATCCAGGTCATGGGCCGCCTGTGTGAAGCTTCGGCGGTCGACCACCCGCGTAAATAACCGCATGGCCTCCAGTCGGTCCAAGGCGCCCTCATTGTTCTAAAATCACGAACAGTATTGCTGCTTTTACCCAGATTATCTGGGAAAATCAAAGGCGTATCTCCCTCCCATCAGCTCGATACCGGGCGTTGGCAAATGAAGGAGATCAAAATGAACACCGCCACCAACAAGGTCGCCCTTGTCACCGGCGCTTCCCGCGGCATTGGCGCAGCCATCGCCGAGCGCCTCGCGGCCGATGGTTTCACCGTCGTCATCAATTACGCAGGCAGCGCGGGTGAAGCCGAAGCGCTGGCCGGCAAGATCGAGAAAGCCGGCGGCCGGGCGATCACCGCGCAGGCCGATGTCAGCGACCCCTCGGCGGTCGCCCGCATGTTCGACGCGGCGGATGCGGCGTTCGGCGGGGTGGATGTGCTGGTGAACAATGCCGGCATCATGCATCTGGCCTCGATCGCCGAGAGCGACGACAGGCTGTTCGACAGTCATGTCGCGATCAACCTGAAGGGCACCTTCAACACCCTGCGCGAGGCATCGAAGCGGCTGTGCAATGGCGGACGCATCATCAACATGTCGTCGAGCCAGGTGGCCTTGCTTCACCCGGGCTACGGCGTCTACGCCGCGACCAAGGCCGCCGTCGAGGCGATGACGCATGTAATGTCGAAGGAGCTGCGCGGCCGGAACATCACGGTCAACGCCGTTGCCCCCGGACCGACCGCAACAAAACTGTTCCTCGACGGCAAGCCGCAGCAGGTGATCGATCACCTCACCAAGCTGGCGCCGCTGGAGCGCCTTGGTCAGCCGGAAGACGTCGCCAACGTGGTCGCGTTCCTCGCCGGACCCGACGGCGGCTGGATCAATGGCCAGGTGCTGCGCGCCAATGGTGGCGTCATCTGACCTTCCCCTCTTCATCTCATTGCAACGTCCCGCCCTCGGTGCGGACACACTCAAAGGAAGACACCAATGTCCAACGCAAACACTTCCAGCAAGGTCATCCTCGTCACCGGCGCCTCCAGCGGCTTCGGCCGCCTGACCGCCGAGGCGCTCGCCAAGGCCGGACACACCGTCTACGCCTCGATGCGCGACGTCGCCGGCCGTAACGCCGCCAACGCGGCCGAGATGGCCGCGGCTTCCGCACATGACGGCGTCGACCTGCGCGCCATCGAGCTCGACGTGCAATCGGAGCCTTCGACCAACGCAGCCGTTGAGAAGATCATCGCGGAAAGCGGCCGCGTCGACGTCGTCGTGCACAACGCCGGACACATGATGTTCGGCCCGGCGGAATCGTTCACGCCGGATCAGTTTGCCCAACAGTACGATGTGAACGTGCTGGGCACGCAGCGTGTAAATCGCGCCGTGCTGCCGCACATGCGGCGCGCGCGGCAGGGGCTGCTGGTCTGGGTGTCGAGCAGCAGTTCGGCCGGCGGCACGCCGCCCTACCTCTCGCCCTACTTCGCGGCGAAGGCCGCGATGGATGCGCTCGCCGTGCAATATGCCCGCGAATTGTCGCGCTGGGGCATCGAGACCTCGATCGTGGTGCCGGGCGCCTTCACCAAGGGCACCAATCATTTCGCCCATTCCGGCCGCCCGGCCGATGCGGCACGGCTTGCCGAGTATGAGGCAGGACCGTACCGGGGTTTTGGCGAGGAGGTGCAGAAGGCATTCGCCGCCATCGTGCCCGATGACGCCGACGTGGCCGGTGTCGCCGACGCGATCGTCGACATCGTGAACACGCCGTTCGGCAAGCGTCCGTTCCGCGTCCACTACGATCCCACCGAGGACGGCGCGGATGTCGGCTTTACCGTGCTCGATCGCCTGCGCGCCGAAATGCTGCACCGTGTCGGCCTTTCCGATCTGCTCAAGCCCGCCAAGCTCGTCTGAGCGCTCCCATGAAATCCTTTCACGCTGAGTCATCTCCGCAGGAGAAATCCAATGAAATACGCGAAATATCTGAGGCGAGCAGCGCTCGCCAGCTTCACCGTCGCCCGGCTCTTCAACACAACGCCCGCTGTGGCGACCCGTGATGCGGATGCGCCGCTGCCGTTCAAGGGGCACGCATTGGTCGTGCTTTCGGACGCCGACATGGTCGCCTCGGCCTATGTCGACGGCCTGCTCGGGCCCCGCGAAGGCGAGGACATGCTGAGCGTGATTCCGCTGGACGGTCATCCGCGCGACCTGAGGGCAAGGCATGTGCCGGTGAGCAACTCGGTGGCCGGCCCGCCGGTCGCGGTCGCCGTGACACCGGACCATCACTATGCGATCGCGGTCGAGACGTTCACGCAGCGTCCGAGCGACAATCGCCCCGATCAACGCTTCCGCGATCTGAAAAATGGCCGCGCGCTCACGGTGGTCGATATCTCCGATCCGTCGAAACCGCGCGTCGTGCAGCGCGTCGCCGGGCTCGAACGACCGAGTTCGGTCTCGATCAATTCGGACGGCAGCCTCGTCGCGGTGGCGCTCGATCCCGGCGGTGCCGGGGCCAGGACGCCGCTGGCGCTCTATCGCTTCGTCCACGGCCGCCTGGCGGAGACGCCCGCGACGCCGGCAATCCCGGGCTGGAACGCCGGCGACGCGCTGTCGCACGCCGAGTTTCATCCCAGCGAGAACATGCTGGCGCTCGTCAACTCGACGCGGGACGAGATGTCGTTCGTTCACGTCGAGATGCGCGCAGACGAGGCGACCGTCACGCCCTATGGCAATACCGTGCATGTCGACAAATATCCCCACATGGTGCGCTTCACGCCCGACGGCCGTTACGCGATCGCCAATGGTCTTTATTGGGGCACCGATGTCGAAGGCATCAAGACCGAGGCGCCGCGCGGCACCGTCGTCAGCGTGCGGCTCAACGCCGGCAAGGCGGCCGACGGCTCGCCCCGTCACGCCCTCGTCTCGCACGCGCGGACCGGCGTCAGCCCGGAGGGCCTTGCCATCAGCCCCGACGGCACCATGGTCGTCACCACCAACCTCGAGCGCAGTTACCTGCCCTACGACGATCCGCGCCAGACTTTCTTCTCGTCCGTCACGCTGCTGCGGTTCGACCCGCAGAGCGGCGCGCTGACGCGGGCCGGCGACTTTCCGATGGACGGCATTTTGCCGGAATCCGCAGCGTTCGACGCTTCGGGCAGGTCGCTCGCCGTGCTCTCCTTCGACCATTTCGACGACCGTCGAAAGGGCGGCTCGGTCGACTTCTGGCGGATCGCCCGCGATCCCCTCGATCCGTCACGCACGGAACTGGTCAAGACCGAGCATTCGATCGCCGTCGCACGTGGCGCGCATACGATGGTGCTGGTGCGCTGAGGATCGGTAACCGGGAAAAAAAGCCGGCGCGCAAGGCTAGGCGCGCCGGAGAAGTCCGCCAGCACAGAGATGCTGGTGGCCCGAGCCAGGGGGAGTGCCTGGCCGCGAACACGGTAACGCCGGTAATCGCCTGTCCTGGGGATGAAAACCCTGGCGACCGGCGAAGAATCAGGTGGGGGTATGATAACGCCGGGCTCGCCGGGCGAAGGTGAACTGGTTCACATCATTTCGCGAGGCCGTTTCCATTGACCGCCCCGCGCGCCGCGAATTGCGCCGATTGCGGGCGTATCTCGCGCGGCGCCGGGCGCTCCGACGGATCGCGCCCGAGGATCGACTTCAATTCGGCGAGATCGATGAAGGCGTCGGCCTGGCGCCGCAATTCGTCCGCCACCATCGGCGGCTGGCTTGCCAGCGTGGAGACGACGGTGACGTGCACGCCGCGGCGCTGCACCGCCTCCAAAAGCGGGCGGAAATCGCCGTCGCCCGAGAACAGATACAACGCGTCGATGCGGTCGGCCAGCTCCATCACGTTGACGGCAAGCTCGATATGCATGTTGCCCTTCACCTTGCGGCGGCCGCTGGCGTCGATGAATTCCTTGGTCAGCTTGGTGACCACGGTGTAGCCGTTGTAATCGAGCCAATCGATCAGGGGACGGATCGAGGTATATTCCTGATCCTCGATGACGGTCGTGTAGTAGAACGCGCGCAACAGCGAGCCGCGGCTCTGGAATTCCTTGAGCAGACGCCTGTAATCGATGTCGAAACCGAGTGCCCTGGCTGTCGCGTAGAGATTGGCACCATCGATAAAAAGCGCGATTTTGTCAGACGGTAACATCAGACATTGACCTCTCATGCAACGCGCGCGGGTCAAGAGAGCATCCGCTCAGACTTGCCCCGCAGGCTGGCAGGCGCCGAAATTGGCCGAGGTGACGAGGCAGGCTGGCGCCGACGACCGGAGGAGAGATCGTCGATGTGCCGGCAATTCGAAAATGTGCATCCTGCCTCGACGCGCCAACCTTAGAATCCGCGCGCGCCGTGCTCAATTGTACCGAGGTAAATCGCCGACATCCAAAACGGATGTACCAGCTATACGAAGGTTTAATAAGCCTGCGCGGTCAAGCGAACAAGTGCGCCACAGCACGTTACGATGTCGCAGAGCACCATAAGGCCCGAGAAGTTTCAGCCTCTCAGTCGCGCAAGGCATCGAAACGTTCCTTGCCCTCTCGAATACCGCCGGCATGAGCCTTCGCGTAGAACTCGCGGGCCTTCTTCGCGTCGCCGCGCGTTCCATAAGCTCCCCAGGCGGAAAGAATGGCGGCATCGTACGTCTCCGCGAGCGCGAAGCTTGCCTTTGCGCTGCCCCTGTCGACAGCGTGCTCGAGCAGTGTCCGCGCCGCACCAATGTTCCCCTGCGCGAGCATCGCGCTGGCGCGCGCCATCAGCCTGGCCACCTCCGCGTCGCCCTGCGAAACGGCTGCAACTGCCTGCTCCGAAGCGGCCGCTTCCGCAGATTGCGTGCGCGCCGGCATGGGGCCTTTCGCAGCCGGTGCAAGGCTCGCGCGCTGCGCCGATTCGCGGGCTGCAACCAATTGACGCGACAACGCCTCGGCCTTGTCGTGTTCCTGCTGCAGTTGCGCCGACATGGTGTCCGTTGTCTGCTTGAATTGTGCCGCGTCGTCCTCCGCCTTGCGCAACTGAGCCGCCTGCGCTTCGATTTCGCGCCGCGCAATCGCAAGGTCGTTCGCCAGAACGGCTGATCGGGCACGTTCCTCCTCGAGCGCGCTATGGTGTTGCGTCGTGCTCTCCGTCAACGCCTGCTGCGCGGCGGCGACATCCCGTAGCAGCACGGCTGCTTTTTCGCGCTCCTGTTCGAGCAACCGGGCGGAATTCGCGGCCCCCTCCTGCAATTGCAACTGGAACATGTTGCCGACGCGCTTGGCCTCGGCAAGTTCACCGGCCAAAAGCCCTATCCGTGCCTCCTTCTCCGATGCCTCTTCGGCAATGGATGGTCGCGCTTGCAGGACCGGCGTCTCCACGGCCAACTTAACGTGCGTGGTTTCAGGCCGGCCCGCCTGCTCGCCGGCTGGATTGACTTCTGCCGGCTGCTGAAGAGCCGACAGGTAAATCCCCTGCAGGTCCAGGCTCGGCAACCGGGCCGCTTGCGCAACGATCTGCCGACCGAACCCGGGGATATCGAATTGTCCGGCGTATCGGGTCACATAGGTGGCGAGCTCGACGCGGAAATACAGACCGAACGCTATCAGCGCGGCCAGAGCCACGCTGATCGAGGTGGCCGCCCATCGCCGCCGTGCACGCGGCATGGCGTTCGCTTCGCTCGAGGCGGCACGCTCATCGCACGCCTTGACGGTCACGGGCGTTGCCGGCGCAACCGAACGAGGTGCAACGGGGTCGGCCGATGCGCAGGATTGCGATGGAGCCCGGTTCGAGGAGAAAGGAAACAGGCCGTAGGGATACCAATGCGTCGGCGTGATTTTGCTTGGCTGGCCGTTTTCTCCGACCCATCTATTGGCGTCACCCGACCAGCGAGCGACTTCACAGGTCCCGTTCGCGTCATCGTCGAGAACAACGACGCTTCCGTCTTTCGGTGCGGTCTCGAACGGCTGGCGCATGCAACAGACGCCTGTTCTGCCTGGGTTATCGGGCTTTCTCTGCTCCGCTTTGCCAATACGCTATTCCACCCGTGGCAAGCCTCAAGTACCTCATGTGGAGTACTGCCAGGGGTGGTCGGGCCGAAGACCACACATCCCCTCATCAAAAAATCCGGCGCGCCGTAGGGCGCACCGGATCCATTCCATCTCCAAGCTGCAACGATGGGCTCAGCCCGTGGCCGCCCGCGGCGCGCGATTGCGCGAGTTGCGCTGGAAGAACAGCGCCTGGCTGGCGACCGCCGAAACCATCGCAGGCTGGAACGGCTTCGAGATCAGGAACGCCGGCTCCGGGCGTTCGCCGGTCAGGAAGCGCTCCGGATAGGCGGTGATGAACACCACCGGCACCTCGAACACCTTCAACAGCTCGTTGACGGCGTCGAGCCCGGACGAGCCGTCGGCGAGCTGGATGTCGGCGAGGATCAGGCCGGGCTTCTTGTTCTTGGCCAGCGCCACCGCGTCGGCATGGGTGCGGGCGACGCCAATCACGTTGTGGCCGAGATTCTTCACCAGGCTTTCGAGGTCCATCGCGATGAAGGTCTCGTCCTCGATGATCAGAACGTCGGTGGCGATTTCCGCCGCCATCTCGCGGCCGGCGGTATCCGTCAGGCGGCGGGTCTCCGGGATATCGATGCCGAGAATGAAGGCCACCTCTTCTTCCGAGAAGCCTTCCAGCGACAGCAGCAAAAAGGCCTGGCGCGGCAGAGGCGTGATATTCGAGAGCCGGCGCTCCGGCGGCAATGCCAGCGTCGCGACGTCAGGATTGTCGTTGAGCGAGACCGAATTCCATATCTGGGTGAACAGCTTGAACAGCCCGGCGCGCGGGCCGTGCCGCTCGTCCAGCAGCGAGGAATCCTGCAGCAGCGCTTCCAGCATGGCCGCCACATAAGCATCGCCCGATGGCTGGCTTCCTGTCAGCGCGCGGGCATAGCGCCGCAACAGCGGCAGATGTTCAGCAACGAGCTGTGATCGGGACATCCCCATTCCATCCTTGTCTTTGGCCGTATTCCTGGCCGTTACTTAGGGTCGCATCTGGGCGGGTGTAACCTCAAAACGCCACATCCGGCGCCGAATTTCAGGTTCCAATCGGGGGGACCCGGTTCCCCTTGTCCCCCCGATTACTCGCGAGAACGAAAAAAGTTCCAGAAATAGTTCCCAAATTTCGGAACCTTCGGGACCCATTCGCATTGTTTTTGATCAAGGAGCACCGGCCAGGGGCCAATTTCGAGGAAATCCTCTTGAAACCACAGAGACTTAACTCTCGGGGAAGCGTGGATCAGACCATGAAGGAAGTAAAGAAGCAGGGCGGGCTCAACGCCGAGATTCAGTCCAGAATCGGCCATCAGCTCCGCGCCATGTACGACGATGTGGTGCGGCAAGGCGTGCCGGACCGCTTTGCAGAGCTGATCCGTAAGCTCGACGGGCCGGAAGCGGCCGCCGCCGAGATGGATCAAACAGCAAAAAATGACGGGAGGGACTAATGCCTCTCACCGACTCACTTCGCGACGACATTTTGGCGTCGGTGCCGAGCCTGCGCGCGTTCGCGATCTCGCTCTCCGGCAATGGCGACCGTGCCGACGACCTTGTTCAGGAAACGTTGCTGCGCGCCATTGCCAATATCGACTCATTCCAGCCCGGCTCGAACCTGCCGGCCTGGCTGTTCACCATCCTGCGCAACCTGTTCCGCTCGGACTACCGGAAGCGGCGGCGCGAGGTGGAAGACGCCGAGGGCAATTATGCGAAAACGCTGAAGACCCAGCCGTCGCAGAACGCGCATCTGGAGTTCGAGGAGTTTCGCAACGCGCTCGACAAGCTGCCGCAGGACCAGCGCGAAGCGTTGATTCTGGTTGGCGCCTCCGGCTTCTCGTATGAGGACGCAGCCGCCATCTGCGGCTGCGCGGTCGGCACCATCAAGAGCCGCGTCAATCGTGCGCGCTCGAAACTTTCGGCGCTGCTTTATGTGGACGGCGCCGAGGATTTCGGACCCGACGAGACCGTGCGCGCGGTGATCGGCGGTAACGGCGGCTGACGACGCTATCGGAGCGACGCAGAAAAGGCGACCGGGGGCGGCCGCCTTTGTCGATCGAGATTCTGCGTGGCTCGTAGTAGCTCCTAGCCCGGATGAGCGTAGCGATATCCGGATGATCGTCGTGCGATTCCCGGATGTCGCTACGCTCATCGAGGCTATGGGATCTCCCGCTGGTTCAGTGCAGGCCGCCAAAGATGTAGATCAAGACCAGAATCGGAATCGGCACGCCGAGCAGCCACAGCAACAGATAACGTCCCATACGAGAACTCCTCCATTTGGTGAGGGTTCAATGCAGGGGACGTGGAGGAGTTCCCGGACCGTACGCCGACCCAGCAGCGTCATTCCTGCGAACACGAACGCAGGGACGACACATTACCGGGGCGGCCGCACCGGTGCGGTGATTTGCTCCGTCCGGTCGCGCTCGGTCATGTCGACAACCGTCTCCATCGGCGCGGTGAGTTCGTAGACGTAGCTCACATCGGTGAAGTAGCGCTTTGCAGTGCCGCCGAGCGCTTCCGGCGCGACACGGTCGAGCAGGATGAGGCCGAAATCCGAATCTTCCCGCCGCGTCGCCGCGCTGGTGTTGAATTCCTCCCAGCGAAACTGAAAAATCTCATCCGGCTCCTCGCCGCTGACTTCCCAGTTGGCGACGATATGCGGATGCTTGCCGACCAGCGACAGGCCTTCGTCGGAATGCGACGCCAGTTCGAAGAACAGCAGCGACAGCGACTGCGCGGCGCGCGCGCTGACGGCGATATCGGGGCCGTTCACCACGATGCGATCGGCATGAGGGATCGCGCGCGACTCGAACAGGCCCCTGAGCTTGACGCCCTGCCACTGGCTTTCGCTGAGCAGCGTCACCACGTTCGACATCGCGTGGATGCGGCCGATCAGCAGTTCGCGCGAGACGTCGATGTCGGAGCCGTGGCGCAGCGTGCGCGTCACGATCGACTGGATCACCGCCAGGATGTTCTTGACCCGGTGGTTGAGCTCGTCGATCACAGCGGTCAGCCGCCGTTCGAAACCGATCCTGACCTGGATCTCGCGGCTCAGCCGCAGATTGTTGTAGGCGACATAGCCGAACAGGCCGCAGACGATGCCGGTGAGCGCGAGCCCGATCGCCGCGACGATGATCGCCGTCTGCTGCGCGCGCTGCGCGGCGTTGTTCTTGGAGTAGTAGCCGAGCGACCAGTCGCGGCCGCCGAACGTCACCGTCCGCACCACCGAAGGCAACGGATCGTCCGCCTTGAGCGCGCGCAAGGTGATGGCGCCCTGCTCGTTGGCGACATATTCGTCGCTTGCGTCATCGGGGTCCTTCAGCACCACCGAAAACAGCGAACGGTCGTCGTTGGTCAGCATCAGCGGCGCCAGCTCGTAGGAGAACGCAATGAAGCCTGCGGGCTCGGAGGTGCCTTCCTTCGGAATCGACGACGCGAGCACCAGACCGATCGGCCCGTTCTGCCGCAACAGCGGGATCGGGTCCGACGCCACCGGCTTGTTGGTCGCCGCCGCCTTCGCCAGCATCGGCCCGATCACCGAGTGACGGTCGTAGGCGCGGCCCGGAAATGCCAGCGTATCCGGACTGCGCGGTTCGACGTCCATCAGTACGTCGATCGGTCGGTCGACCGTCTTGATGTCGAGCGGCCGATCGTCGAAATCGCGAATCGTCGGATTGGTGAAACCCGCGCTCTTCAGCTCCGCCTGCGCCGCCGGCAGATCGCCCGGCTTGAGCCGTGCGATCCAGTACGCGATCACGAAATCGGTCTTGAAGGCATAGATCGCCGACCGCAGTGGTTCCAGCATATTGGCCTTCGCTACCGAAGGTGCGCGAAATAGCCCTGATGCAACGCGGGCGAGCAATTCGCGTTCGGTCAGCCGGTCCTGCACCAGGCTGGCATGGATGTCGATCGCGCGGGACAGCGCGATGCCGTCGATTGCCAGTTCCTGTTCGTGAACGCGATAGGCCGCCAGACCGGAGAGCAACACTCCGATCAACGCTATGAAGCCGATAATAAAGCCCAGCCGAACCACTCGCTTACTCAGGAATGACGTGTTGGCGGAAACTCAAGGAAGCATCTCGACGTCTGCCGGGGGCAGAAACCAAACGGCCATAGCGCGGAAGCCAACCGCGGGCGAATATGAAGGAGCGATCATCGGCACGCAACTGACAGGTTAGCAGTGAGCAACGAACACGGCCGCCGTTAACGCTGATTTGGCAGGGCCGGAGATTGATAATCTGATAACGCCGGTTTTGTTCCCGCGAGGATGGTTTACGCTCGCGAGGCCGCGGTCCGTGCCACAAGTATTAACGTTGGCGCGCGGCTCCAGGCCGCCGTGGATGCGGCCCTATCCAGCCCTGGGCTTTGCAGCCGGCCGCAGGCCGCCCTTGGTCTCGATGAAGCCGATGATGCGATCGAGGCCCTCACTCTTCTTCAGGTTGGTCATCACGAACGGCCGCTCGCCCCGCATCCTTTTTGCGTCGGTGTCCATCTTTTCCAGCGACGCGCCGACATGCGGCGCAAGGTCGATCTTGTTGATCACCAGAAGGTCCGACCGGGTGATGCCAGGGCCGCCCTTGGACGGAATCTTGTCGCCGGCCGCGACATCGATGACGTAGATGGTGAGGTCGGCGAGTTCGGGCGAAAAGGTCGCGGCGAGATTGTCACCGCCGGATTCGATCAGCACCAGATCGAGATCGGGAAATTTCGCGCGCATGTCGGCTACCGCCGCGAGGTTCATCGAGGCGTCCTCGCGGATCGCGGTGTGCGGGCAGCCGCCGGTTTCGACGCCGGCGATGCGATCGGGCGTCAGCGAGCCCGAGCGCACCAGGAATTCCGCATCCCACTTGGTGTAGATGTCGTTGGTGATCGCGGCAATGTCGTAGCGCTCGCGCATCGACT
>Ga0081540_1004125_pt1 | contig 11219 bp, 10 predicted proteins | sample TabmetS2T1R1_FD_71024 | JGI IMG/M metagenome (GOLD analysis project Ga0081540, IMG submission 71024) | Tabebuia heterophylla rhizosphere microbial communities from the University of Puerto Rico - S2T1R1 | ecosystem: Host-associated > Plants > Roots > Rhizosphere ...
GAGCGCACCGCCCTCGTCATAGCCGACATAGCCCGGAGGCGCGCCGATCAGACGGGAGACCGAGTGCTTCTCCATGTATTCGGACATGTCGAGGCGGACCATCGCGGTCTCGTCGTTGAAGAGATATTCCGCGAGCGCCTTGGTCAGCTCGGTCTTGCCGACGCCGGTGGGGCCTAAGAACATGAACGAACCGGTCGGCCGGTGCGGATCCTGCAGGCCCGCGCGCGAACGCCGAACGGCGGTCGCCACTGCACGCACGGCTTCGGCCTGGCCGACGACGCGTTTTGACAGCGCCTCCTCCATCTTGAGGAGCTTGTCCTTTTCGCCTTCCAGCATCTTGTCGACGGGCACGCCGGTCCAGCGCGACACCACCTGCGCGATGTGGTTGGCGGTGACCGCCTCCTCCATCATCTCGCCGGCGCTCTCGTTCTCCTCGATGGCCGCAAGTTTCTTCTCCAGCTCCGGGATCTTGCCATAGGCAAGCTCGCCCGCGCGCTGGAATTCGCCGCGGCGCTGCGCGTTGGCCAATTCAATGCGCAAGGCATCGAGTTCGCTCTTCAGCTTGGCAGCGTCCGAAAGCTTGTTTTTCTCCTTGCTCCAGCGCGCCGTCAGCGCCGCCGACTTCTCCTCGAGATCGGCAAGCTCCTTCTCCAGCGACTGCAGCCGGCTCTTGGAGCCCGGATCGCTCTCCTTCTTCAGCGCTTCCTGCTCGATCTTCAGGCGGATGATGTCGCGGTCCAGGAGATCGAGCTCTTCCGGCTTGGAATCGACCTGCATCTTCAGCCGTGCCGCGGCCTCGTCCATGAGATCGATGGCCTTGTCGGGCAGGAAACGGTCGGTGATGTAGCGGTTCGACAGCGTTGCCGCCGCAACCAGCGCGGAATCGGTAATGCGCACGCCGTGATGCTGCTCGTACTTGTCCTTCAAGCCGCGCAGGATCGAGATGGTGTCCTCAACCGTGGGCTCGCTGACATAGATCGGCTGGAAGCGCCGGGCGAGCGCCGCATCCTTTTCGACATGCTTCTGGTATTCGTCGAGCGTGGTGGCGCCGATACAGTGCAGCTCACCGCGCGCAAGCGCCGGCTTCAAGAGGTTGGACGCGTCCATCGCCCCGTCGGCCTTGCCGGCGCCGATCAGCGTGTGCATCTCATCGATGAACAGGATGATGCTGCCTTCGGCCGACGTCACCTCCTGCAGCACGGCCTTCAGCCGCTCCTCGAACTCGCCGCGGTATTTCGCGCCGGCAATCAGCGCGCCGAGGTCGAGCGAGAGCAGCTTCTTGTCCTTCAGGCTTTCCGGCACGTCGCCATTGACGATGCGCAGCGCCAGGCCCTCGACGATGGCGGTCTTGCCGACGCCGGGCTCGCCGATCAGCACGGGGTTGTTCTTGGTGCGGCGGGAGAGGACCTGGATGACGCGGCGGATCTCGTCGTCGCGCCCGATCACCGGGTCGAGCTTGCCGTCCTCGGCGGCCTCGGTGAGGTCGCGGCCGAACTTCTGCAGCGCCTGGTACTTGTCCTCGGGCGACTGGTCGGTGACGCGGTGCGGCCCGCGCACCTCCTGCAGCGCCTGCATGACGTTGTCGCGCGACGCGCCGTTGCGCCGCAGGGCCTCGCCGGCCTTCGACTTGTCGTCGGCGAGCGCCAGCAGGACGTGCTCGGTCGAGATGTACTCGTCGTTGAGCTTGCCGGCCTCGCGCTCGGCGGCGCGCAGGACGGCGATCAGCTCGCGCGCGGTGGACGGCTCGGCGGTGCCGCCGGTGATCGTCGGCAGCGCGTCGAGCGCGGCGTTGACGTCGGCGCGGATCGCCTCGGGCTGGGCGCCCAGCTTGCGCAGGATCGGCAGCACGATGCCCTCGCTCTGCTCGAGCAGCGCGGCGAGCAGGTGCTCGGGCGCCGTCTCGGTGTTGCGGCGGTTGGCCGCGAGCGAGTTGGCCGCCTGAAGCGCCTCCTGCGACTTGATCGTGAATCGGTCGAGGTGCATACGGTCCTAAATCTGAGTCGGAGAGACTGAGATTCTAGAAGGATTGCGACGCGGCCACAAGGGATTAACCTTCCGTTGGTGTACGTCAGCGTCGCACCGCGCGGGCCGCTGTCAGCGCTCGTCACGTCGCTCTGGCTCTACCAGGGCGAGGCGCCCGGCCATGCCCGGGATCTGCGGCTCCCGACGGGCGCTGTGGAACTCGTCGTGAGCCTGCGCTCTGACGACGTGGTGGTGTCCGGCCCCTTCACGCACGCGTTCGTCCTCGACACGGCGGACCAGCGCGACACGCTCGGCGTGGCGTTCAGGACCGGGGGCGCCGGCGCCGTGCTCGGCCTGCCCCTCGACGAGCTGTCCAACCTCAACGTGCCGCTCGCCGAGTTGTGGGGATCCGGTGCCGCCGGGCTGCGCCAGCGCGTCCTCGCCGCTCCGACCCCGGAGGCGAAGCTCGAGGCGGCGCAGCGGGTGCTGCCCGGGGGCGAGACCCGGGCGGTTACCAGCTACCCGCCGTACCCGGTGATCGTCACCGAGGGGCACGGCGCCCGGCTGACCGACGTCGACGGCCACGTCTACCTGGACCTGGTCAACAACTACACCGCGATGGTGCACGGCAGCGCCTTCGCCCCGGCCACCGAGGCCGTGGCCGGCCTGCTGCCGCACGGGTTCGCGTTCGCGAGCCCGCATCCGTATCAGGTCGCGCTGGCCGAACTGCTGGCGGCCCGGGTGCCTTCGGTGCAGCGGGTACGGTTCACCAACTCCGGTACCGAGGCCGCGCTGCTGGCGGCCAGGATCGCCGTGCGGGCGACCGGGCGCCGGCGCCTGCTCATGTTCGACGGCGCGTATCACGGCAGCGCGACGCTGTTCCTGCCCGGCTCCCCGGACGTGGTCCGGGTGCCGTGGAACGACCTGGACGCCGTGACCGCGCTGCTCGGCCGGGCCGGTCACGACGTCGCCGCGGTCTTCGCTGAACCGTTTCTCGGCGCCGGCGGCGTCCGGCCGGCCGCGCCCGGGTTCCTGGCCGCGGTGGCCGCCCTGGCGTCTGAGCACGGGGTGCTCTTCGTCCTGGACGAGGTGCAGGGGCTTCGCAACGGGTTCGGCGGCGAGCAGGGCAGGCTCGGGCTGACTCCGGACCTGACGCTGCTCGGCAAGATCATCGGCGGCGGCTTCCCGATCGGCGCCGTCGGCGGCCGGGCCGACCTGCTCGAGCTCACCGTCGCGGCCATGACGCCTAGCTACGTCACGCACGCGGGAACCTTCAACGGCCACCTGGCCGCCGCCGTGGCCGGCACGATGACGCTGCGGCACCTCGACGCCGCCGCGATCTCACGGCTGAACGACTCGGCGGCGGCGCTGGCGGAGCGGATTCTTGCGGGCGCGGCCTCGGCCGGGGTCCTGGCCGAGGTCACCCGGGCGGGCTCGATCATGAACGTCCACATGAACGACCCAGGGCAGCTGGCCGACCTGCACCTGGCCCTGCTGCTCCACGGCGTCTACACCACCCCGCGGGGGATGATCAACCTGTCCACCGCGCTCGGCCCCGGCGACCTCGACGACATCGCGGCCGCCTACGCGACCGCCTTCACTCTGCTCCGGGGGCACTCTTCATGATCGTGAACAGTTTTGGGCACATAGCCCCGCAAACTGTTCACGATCATGAAGTCAGGACGCGCCGGGCGGGGGCGGGGTGGGGCTCGGGCGACGCTTGGGGCGGGCGGGGCGGGAGGGCATGGGCTCGGCCGGGTCCGAGGCGCGGGTGACGCCTGACTTGAGGCGGCCGAGGACCATGGCCCAGGCTCCCTCCATGAAGATGGCCTGGGCGGGCGAGTCGACCAGTTGGTGCACCTCGACGTGCGAGCCGCTGCCCCGCGGCTGGATCCGCAGGTAACCGGTCATCTCGCCGCCGGGGACGGGCACATTATCGTCCTCGAAGTCCCAGCGCATCACGATGAGCTCGGGCGGGCAGACCAGCTCGTACCGGCCGCGCACGTTCGTGCCCCATTCCATCGTGCAGGCGAAGCGGCCGTCTCGCAGCGTGACGGGCACGCCGAGCCAGCGGGAGTAGAACGCGGGATCGGTGAAGGCGGCGAACGTCACTTCCTGGCTCGTATCCACGTCCGTGCTGGCCACCACGACGGGGGTGGTACGCACGTCCGCCGAGGCGCGCTCCGGGGAGGCCGGGTCGTGATCGGCGTTGGTCCACCTGGCCGCGCTCCCGCCGAGCGCGGCGCGCAGGCCGCGGAGAGCGTCCTGGCGGGCGCGGTAGCGACGCGAGGTACCGACCGCCGTGCTCTCGGCCAGGCCGGCCTCGCGCAGGACGGCCAGGTGCTGGGAGATGGTCGGCTTGGTCACCGGGAACGCCGCGGCGATCTCCCCCGCCGACAGCTCACCGTCCCAGATCAGGCCGAGGATCTCGCGCCGGACCGGTGAGGTCAGCGCCGCCAGGACCTTCTGGATATCGCGCACGTCACCTTCTGTCCCGTGCCGGTGTTTTTACAACGTCGCGTTATGCAAGGGACCCGCCGAGGTTGCTGTCCGTGCCAGCGGCATAACGCTCCTTGCCTGCCGCACGCGCGAAACTATACGCTTGCGGCTTATTCGTCTCTTAACTAATTTAGCAGTTACCGAACAATACAGGTTAGACGCTACGGAGCGGCTGGCCCAAGGGGAGGACATATGGACATCTGGCCGACCGTGCACGCCGAGCGCAAGGCCCTCGCGGACGACCTGCGGAACCTGGGTACCGAGGAGTGGGCGAGACCCTCGCTGTGCGCCGATTGGACCGTCCGCGACGTGCTGGCCCACTTGGCCTCGGCCGCCAAGCTGACGCCGCCCGCGTTCTTCGGAAAGATGATCGGCTCCGGGTTCAGCTTCGACAAGGTCCAGGAGAAGGGCGTCGCCGCTAACCGGGGCGCGTCTCCGTCCGACACGCTGGCCAACTTCGAGTCGGTGGTGACCTCGGTGAAGCACCCGCCGGGCCCGGCACAGACCTGGCTGGGCGAGACGATCGTGCACAGCGAGGACATCCGCCGGGCCCTCGGCATCCAGCACAAGTACCCGACCGACGCGGTCGTGACGGTGGCGGACTTCTACAAGGGCTCGAACCTGCTCATCGGCTCCAAGAGCCGCATCGCCGGGCTCTCGTTGCGGGCCACCGACGCCGACTGGAGCCACGGCACCGGCCCCGGGGTGTCGGGCCCCATCCTGTCGCTGGTCATGGCGATGACGGGCCGCAAGCAGGCGGACGACGAGCTGGCCGGCGACGGCGTGGCCACCCTGCGGTCACGCTCCTGACGCGGCTCCGGTCGTCTCCCCGGCTGAACAGGGGCACGAAGATGTGGGCCAGCGGCCCGATGCCGACCGCGTAGGCCACGGTACCGACGCCGACGGTACCGCCGAGCAGCCAGCCGGCCAGCAGCACCGTGGCCTCGATGCAGGTACGCACCACACGAAGCGAATGACCGCGGGCGGCGAACCCGGTCATCAGCCCGTCCCGCGGGCCCGGGCCCAGGCCCGCGCCGATGTACATGCCGGTGGCGACGCCGTTCAGCACCACCCCGGACGCCATGACGGCGACCTGCACCGGGAGCGAGTGCGGCGGGGGCACCACGGCGAGGGTCAGGTCGATGACCGCCCCGACCACCACGACATTGCACAGCGTGCCGAGGCCGGGCCGTTGCCGCAGCGGGATCCAGAGCAGCAGCACCACCGCTCCCACGATGATCGCCCAGGTCCCTACGGGCACGCCGGTCCGCCGGGCCAGACCCTGGTGCAGCACGTCCCACGGGTCGACGCCGAGCCCGGCCAGCAGCAGCATCGAGTCACTGACCCCGTACAGGACGAGGCCGGCGAAGAGCTGGACCAGGCGACGCGGCATACAGCCAGGTTGTCAGCTTGGTGTCGGCGGCGACAGTGCCGGTCCGTTCGGCATTGGACCGAAATCAGGCCGAACGGGCCCGCGGTAACTGCCCCCGGATCAGGACCCGCCCGCGATGCCCCGGGCGTCGAAGGCCACCCTGATGCGAGTGATCTTGCCGCCCTCGACGTGCATCCAGTTCGCCACCGGGACTGGTTCGGCCACGCTGGTGGACAGGTCGAACCAGGTCAGCACGTCGGGCTCGTCATGGAACACCCTGCGCACGTCGAGGCCGGTCATGATCTGCGCCATGCCCTGCAGCCCGCGCAGGCAGTCGTCGCCGCCTCGCACCCGGGCGAGCGGCCCGGCGAAGTCCACGTCGTCGGCCAGCACCGAACGCAGCCGGCCGAAGTCCCGCGCCTTCCAGGCGTCGAAGTAGGTTGCGGCCACCGCCGCGGCGTCCGTCATGACACCTAAGTTATAGCTGCCGGCGGTAGCGCAACTCGCGGACATTGCCGAGGCCGGTGAGCACGTTGGTGGCGCCGTCCGGTTCGAACCCGGTCCGCTCGTAGAAACGACGGGCGCGCCGGTTGTCCCGCAGCACCCACAACGTGATGGACGAGTAGCCGGCGGCCACCGACCGGGCCAGGACCCGGTCCATCAGCGCGCGCCCGGTGCCGGTCGACCACCAGGCCGGGCAGACGTACAGCGCGTAGAGTTCGGCGACCCGCCGTTTTTCACCGTCCGTGCTCAGCGGATGCGGCCACGGCGCGCCCAGCACGTCCGTCTCCGGGCCGAAGGCCGCGTAGCCGACGATGCCGCTGTTCGCGTCGCCGGGAACGGCCACGATCATGCGCTGCCACGGCCGGGTCCTGAACGACTGCCGCACCCGGGCACCGCCGTCGAGGGCGGTGACCCGGTCGATGATCTCGTCCGCGATGATGCCCGCGTACGCGCCGAACCAGCTGTCCCGCTGCACCTCCGCGATCTGCGCCGCGTCCGCCGCCGAACCGGTCCGGATCACCACCATCCGGACAAAGCTAGCGAATCCGCAGGGCGAGGAAGAAGTCCACCTGGTCGTCCAGGCGGGAAAGGTCGCGCCCGGTCAGCTCCTCGATCCGCCTGATCCGGTAGCGGACGGTGTTGACGTGGACGTACATCCTGACCGCGCATGTGTTCCACGATCCGGAGCAGGCCAGGAACTCGCGCAGCGTCGGCAGCAGCTCGGCCCGGTGCTGGTCGTCGTAGGCCAGCAGCGGGCCAAGCAGGCGCTCGCGGAACGAGCGCAGCACGCTGGCGGGCACGGTGGCCAGCAGGAGTTCGTGCGAGGCCACCTCGTCGCTGGTCACGACCGAGATGGCCGAGGTGCCGCCCGGCGCGGCCAGCCGCAGCGCGGCCAGCCGCCGCGCGCTGCCCGCCTCGTGCAGCGCGCCGGGCAGCGCGGTCACGCTCTCGGCCGGCCCGCTCACCCCCACGGCGAGCCTGATCCGGGAGCGGTCCGACTCCACCACCGGCTCGGCCGCGCGGATCGTGGCGGCGAACCGGTGCGCGGCCGGGGCGCCTTCATCCGGGGACTCATCCCGGGGCTCGTCCGGGGCCCAGTCGCCGGGGGCGGGAACCAGCAGCACGATCTCGTCGCCCAGCGGTGCGACCAGGGCGTCCTCCGCGGCTGGCCACACCAGCTCCCTGGCCAGGTCGCAACGCCAGCGCTCGGCGTTCGGCCCGGTCACCATCGCCGACGCCGCCGCGGTCACGGCGGCGACCAGGTAGCGGCCGTCGGGCGGCAGCCCGGCCGCGCGCATCAGCGAGGCGATCTCGGCCGGCGCGGCGCCGGCGCCGCCCTCGGATGCGAGCATGGTGACGATCGCCTCGGCCAGCTTGCCGTCCCCGGTGCGCGCGGCGTTCAGCCTGGCCCGTTCGAGCGCCACGTCAGCGGCCAGTTCGGCCACGGATTCCCGCAGCTCATGTGGCCAGTCCTGCTCGCTGCCCGCGCAAGCGAGGAACCAGCCGGTGATCCTCGGCTCGCCGCCCACCCCGAACAGCGAGTACTTTCCCGCGCCCTCCCCTGCGACGCTGACCTCGGCGGGGGGCATCGGGTCGGCTCTGAGGTACTCGCACGCCAGCCGGAGCGCCAGCGGCCGGGGCAGCGACGGGCCGGTCCCGCCGATGACCCGGCCGAGCCCGGTCAGCAGCCAGCATTCGGCTCCGAGCTCCCGGCTCATCAGCCGGAACATCGCGTCCAGGCCGGCGCCGTCGGCCACTGCCGACAGCAGCAGCCTGCGACGGCCGAGGACGCGCGTCATCTCGGTCGCCCGGTCACCGCTGAGCCGCCGTCCCACCTCCTCGGTGACGGCGGCGAATGAGGTCTCGGCCGGCACCGCGAGCAACGGCAGGCCATGCCGCCCGCACGCCTGGAGCACCTCGTCCGGCACCTTGCCCAGCGCCTCGCCCGCGCCGAGCGCCGCGACCCCCGCCCGGGCCAGGGCCGACACGAACCGGTCGGCGTCGCCGGGCCTGCGGCACCAGATCAGGCCGGTCAGCACCAGGTCCCCTTGCGTCAGGTAACGGCTGGGGTCGGGCAGGTCGGTGGTGTACACGCGGAGGATGGCGCGGTCCATGCCCGCGACGTCAGTAAGCAGCCTGAGGCCCAGATCGGGCACGTCGAGCAGTTCCCTGACCCGCACGACTCACCTCTCCCACGGTGAAGCGTTCCCGCACCCTGCCTGCCGCCCTTTAGCGAAAGCTACAAACGGCCGTATTGAGGTTACCGGCGATTGAGCCGACGGCGGCTACCGGCGTCCGGAGGCGCCTGATTGGATGTCGGAATGGCCAATGTTAGCTCGCAGGCGTCCGCGACCCTGGATTCCTTCAACGCTGCCCCGGCGCAAGACGCCGAGCGGGCCGCCCTGGCCTGCTGTGCGTCCAGAACCTTCGCGAAGGCGATCGCCGGCGGCAGGCCTTACCCGGGCCCGGCCGCGCTTCTGGCCGCGGTCGACGCTATATTCAAGGACCTGAACTGGGACGATATCGTCGAGGCCATGAACGAGCATCCCCGCATCGGCGACCGCGCCGTCCGCGGCGGGATGTCAGCGGCGGAGCAGTCTGGCGCGGCGGCGGCCAGCGACGAGGTCCGGCAGGGGCTGGCCGACGGCAACCTGGCCTACGAGCAGCGCTTCGGCCATATCTTTCTGATCTGCGCCAGCGGCCTGTCCGGCCAGGAGATGCTGGAGCAGCTCCGGGCCCGGCTGGAGCACGACGATGACGCCGAACGGACCGTGGTACGCGAGGAGCTCAGGAAGATAACCCGCCTGCGGATGACGAAGATGCTGAACCGATGACGCTGTCCACGCACGTGCTCGACGCGACGACCGGGCGCCCCGCCGCGGGCGTTCAGGTCCGGCTGGACTGTGCTGCCGGCCAAGGGGGTGCTGACGCCGGGTGGGCGCCGGCCGGCCAGGGCCAGACGGACGCCGACGGGCGGCTCCGTTTGGCCGACCCTGGGGGTGCCGCCGACTTCGAGCCCGGCGTGTACCGCATCACGTTCGGCACCGGGGCGTACTTCGCGGCTCGCGGGGTGCCGTCGTTCTACCCCGAGGTCACGATCACCTTCGAGATGACCGCGCGGGACGAGCACTATCACGTGCCGCTGCTGCTCAGCCCCTACGCCTACTCCACCTACCGGGGAAGCTGATCAGCGGCGAACCCGTCGTGATCGAGAACTGCGCGATCGCGACCATGGACGGTCCGCGGCACGACCAGGGCGGCACGGAGTACCGCCGCGGCCATGTCACGGTGACCGGCGACCGGATCGCCGCGGTAGGCGAGGGCCCGGCCGCTAGCGTGCCCGACGGCGCCCGGCGGATCGACGCGGGCGGCTGCCTGGCCACCCCCGGCCTGGTCAACACCCATCACCACCTGTACCAGTGGCTCACCCAGGGCCGGGCCCAGCAGTCCGTGCTCTTCGACTGGCTGACCGAGCTCTACCCGGTCTGGGCCACGATCGACGCCGGGCAAGTCCACGCCGCGGCGACCGCGGGCCTGGCGTGGCTGGCCCTGTCCGGGTGTACGACCAGCACCGATCATCACTACATCTTTCCCCGGGTGGCTGGCGGCGGCGATGACGCGCTCGCCGCCGAGGTGGCCGCGGCCGCCTGGGTCGGGCTGCGCTTTCACCCCTGCCGGGGATCGATGGACCTAGGCCGGTCCGCGGGCGGCCTGCCGCCGGACGAGATCGTGGAGGATACCGACGCGGCGCTGGCCGCGACCGAGGAGGTCGTCCGCCGGTTCCACGATCCATCTCCGGGCGCCATGGTGCGGGTGGCAGCCGCGCCGTGCTCCCCGTTCACGGTGACCCCCCGGCTCATGCGCGAAACGGCCGACCTGGCCCGCAGGCTGGGCGTGCGGATGCACACGCACCTGGCGGAGATCCGCGAGGAGGTCGCGTACTGCCGGCAGGCGCTCGGCCGGACCCCGGCCGAGTACGCGGAGGACCTCGGCTGGCTCGGCCCGGATGTCTGGCTGGCCCACTGCGTGCACCTCGACGCGGCCGCGGTCCGGCGGTTCGCCGCCACCGGCACGTCGGTGGCGCACTGTCCCACCTCGAACGCGCGGCTCGGCGCGGGCATCGCGCCGGTCAAGGACCTACTCGAGGCCGGGGCCGCGGTCGGCCTGGGCGTGGACGGCGCCGCCTCGAGCGAGGGAAGCTCGCTGGCCGGTGAGCTACGCCAGGCCCTGCTCGCCGCGCGGGTCAGGGACGAGCGCGGGCCGACCGCGCTGACCGCGCGGCAGGCGCTGTGGCTCGGGACCCGCGGCGGGGCCCGCTGCCTGGGCCGGGACGACGAAACCGGCGCGCTGCGGCCCGGCCTGCTGGCCGATATCGCGCTGTGGCGGTTCGACGGCCTCGACATCGACTTCACCGCCGACATCACGGTCGATGACGAGGGGTTCGTGGCGCAGTATCCGGGACTGTTCCGGCGCGACATCTGACTCACGGCAGGACTTCGAAGGCCAGGAACTGGGTGATCTGAGCCGGATTGAAGTTGTTGTCGGAAACGAGCACGAGGCTGCGCTTGCCGTCGGCGAGGATCGGGCCCCAGGAGATGCCTTCGATATTGTCGACTGGCCCCAGATCAGGAGTCTTGGCGAGGTCGATGACCAGGCGCTTCGCCACCGGCTGGTAGCTAGCGCCGACGAGCGCTGGCACCGCGCTGATATCGGTGGCGCCAGCGGTGCCGATCTCATAGATGCGGATGTACATTTTCCAGATGCCGTCCGCGCCTTCGACGCCGGATCGTTCGAGCACCAGGGCATGCTGATCGTCGAGCGCCAGGAACTCGCTGATGTCGGAAATGCCCTTCTTGACCGTCTGCGCGGTGATCCCGTGTTC
>Ga0081540_1004126_pt1 | contig 11219 bp, 5 predicted proteins | sample TabmetS2T1R1_FD_71024 | JGI IMG/M metagenome (GOLD analysis project Ga0081540, IMG submission 71024) | Tabebuia heterophylla rhizosphere microbial communities from the University of Puerto Rico - S2T1R1 | ecosystem: Host-associated > Plants > Roots > Rhizosphere ...
TTTTGGCTCCGAGGCTTGCCCAACATTTTGGATGGTCACATGTTTACGGCTTCGCGGCGCTGTTCATGCTTTTGCCGCTATGCGTCATGATCTTCCTCGCGCAGGAACCACCCGACATCGAACATCAGAGCCTCGCCGAGCATCTGAGCTGTCTTTGGAAAAAGATGGCTGGATCTTAAATTCCATCTATATCATCACATTCGGAGGATTTCTGGGACTCGCCACTTTCCTGCCGTCATTTTACTTCAAGCAGTTTCACGTCTCGAAGGTCGAAGCCGGCGGTCTCACTGTGCTTGCCACTCTAACGGGCAGCGCCGCACGCGTTCTCGGCGGCTGGCTCGCGGATCGCTTCGGAGGCATAACAACTCTTACCGCCGTCTTCATAATCGCGATCGCAGGATTCTGCGGACTGATGAGTTCTCCAACTCTTGTTGGAACCACCCTGTTGTTCATGTTGTGCTTCGCCGCTCTGGGCGCGGGGAATGGCCCAACGTTTCAGCTTGTTCCATTGCGGTGGCCTGCCACCACTGCTGTTGCGGGAAGCATGATAGGAGAAATTGGGGCGCTCGGGGGCTCGATTCTACAAACCTGCTCGGACTATCGAAACAATTCACCGGATCCTATGGCTTTGGATTCACTATTTACACAATGCTGGCGCTGATCGTTCTCGTCATGATTCGTAGCGTCGCAAGGCAGTGGACTCGCACATGGGTTGGAGCAGGCGGTCGTGCGCTCCCGACAGCAGATTTGGAGCAGAACGCGCGCAGCGTCCTAACGTATCAATAGGTTTATTGTTACATTTGTTATCGTAAGAGGTACGCAGGCTGCGAGCGCGACTGCTCTTCGCTCCCCGCTATCGGCCACTCAGTCGATCTAGAAGCCTGGGTAAATCTGGCCGACGAAATTCAACGTACGCTGGACTAGATCTGCTCAAGAAAGGTGAGTGACATGATCGTTGAGCGTGATCCCACTTTCAACATACGCTCCATCCTTTTCTGGCTCAGCGGCCTGCTCGCTGTAGGAGTCTTCCTTGTTGGACTATTCGCTCTGGTAGCGCCCATCCCCGGTTCCGCCAGCTTCGGCGCGCCGGTTACTGATGCCAGTAACGCGCAAGGGTTGGCATGGGTGAGGCTCATGGGTGTGCGCGATATCGGCTTGGCTCTCATACTTCTCGGTCTGATGGCGGTAAAAGCGCGGCGCATTATCGGCTTGATGTTACTCCTTGCCGTGATCATTCCTATCGTCGACTGTGCAACGGTCATTCGCGCACTGGGTATCACCTATCACGTGTTAGTCCACGGAGGCTCAGCCGTATTGATGGTGATACTCGGCGTATTGCTAATGCGTCCATCCCCGTCAGCCTGATCGCTATGGCCTTCTCATCCCGTCCTTGTCTCAGCAAGCTGCGCTCAGTTTCCGGTTTGTTTCGTGATCCAGCAAGCATCTGCCACATCTAAACGGTACGTCCGGATTTGCGCCACTGTGAGACGGCTCCTATTTTTTCCGCATGCCGTGAAAGAGAGTGCCTCGCTGAGTCGCCGGCGGTTTTTGCGATTTTCCGCTCGCGCCGGCGCTGGTTTTGCCGCATCCGCGATTCCACTCTGCAGAGGCACAAATGCGACCCCACAACGCAATCATGTCGTGATGACATGTTAGGGTTCGCCTACTACAGTCACTACCGACTGATCTGTTCCAGCCCAAGCCGGGACACCCTCGTGTTTTAGCTGATGTTTAACGTCGTCCCACACGAGCTTCGTGATTGCGCCACCTGTTTTTTCATATGCGTAGGTAGCGCCGTCGTCCTGAAAGAGAGTAAAACTTCCATTCGCGCCCGGGTACACCCTGACGGTTGCAACAGTCTGTGGCTGCTGGGCGCTCTGTACCTCCGAGCCGAGCGGAATGATAGTGCCAGCCCGCACGAAAAGTGGCAAGGTATCGATCGGAGCGTCTGCCACAATCGTTTGCCCGCCGTGTGTGCGCTCATTGGTCCAGTAGTTGTACCAGTCGCAGCCTGCCGGCAAATACACCATCCTGTGCGTCGTACCTTGTTCACTTATCGGGGCAACAAGGAAAGCCGGACCATACATGTACTCATCTGGAATATCTGCAGCCTTGGGATCGGCCGGGAAGTCCATGAACAGAGCTCTCATATATGGAGCGCCGGTCTGGTAGCTTTGATACGCAACGGAGTAAGTGTAGGGAAGAAGCTGATAGCGCAGCTTCAGGTACTTGGCAAGAATGGGCTCGGCCTGCTTACCGTATGACCAGACTTCGTTGTGCATTCTCTCGCCATGCGCTCGCATCACAGGCTGAAACGATCCCCATTCGAACCACCGCACAAACAGTTCAGGATAATCTTCGTAGTTCCCGATGATTTCGTGTACATCTGATCCATCGATCAGAGGCTTGTGTGCTGCGTGATAATCGGCTGGGACCGTCGGCGAGAAGAAGCCCGCGATGTCAGTATCCCAGTAGGGAAGTCCGCTCGCGGTGAAGTTCAATCCTGCGGGAATCGAGCGCTTCAGCATGTCCCAGGTCGAAACGATGTCACTTGACCAGAACACTGTGCCGTTGCGCTGTGCACCCAGATAAGCTGCTCGCGCCAGGATCATCACTCGCCGGCTGTCTCCGAAATCACGACGGAAACCCTCATACACTGAAGCCGTATGGAATAGCGGATAGACATTGTAGAAACGCATTCCTGAGCCGATCGAGAAAACATCCTTGGCTGGGTCGATATCCGGCTCGGTTTCATCGAGCCAGAGGTAATCGAAATCATACGGTTTCACGTAGCGGTCGCGAATCTTCCCCCAGAACCACCTCGCTGCATCGGGATTTGTAGTATCGATGTTCGGCCCAATCGCATCCTTAAAGTTTCCCGAGTCTGGCTTTCCGTCTGGCGTATGCACCAGCCAGCCTTTCTTCACGAGCATGTCGTAGAACTGCGTGCCGGGTGCAAAGTGAGGCCATACGCTCAGCAGGGTTCTTACATCCATCGCGTGCAGTTCACGATTCATCGCCGCCGGATTGGGCCAGCGCTTCGGATCGAGATCGAGTTCGCCCTGTCTCGTCATGTTCAGAAAGTCCACCACCACAACGTCGAGTGGCAGCTTCTTCTCGCGATACGTTTTCGCGACATCCAGAATTTGTTCCTGGGTCGGGTAGATCGCTTTGCTCTGGATGTAGCCGTAGACCGCTCTAGGCAACATGTGCGTCACGCCGGTCAGGAGTCGATAGCCTTCGTAAATTTCGTCGCTTGTCTGTCCCGCGATGACAAAGTAAGACACACGGTTTCCAACCTCCGACGACCATACATTCTGACCGTTGAATCCCAGGTTTACGGTCGTCTTGGATGGGTTATCCCATAGGAGGCCATAACCACGGCTGGAGACCATGAAGGGTACACATACATCTTGGCCGCCGACTGCTGAATATTCATGCCAACAATGAATCTCGTGATCCCGCAGATCCATCCAGCCTTTTTGCTGCTGCCCAAGTCCGTAGTAGTGCTCGTCGGCAGGCGATTCGAACGTGGCCGCCACTCGGTACTCCTTTTCGGTCGCAGCGTCGGTCCGAGCTACTTCCGCCCTTTCCGGAGCCATCGTCCATGTGCGCATATGCAGTAATGGCTTGCCATCCGCCGTTGTTACAAGAAGTGCATCGTTATGCGGAGCGTTAGGATTTGGTCTTCCTCCAAAGTAATGCTCGCGCAACTCGCGATTTACAGTATCGAGAGGCATCGGCTTTGGCAGCTTATCCTCCGGTTGATCTCCGTGTGCAATGCGCACGACCATCTGCGGCGATTGAAATACATCACCGCCTTCCGCATCGTGTTCGTGTGTCCAACCCTGCGTCGATGGTGTTGCTACGATTCCGTATCCAGGCGCTGCTTTAGCGGCAGCCTTATCAAGACTGATGGTGACACGCAAAATATTTGGAGCATAGGAAACCAATGAAATTACTCGTCCATCGCGCTCTAATATAAGCGGCTGATTCTGGGCGATTGCTGCTTTACCCAATAACATTAGCTGAAGCACTGCGAGCAAGCCCCACACAAAACGCGACCCCATCCAGATTCCTCCACCAGCATTCAATGACAGCTTCTGTATCTGTTGCCTTAACGTCTCTCATCAAACTCGCGAAGCAGTCCCACGTGACACAGCGTCCCCAGTCGCTGTGTCATTCGCTCAGAAACTGGCACGCAAGTGAACCTGGAGATAACGCGCCGGGAACTGATTTGTGGAATGGCCAAATAATGTTGGGTTGGATAAATCCGAATTCATACCCCAGAGATTGGCACGATTGAAAAGATTCGTAACTTCGCCCTTGGCTTCGATCTGCATCTTCTCCCCGAAGAACCATGGGGTATGGAAAAACTTTTCAAAGGTGAAGTTGACGTTGTTGTATCCAGGTCCGTCATAAGTATTTCGGCCGAGATTGCCTTCCGTGCCCAACGGAGGTGCCGGGAATGCAGACGCGGGAAAGAGCCCGTTGAGAAAGGCCTTTCGGGGCTGTCCTGAAAGGTGATTGCCAAACGCAGGCTCATTCGGAACGTCGAAGTTAGAGCCGTCAGCGTTATAGTCGCCGCCGGTATTGCCGACGACGTTTCCGGCAGAATCAAAGACTGGATTGAAGGAAGCAGTGCTGTAAACGGTGAACGGCTGGCCCGTTTGTATGAGCCATACGCCGCCAAACTGCCATCCTCCAAAGAGCGCTTTCTTCCATCTGGCGTCGTAAGAGTTGGGCACGGTCCAAGTGCCATCTGCGGAGAATTGCTGGCGAATGTCGAAATCAGACCGGCCGCGCTGTGCTGCATAATCACCATTGGTGAAGATGGGGCCGCCTGCCTGGCCACCGTTAGAGTTGGCGGTAACAGCTCCGCTATCCAATGAACCTGCGTTGCTAAGAATATCCAGCGCCTTGCCCCAGGTATAGATACCGCGGAATGCGATCCCATGGGAAAAGCGTCGTGCCATCATTGCGGATCCAAAGCTTCCGAATGAGTTCGCGTCCGATGTTGCATACTGAATCGTATTAAAGTTCGGATTGAGACGTGTCACTGCTCCTTTATTGATGACTAGGTCACCGGCAAAGCGGTTCAGGTCCTGGTTATAGATGGGTAGATGGTGCGCGGTGGATCCGGAATAGTTCAGCTCAAACAGCATGTTGTACGGCAATTCCTGCTGAACGCTCAGTGTCCAGCTGTCGACGTTGGTGAGTTTGTAGTCTGGAGAATATCCGCCGAGGCTCGCTCTCTGCCCAACCACGCCGCCTGCCGGGTTCAGCACGATATTGCTGGTATCCACAATTGGACAGGCCTCAGTGAATCCCGATGGCGGACTACACAACTGAAAAACGGGCGGCGTTCCCTGGCGCACATCAAGCGATGGGGTGTAGTAGTTCGGCAAATTGCCGGCGGTAATGTCGGTGATGTGTAGATAAGGCGGCTGATCTGAAAACAATCCGAAGCCGCCGCGCAACGCAGTCTTGCCATTGCCAAAGACATCCCAGGCAAACCCGATACGCGGTCCCAGTCCCCAGACGTTGTGGTTGAGAACGTGAGTACTGGATGACAGGCCAGTGATCCCGTTGGCAATCTGCTCGTTATATGTGGATCCTGATCCGAGAGTAAATTTGGTTAACTGCGGGCTATAGATAGAGAAGAAATTCGACATCATGTCGTAGCGGACGCCAGCGTTGAGGGTAAATGTTGATGTGACCTTCCAGCTATCCTGAACAAAGATGCCCGTATACAGGCCACGATAGCGGCGCTCGTAGGGCGCCTGCAGATGTGTATTAAGGTTCACCGGCGTAGCTGATTCAGTCAACGCTTTGTCCTGAACAAAGTCGAGCAGACTATTGAAATTGTATGTAGGCCTACCGAAAGCACCGCTTTGCTCATCGTTTTCACGGATATTGAACTGCTCGAATCCGAATTTCAAAGTATGAGTTTTAATGGTCGCGGTCATGAGATCGCGCCAGCCCAATGTTTGCTGGGTAAAGTTGCCAGGCCCCCAGTTAGAGAAGCCTTGCAGGCCGGTGACATTGACATACGGTATGGCCATGGAGGGAGCGGCCAGGTTTGAACCGTATGGGCGAATGATGTTCGCACCCGCGTCGTTGAGAAGTCGCGGGGAAAAGGTATGTGTCCAGTCAATGTTTACAAAATCCGAGCTATTCTTCAGATCGTTGTTCAACTCCGGGCGTGGTGTAGCTCCGACTGACGTGTCGTAGGTTCGGATTCCGGTTACGTAGATGCGATCATTCTGATGGAGATAGTAATCGCCACGGACGCTCCACTGATATCCGTCCTTAGGGACGGAATAGCTGATGTTTGCGGTGCCGAGCGCGTCCATGCCAGCTGGAATGTTGGCGGGAGGAGCAAAGAAGCCGGACGATTCGATCTTTCCTACGGTCAATATGTTGCTCGTAGGAAAGCTGAGCGGCGGTGCGGTCGTAAGAACCTGAGTCGCAATGTTATTCGGAAGATTGCTTGTTGCCCAGTTGTCAAAGTCTTGTGTTTCAACCGTGTACTGACCGGCACTCGTGGTGCTGGAGCGAAGCACATCGATGGCGCCAAAGATAAAGAATTTGTTCTTTATGATGGGGCCGCCAAAGGTTGCGCCTACTTCGTTACGAGTAAATTGCGGGACTGTAGATTCGAACTCTGTCCGAGCCGACAGGGAGTCATTGAGAAAATAGTAGTCGATGCTGCCATGGAAATCGTTTGTGCCCGACTTCGTAAAAATGTCGACGGTAGCGCCGCCATTGCGCCCTTTCTGTGCGTCGAAGTCATTGGTGCGGATGTCCATCGACTCGACAACGAAAGGATTCGGCGAGATGGAAGTGCCACCTCCGCGGGACGGCGTGTTCGTGTATGCGCCGTCAATCTGGTAGCCGTTCTGTTCCTGACGCAATCCGGCAGCATTGATGTTGATGGCGTATTCGTTGGTGTAATTGTCACCCGATGTTACCGCGTTGCCGGTCATTCCGGGGGTCAAAGCTGCCAATCCGTAGACGTTTTGGCCCGGCAGAGGCGTGTTCTGTAGTGTGGTCGAGCCGACAACGGATGATGTTGTCGGACTCACCAGATCGAGCGATACGGCGGCAGCCGTTACAGTGACATTCGTAGTTGCGGAGCCTACGGTGAGCGCAGGCGTCAGCGTACGGGTTTCACCGGTCTGGAGAACCAGATCCTTCTGGTCCCAGCTGGTAAAGCCACTGGCTTCTACGCGAACTGTGTACGTGGATGCCGCGATGCTATCGAATCGAAAATATCCAGAATCGTTCGTGGTCGTGGTCTTGCTGACGCCGAGCCGTGTGTCGGTAATGGTGACGGTGGCGCCGGCGATTGCGGCTCCGCTTTGATCCTGTACAGTGCCTACAATTCCGCTCAGGAATTGGGCAAATGCTGAAAGTCCACTAACGAAGAAGAGCAGCCATACAGAAACCTTTGCCAGACGTTTCATCTGTCCCTATGCCTCCTGAACATGTCTCTTGCGAATGCGGGTTGCTCTTGAGGAAAGCGCGTTGATGGAAAACGATTACCCCGGTTTCCCCAGATCAATGCACTCACCGGCCCCCTTCATCCAGCCAAAACTTTTGCAATCAGAAATTGGCCGGGGTGCATATCTCGGCAACACCGACAGTCACAAAGCTGACCTTCTGCGTAATACAACTTTCAAGTAATGGACGGTTAAATACGGTGAAATACGTATCATTAATAGGGCCTGGAGCGTCCTCTTAATTTATTCATTTAAAATCAATTAGTCTTGATTTGCACCGAGGTGGTCCAAAGGGCGAAATGTGCATGGGATTAGATTTTGTTATATTGACCGTGGTTTGGGATGAGGCATGGAACGCTCCGCTGCGTTGACTGAGAATCGGGCATCGCACGCACGCTTACCCCCTCAGAGTAGTGAGGCGAAGGCGATCATTCTGCGGGAGCTGGAAAAGATCCTTGAAAGTCCTCCTTTTCGCAGTTCTTCCCGGCGGAAGGAGTTTCTTTCCTATGTGGTACAGCACAGCCTGGAAGGGCACCACGAGCTCCTGAAAGAACGTACGATCGGAACCGAGGTCTTTCACCGTGATGCGGATTACGCGACCGGGGACGATCCCGTCGTTCGCGTCCAAGCCGGCGAAGTTCGGCGTCGGCTGGAGCAGTACTACTACACGGCGCCGGATGTTCCGGTCCGTATCGAAATTCCTATCGGTTCATATCATCCGGAGTTTCATTGGAGGACGCAGCCTGCAGTCACGAAAGAACCTCAGGCCGATCATGTGATCGAGCCGAATCCCCATCCGGTTCCAGCCGGCTCTGCGGGGCGTCGGATATGGCTTTGGGTGGTCGCCGCAGCGGGTTTGGGATTCGCCCTGGGGATTGCGGTACTCGGTCTGAGCTTGCGGCATCACAAAGCGCCACAGTCTCTCTTGGACTTTTTCTGGGCCCCCGTGTTCAAAACTTCGGAGCCAGTGATCATTTGTCTGGCAAAACCGGTGGTGTATCGGCCCACAGTGGAAATGTATCAGCGGTATGCCAGGCTTCATCCGGGCACATTTGAGACGGAACCTGAACGAGACAACGAGGTTCTTCCTCTGAATCCGAATGACAGGCTGACCTGGGGAGAAATGATGGTCTACCCTGGGTACGGGGTGGCCAGTGGCGATGCCTACGCTGCAGTGCGGATATCGAATCTTCTGTTGCAAATGGGTAAGCCCAGCCAAGTAAGGATCGGCAAGAGCTATTCCTTCGAAGATCTGCGTACCTCGCCAGCTGTAGTTCTCGGCGCGTTCAACAATAAGTGGACCATGCAAATGACATCGAATCTCCACTTTGCACTTCAGTTTGACGCGGGTATCAAGGAGCAGATTCCATCAGGGCGGGTGTGGGAATCGCAATTCAACTCGCACGGCGAATACACGGCTGACTACGGCGTCGTTTCAAGGCTTCTCGATTCAAAAACCGGTCAGTTCCTCGTCTCCGCGGGAGGAATCGGCTCACCCGGCACGCAAGCGGCGGGAGAAGTGATCTCCAACCTCCAGTATCTTGAAGAAGCTCTTCAAACTGCGCCCGCTGATTGGAACAAGAAGAACTTCCAACTCGTCGTACAAACCAACGTAATCGATTCCATCCCGGGTCCGCCGCACGTGGTAGCAAGTTATTTCTGGTAAGCGATCTCCAAGCCCGGCCGGTTTACACTACGGGAAACATTTCCCTATGCTTCGTCGAAGTTGGATCGCGCTTTTCGTCACATGGATGTCATTCGTCGCTCTCGGGCAGGAGAGCAAACCATCCGTTGCCTCAATCGAATCATTGATTCGTTCCCAGCAGTACAGTCAGGCACTCGATGCAACGCGATCTGCTCTGCGTGAGAGTCCCAAGGATCCTCGACTTTGGACATTAAAGGGCATTGTCGTCTCTATCCAGGGTGACAAGCAGGCTGCATTAGCTGCTTTTGATAAGGCGCTCGTTTTTTCTCCGAAATATCCTGCAGCGTTAAAGGGCAAAGCTGAAATTCTCTATGAGTCGCAGGATAAGCGTGCTATCCCCGCCTTAAAAGAGATATTGAGCGTTGATCCAGGAGATGAAACTGGGCATGAAATGCTGGCCGTGCTTGAAGCGAAGCAAGGCGATTGCGATGCAGCAGATCAGCATTTTCTTGCCAGTGAAAATGCGATCAAAACTCATCCCGGCTCGCTGGAGGCTTATGGTTATTGCCTGGTCCAGACCAAGCAGCCAGAGAAGGCAGTTCCTGTATTTGAACAACTCATGGCACTGCATCCGGAAAGCACAGACACAAAGTACGATCTCGCGGTGGCCCAGGTGGACGCCCAACGATACACGGACGCCGTCAAGACTCTGGAGCCATTACTTGAGACAGCTTCGCCCGACGCGGACATTCTGAGCCTGGCATCTGAGGCATACGAGGGATCGGGCCGTACCCCCAAAGCAGTCGAACTTCTTCGGCAGGCCATCGTGCTGAGTCCGTCCACAGCAAGCTACTACGTTTCCTTCGCCACGCTCTGTCTCGATCATGAGTCTTTTCAGGTGGGAATCGATATGCTCGATGCCGGTCTGAAGCGCATTTCGGACGACCCTTCGTTGTATATTGCCCGCGGTCTGCTCTATGCGCAGCTTTCCGAATATGATCGGGCAGAGGCGGACTTCAGAAAGGCGGAGCAGCTGGATTCTGCGCAGAGCCTGAGCGCGTATGGAATCGACTTGACTGAGATTGCAAAGAACAATCTCGATCAAGCTCTGTCGCAAGTTCGCTTACAATTGAAGGCGCACCCTGAGAGCGCGCACTTGCATTTCATGTTGGCGAAATTGCTTTTTGAGCAAAGGTCGGCAACCGACAATGCTTCCTCCAATGAAGCCGTCCAGGCCGCCGAAGATGCTTTGAAGCTGAAACCGGATATGGTAGGAGCCAGAGACTTGCTCGCCGACATCTATATCCGCTCCGGGCAATACAATCTGGCAATTGAGCAAAGCCGCGCCTCCTTGCGAGACTTCCCATCCGATCAGAGCGCGATGTATCACCTGATCATTGCACTTCGACACTCTGGACCTGAAGGCCAGCGCGAGGTGCAGCAGTGGGTCAAGCAACTCACAGATTTGAAGCAGACCTCGCGACAAAAGGAAACGGAACAGAAACATTTCAAGCTAGTAGAGGTAGAGCCACCATCTGCAAAATAGCGGATGCTGCTCTCAAAGAGAAGCTCGCGGTATACACTCCCCACATGCAAATCTGCTCACTGCGATTACCATGTTCCTGCGGCTCTCCATACCTTCGTCAATACCGTTCGCTCTCGCAACTGGCTTGATATACCGCTTCATGAGATTGTCCGGCCAATAAGGCTGCCTACCATTCATGGTTTCACTGGCAAAGATGTAGTCATCATCCACCGGATAGAATTGCGACGCTGATCTCAACAGCCGAGCCGAGCAGCTGAGGGAGTGAGTGAAGCTGATTGGAGAGGAGCTTGCCCGACAATACCGTAATGCGTGTGTTGTCGGCAAACCGGAAGTTATTTGATCGGGAGCGATAGCAGAAACTGAACTTCGTGTAGACTGATTGCCATCTTCAATGCATTCGTCAACGAATGGAGGTTTTATGACCTTGAAGAAAAAGTCCGATGTGCATCGCCATACTTCGACCGGGTCACGGATAGACCGCAAAATAGACCGCCCGTACGGGGCAAAACCGGATGCGGTAAAG
>Ga0081540_1004127_pt1 | contig 11217 bp, 6 predicted proteins | sample TabmetS2T1R1_FD_71024 | JGI IMG/M metagenome (GOLD analysis project Ga0081540, IMG submission 71024) | Tabebuia heterophylla rhizosphere microbial communities from the University of Puerto Rico - S2T1R1 | ecosystem: Host-associated > Plants > Roots > Rhizosphere ...
CAAACATCCAAAGATGAACGCAAACGACGTCATCAGGATCGGCCGCAGACGCAAGCGCGCGCCTTCCAGCGCGGCGTCGATAAGCGGTTTGCCTTTTTCGTATTCGTCCTTTGCGAATTCGACGATCAGGATCGCGTTTTTAGCGGCCAAACCGATGAGCATGATCAAACCGATTTGCGCGTAGATGTTGTTTTGCATTCCGCGCAACCAAAGTGTGAGGAACGCTCCGAAAACCGCGACGGGCGTGCCTAACAACACGCTGAACGGCAGCGACCAGCTTTCGTAAAGCGCGGCGAGAATGAGGAAAACGAAAAGGAGCGACATGCCGAAGACTGCGGTCGGCGAGACGCCTTGCTGCGCTTTTTTCTCCTGATAGGAGATGCCGAGGTAATCGTAGCCCATTTCCTTGGGCATCGTTTGGCGGAAGACTTCTTCGAGCGCGTCCATTGCCTGGTTCGAGCTGTATCCCGGCGCGGCGGAACCGTTGATCTGCGCGGAGCGATATTCGTTATAGCGCAACGTGAATTCCGGACCTGCGATATTCTTGATAGTGGAGATAGCGTCGAGCGGCACAGGGTCGCCGTTCGCATTGCGAACAAAGAACTGGCCGACGTTCTTCGCATCGGTCCGGTAATCGCCTTCGGCCTCGATGTAAGTTTGCCATGTTCGGCCGAAGCGATTGAAATAGTTCACGAAAAATCCTCCCATGAACGTCTGTAGCGTCTGATATACCGAAGTCAGATCTATTCCCTGCTTGATCACTTTGTCGCGGTCCACGTCCACAAAAACCTGCGGCACGTTCGGTTGGAACGTCGGAATGAGAGTGCTGAGCTCGGGCCGCTTGCGCGCGGCATCGAGAAACGTCTTCACATTTTGCGCCAGAAATGCGACGTCTTTGCCCGAGCGATCTTCCAAGATGAACTGGAATCCGCCGGAAGTGCCAACGCCGGGAATCACCGGCGGCGGGAAAGCAAACGCGATCCCTTCACTGAGACTACCGAGGTACTTGTTCAACCGCGCCTTGATTGCGTCGTATTTTTCTTCCGGCTTCGTCCGTTCGCTCCAAGGCTTGAAATTGACAAAGAAAAACGCGTGGTAGGTGTCGGACACCAGGCTCAGCAGACTAAAGCCGACGACGCTGGTGGTGTATTGCACGCCGGGTGTTTTGCTCAAAAAATCTTCGATCTCTCGACAAACCTTGTCGGTCCGCTCAAGCGAAGACGCGTCGGGTAACTGCAGCGCCACAAAAACGTAGCCCTGATCTTCTTCCGGCATAAAGCCGCTAGGTAATCTGGATCCGAACACCCCCGCGCCGATCGCTAGCACGAAGAGGAACGCAAAACTGAGGACGGCTTTTCGAATGGCTAGGCGCGACAAGCTGACATAGCCGTGCGTTGCGCTGCCGAACACGCGATTAAACTTGTCGAAGAACCATGCGAGCGGTCCACGCGATTTCTTGCGCGGGCGCAGCAATAATGAGGAGAGCGCAGGACTTAGTGAAAGCGCGTTGAACGCGGAGAAGATGACAGAGATCGCGATGGTTAGGGCAAACTGTTGATATAAACGCCCCGTGATGCCTGGAAGAAAGGCCGTCGGAATGAATACCGCAGAAAGCACGAGCGCGATGCCGATCACCGGTGCGGACACTTCACGCATGGCCTGAAGAGTCGCGTCGCGCGGATTCATTCCTTCCTCAATGTGACGTTCGACCGCTTCAACGACGACAATCGCGTCATCCACCACGAGACCGATCGCGAGCACGAGCCCGAAAAGTGACAGCGTGTTTATCGAGAACCCAAACAACGGAAACAGCACAAATGTGCCGACCAACGAAACCGGCACCGCGCACAATGGAATCAGTGTCGCGCGCCAGCTTTGGAGAAAAATAAACACGACCAGCACCACCAACGCGAGCGCTTCAAACAGCGTTTTCACGATTTCGCGCATGCCTTCCGTGACCGAAAGCGTTTGGTCGAGAGAGAACGCGAAATCCATGTCCCCCGGGAAGCGTTGCTTCGCTTCAGCGAGGAATTGTCGCACACCCTGCGCTGCTTTGACCGCGTTCGTGCCCGGCAGTTGGTAACAGGCGACGATTGCCGCTGGCTGGCCGTTGAGCCGTCCCTTCAAGTTGTAGGTTTGTGCGCCGAGATCGATCCGTGCGATGTCTTTCACGCGCAGAAATGAACCATCCGGGTTCGCGCGCACGACAATCTCACCAAATTCCTGCGGCGTTTGTAATCGTCCTTGCGCCCGCACCGTGTAAGTGAATTTCTGTCCGCTTGGAATCGGTTCGCCGCCGACCTGCCCGGCAGGATTCACCGTGTTCTGCTTCTGCACTGCGCTGATGATGTCCGGTACAGTGACGCCTAGCTGAGCCAACCGGTCGGGCTTGACCCACAACCGCATGGCATACTGGCCGGCACCGAAAACCTGCACGTTACCGATTCCTGGAACGCGCGTGAGCTGATCGACCAGATTGATGTAGGCGTAGTTGGCGAGAAAAACGTTGTCGTAGCTTCCTTTGGGCGAATAAAGCGAGACAAGCAGCAATGGCGCCGTAGTCGATTTTTTAACGGTCAGTCCGTAGTTGATCACGTCGGCAGGCAATTGCGATTGCGCCTGCGAAACGCGGATCTGCGTCAGCACATGATCGATGTTCGGGTCAGTTGCGACGTCGAAATTCACGACCAATCGGAGGTCGCCGCTGTTGGCGTTGATCGAGTACATGTAATTCATGTTGTCGACACCGCTCATCTGCTGCTCGATTGGCGCAGCGACTGATTGCTCGATGGTGAGCGCGTCGGCGCCGGTATAATGCGTTTGCACCTGAATCTCCGGCGGCGCGATTTGCGGATACTGCGCGATCGGCAACGCCAGAATGCAAACACCGCCGATGAGTGTCATCAAAATGGCAATGACGATCGCCACAATGGGCCGCCTGACGAAAAACTCGGACATCGGTCAGTCCTCCGGGGCCTGGTCCGATTTTGAAACGAGCGAGTCGGACGGAGGTGTCCATTCTTTTACCGCAACGGTCGAACCTTCGCGCGCCTTTTGGATGCCTTCCACGACGACCTTGTCGCGGGGCTTCAATCCATCGGTTACTTCCCACATCGCGCCAAAGCGTTCGCCCATTTGTACCGGCCGGATACTGACCTTGTTGTCATCGCCAACAACGGCGACTTGATAGCTGCCTTGCAACTCATTCACCGCTTCCTGGGGAATGACCATCGCGCCCTTTTTCATGTCGGCGACGAAACGCACGTTCCCAAACTGCCCGGGGCGTAAAATGTTCCCCGGATTCGGAAATGTGACGTAATAGCGGATCGAGCCGGTCCTCGGATCCAGACTTCGATCAAGAGCATAAAATTTGCCCGTTCGCGGGTACACCTCGCCGTTGCCGAGGAGCAATTGGAAGTCGAGGCTTTTTATATAGGCATTGCGCTCAGTTGTGTCCGGATGGCGGGAAACGAAATCCGTCCACGGTCCCTCACCCACAGTGACGATTGCTTTTATCGGATCAATCTGCGACATGGTTGTGAGTGGACCTGTACTTGGCCCGACCAGATCGCCGACCTGATTGTTGGCAAATCCCACCACGCCATCGATCGGCGCCGTGACCTTCGTGTAACCGAGATTGATCTGAGCCTGTTCGACCGCCGCCTGGTCGGCTTCCACATTTGCTGTGGTTGAGTCAGCAGCTGCTATGAAGGTATCTCGCTCCTGATCGCTGATGACTTTCTTGTTAAACAGATCGATGGCGCGTTTTTTATCTGCCTCAGCTTTAACCTGGTTGGCTTGGTCTTTCGCCAAAGTGCCCTTCGCTTGTGCTAATGCAGCCTCGAACGGGCGTGGATCAATGTGGAAAAGCGGGTCCCCCGTCTTGACAAAACTGCCTTCCAGATAGTCTCGCGAAACGATGTAACCCTGCACTTGTGCGTTGATATTGGCGTTAATGAACCCGTCGAGAGTCGCCACGCGCTCCAACACGCGTGGCACATCGTGGGGTTGCACTGTAGTCACGAGAACCTCCGGTGGAGGTGGAGCAGTCTGTGCGGGCTTGCGCGAACAGCTGCAAGAAAGTGAGATCAGGATCAAAAGCGCGGCGACAGTAATCGGCCGTTTCATCAATTTACTATCAATGATGGTGAAGCGAACTGTCGAGCACAGATGTTTCGCCGCATCAACGCGCCTGCGACATTCTCTCTAAAATGCTCAACAGATGACGTTCAGAGTATGAGCAGAATGTTGGAGAACGTTGCAGCAGCGAGGCCAAGGCGACGACTATTGAGGTAGTATCTAAACGCGCAAGATTTGCACTCTGACCCATTCGCGTGTTCTCTAGGCTGGCTTGATCATGTCGCGGGCGTAGTCCAACCCGATACCGTAGCCACCTGCATGCTCGACCACGATTGCGCGCGCAGCCTCGTACGTCTCGCGGCGAGTCCAATCGCGCTGGAACTCGAGCAATACCTGCAGCCACGAGGTCAATACAGCGCCAGCCTGCTGCATGCGCTGCAGCGCCGCCAAATGGCTGTCCTGGGTCAGCCCACCGCAGGCATCAACCACGACCCGCACCCGATAGCCGTCTGCGAGCGCGGAGAGCACCGGAAAACTGACACACGCTTCCGTCAGGAGGCCGGCGATGATCAGCGTGCGCCGCCCCGTGGCCACGACCGCTGCCTTGGCGGCTTCGTCCTCCCACAGGTTCATGTTGCGGCGTTCGATCGGGACTACGTCTGTCAGGACCGCGCGCAACGGCGGCATGAGCGGTCCGCTGTAGACCTTGGTCGCCGACGTGCTGACCACCACCGGGACCGAGAACGCCACGGCCGTCTTGGCCAGCGCCAACGCCGCACTACGAATGCCCTGGCGATCGGCCGAGCCTGCTGCGAACGCCAGGCCGGCCTGGTAGTCCACCAGAACCACAGCGCAGTCGGAGGGAGTGATCAGCGGCGGAGAAGCCATCGAAACCTCTTTTCATGAACGACCGATTGCATCGTGAATTCAGGCCAAGGCACGCGCCACTGGATCTCCTCAATATTATAGCATGCCTGACCGCGACCCAAGGAAAATCGCTCCTACGGGGCCTCTGCGGCTCGTTCTTGTCCCGGAAAGACCCGCACCTGCCGACGTTTGGTCAGAAACGTCAGTGCCCATTGCAGCATGACGAAGAATCGGTTCGCAAACCCAATCAGGAAATAGACGTGCACGAACGCCCAGACAACCCACGCCGGAAATCCAGTGAATCGGAGCATGCGAAGATCGGCGAGCGCGTACGTCCGCCCCGCGATCGCGAGATCGCCTTTGTCCCAATACCAGAAGGGACCCGGCGGCGGCTTTCCGGCCACGCGTCGTCGAATCACGGTTGCCACGTACCTACCTTGTTGAATGGCAGGCTGCGCCACGCCCGGCATGACCATCGGCTCTTTGGACCTGATCCCCAGCAAATTCCGTGAAGGCGCAACAACGTGCGCCGTATCGCCAATTGCAAAAATTTCAGGATGACCCGGCACTGACAGGTCGGAGCCGACGATGATTTTCCCCGACTTATCCATCGCCGCGCCTAACCAGTGACCCGCTGGTGAGGCCAACACTCCGGCTCCCCACAGCACCGTGCTCGACCGAACGCGCTGGCCGCCCGCCACGACTCCGTCGGCATCCACACTGGTCACTCGCGTGTTCGTGTAAACCTTCACGCCCAAGCTTTCGAGATGACGCTGCGCCTTCGCCGACAGATCTTCGGGAAATGTCGGAAGCACGCGCGGTGCCGCTTCGTACAGGAGGATCTGCGCGTCGCGCGGATCGATGTGACGAAAGTCATGTGCCAACGCCATCCGAGACATCTCCGCCAGGGTGCTCGCCATCTCCACGCCCACCGTGCCCGCGCCGACCAGCACGAAGGTGAGCAGTTGCCGAATTCGCCCCGTATCGGCGTGATCTAGCGCAGCCATCTCCTCGGCGTGCTCGAATGCAAGCAGGATCTTGCCGCGAATCAGGTCCGCGTCATCCAGCGATTCGAGCCCGGGCGCCACGCGCCGCCACTCATCGTGTCCGAAGTAGTTGTATTGAATGCCGGTGGCGAGGACGAGGTAATCGTAAGAGATTGAATGCTGTTTCAGACGAACTAGGCGCTTGTCCGCATCGACCCCGCTGACTTCGTCCATCAGCACCTCGACATTGGCCTGTCGGCTCAGGATCGATCGCAGCGGCCGGGAAATTTGGTCGGCCGATAACAAGCCGGTCGCCACCTGGTAGAGCATGGGACGGAAGAGATGATAGTTGCGCTTGTCGATGAGCGTCACGCTGACGGGAGCGCCTACTAACCCGCGTGCTGCGCAGAGTCCGCCAAAACCGCCGCCGATGATCACCACCCGAGGCTCATTTTTCACTCAAGAGCTGCCTCATTTTTCGAGCGGCCTTAACAGTTCCTTTTCGTCCGTGTCGACCACGAACACGGCCGCAGCTTGGCAGTTCGGTCTTGCGCGTATTCCTATCAAGGGTGTGCCGATCACCAGGCATCTCGAAGAAAAGTTCTGTCCGGCGCGATACCTAACGACAGGCCCATCGTTAACCGAAGTCCGGATTCGTTTCATTGTGATGCTCTTTCTCAAATCTGGTTTGTTGTTCTTGCGATTTGCGGGGAAGAGATCTCTCGGTGTTCTTTCTAAGCGGTGGAGTGCTTGAGCCAGTCTTCGTAATGCGTTGAGCCGAGGCGGGGATTATCTCCAGGGAGAAGGCTTTGATCGTTCACCTCTATGCCGAAGTAGCCAGCCTTAGCGTCGGTGACCACCTTCTGAGTGTCGCCCGTCGCACTTAGATACTGACGAACAAGTTCATCCTGTCGGATCTGATCAGGCCCAGCAATTTCGATCATGCCATTCACCGGTTCTCCAAGGGCTACCTCTGCTACCGCGGCAGCCACATCATCCGAAGCCATTGGCTGCATAAGGACTGATGATAACCGAATCGTTGAACCGCCCGTTGCCGATTTAGCGATGCTCTTCACGAACTCGAAGAACTGGGTTGCGTGCACGATCGTAAACGGAATTCCGGAAGCCTTGATCAGATTTTCCTGGGCCATCTTCGCGCGGAAGTAACCACTCAGGGAACCCGCGCCGCTGCCAGTCAGTCGATCGGTGCCGACTACCGACAACGCGACGTGATGCTTCACGCCGGCGGTCTTTTCCGCGCCAAGAAGATTGCGACCTGACGTTTCGAAGAAGTCCAAAGCAGGCTTGTCTTCGAAGGAAGGTGAGTTCGCCACATCAACGACCACCTGAGCGCCTTTAAACGCTTCAGCTAATCCTTCACCCGTCAGCGTGTTCACACCGCTCGAGGGTGATGCCGCCACCACCTCATGACCACGTTGGCGAAGAATGTTTACGACTTTTGATCCAATGAGGCCGGTGCCGCCGACGATGACTGTTTTCATATTTCTGGTTTCAGATGTTTTCTCTTTCATAATATCGAAATCATAATCGCGTTACGACCGTCCGTGTAGTCAAGGATGGGTTACGATTACGTTTCTAAAATCGTTACCTGCCAGTTGCGGCCCTCCCAACGCTGGTCGTGCTTCCAAAAAAATGTAAATGTAAGGGTTGAACCGGCCGGCCAGTCCGCGGTTGGGAAATCTGCGTACCAGAGGTCCAGTTTGCTCTCGTGAATCGTGTTTGACACATTGGAGCGCGCGCCGCCTTCGGTTGACCAGGTCACCGTTGCTTGGCCGGCAAGGATGATTCGCAAAATTTTACCGCGAGACACACGCCGCGCAGGATAGCGCAAAGTCCAGATCTCATAATTGCTCTGCACCGGCTGCAATACATACCGCTGAAATGCCGGCCCGACGCAGTCGAGACAAACTCCGTCATGGCAACTGCGAACGAGCGCAATGTATTCGGCGTGCGACCAACAAAGCGGCATCGCCGCGCCGGTTGGGCGGCCGCGCTTCATATGGGCGTCTGGCAAGTCAGGCCCGTCCCATAACTGTTCAGTGAGCATCCCGCCTTCGTTCGCAAAATTTTCTATCGCTTTAATAAATGGCTTTGGATCGCGCCCGGCAGCGAGTTCATAATGACCGCGTTCTCCGGTCAAAATTGGCCAGCAACGTCCAACGCCCGTTCCGTCGAAAGCGCCACCGTTATCTTTTTGCCCATAGCCATCGTGATTGTAACGTCGCCACCCCGGGCCCTGGGGCAAATCATGTTTGAGCACGCGATCAATGACTTCGATGGAATCGCGAATAATCGGATCGTTCGCGTCGCGAATCCCGAATCGCACCAGATGCAGGAAATCGCCTCCGACCACATTTCGCGCTGGATGCAGACCGCCGCCGTTGGCTATCTGAATCATCGTTGTGTTTGGATCGGGGTGAGGATCAGGCGCATTAGCGTCGGTCGGATTGATGCGGATGTAATGACGAGAAAATCCCTCCACCAGTTCGCCCTGTGTTGTAACCATCCATTCTTCGATATGCGCGGCCAGCCAGTCGGCGTAGGCAAAAACAAAATCCGCACTTGCGGTTTCCCGGTATTCCATTGCCCACTCTGCTGCGCAGACGAGCGCGGCAATTACGGTGGCGATGGTGGAAGGAGAGTAACCGGCGTTTTCCTCCCATCGGTCCTGGCTGGTAACCGGGCCTTGTAGAATCAGGTGCGCGGCTGCGCGGACGATCATTACGCGTGGATTAAACAGCCCGGCCGCGTCTTGTTTGTGCAAACGCCATGCCAGTAATATGGGCGCGGCAACCTGGTCGAGTTGCTGGCCAGACCAATAAGCGGTCCCATCGATCCAACTGTTTTGAGGAAAACTGCCATCTGGCCGCTGAATAGCAGCCAGCCAGGTCAATGCCCGCAGCGGCGTGCTGGTCTGGCCTGTAGCAAGAAGGGCTGTTGCGCTTTGTACCAGGTCGCGGGTCCATACCAGGTGATAACCTCCCAGATCGTTGTCTCCTTTGGTCTCGCCCCACGGGATACTCATCGACGCAACGATCGCGCCTTGAAAAACTTTATCTTCATGCGCCAGCAACACACAACGGCTTAGTCGATACATTCCCCCGCCGTCGGATGTATCAACGCTAAAGTCGAATTTTGGATTCACCACTGCCCGTTGCCACTGGCGGACATATGCCCGACGATGTGACTCTAAAGAGTCAGCCAGCGATTGGAACAACTTGGCTATGGTGCTCTGGTAACTGCGGCCAAATGCGACAGCCATGGTAAATTCCCCGCTGTGGGGAAGATTGATTTCGCCGGTCAACGCGATATTGCCGTTTTCCGCAGACTCAAACTGCCAGTCCATTTTGAAATTGTGCATAAGGTCCTGCCAACCATCGCTGAAACCGACGTAGCCGACTGAGCGCCGAGAAAAACCGGTGCTGCATGCCATGATCAGCTGTACGTTTTGGCGTTGGGCGCGGAGAAGTTTGATACCGCCCACCTCGGCCCACCACCCGGAATTGCCGGCCCCGAAGCCGGCGATGTGAGGAGCCAGCAACGCATAGAGTCGCAGCTTCCGCCGTAGCGATTCATCCAGCACTTCTACTTTGGTGTACACCAGTAAGACGGACTGATGCGGATCGGTGAAGACATGTTTTACAATCCGATAGCGACCACTCGGTTCCGAATTCGTGATACGGTAAAGAAGGCAATCACGCTCCGGATAATCGATCGTGTGAATCAGGTCGCGTTTTTCCTCGTGGCAGAATGTTTCCCCATCGCTTATGAGAAACTGAAAGTCGCGCGTGTTCGGTTGATCGACGTGTGGATAATAAATCTCGTTCAGGATGCCGTGGCTCAGCGTGAACCAGACGCGGCAACTGGTATGATAGGCTGTTCCAACCCCTTCCTTGGCGCTCGACGTCCAGCGCGGCTCGATTCCAGGCGCGCCAAATGCGATTGAATTCTCAGGTGGATTCATCGGTAAGCGGTTGCGCTTTGTTTATCGAAACTCGATTTGCACATTGGTTTAATGCTCGCGTTTTTCTAGCTTGCGCTCAATTCGAGGATCGGGAATTAACCAGAGTAGCGCGCCGAACACATACAGCCCGCAGGCAATCAATGGACGGACAAACGCCAGTGGGATAGCGACGAAATAAAACACAAGGGAAAGTTTAGCCTTCCAATCCCTGCCAACGGCCTGCGCCACAAGTGAGTTGCGACCTTCCTTGCCAATGATAGCGCGCTCAAGAATATAATAAGCGATAGCTGCCATCAGTAGAACGAAACCATATACGGCGGTCGGAATGGCAGCTAGTCCGTTTTCCCCCATCCAACCTGTGGTAAAAGGAAAGAGCGACAACCAAAAGAGCAGGTGAAGGTTTGCCCAGAGAATCCCGCCGCTCACCCGTTCAGTCGCCTGAAACAGATGATGATGGTTGTTCCAATAGATGCCGAGGTAAATGAAACTTAGTACATAGCTCAAGAGCACTGGCAGCAGTGGTTTCAACGCAGCAAGCTCAACCGCATGCGGCACCTTCAACTCCAGCACCATAATCGTGATGATGATTGCAAGAACACCATCGCTGAACGCTTCGAGCCGGGTCGTTTTCATCTTCGCGAACTTAAGAGGCCAGCCCGCCCAGCCAATGGCGCGCCGCTTCGACATCATCGTTGGTCAGGCCATGCGCCGCTTCTGCGAAGCGAATTGTCACCTCGGCACCAGCGCGGCGAAGGAGCTCTGCCAAGCGCTTCGGCTCGGATTTGGGAATGATGGGATCGTGATCACCAGCCCCGATCCAAACGTGTACAGATGATAGCTCAGGCAATTTGTCCGGAACCAGCGGCACCATCGCCCGATATAGAATGGCCGTGTTCATGATTTCTGGCCGAAGTAATAACATGCTGGCGGCGATATTCGCGCCGTTGGAATAACCCACACCAACAACGTGCCGTGGGGCGAGTTTGTAATAGCGCACCGCCGCAGCAATAAAGTCGGCCAGCTCGTTCGTTCGGGTCTTCAAATCTTCCAAATCGAACACACCTTCGGCCAGTCGGCGAAAGAACCGCGGCATTCCGTTCTCCAAAATTTTTCCTCGTGGACTGAGCAATGAAGCGTCCGGATCGAGTTCGCGCCCGAGCGGGATGAGATCGCGCTCGTTTCCCCCCGTGCCGTGCAGGAGTAACAGCGTTCGGCTCGAGTTACCCTGAACGAATTCGTGAAGAAAATCCGGTTGCGGTCTCATTTTTTGTGCGGCACCCGGATTGCCGGCAGAATTTT
>Ga0081540_1004128_pt1 | contig 11216 bp, 12 predicted proteins | sample TabmetS2T1R1_FD_71024 | JGI IMG/M metagenome (GOLD analysis project Ga0081540, IMG submission 71024) | Tabebuia heterophylla rhizosphere microbial communities from the University of Puerto Rico - S2T1R1 | ecosystem: Host-associated > Plants > Roots > Rhizosphere ...
GACGGGCCTGCGTCCTAGCTCGGCCGGCCGGTAGGCGGCTTGGCACAGGCAGCCACCTGATCCGCGATGGACTTCATGTTGCTACCACTAGTTGGTTGCTGACGGCGTCGTGGTCCCGCAGTTGTCGTGACTGTCGTCGAGACCGACCGGGGTTCCCCCTGGCCCGACCGGGGTGTGCTACCGGACCGACCAGGGTGTTCCACAGGCGCGACGGGCCGCCGGAACTCAGAACATTCTTGCGTCAGCAACAATCCTCCAGCGAAGGAGCAAGCCATGTCCACCGTCGACCTGCACCAACCCACCGCTGCGCGACCGGAGCGCGGGAGCCGAGAGAAAGGAATACCCGCAAAGTTCAAGTCAACGTCCACGTCATTGATCCTGCTTGGCGTTTTAAGCCTCGTGGTGGGGATCATTGCTATCGTCTGGCCGAATGTGACCATCGCCGCGCTGGTCATCGTGTTTGCGGTCTACGCGTTCATCGGCGCCGGTTTGCAAGCAGCGCGGGCGTTCAGCAGCGCCACCGCAGGACCAGTGTTCGGTCACCTACTGCTCGCACTGATCGACCTGGCGGCCGGCGTGGTCGCCGTAGTCTGGCCCAGCCCCACCGCGTTGGCGCTCGTGTGGGTGGTCGCGATCTGGGCATTCGTGGCCGGATTCACCGAGGTTTTCCTTGCCTTCGGCAGCGGGGAGAAAGCGGGCACCCGGGCGCTGTTCATCGTCACCGGCCTGGTGTCCATCGCGTTCGGCGTCGTACTTGCCGCCCGTCCCGACATCGGCGCGGTCGCGCTCGCGCTGCTGTTCGGCCTGTACAGCCTGATCTACGGGATATCGCAGATCGTCCTCGGCGTGCAGCTGCGCAAGACCGGGGCCACCCTGCGCTCCGTATTGCCGGCCGCCGCCTAACCACACGCAGACAGACGCCCCGCCGAATCCCATCCGGCGGGGCGTTCGCCTGACCGTTTAGGCGCCGGACGCTAGCGCTTGGACTCCCCGCTCACGGGAGCTCGCTGCCGCTAAGCGGATATCGTGACGGTGTGTCAGGCCCCACCCTGTTTGACCCGCCGGCGGGCGCTGCGGCGAGCGCCCCGGACGCCAAAGAAGCGAACGCGCCGTTGGCAGCCCGGATGCGTCCACGGTCTCTGGACGAGGTGATCGGCCAGAAGCATCTGCTCGGGGCCGGTTCGCCGCTGCGCCGACTGGTAGAGGGCGACTCACCGATGTCGCTGATCTTGTTCGGGCCGCCCGGCAGCGGCAAGACGACGCTTGCTCGAATCGTGTCGTCGGCTACGAATCGTCGGTTTGTACAGATGTCCGCGCTGAACTCCGGCGTGCGGGATGTGCGCGCGGTCATCGATCAGGCGCAGGTTGACCTGCGGACCTCCGGGCGGCTGACAGTGCTGTTCATCGATGAGATCCATCGATTCTCCAAGACGCAACAGGATTCGTTGCTGGGCGCGGTCGAGGCCCGCACAATCACCCTGGTCGCCGCCACGACCGAGAATCCGTTCTTCTCGATCGTCTCGCCGCTCATGTCACGCAGCCTGCTGCTCACCCTGCAGCCGCTGTCCGACAACGAGATCGAGCAAGTGATCGATCGAGCGTTGTCCGGCGAGCGTGGGCTCGGCGGGGCGGTCACCCTCGATGCCGACGCCAGATCTCACCTCGTGCGCACGTCCGATGGTGATGCCCGACGAGCACTGAACGCGCTGGAGGCCGCGGCCGGGAGTGCGCTCGCGGCCGGCCAGGACCACGTCGACTTGGCCACCCTCGAGGAGGCTGTCGACGTCGCCGCGGTCCGGTACGACCGCGACGGTGACCAGCACTACGACGTGATCAGCGCGTTCATCAAGTCGATTCGCGGATCGGATGTCGACGCCGCGCTGCACTACCTGGCCCGGATGATCGAGGCCGGCGAAGATCCGCGCTTCATCGCGCGGCGCCTCGTCGTGCACGCCAGCGAGGACGTCGGGCTGGCCGACCCGACCGCCCTACTCGCGGCATCCGCCGCCGCACAGGCGGTCGCACTCATTGGGCTCCCCGAGGCCCGGATCAACCTGGCTCAAGCAACGATCCATCTCGCTCTCGCGCCCAAGTCGAACGCGGTAGTGGCAGCCATCAATGCTGCGCAAGAGGACGTCCGGGCCGGACGAGCCGGCCCGGTGCCGCCTCCGTTGCGCGACGGCAGTTATCGCGGCGCCGCCCGGCTCGGCCACGCCCAGCGCTACCGCTACCCGCACGACGTGCCGGAAGGCGTCGTCAGCCAGCAATACCCACCCGACGTCCTGGTCGGACGGGACTATTACCACCCGGCGCGACGGGGCGCCGAGAGCGAGTTGGTCGAGCGCGTCGCCGCGCTCCGAGCCGCTGTTCGCGGCGGCGCGACCGGGGCGAATCAGGCCGAGAAGCCGGGCTAGGGCCCTGGTCGGCGAGTAGGGTCGCAGCGTTGCCCGCTCGGTGGCAGAGCACAAGCATTTTGAAGGAGGATCACCGGTGTCCGGTGGGGAAATCGCGGCGCTCATCGCGGCCGGTGCGTTCGTGCTGCTCGTCCTCCTCCTGGCCATTCCGTTGTTCAAGCTCGGGCACACCCTGGACGAGGCGACTTTGACGATCCGCCAGACCCGTGAGGGCACCGTTCCGCTTCTCGCGGGAGCGCAGATCACCCTTAACGGGGTGAACGAGCAACTGGAAGAGGTCGGCGGAATTACCAAGGGTGTGAACAACATGACCAGCAACGCGGCGGCGCTGACGTCGATCGTCACGAGCGCGGTCGGCAGCCCGCTCATCAAGGTCGCCGCGTTTTCCTATGGCGTGCGCAAGACCGTCCGGGACCGGCGTGATGCCGAGATCATGCGTGAGGTCCGGCGGCGCCACCGTGCGCCGAGGAGGGCGCGGTGATTCGACGTTTGTTCTGGCTGAGTATGGGGGTGACCGTCGGGGCTCTGGTGGTTCGCAAGCTCAGCCGGTTCGCAGAACGAATGCGGCCATCCGGTATTGCGGCCAGCTTCGCGGCGGGAATGGAGGACATTGCCGATTCGCTGAGCGATTTCGCGGCCGATGTCCGGACCGCGATGCAGCAACGCGAGGCCACATTGCGGGCGGGCGCCGGGCTCGACGGCGACCTGGGGCGGCGGGAACCGACATGAGATCCGCTGAAATCCGCCGACGGTTTCTCGCGCACTTCGAGGCCGCCGGGCACGTCGTCGTACCAAGCGTTCCGCTGCCGTATGAGGATCCGAACCTGCTGTTCGTCAATGCCGGCATGGTGCAGTTCGTCCCGTACTTCGTCGGGCAGCTGCAGCCGCCCTGGCGACGCGCGACGAGCGTCCAGAAATGCATTCGCACGCAGGACATCGAGGAAGTCGGCAAAACCACCCGGCACGGAACGTTCTTCCAGATGTGCGGGAACTTCAGCTTCGGCGACTATTTCAAGTCCGGCGCGATTCAGCTCGCGTGGGACCTGTCGACGAACTCGCCCGAGGATGGTGGGTACGGACTCGACCCTGAGCGAATCTGGCCGACCGTGTACGTCGACGACGACGAGGCCGCAGCGATCTGGCGCGATCAGATTGGCGTGCCGGCCGAGCGGATCGTGCGGCGTGGCCGGGCGGACAACACGTGGGACATGGGTATCCCGGGTCCGGCGGGCACGTGCAGCGAGTTGTTCTACGACCGGGGATCCGAATACGGCCCGGACGGTGGTCCCTCCGTCGACGAGGACCGCTACCTCGAGTACTGGAATCTTGTCTTCATGCAGTACGAACGGGGCGCAGCGACCGGGCCCAAGAAAGGCGACTACGAGATCCTCGGCGAGCTGCCGGCCAAGAACATCGACACCGGCCTCGGTCTCGAGCGGATGGCAACCCTGATGCAGGGCGTCGACAACCTCTACGAGATCGACGAGACCCGTCCGATCCTCGACGCTGCCGCAGCGGCTACCGGGGTGCACTACGGCGCGAAATCGGGACACGCGGCCAGTCAGTCCGATCCGGACGATGTGCGGCTGCGGGTGATCGCCGACCACGTGCGCAGCGCCCTGATGCTGATTGGCGACGGCGTGACCCCCTCGAACGAGGGCCGCGGCTACGTCCTGCGGCGAATTCTGCGGCGGGCGATCCGGTCGATGCGGCTGCTGGGCTATGAACGGCCGGCGCTCCCACTGCTGATGCCCGTGGCCCTCGAGTGCATGGCGCCGTCCTATCCCGAGCTGGCCGACGAGTTCGAACGGATCTCGATGATCGCCTACGGCGAGGAGAAGACGTTCGCCCGCACCGTCGCCTCCGGTACCACGATCTTCAACAACGCGGTCAGCCAGTTGCGCTCGGTCAACCAGAAGATCATCTCCGGACCGACCGCGTTTCAGCTGCACGACACGTACGGGTTCCCCATCGATCTGACACTCGAAATGGCGCAGGAGCAGGGCCTGACCGTCGACGAGGCCGGGTTCCGAGCGCTGATGGCGGAGCAGCGAGCCCGCGCCAAGGCGGACGCGCAGGCTCGCAAGGTGGGAGTCGACAGCGGATCCGTGCTGCGTGAATTACGGGCGGCGGGGGAGACGCCCTTCACCGGGTACGAGGAGCTAGACACGCAGACGACGGTGCGCGGCTTGATTCGCGACGGGCTCGGGGTACCGGCTGCTAGCGAAGGCGACACCGTCGACATCGTGCTCGACCGCACGCCCTTCTACGCCGAATCTGGTGGCCAGACCGCAGACCAGGGCGTGATCACCATCGGTGACGGCCGGATCAAGGTCACGGATGTGCAAAAGCCCGTGAAGGGTCTGATCGTGCACCGGGGCGTCGTCGAGACCGGTGAGGTCGAGGTCGGCGCGGAGGCGTTGGCGTCCGTCGATCCGGAGTGGCGCACGTCTGCCCGCCAAGCGCATTCCGGTACGCATGTCGTGCACGCCGCCCTGCGTCAGGTGCTCGGTCCGACCGCCCTGCAGAGTGGTTCGCTCAACCGCCCGGGTTATCTGCGACTGGACTTTGCCTGGGGACACGCGCTGGACGCGCGCATTCGTGCGGACATCGAGGATGTGTCCAATCAGGCGTTGCGGCGTGATCTCCCGGTCACCGTGAGATATATGCCACTCGAGCATGCGCGAGAGATCGGCGCCCTGGCCCTGTTCGGTGAGACCTACGACCAGACCGTGCGCGTCGTGGAGATAGGCGGACCGTGGTCGCGCGAACTGTGCGGAGGTACGCACGTCGAGCGGGCCTCACAAATCGGGACGGTGACGATCATCGGGGAGTCGTCGATCGGATCCGGCGTGCGCCGGGTCGAGGCGTATGTCGGCCTGGAGGCGATGCGGTATCTCGCGACGGAGCGAGCGATCGTGTCGCAGCTGTCCGAGAGCCTGAAGGCCAAGCCGGCCGAGTTGCCTGACCGGGTGGCGGCCATGGTGGAGCGGCTGCGCTCGGCCGAGCGGGAACTCGCGTCGCTGCGCGCCGCCCAGGTGCTCGCGAGCGCCGGTCCGCTCGCGGCGGCAGCGGAACAAATCGGACGTGCTCGAGCTGTGGTAGCCGAAGCGCCGGCGGGTGTAGCCGGCAACGACCTGCGCGGGCTGGCGCAGGACGTCCGTGGCCGGCTGCCGGCGAACGATCCGGGCGTAGTGCTGCTCGCCTCGCGGGCGGACTCCAACGGTGCGGTCGCGTTCGTCGCCGCGGTGAACGAGCGAGGTCGGGCCATCGGCCTCGGGGCGGGTGATCTCGTCAAGGTGTTCGCCCCCATCATCGGGGCGCGCGGTGGCGGCAAAGCGGACGTTGCGCAGGGAGCGGGCGGTGACGCGTCCCGCCTACCCGAGGCACTGCGAGCGGCGAGGGCCTATCTTGCCGATCACGCCTGACCAGCCCGCAAGATATCCGCGGGGCGTGTGGCTCGGCGTCGACGTTGGCACAGTGCGGATCGGGGTCGCCCGCAGCGATCCGTCGGAGGTGCTCGCCACGCCTCTGGTCACCCTCACCCGCGATCCCGATGGAGGCCATGACCTGATCGAACTCGCGGGTCTGGCGCGCGATTACAGGGCCGTTGGGATCGTCGTTGGCGACCCGGTGACATTGGCCGGACGAGTGGGTCAAGCGGCCAAACAAGCCCGGATATATGCTGACGAATTACGACAATACATTCCTGAGATTTCCGTCGTGCTGGTGGACGAACGGCTCACGACTGTCGCGGCAACGCGTACGCTCAGCGAGCGCGGGGTTCGTGGGAGGGCCAGGCGAGCGGTCGTGGACCAAGCGGCAGCCGTCGTGCTACTACAGCACTGGTTGGACTCCCGTCCGGCGGAGCCAACCGCTGGTGAGTTGCCGGAGCGCTAATCGGCCCGACGGGCGTCGAGGAGGTACTGCCGCGTGGTGAGCCACCAGCGTCGCGACTCGCTCGAAACTGTCGACCCACACGGCTTGCTGTTCGGTCAAGACGACCACGACCACGACCACGACCACTACCTCGCGTCTTTTTACGATCGCTACCCGACGTTGCGCCCGGCGGAGAGTTCGCACCCGGTGCTGCAACGACACCGCGCCGAGCAGCACCGGCGGCGCCAGCGCCGCGGCCGACGGGTTCTCATCGTCCTCGTTGCGCTCATCGTGGCGGCGGTAGGCCTCACCGGCTGGTTCGTGGTCAAGCCCTTCGTCACGAGCCGGCTCGCGCCGGATGACTGGCCCGGGTCCGGTACGGGCACGGTACGGGTGGAGGTGCACTCCGGCGAAGGGTCCGCCCAAATCGGTGCGACGCTCGCGAAGGCCGGGGTGGTGCGCAGCCAGACCGCATTCATCCACGCGGCCAAGGAGAATGACGATTCCGCATTGATCCAACCGGGGATCTACACGCTGCGGTCGCACATGTCGGCGGCCAGCGCGCTCACCCTGATGCTCGATCCCGCGTCACGGAAGGTGCTCACTGTGGCCCTGCCCGAGGGCACGACCGAGCGGGACACGGTGGCCAAACTGGCCGGCGTCCTCGACGTGCCGAAGACGCAGGTCCAAGCCGCGGCCGACGACATCGCGAATCTCGGACTGCCCGCGGCGTACACGTTGCCCGGCGGCCGGCCGATCACCTCGGCCGAAGGATTTCTGTTCCCGGCTACCTACAACTTCGATCCCGGATCGTCGCCTGCGGATGCGCTGCAGGTGATGATCGCCGCATTCACCCGCGCCGACCGGGACGCCCAATTCTCGCTAGGGGCCAAGGCGCTCGGTACCTCGCCCTACCAGGCGTTGATCGTGGCGTCCATCATCGAGCGCGAGGCGAAGTTCGCCGACGACCGGGCCAAGGTCGGTCGGGTGATATACAACCGGCTGGCCGCAGGCGACCCGCTCCAAAATGACGCGACGAGCTTTTACGGTGCGATCAAGGCCGGCCTGGATCCGGCCAAGCAGGACTATGCAAAGGTCAACTCGCCGTACAACACCTACACCCACAAAGGGCTCCCGCCGACCCCGATCAGTAACCCGGGTTCGGCGGCCATGTCCGCGGCGATCCATCCGGCTGCCGGTAACTGGATCTACTACGTGAACAGCGACGCCGCCGGCCATCTTTACTTCACCGCGAGCGAGACCGACTTCGCCAAGGCAGTGGCGAGGTGCCAGGCCAACCACTGGGGATGCGGCTGAGCGCCGGCGAGCAGGACGTCACCCGCGCGGCCGTCCTGGGTCGGCCCATCGCCCACTCGCTCTCCCCGGCGCTGCACAACGCCGCTTATGAAGCGCTCGGCCTCCCGTGGCGGTTTGCCGCAATCGACTGCGGCGTCGCCGAACTGCCCGCGATACTCGCCGCCGCTGGATCAGACTGGGCGGGGTTCTCCTGCACGATGCCGTTGAAGCGGGCGGCTTTCGACCTGGCCGCGGCGGCGGGGGAACGAGCGGCCCAAGCCGGTGCGGCGAACACGTTGCTGCCCTTTGGATCCGGGAGTTGGCGGGCGGACAACACCGACGTTGCCGGCATCCTCGCCGCCCTGGCCGAGCATGACGTGTCACCGTCCTCCGTGGCGCTGCTCGGCGCCGGTGGGACCGCCTCGGCCGCGCTGGTGGCGCTGCGGGAGTTGGGCATCGCGAGCTGTCTCGTCCTGGTCCGCGATCCGGCTCGTACCGGGCAGTTGCGGGTGACGGCCGAACGAGCGGGCGTGCGGATCGACGTGCGACGCCTCGACTCTGTCGACGTCATCCACTCGATCGACTTACTCATCTCGGCGTTCCCCCGTGGAGCGGCCGATCCGCTGGCCGCGTGGCCGTGGCCGCGCGGGGTGACGCTGCTCGATGTCGTCTATGAGCCCTGGCCGACCGCCTTGGCGAAGGCCATCGGCCGAACCGGGGGCTTGACGATCGGCGGCCATCTGATGCTGTTACACCAAGCGGCCGAGCAGGTCCGGCTGATGTCCAACCGGCCGGCGCCGGTCGAGGCGATGCGCACCGCGCTGACTCGTGCGACTCACCTACCCTGAGCTCAGGGAGGTCAGCATGTCGGTGATGACCACACGGCGGGCGATTGTTCGAGTCGATGCCGGCCGCAGCACGCCTGGGCCGGACGATCTCGCGGTCGAGGCGCCGCTCATCCTGGGCCTCCGCGGCGGACCGGCGCTGGCGACGATCATGCGCACACCGGGCCACGATGTGGAACTCGCTGGGGGATGGCTCGTCGCGGAGTCAGGGGTCCGCGCGGCCGACGACGTGATGGAGCTGCGTTCCTGTCGTGACGACGACACCGATCGGGTCGACATCCGGCTGCGTGAGGACGTCCTGCCGCCCCGTCCGCGTGCGTTCCTCACTTCATCGGCGTGTGGAGTGTGCAGCGCTGACCTGATCGACCTCGGCCTACTGGCCACCGCCGCGCCGTCCTCGCCTGGCTTCCGGGTGAGCGCGAATATCCTCGCCGGGCTGCCGCCGGCGATGCGGCAGCAGCAACGGTTGTTCGCCCGCACCGGAAGTGTCCACGCGGCGGCGCTAGCCCGAGCGGACGGCACGGTGCTTGCGGTCCGCGAGGACATCGGTCGGCACAACGCCGTCGACAAGATCGTCGGTTGGGCCCTGCTCAGCGGGCGCCTGCCGCTTACCGACCACGTGATCGTCGTCAGCGGGCGCGTGTCATTCGAGATCGTGCAGAAGACGGTCGCGGCGGGTGCAGCCGGCATTGTCGCGGTGTCCGCGCCGTCGAGTCTGGCCGTCGATCTGTGCCGAACCCACGGGCTGATGCTCGCGGGGTTGGTTCGCAACGGTCAACTAAATCTGTACGCCGGCGCCGAGCTCGTGGGGTGAGGGTGGGCTAGCCGTCGGCCGCCTGGGGCGGCGTCGCCGATGCGTGTTCCGTGGCGAGGCGCCGGGCGATACCGGCGGCATGCTCCACCGCCGCCTGGCCGCCCCCGCGGGTACCCGCCGAGAGTCCGATCAGGAACGTCGTGAGCGGCGCGGCCGGTCGGGCCACATCGTGGGCCGCTTCCCGCGCCACATCCAGCACGAGGGTGGTGTCGACCGCTCCGGCATCGAGATCCAGCGCGGCCGCGAGTTGGGCGACCCAGTCGGCAAGGAGATTAGGCATCGGGCCAGAATCCTCCGGGTCGTCGGCCAGCGACGAGCCAGGTCCGGGCCCGGTCGAGGTCGGCCTGAGTGTCGCAGTCCAAGCTCCAGCCGTCCTCGTCCGTGATAAGCACGAGCGGCACTCCATCCAGCAGCTGGCGCATGGCCCGGCCGCTGGGCGGCTCTCGCGTCAGCGCCGCGAGCAAGGTCGAACGCCGCCAGGCTGCGGCTAACGGATTGAGCCGGCCGTTCTGGTCGACGAGGATCGCAGCCTCGACGTTGCCGGCCTCGAGACCGGCCAGTAGGCGCTCCACGGCTGGACCGATCCACGGCAGATCGGCGGCGAGCACCATAACCGATCGCGCGCTCGTGTGCACCATGCCGGCCGCCAAGGCCGCGACTGGACCTCCGCCCGGCGGTGATTCCCGGCACAGCAGCACTCCGGGCGGAACGTTCCGGGGCGGCCCGACGACAACTCGGCGTTGGGCTGCCGCTACGGCCTCGAGCACGTGGGCCAGAAGTGGGCGTCCGCCGAGATCGAGCTCCGGCTTGTCGGCGCCGCCGAGCCGGGCGGCGGCGCCGCCGGCGAGAACGACAGCGTCGTAGGGCGGGATCATGCCGCCTATCTTCGCCTGTCCACAGGTGGTCCCGGGCCGGCTCCGGCTACCCCTAGGCTCACAGCTCGTGCATGACGGGACACCGCTGGCAGTCGGCGTTGCCATCGTGTCCGCGGTGCTGGCCGGGCCGTATCTAGCTGGCCTGACACGTACCGCGCCGGACCGTGATCAACCGCGCTGGTGGCACACCCGGCGGGTCGCCGGAGCCCGGATCGGCACGACGATCGCGATCACCGTGAGCCTGGCAGTGCTCGGGGCGCTTGCCACCGGTTGGGCGGCCTCGTTGCCGGCGTTCGTCTGCCTGGCGCTGACCTGCGCCGTTTTGGTCATCGTGGACGTAGAGTGCCATCGGCTGCCGGATCGGGTGGTTGCCGCGGCCGCTGTCCTCGGTACGGTGCTGCTTGCCGCTGCCACGGCCGTCACCGCGGACGGTAGCGCCTTCCTGCGGGCGACGCTGGCGGCTGCCGCGGCCTTCAGCGTGCTGTTCGTTGCCGCGGTCCTCGCCCGTCGCGGCCTCGGATTCGGAGACGTGAAGCTCGGGGCACTCCTCGGCGGGCACCTAGGTTGGCTGGGATGGGGGCAGTTTACGTACGGGTTGTTCGCCGGGTTCGTCGTCGGCGCGGTTGCCGCTCTTGCCCTCGTTGCGACGGGGCGGGCCTCGTTGCGGACCAGCCTGCCGTTCGGGCCGGCGCTGATCGCCGGGGCATTCACGGTCGCGGCCGGCAGCGCCGTGTTCTGAGAGACTGGCAGATGTGCTGCGTTACCTGACCGCTGGCGAATCGCACGGCCCCGCGCTCGTTGCGGTCCTGGACGGCTTGCCGGCCGGTGTGCAGGTCACGACCCGCGAACTAGCCAACGATCTAGCCCGCCGGCGTCTTGGCTATGGGCGTGGCGCGCGGATGAGTTTCGAGGCCGACGAGGTGGACCTGACCGGCGGGGTGCGCCACGGACAGACACTCGGTGGCCCGATCGCGGTCCGGGTCGGCAACACAGAGTGGCCGAAATGGCAGACTGTCATGGCCGCCGATCCGGTCGATCCGGCCGTTCTCGCCGCACAGGCGCGCAACGCGCCGCTGACCCGACCCCGCCCCGG
>Ga0081540_1004129_pt1 | contig 11207 bp, 11 predicted proteins | sample TabmetS2T1R1_FD_71024 | JGI IMG/M metagenome (GOLD analysis project Ga0081540, IMG submission 71024) | Tabebuia heterophylla rhizosphere microbial communities from the University of Puerto Rico - S2T1R1 | ecosystem: Host-associated > Plants > Roots > Rhizosphere ...
CGCCTGCAAGCACGAAGACGAGGCCGAAGATCAGGCCGACAGAGCGCTCGTTGCCCTGCAATGCCGTGACGATGCCGGAGAAGCTCAGCGTACCGGTGAAGCCGTAGACCAGCGAGCAGCCATAGAGCAGCAGGCCCGAGGAGAGCGCACCCAGCACGAAATATTTCAGCCCCGCCTCGCTGGAGAGCACATGATCGCGGCGGAAAGCGGCCAGCACATAGATGGCCAGGCTCTGCAGTTCCAGGCTGAGATAGAGCGAGATGAGATTGCCGCTCGACGTCATCAGCATCATGCCGAGCGTCGAGAGCAGCACCAGGACGGGATATTCGAATTTCAGGATCTGCGCGTCGCGCAGGAAATCGAAGGACAGGATGATGGCCAGCGCCGCCCCGATCAGGATCAGGATCTTCATGAAGCGGGCGAAGGAATCGACGACGACCGCGCCGTCGAACAGCTCGGTCGTGCCCGGCGCCTGATTGAGGACGAGGATGCCGGTCAGAACGAGGAACAGGACCGCCAGCCAGCCGGCGGTTTCGCTCGGCTTGTCGCCGCCGAAGACGCCGTACATCAGCAAGAGCATCGCCGCGACGGCGAGGAAGATCTCCGGCAGGAGCGGCGCGTATTGGATCAGGGCGTCCGGCATCATTTCACCTCGGCGCTGGCAAGGCGCTTTGCGGCGGCCGCTTTCTCAGCGGCCATGGCGACGTTCTTGTTGTAATCGGCGATCAGCTTGTTCACCGAGACGACGGTCGGATCCATCAGGGGCTTTGGGTATACGCCGAAGAACACCGTCAGGATCACGAGCGGGGCGAGGATCACTGTCTCGAGGATGAACATGAGACCGATGAACGTGAGGATCAGGATGTGGCCGGCGAGCATGTTCGCGAAGAGACGAACGCTCAGCGAGATCAGGCGCATGATCTGGCCGAGGATCTCGAGCGGCACGATCAGGAACAGCAGCGCCTTCGGCGCGTCGGGGATCCAGCTCTCGAAATAGCGGACCGGCCCGTTCCAGCGGATGCCCTCGAAGTGCGTGAAGACGAAGGTCAGCGCGGCCAGCGCCAGGGTCACGGACAGCGACGAGGTCGCGGCGTAGATGCCGAAGACGGGGATGTGGTGCCACGTCTCGCCGGTGAGCGGCAGCGGGATGAACCCGATCAGGTTGATCACGAGGATGAAGAGGAAGAGGGACGCGACGTACGGGAACCAGCGGCCGATCGCCTTCGAGGGCAGGCCCTGCTCCGCGATCTGCGCCTGGGCGACGTCGTAGATGGTCTCCCCGTACGTCTGGCGAGTATCCGGCTCGACCTTCAAACGCCAGCGCATGAAGACGATGCCGAACGCCATCGTCAGCACCGAGCCGAGCATCAGGTAGACGACGGCCTTCGTGATCGAGAGATCGAGCGGTCCGATGTGGATCGGTACCCACTCGTGCTGCTCGAACTCCTCCGTCGGGTCGAACTCGCCGCGCGCGAGCGCCGAGCCGGGGAGCGTCAGCGCGAGGAGCGAGATGGCGGCGAGGGCACGCCTCATAGCGGCGGGCTTCCGAAATAGGAGACGAGCGACAGCACGAGCTCGATCGTGTAGGCGAACGCATACGTGAGCGCGGCGGCGAGACCGACCCATGGATCGGAGAGCGCGACGACGAAGATCACGCCCATGACGACGATCGCGCGGGTCATCATCCCGACCGCGGCGACCCCCGAAGCGGCGAGGTTCCCGCCCGAGCGCATGCGCACGAGCAGGTAGCCGAAGAGCTGGCTCGCGGCCCAGAGCGTCGCAGCGATCACCCAGCCGTTCAGCGGCCAGCCGGCGACGAGGAAGATCGGCAGCGCGAGCAGGATCAGGGCCGTCCCGGCGACGACTGGCAGCAGAACGTGTGGAGCAGGACGAGGACTGGTGACGGCGGTGGTCAGAGGTACTCCCGGTAGCGGTGGTAGACGACGAAGATTCCGGCCGGAATCCCGATCAGGGCTCCGACGAGCGCGCCGATCGCGGCCGAACCGGCTCCCCAACCGATGAGCGCACCGGCGCCGACCGAGCCGGCGGTCGTGCCGATGAGAAGGGCCCCCGCCCCCGCGGGCTGGAACGTCGGGGGATGCGAAGGCTCCATCCGGCGCGAGCATAACAAACCTTGTAACAGCCGAAAGCCGCATGGCTCGGGGAAATCCGGCCTACCTTGTACCGGTCCCGCAGGCCTAGCCGGTCGCACCGTGCTCGACGAGCAGTGACCGCAGGCGGTCGTCGCCGTGCTGGTCGGCGGCCATCAGCGGCGTGAAGTCTTCCTGCTGGCGCGCGTTCGGTTCGGCGCCGTGCTCGAGCAGGAGTTTCGCCAGCTCGTACCGCGCCTCGGGATCCCCCGTCGCGGCGGCGCTGTGCAGCGGCATCACCTTGAAGTCGTTTCGCGATGCGGAGTTGACCTCCGCCCCACGCTGGACGAGGAGCAGTGCCGCATCGACGCGGCCGAAGAAGCACGCGAGCCCGAGCGGCTGGAAGCCGTCGTCCGCCCATGCGTTCGCGAGCGCCAGGTCGGCATCGAGCAGCTCTCGCAGGCGGTCGACGCGGCCCAGAGCCGCGGCCTCGAAGACGTCGAGCTCGGGGTCGCCCGCGAGGAGCTCGTCGGCTCGTGCCTGGTCCCCTCGGTAGATGGCCTGCAGCAGCTCCGACATCTTCTCCGCCCCGGTGGCGCTCAGGCGGTCTTTCGCTCCGCTTGCGCCTCCTGCTCGCGGCGGCGGATCCGCGGGTTCGCCAGCTTGACGATCTCGAGCAGGTACACGATGTAGACCGACGTCGCGAGCGCGACGACTCCGATCGCGCCAACGGCGAGCGTCGGCCAGAAATGCCAGACGCCGTGAGCGCGGAACGGGATGAAGCGCGTCGCTAGTGCCGCGCCGGCGAGGATCGCACACCAGGCGTACATGTAGACCGCAGCGCGCCGCTGCGAGAAGCCGATGTTGACGAAGCGGTGGTGGAGGTGTGTGCGGTCGGCCTCGTAGAGCGGCTGCCCGTACTTGAGCCGCTTCGCGAACACGAACGAGGTGTCCACGATCGGGATCGCGAGCACGACCAGCGGGAAGAACAGGGCGACGGTCGCAGCGGTCTTCAGGAGGCCCTGGATGGAGACCGCTGCGAGCACGAACCCGAGCAGCATCGCCCCCGAGTCGCCCATGAAGATGCGCGCCGGATAGAAGTTGTGCCGCAGGAAGCCGAAGCAGGCGCCGGCCACGATCGCCGAGAGGATCGCTGCGTCGGGCTTCCCGAGCGAGAGGGCGATGATCGCGAACGTCGAGCCCGCGATCGCGCAGATCCCCGCCGCGAGCCCGTCCATCCCGTCCAGGAAGTTGACCATGTTCATGATCGCGACGATCCAGAGGATCGAGGCGGGGATGCTCACCCAGTCCGGCAGCGTCTGGATCCCGACGAGCGGGAAGGTGAAGCGCTCGACGTGGACGCCGAACCCGACCGCGATCGCCGCGGCCGAGACCTGCCCGCCGAGCTTCGCCCACCAGGGCAGTCCGCGAAAGTCGTCGACCGCGCCGACGAACGTCGCAACTGCGGCCCCGAGCAGGATGCCGCGATAGACGCCGTCCAGCGTCAGGAAGGCGAGCGCCGGGATGAAGATGCCGAGCAGGAGCGCGATCCCGCCCAGGCGTGGAACCGCGCGCAGGTGGATGCGCCGCGTCTCCCCCGGCTCGTCGACGACGCCGAGGATGCGTGCGAAGCGGCCGACCGCCGGCGTCAGGACGAGGACGACGACGAGCGCGAGCAGGAAGCCCCAGACGACCTCGGGGTTGTCACGCAGCGTTTGCCACATGGCTAGTGCGAGACCTTACTTCGTGCCGTAGAGCCGGTCTCCCGCATCCCCGAGCCCAGGGACGATGTAGCCGCGGTCGTTCAGCTCGCGGTCGATCGCAGCCGTGTAGATGACGACGTCCGAATGCTCCGCGTGCACGCGCTCGATGCCCTGCGGGGCCGAGACGAGGCAGATGACGCTGACCGAGCGCGCTCCCTCCTTCTTGATCGCGGTGATCGCCGCCGAGAGCGAATTGCCCGTCGCGAGCATCGGGTCGAGCACGATCGCGTCGCGGACGCCGAGGTCGCTCGGCAGCTTGACGTAGTACTCGACCGGCTCCAGCGTCTCCTCGTCGCGGAAGAGCCCTACGAACCCGACGCGCGCGCCGGAGACCAGCTCGAGGAAGCCGTCCAGCATGCCGACGCCGGCGCGGAGCACGGGACAGACGGCGAGCTTCTTTCCCGACACGCGCTCGACCTCGGTCCACTCGAGGGGCGTCTCGATCCGGACCGTTTCGGTGGGGATGTCCTTCGTCGCCTCGTACGTCAGGAGCGAGGTCAGCTCCTTGACGAGCCGGCGGAAGTCGCCGGTCGACGTGCGCTTGTCGCGGAGAAGGGAAAGCTTGTGCCGGACCAGCGGGTGGTCGACGTGGACGACCTGGCTCACGCGCTGTAGGTGGTGTACCCGCGGAATCCCGGGTACAGCGGCCGCTTCGCGCAGAGCGCCTCGCTTCGTCCCGCGAGCGCATCGAGGTCCGAGTCGTGGCCGAGCGCCTCCGCGATGATCTCCCCCACCTCACGAAAGTCGTCTTCGTCGAACCCGCGCATCGTCGCAGCCGGCGTGCCGATGCGGACCCCGGAGGCGACCGTCGGCGGCTGCTCGTCGAACGGCACCGTGTTGCGGTTGACCGTGAGCTTGACCTCGTCGAGCCGCTCCTCCGCTGCCTTCCCGGTCCACTCGGTCCCGCGGAGATCGAGCTGGAGCAGATGCGTGTCCGTGCCCCCGGTGAGGACGTTGAGGCTCTTCTCCTGGAGCGTCGCGGCGAGGGTGTCCGCGTTGGCGCGCACCTGTCGCTGGTAGTCGCGGAACGCCTCGGTGGCGGCGATCTTGAAGCAGGCCGCCTTGGCCGCGATCGTGTGCATGAGCGGCCCGCCCTGCATGCCCGGGAAGACCGCGCGGTCGACGGCCTGCGCCTGCTCCTCGCGGCAGAGGATGAACCCCGCGCGCGGGCCGGCGAGCGTCTTGTGCGTCGTCGAGGTCACGAAGTCGCAGTGCTCGACGGGGTTCGGGTGGAGCCCGGCGGCGACGAGCCCGGCGAAGTGCGCCATGTCGCACAGGAGCAACGCGTCGACCTCGTCGGCGATCTCGCGGAACTTGTCCGTCTCGACGGTGCGCGGATAGGCCGAGCCGCCGCAGACGATCAACTTCGGCTTGTGCTCCTTCGCGAGCTCGAGCACGTCGTCGTAGTCGACCATGTTCGTCTCGCGGCTCACGCCGTAGTGCGCGATCGCGTACAGGCGGCCCGAGAAGTTGACCTTGAGGCCGTGTGTCAGGTGGCCGCCGTGCGAGAGCTCGAGCGAGAGGATCGTGTCGCCCGGCTGGAGCGCGGCCATGTAGACGGCCATGTTCGTCTGGGCGCCCGCGTGCGGCTGGACGTTCGCGTGCTCGGCTCCGAAGAGGGCTTTCGCGCGATCGATCGCGGTCTGCTCGATCTCGTCCACGACCTCGCAGCCGCCGTAGTAGCGCTTGCCCGGATAGCCCTCGGCGTACTTGTTCGTGGGCACGCTGCCGACGGCCTCGAAGATGCTCGGCCACGTGAAGTTCTCGGAGGCGATCAGCTCGATCTGATTGCGCTCGCGCTCCAGCTCTTTGCCGAGCAGCTCAGCGATCTCCGGGTCGATCTCCGCAAGACCCGCGGTTCGCAGCTGCTCGAGCGTCTCGTGCGCGACAGCCATGCCCGCCATCGTACGCCTCATGCCAGTCGGCCGAGCACGTCCGCAGCTGGAACCGCTCCCTCGCGGAGGACCCTCGGCTCGTCGCCCGTGAGGTCGACCACCGTCGACGCGACTCCGGGAAGCTCGCCGCCGTCGACGAGGACGGCCTGCTCGCGGATCGCCTCCGGCACCTCGTCGAGCCGCCTCGGATCGGGGCCGCCGTGGAGGTTCGCGCTCGTGGCCGCGACCGCGCCGACCCGCGTGACGATGCGCCGCGCCGCGCCGCGGAGCTGCGGAACGCGCACGCCGATCGTGTCTCCTGAAGACAGGAGCGGGAAGCGCTGCTCCGGATTCGGGAAGATCAGCGTCAGCCGTCCCGGAAGGAGGCTGCGGACCGGCGCCTCTGGTAGCTCGGGCACGAGCTCGAGGAGGATGTCGACCTCGGAGGCGAGGAGCGCGATCGGCTGGTCGGCGCCCCGCCCCTTCAGCCGCGAGAGCGATTCGGGCGCGAGGGGCGTCGTGCAGAGCCCGTACACGGTGTCGGTCGGCAGGACGACCGGCCGGCCTTCCCCGATCGCCGCCACGGCCTCCTCAACGAGGCGTTCTTCCGTCGACCACTCGCTCACGTCCGGCGAGATCTTCCCCGATAGTGACCTGCTCGTAGCCGAACGCTCGCAGGAGATCCGCCACCTCGTTCGCCTTGCCGTCGGCGACCTCGAACGCGATGGGCCCGCCGAGAGCGAGGCGGCGCGCGGCATGGCGGGCGATCGCCTCGGTCGCGCCGGACTCGATCAACGCCGCGCGCGGCTCGTGCTCGCCGACCTCGGGCGGGAGCGCGGCGACGTCGCCGGGCTCGACGTACGGCGGGTTGGAGACGACGAGGTCGAACGGCCCGTCGAGCCCCGCGAACAGCTCGCCCTCGACGAGCTCGACGTCGAGGCGGGTGAGCGCGACGTTCTCCGAAGCGACGGCCAGCGCATCCGCCGAGCTGTCCGTCCCGGTGACTCGCGCTCCCGGATGCTCGTCGGCGATCGCCAGGGCGATCGCGCCGGACCCGGTCCCGATGTCGAGCACCCGTGGTTCGGCCAGGTCCGCGATCAGCTCGAGGCAGCGTGCGACGAGCACCTCGGTCTCGGGCCTCGGGATCAGGACGCGAGGGTCGACTCGCAGCGTCAGGCGGCGGAAGCCCCATTCTCCGAGCACATATGCCAGCGGTTCGCGCGTCGCCCGGCGCGCCACGAGCGCGCGGAAGACACGCTCGCGATCGGCCGGCGCCTCGTCCCCGTCCGCGTAGAGCTGCGTCCGCGAAACCCCGAGCACGTGGGCGAGAAGCCACTCCGCCTCGACGCGGGGCGACGGCACTCCTGCGCGGCTCAGCTCCTCGGTCCCGGCGGCCAGGAGCTCGCGCGCCGTCACTCCTCGAGCGCGCGCCGGCGATCCTCTGCGATCAGCGCCTCGGTGAACTCGTCGAGGTCGCCCTCGAGGACCTGGTCGAGGCGGTGCTGCGTGAGCTTGATCCGGTGGTCGGTGACGCGGTTCTCGGGGTAGTTGTACGTGCGGATCTTCTCGGCCCGCTCGCCGGAGCCGATCTGCGAGCGGCGCGTCGCCTCCTGCTCCCTGCGCTGCTCCTCGCGCTCGCGCTCGTAGAGGCGCGCGCGTAGGACGCGCAGCGCCTTCGCCTTGTTCTGGAGCTGCGACTTCTCGTCCTGCATCGCGACGACGAGGCCCGTCGGAACGTGCGTGATGCGGACGGCCGAGTCGGTGGTGTTCACGCTCTGGCCACCGGGACCGGTCGAGCGGTAGACGTCGATCTTCAGGTCGTTCGGGTCGATCTCGATCTCGACCTCCTCGGCCTCCGGCATGACCGCGACGGTCGCCGTGGAGGTGTGGATGCGGCCCTGTGACTCCGTCTGCGGCACGCGCTGGACGCGATGCGTTCCGCCTTCCCACTTGAAGACCGAGTAGGCGCCGTCGCCCTTGACCGCGAACGTGACCTCCTTGAAGCCGCCGCCGTCGTTCGGGCTCGACGAGAGGACCTCCGACTTGTAGCCGCGCCGCTCCGCGTAACGGGTCAGCATCCGGTACACGTCGCCTGCCCAGAGCGCCGCCTCGTCCCCGCCGGCCGCCTGGCGGATCTCGACGAGCACGTCCTTCGAATCAGCGGGGTCGGTCTCGACGAGCGCGAGCTTCAGCTCCTCCTCGAGCGTGTCCAGCCGCTCCTCGAGCTCGGGCACGAGCTCGCGCAGGTCGCCGTCGCCGCGTGCCGCCTCGAGGTCGTCGCTGACCTCGCGCCACTCCTGGGCGAGCTTGTGCGCGGCCTCGAGCTCCTTCAGGCGCCGCCCGACCTCCGCTGCTTCGCGGTGGTCGTTGTAGACGGCAGGGTCGGACATGCGCTCCTGGGTCTCCCCGTAGGAGCGCTCGACCTCGTCGACGAGCTCCTGAATGGCCATGGAATCAAGGTTAGCGCCGTCTTTCTCGGCTCCTCTTGACATCCATAGCGTCTTTGCTATGAATAGCAGAGATGCGATACAGAGAAGGAGCGAATCGATGACAGACCTCACGTACAAGCTCGACGATTTCGGACGGCGTCTCGGAGCGCTCGAGCACGAGCTCGCCGACCTCAGAGCGCTCGTCGACCCTCAGCCCGAACGTGTTCCAGCCGCGCCTCCGCCCCCTCCGCCGCCCGTCGTCGAGGCGCCGCGCCCACGACCGGTTGCCCCGCCGCGCCCCAGGCGCGAGATCGACTTGTCGATCTTCTTCGGCGCCAAGGCGCTCGCCTGGGTCGGCGGCGCCGTCACGCTGCTCGGGATCGTCTTCTTCTTCGTGCTCGCGGTGAACCGCGGCTGGATCGGTCCGGTCGCGCGCGTCACTCTCGGCTCGCTCGCGTCGGCGCTCGTCTTCGGAGCCGGCCTGTACGTGAAGCGACGCTTCGCGGAGCTCTACCACTCGGCGGTTGCGGCGGTCGGGACCGGGATCGGCGGCGCGTACATGACGTTGCTCGCGGCCGACGTTCTGTACGGCCTCGTTCCCGACTGGGGTGCGCTTCCGATCGCGGCAGGGATCGCGGGCGTCGGGGTCGCGACTGCGCTCGCGTGGTCCTCTGAGCTGATCGCAGGCCTCGGGCTGCTCGGCGCGGCGCTCGCCCCGGCGGCGATCGCCCTCCAGGCCGGTGAGGTCAGCGCCGCCGGGACCGGGTTCGCAGCGCTCGTCTTCGGCGCAACCGTGATCGTGGCCGTGCGACAGCGCTGGGCGAAGCTGCTCGTCGCCGGGCTGGCGGCGACCGTCCCGCAGGTTGCAATTCTGATCGCGCAGGCCTCTCCGACCGAGTGGCCCGTCGTCTCCGCGGCCGCGCTCTCCTGGCTCCTGTACCTCGGGGCCGCCGTCGCGTGGCAGGAACGGCTCGGCGCACCGAAGCTGTCGAAGCTCACGGCCTCGCTCCTGATGCTCAGCGGCGTGCTCGCCGGCGCGCTGGCGACGGCGCAGTTCCAGGGTCGGGCCGAAGGGTGGACGATGCTGGTCGCGGGGGGAGCGTACGGAGCCGTTGCCGCTGCCCTCTTCCCGGTCCGCCGCCATCGCGACCTGAGCGCGCTCAGCGGCGCGATCGGGCTGGCGCTGGTCGCGATCGGGCTCGCCGATCTGCTCTCCGGCCCAACCCTCGCGGTCGCCTGGGCCGCCGAGGCCGCAGTCCTAGCGTGGCTCGCGACGCGGATCGAGGAACCTCGCGACCAACTCGCGTCGATCGCCTACCTCGTCCTTGCGCTCGGGCACGCCGTCGCCCTCGATGCTCCGCCCTCACGCCTCTACGAGGCTGGCGCTCACCCGGCCGCTGGCGCCGTCGCCTTCGTCGCGATCGCGGCGGCGGCTGCGGTCGTCGCCTGGTACGCCCGCGGGCTCCGGCGCTCGGTGATCGGCTGGGCCGGCGCGCTTAGCGCCCTCTACGCAGCGTCACTCGGCGCACTCGGGATCGCCCAGTGGATTTCCTCGGGCCCGGTCAATCCCGCCTTCGAGTGGGGCCACGTCGCCGTCACGGGCCTCTGGGGAGTCGCCGCTCTCGGCGTCCTGCTGGCCGGGCACCTGCGCCGAAGCTCGGAGCTGCGGATGGGCGGGCTCGTCTGGCTCGGAGCGGTCACCCTCCAGGCTTTCTACTACGGCGGGTCGGAGCTCGAGGGCGGTCCGCGCGGCTACGCGTTCCTCGTCGCTGCAGCCTGCCTGCTCGTCGGTGCGCTCGTCGACCGGCGACGCGTTCGGGACGAGCTCAGCCTCTACGCAGCGGGCGCGTTTGCGGTCGCGAGCATCGGCTTCGGCGTCGCGGGGCTGTACGAGCTCGTCGGCGGTGCGCAGGCGGAGAACCTGGCCCTCCTCGCGCTCGCCGCGTTCTACGGCCTCGTCGCAGGTGCGGTTCTCGGGCGTGACCGGGACCTGAGCACGTTCCTCTGGGGCCCGGCCCTCGTCGTCGCGGGCGCCGCGTCCTGGATGCTGCTCGACGGCGCCTGGCTCGTCCTCGCCTGGTCGGCGACGGCGGCGGCCCTCGTGGCGCTCGCCCGCCTGACCGGCGAGCCGCGCTTCGAAGCGGCGTCCGTGGCGTTCCTCGTGCTCGCGCTCGGCCGGGCGCTCCTCTTCGAAGCGCCACTCGGCGATCTCTTCAGCGCAAACCCCCACCCTGAGTCCGGCGTGCCGGCGCTCCTGGCCGTGATCGCCGCGGGCACCGTCTTCGGTTGGCTTGCGGGCGGCGACTGGCTGAACGAGCATGCGGGTACAGCGCGTCGCGTGGTCGAGGCGACGGTCGCGACTCTCATCGCCTATGCGGTCTCGCTCACGATCCTCGGAGTGGCCGAGGCGATCGGCGGCGCGAGCGTGACGACGAACTTCCAGCGCGGCCACTCCGTGGTCAGCGCCTTCTGGGGTCTGCTCGGCCTCGCCGTCCTCTACGTCGGGCTCAAGCGGGGACTGAACTGGCTGCGGGTCGTCGGCTTCGGCCTCTTCGGGCTCGCGCTCGCGAAGCTCTTCTTCTACGACCTCGCGTTCCTGAGCTCGATCACGCGCGCGATGTCGTTCCTCGTGGTCGGAGCGCTGCTCCTGGTTGCGGGCTTCTTCGTCCAGAAGCTCTCGGAACAGAAGGAGCCCTCAACCAACTAGAGGCGAGCGCGGCGCAGCCGCGCTAGGCCATGACTTCGACCTTGCGCTCGTCCGGAGTGATGCGGCCCTCGACATGGAGGACCTCCTTGAGCGCGCTGATCGAGACTTCGAGCTGGTCGAGCGTCGGCTGCCGGGTCGTGAGCCGCTGCAGCCAGAGACCCGGCGCGAGCAACGTCATGAGCACGCGGCTGTCGGTGTGCCTGCCCGCGAAGCGGATCAGCTCGTAGGCGAGCCCGGCGATCACGGGCAGCAGGAGGATCCGGCTCGCGATCAACCACGGCAGCGACGGCCGTCCGAGGAACGCGAACACGAAGATCGCGATCACCATCACCCAGAGCAGGAAC
>Ga0081540_1004130_pt1 | contig 11205 bp, 12 predicted proteins | sample TabmetS2T1R1_FD_71024 | JGI IMG/M metagenome (GOLD analysis project Ga0081540, IMG submission 71024) | Tabebuia heterophylla rhizosphere microbial communities from the University of Puerto Rico - S2T1R1 | ecosystem: Host-associated > Plants > Roots > Rhizosphere ...
AGCTTGCGGCCACGCCGCTCTGGCCCTCAGCCTTTTTGCCTTGACAATTGTTTTCGCTTTTCAGTAACCAGAGTCATCTAAGAGAAAGGGTCGTATGGTGATTCATCGAATACTATTGCGTTTCGTTTTGTTAATGACGGGGTCGGTGATTCTGGCTGACAGTTGGTCGCCGATCTCAATTGTGGATGCTCCCACCGCGCGCGCTGCGCACTCGGCCGCGTTCACACGCATCGACGGGACTGACCAGATGATTATTTGGGGCGGGCAGGATTCGCCCATGGTTCCCTTTGCCAATACTGGAGCTCGCTGGAAGCGCTCGACGAATACCTGGGTGGCCACGACGACAACCAACGCGCCGTCTGGGCGCGAGGGCCAGCCGGCAGTTTGGACGGGACATGAGATGCTCATCTGGGGCGCAGATGATGGATTAAACTTTCTTAACACAGGCGGCCGTTACGATCCGGTGACTGATACGTGGCGATCGACCTCTCTCACTGGGGCACCTGCGGGACGTTTCGGGCATTCATTCATCTGGACGGGTGATCGGCTGATTGTATGGGGTGGGGCGGTCGGATTCGGCGGCGAGCCGTGCCCGCTGCTTGGCGCGCAGCTCGTCGCGCTCGAGGGCAACCGTCTTCATGCGCGCCTTGAGCGGGTCGCCGCCGAGCGCCGGCATCAGCGTGAATACGGTGGCGAAAACCGCGACGCTGACCAGGATGGCGATCAGGAAAGCCGGATCGGAGAGCTGCTTGACGACCGTGTCGATCATGACTGGCTAAACCTCGAAGTTCATCATCTTCTTCATGACGAAGATGCCGATCGACATCCACAGGCCGGCAAAGCCGAGGATCAGGTGCCCGGTGCTGGTCGTGAACAGCGGCATGATGTAGGTCGGGCTGGTCAGATAGACGAGGAAGGCCACGACGAACGGCAGCGCGCCGATGATGACGGCGGAGGCCTTGGCTTCCATCGACAGCGCCTGCACCTTGGCCTTCATCTTCTTGCGGTCGCGCAGCACGCGCGACAGGTTGCCGAGCGCTTCCGACAAATTGCCGCCGGCCTGCTGCTGGATCTGGATGACGATGCCGAAGAAGTTGGCTTCCGGGCACGGCATCGTCTCGCCCATGCGCATGGCCGCTTCGGGGATCGACAGGCCGACCTGCTGGGCCTCGACGATCCGCCTGAACTCGGTTCGTACCGGCTCCTGCGCCTCGTTGGCGATCAGCCGGATGCCGTCATTGAGCGGCAGGCCCGACTTGACGGCGCGCACGATCACGTCGAGCGCATTGGGAAACTCGTTGAGGAAGGCTTTGACGCGGCGGCCGCGGCGGAACGAGATGAACCAGCGCGGCAGGCCGAAACCGCCGGCCAAAAGGACGCCGGGCAGGACGTAGAGCGGCGCGCCGAGGAAGAAGGCGACGACCGTCAGGATCACTCCGCAGACGACCGAATAGAGGTAGAAGCGCTGGACGTCGACCTGCATGCCGGCCTGACGGATTTGCACGCGTAGCGGCGGCTTTTTCAGATTGAGGTTGCGCGCCTTCTGCCGGTGGTCCAGCTCCTTCAGCGAATCCTGCACCGACTTCCTGCGCTTGGCCGCCTCGGCCAGGCGGTCGCGCGATGCTTTGACCGCGGCGCGGTCGGTCTCGGCCCTCTTGACCGTGTCGAGGCGCTTCTCGACGTTCTTCTCGGTCGCCATCCGGTTGAACAGGAAGGCATAGGCGATCGCGCCCCCGCTGCAGGCGGCGAGCGCGATGAAGGCCAGGAGCATGCCGTCTATTCCGAACACCGTACGCTACTCCCTCGACCGGATCAGCCGGCCTGCTTTTCCATCGCCTCCAGCGCGTTGGCCAGACGCTGCTCCTCGCCGTAATAGCGGGCGCGGTCCCAGAAGGCCGGGCGCCCGACGCCTGTCGAAACGTGCTTGCCGATCAGCCTGCCGTTCGCGTCCTCGCCCTTGATGTTGTAGAGGACGATGTCCTGGGTGATGATCACGTCGCCTTCCATGCCGAGCACTTCGGTGATGTGCGTGATGCGGCGCGAGCCGTCGCGCAGGCGGGCGGCCTGGACGATGACGTCGATCGAGCCGACGACGATCTCGCGCACGGTCTTTTGCGGCAGCGAATAGCCGCCCATGGCGATCATCGATTCGATACGGTTGAGGCACTCGCGTGGCGAGTTCGAGTGGATGGTGCCCATCGAGCCGTCATGGCCGGTGTTCATCGCCTGCAACAGGTCGAACACTTCGGGGCCGCGCACCTCGCCGACGATGATGCGCTCGGGGCGCATGCGCAGGCAGTTCTTGACGAGGTCGCGCATGGTGACTTCGCCCTCGCCCTCGAGGTTGGGCGGGCGCGTCTCCAGGCGCACGACATGCGGCTGCTGCAATTGCAGCTCGGCCGAGTCCTCGCAGGTGATCACCCGCTCCTCGCGGTCGACATAGTTGGTCAGGCAGTTGAGCAGCGTGGTCTTGCCCGAGCCCGTGCCGCCCGAGATGACGACGTTGCAGCGCACGCGGCCGATGATCTTCAGCACCTCGGCGCCCTCCGGCGAAATGGCGCCGAACTTGACCAGCTGATCGAGGGTCAGCTTGTCCTTCTTGAACTTGCGGATGGTGAGCGCCGGACCGTCGATTGCCAGCGGCGGCGCAATGACGTTGACGCGCGATCCGTCGGGCAGGCGCGCGTCGCAGATCGGCGAGGACTCGTCGACGCGGCGGCCGACCTGGCTGACGATGCGCTGGCAGATGTTGAGCAGCTGCTGGTTGTCGCGGAAGCGGATACCGGTCTGCTCGACCTTGCCGCCGACCTCGATGTAGACCTGCCGCGAACCGTTGACCATGATGTCGGCGATGTCGTCGCGGGCGAGCAGCGGCTCCAGCGGTCCGTAACCGAGGACGTCGTTGCAGATGTCGTCGAGCAGTTCCTCCTGCTCGGCGATCGACATCGCAAAATTCTTGATTGCGATGATGTCGTTGACGATGTCGCGGATTTCCTCGCGCGCGCTTTCGGCCTCGAGCTTGGCGAGCTGCGACAGGTCGATCGTGTCGATCAGCGCCGAGAAGACCTGCGACTTGGTGTCGTAGTAGGTCTCGCTGCGCTCGCGCTGCGGACGGCGCGCCGCCTCGACAGCGGCAGCCACCGGCTCGGGCGACTTGCGTGCCGGCGGAACCGGCGCAGCCGGTGCGGCTGCCTTGGGGTCCGCAGGCTTGGCTCGTGCGGCCGGGACCTCCGCCGGCTTGGACGTCGATGCCGGCATCGGCGTCGGCGAACGGAACTCCGTTGCCGTGCGCGTGCCCTCGTCGTTGCCCCTTCTTCCGAACATGACTTCCTACCGCCGCTGATCCACTACTTCTTTCTCAGCTTCAACCGGTCGAGCAGGTTGCCGATGCCTGCCTTCTTCCTCGTCTTGATCTCCGAGCGGCCCGTCAGCACATGCGCGATCTCGTTGATCGTCTGGACGATCGGGTTCTGCGCGTCCATTTCGCCGAGCATGCGGCCGTTGTTGGCGGCATTGCCGAACAGCTGCGGCTCGAACGGGATGGTCGCCATCGGCGTGATGCCGAGCGGTTCGGCGAAATCGGCCGCGGTGATCTCGGGACGCTTGGGCACGCCGAGCTGGTTGAGGATCAGCCTCGGCGGAGTGTCGTTCGGCCTCAGCTTCTTCAGCGTGTCGACGAGGTTCTTGGTGTTGCGCAGATTGGCGAGCTCCGGCGTCGCGGTGATCACCACCTCGTCGGCCTGCATCAGCGTGGTCCTGGTCCAGCCGTTCCAGACATGCGGAACGTCGAGGACGAGCATCGGTGCGCTACGCTGCGCGGTGTCCACCAACTGCTGGAATGCGTCCGGCTCGAAATCATAGACGCGGTCGAGGGTCGACGGCGCAGCCAGCAGCGACAGGTGCTCGGCGCATTGCGCGAGCAGGCGATCGAGGTAGACCTCGTCGATGCGCTCGGGCGCGAACACCGCCTCGGCGATGCCCTGCGCCGGATCCTGGTCGAAGTTGATGTTGGCGGTGCCGTAGGGCAGGTCGAGGTCGGCGACGACCGTCTCCGACTTGAACAGCGTCGAGATCGTCCAGGCGACGTTGTGCGCGATCGTCGAGGAGCCCACCCCGCCCTTGGCGCCGAGGAAGGCGATCGAGCGTCCGAGCGGCTCGGCCTCGGGATCGACGAAGATGCCGGCGATGACGCCGACGATGTCGGCCATCGAAACGGGCGCTACGACATATTCGGAGATGCCCGAGCGGATGAGCTCGCGATAGAGCCAGACGTCGTTGTAGTGGCCGATCACGACCACCTTGGTGGTGGGGTCGCAATGTTCCGCCAGCTGGCGCAGCGAGTCCAGCAGCTCGCGCGGCTCGCGCCGCGATTCGAGCACGATCAGGTTGGGCGTCGGCGCCGACTGGTAGAATTCGATCGCCGTGGCAATGCCGCCCATATGCACCTTGAGATGCGCCTTCGACATGCGCCGATCGTCGCCTGCTCGCTCGATCGGATTGGCGACGCTCTCGGTCTCGCAGAAGGCCTGGATCGAGATGCGCGGCACGGGACGCAACGCCTGCAGGGCATCGACGTCCTCCGGCGCACGCTCGTCGCCTTCGTGGCTGGTCTCGTAAGCGAGGTTGCTCATATCCCCTGCCCCACTTGGCCCTTAGAAGTTGATCTCTGAATTTTCGATGAACTCCGGACCGATCGCCCTGGCGCGGTATTTGTCGATCACGTTGCTGCGCTCCTCGGCGTCAACCTCGGTCCGCTTGCGCGGCCCGAGCAGATCGGCGGGATTGGCGACCTGCGCGGCGAGGTTGTTCTGGTAGGAGCAACCGAAGTCCGCATAGTGCTTGTTGTCGGCGTCCTTCAGCATGTCGTCGGGCCAGCGCCCGCACTTGTTGGTCTGGGCACGCATGCCGACATAGGAGACGCGCACCGGCGCGGAGACGTCGACCGACGGCGCCTGATAGGAGGCCATCATGATGCGGCTGTCGGGAACCCCACTCCAGCGGATGAAGTGGCGGAAGTCGTGCGCCGCGTCGGCGGCGGCCGCCTCGTTGCTGGAGCCGCTCGGCACGGTGATCGTGACGACGGGCAACGCGCTGTGGTCGTAGGTGTCGAGAAAACCCTCCAGCGCGGTGCGCTGCGACCGCGTCATGCCGCGGTCACCGGACGCCACCGGCAGGTCGAGCACCTCGTTCTGCTCGGCGATCATGATCGGATGGTTTGTCCGATAATCGTCGGGGATCGAACCGACCGTGATGCTGTCGCGGTGGGCGCAACCCGAGAGAAGACCGACCGCAACGGCAGCGACGAGGGCGACGACCGGTTTGCCCGCGACGGGGCCGTTCCGCTTCAGGCAGATCAGGCGGGTGAAGTCAGTGTTAGCCATCTCGGCGACCCCAATCACTTGTAAATGTAGCCGACGACGCCGTGGTAGCGGCCGGGCGCGAGGTCGGTCTGCATCGTCCCGTAGACGCGGTTGACGCGGCCCAGGAAGTAGCCGGCGCCGTCGCTCGCCGGAGTGAAATTGTCGTCCGGCTTGGCGAGGTCGGCCCGCGCCACCGGGCGAGCGAGATAGGGCGTCACGATGATAACCAGCTCGGTTTCGTTGCGGACGAAATCCCTGCTGCGGAACAGCGTGCCGAGCACCGGTATCTTCGACAGGCCGGGGAAGCCCGACACCGCCTGGCGCACGTCGTCGCGCACCAGACCGGCGATCATCATCGATCCGCCGGAAGGCAGCTCGACGGTGGTGTCGGCGAGGCGCTTGCGGATGGACAGGGCATTCATGCCAGGCCGATTGAAGGACCTGCCCTGGAAGAAGGTGCCGCTGAGGGGGACGGAGCCGTCCGTGGTCGGCTCGGAAACCTGCGTGCGTATCTTCAGGCTGATGCGACCCGGCGACAGCACGACCGGCTGGAATTCGAGCCCGATGCCGTATTCGAGCTTGTCGATCGAGTAGGTGATGGCGCCGGTGTCGGGATCGACGTCCTGCCCCGTCACCAGGTTGAATTCGCCGCCGACCCGGAACGTTGCCTTCTCGCCCGAGACCGCGGTCAGGGTGGGCTCGGCCAGCGTCTTCATCACCCCCTGTTCCTGCATGGCATTCAGGTAGGCGCTGATCATCGACGTGCCGAGCGAGAGCTGGGAATTCGAAAGCGGCTTGCCCAGCCCGGCGAAGTTGTCGCCGAGGGCTCCCCAGCTGATCCCGTCGGTGGTGCCCGATCCGATCAGGTTTACGCCGAGCTGCTTCATGACCGAGCGGCTGACCTCGGCGACGGTCACCTTGAGCGTCACCTGGTCGTCGCCGATGATCTTCAACAGGTTGACGATCTGGCTGACGCGGCGCTCCTGGTCGGGGTTGTTGATGTCGACGCCGCCATTGGCGTCGCCGCCCGTCGCCGTTTGCGAATACTGACCGGTCGTCGCTTCACCGCCGCTCACGAAGATGGTCGCAAGGTCGGACGCGCGCTTCGAATCGAGCGGCGTCTCGACGGTGCCGGACAGCACGACGTTGTCGTTGATCAGCTCGACCGTGATGTCGGAGTCCGGAATGTACTTCTTCAGGTAAGCCTGGAGACCGGTAACGTCCCGCTCGATCTCGAGGTCGAGCGCGGCGATCTGCTCGCCATTCGATCCGAACACGAAGATGTTGGTCTGCCCGACGGCCTTGCCGAACAGGTAGATGCGCCGCGCCGTGCGCGTGACGGCATCGGCAACGGCCGGATTGGCGACCAGGATATCATAGGCGTCGGAGGGCAGGTCGACGACCACCGACTTGTTGAGCCCGAGCTTGATGCGCTGGCCCGAACCGTTGGCCGTCACGTCGTTCTGGTTGGCGTGAGCCTGGGTGTCGAGCAACGGCAACTGCGGCGCCGCCGTCAGAACCGCGGCGGACAGCGCCAGGGCCGCAACGAACCGGCCAGCCGCTCGCGCCAGATGCGCGGGCGACGCGCAAATCATCGATCTCATTTCCTTGCCCCCACTTCCGTAACCTCGCCCGATTTGATGAGTCGGACGGTGCCGCGACGACCGTTGCCGGAGACAAGGTAGTCGGCTTCGCCGGTCACCTTCTCCTGGGTGTCGGTGATCGAGCGCAGCGCCAGCGTCAGCCGGTCGGCCATCTGCTGTGCGACGGTGATGATCTCGGCCTGCTGCGGCGTCAGCTCGAGCGTCGCCGTCTCGCCGACCTTGACCTTCTTTCCTTCCTCGTCCTCCTGGATCGTCTGGTCGATCGCCAGCACGCGAATGTTCTTGAGGATCGTCTCGGTGATGAAGCCGTCGCCGCTGCCGCCGCTGCCGGCGCTGGCCTGCGTGGCGCGCCGCGTCATGATGACGTCGACGTAGTCGTTCGGCAGGATGAAGCCGCCGGCCGACGTGTCGGCCGAGATCTGGGTGGCGATGGCGCGCATGCCCGTCGGCAGGATCGAAGACATGAAGCTCTGGCCGTTGCCGATGAGCTTGGAGCGGCGCAGCGGCTCGCCGGCATAGAGCGCGACGCGGGCCACCGAGTCTTTCAGCTTTTCCAGTGCATCCGGCTCGGCCTGCTTGGTGATGAAGCCGTCGCTGACCGAATCCGCCGGCCACGATTCCCATTTGAGCTGATCGCCGACCGGCTGGCCCATCGGCACGTCGCCGGCCAGCACCAGGACCTCGCTCAGCGCGATCTCCGGCTGCTGCGGTCCTTGCACGACCACCTCGGGTGGCGGCGCGGAAGCCATGTTCTTGGCGACATAGCCGGCCCCAACAGCAGCCGTCACGGCAACGCCGGCAATGATCAATCGGGATGCAGCCATATCTCCGCCTCGTTACCCCTGGAGACCCACCCAGTGACCGGAGATTGCAGCGGCAATCGTCAAATTACGGTTAATGCAATCCTTACGATCGTGATTAATTTAACGTTTATGCAAATTCTAATGGATCGCCCAAATGTCGGTGCCGACAGCGCTTTTCGGCGCCGAGCCAGATACGCGATGACGATTTTGTGTTTGCTGGCTCAGCGCCCGGCGAGCTGGCCGATCGCCCAAAGCGCCAGTGGCGAATCGGGATAGCACCACAATCCGCCGAGCCCCAGCGCCACGGCGTAAGGCACGCCAACCTGGGGGTTGGCGAAGTGACGAAGGAACAGATTGGATCCCGTCATGTCGGCCAGCGGCGATTTGCGATAGGAGAGGATCGCGAGCGTCAGCACGCCCCCGAAGAAGGCGGAGGTGACGAGATAGCCCAGAAGGTTGAGATTGAAACCCATCCACAATGCGGTTGCCGCCATCAGCTTGGCGTCGCCGCCGCCCATGCCGCCGATGGCGAACATCGTGAAGGTCACCGCCAGCACCATGACGGCGGCGGCGAAATGCCAGCCGTAGCTCTGCCAGTCCATCCCCGTCAGCGGCGCGATTGCCGCGAAGGTCACGACGAGCACGACCGAGACCCGGTTGGCGATCGTCATCGACACGGCATCGGAAACCGCCGCAAACACCATGCAGAACGGAAAGACGACAAAGATCAGGGCCGCGAGCATCGCAATTCCCGGCAATCGAGCAGTGCACCAAGCCTAGCGCCGCGCTCTTAAGCAAAAGTGAAACGGCGCAAGCAAAAAGGCCGCCCGAAGGCGGCCTTCTGCGCGACGGTCGCCGCGTGCGAAATCAGTTCGCGGTGCCGTTCAGCTTGGTGGCGATACGGCCGAACTGGTTGTTCAGCGAATTGCCGAGGCTGCCGGCGCCGACCATGATGGCGAGCGCGATCAGCGCAGCGATCAGGCCGTATTCGATAGCGGTCGCGCCGGACTCGTCCTTGACGAAGCGCGCAAAAAGCTTGGACATTCGAGAGCTCCTACTCCACGTGTTACAGCACTTCCGTCAACTCTTCGGGCGTCGATCGGATGGCGGGAACCGTAAGCGCCAGCTGTTGCAAACGGCTTAACAAACACCCTTACCGAAACCTTGCCGCGGCGCTTTGCCGGCTGTGGTTAACATTCTGATGCGACGCCGCGCCTTCCCGGCGCAGCGAGCGATTGATCGCGTGGCCCGGCGGCGGCCCGGGTGGTTACGGCACGCTGCGCGAAAAAAAGGGGCGCACGCGACACGCTGCACGTTATTGATTCTGCGCATGTCTTTCTGCCGAGACTGCCACACGCTTCCGGGAGAGATGCTTTAACGCTTGCTTCACCAATCTGCTTCATCTTCCGTTCAAGAATTGCACCCGGAGCGAGATGACCGTGCCCCATTTGTCCTTGAAGGCGCTTTCGGCGGCCACGCTCGTCACCGCGGGGCTTCTGCTGACGGCTGGACCGGCGTCCTCCGCCGACGAAGCCGGGATCGTCGTCGAGATGAACCAGGCCAAGATCGTCAAGCTGGCGCGGCCGGCCGACACGATCGTGATCGGCAATCCGCAGATCGCCGACGCGTCCGTCCAGGACGCCGCGACCGTCGTGCTCACTGCCAAGGGATTCGGCGTGACCAACCTTGTCATCCTCGACGCCGAGGGAAACCCGATCGTCGACCAGCAGGTGACGGTGGTGCGGCAGACCGCAAGCTCGGTGCGCGTCTACAGGCGCGCCGACGTGCAGACGCTGTCGTGCACGCCCTATTGCGAGAGCCCGTTCAAGAGCGACGCGGAAAAGCAGTCCGAAGCCGAGATGCGCGCCAACCAGTAGGCCGCTCAGGGCCAGCGCATGGTTAATCGGCGGTAGCGCTCAGGGCGCTTTTTTAACCAATCATCCAAACCGGGCCTCAACGGGTTCGATCTATGGTCGCTTCGATCGCAGTGGTCGAACGGCTTTGAACATGCACACCTCAAATGCAACCGAAAGACAGGCGTGGCGCGGCGTCGCCGGCCGCCTCGGCGGTTCAGTCAAGCGCTTCATCGGCAACCGCGAGGCCAGCACGGCGATCGAGTTCACCGCGCTCGCCATCCCGTTCGCAATGCTGGTCTTTGCCATCCTCGAGAGCTGCATTTCCTTCGCGGCGCAAGAGGTGCTGACCAACGCCACCGACGACATTGCGCGGCAGCTGCGCACCGGCCAGTTGCGCGCAGCCGACGTCAATGCGACGAGCCTGAAGAAGATGGTCTGCGACCGGCTGGACATCGTGGTTGCCAAGGGCTGCCCCGACCTGATCGTCGATCTCAGGGAATTTCCGACCTTCGCCGCGGCCGCCGCGGTCAAGATCAAGCTGACCAACGACAAGGACATCGACACCACCGGATTCGACGTGAAGCCCGGCAAGGCGCTGAGCAAGAACATGCTCAGAGTGTTCTACAAATGGCCTGTCATCACCGACTTCATGCGCAAGGCGATGTCGAACCTGAAAGACAACAAGACGCTGCATTTCGCGTCGATCACCTGGCAGAACGAACCGTTCGACGACTAGTGGGCAAAAACGTCGCGAGACAATGGGAAAGACTGTGACCATGGGGGCAAGCACTCAGGCACACGGCGAACCGTCGAAGCGGAGGACGCTGCGCGGATGGATCGGTCGGCTCCTTCACGACAGGCGCGGCGTGGCCGCGGTGGAGTTCGCTTTCATCGTGCCGCTGCTCTTGTCCATGTATTTCGTCACCATGGAGGTCTCGCAAGCGATCGAGACCAACAAGAAGGTCAGCCGCGTCGGCAGCATGGTCGCCGACCTGATCGCGCAACAGCAGACGATCACCAAGTCCGAGGTCGATGCCGTCATGCAGATCGGCGAATCGCTGCTGCAGCCCTACAACCGTTCGAAGCCCAAGATCGTCATCACCGCCATCCAGATCACCACCGACCCCACGCCGAAGGTTCAGGTGTTCTGGTCGCGCAAGCTAGTCAACGGCGCCACCTCGCAGGACGCCGCCAAGGGCACCACGACGACTGTTCCGGCGGCGCTCAACGTGGCCGGCTCCTTCCTCATCAAGGTCGAGAGCGACCTCGCCTACAAGCCGGTCGTCACCTGGGCCGCAGCCGACAAGCCGGCGCTCGGGTTGACCGCCGCTTTCGACAACATCTCGATGAGCGAGACGTATTATCTCAGGCCGCGTATGAGCCCGCAGGTGACCTGCGCCGACTGCTGAGCATAAGGGCGGCGAAACCGCCACCCTGATTGCCTTGCTTCACTTGCCGGCGGCCAGACGGATAGCGTCGAGCGCCGAGGCGTAGTCGGCGGCGCTGACGGCGACGAAACCCCCGCCATGATCGCGTTCGAGGAGATCGTAGACGTCGGGGCGCTGCGACTTCAGCCGGGTCA
>Ga0081540_1004131_pt1 | contig 11203 bp, 11 predicted proteins | sample TabmetS2T1R1_FD_71024 | JGI IMG/M metagenome (GOLD analysis project Ga0081540, IMG submission 71024) | Tabebuia heterophylla rhizosphere microbial communities from the University of Puerto Rico - S2T1R1 | ecosystem: Host-associated > Plants > Roots > Rhizosphere ...
CTACACTCATCAATCCAGCAAGCGACTGCAAAACAACAGGGTAACTGTGGTCGAAACGTGCCTCGATGTCCCGCTCCTCGGTGTCCGGGGGAGGGGCGGAACGACATTGCGCCGCGTCGGTTGGGCCCATAGACTATGCGGCAAATGCCGCAGCCGGCGCTCGGAATGGCCGGATCGATCAAAAGCAGGGCTGGAAACATGAATATCCGCGAAACCGCGCCTCGGATCACCGAGCTCGAGAAGATTTCCACGCGCACCGACACGCGCGATTATCTCGCCAAGGCGGCGCCCACCAAGGAGAAGCTCAAGGACTGGCTCATCGTCGATGTCGATGCCCACGTCAACGAAACCGCGTTCTGGTCGGAGGTCACCGATCGCATCGACAACGATGTCCTGCGCTACATCGCCGAGGCGTTCCGCGACCGCGGCCCGGCGCCCGGCTTGTTGAACATCAATGGGCCGCTCTATCAGGACGTGGCCGGCCGCATCATGCATCAGCAGAAGCTGGCCGAGCCGACGCCGCCCGGGCTGCATCGTCAGGTGCAGCTCACGCAACGGGCCATGGAGGCGCTGGGCATCGACTACATGGTGGTGTTTCCCACGCCCATGCTGTCGCTCGGCATGCATCCGCAGGTCGACGTCGAAGTGGCGCTCGGCAATGCCTATAATCGCTGGCTGATCGAGGAGATCCTGCCGCAGGACAAGCGGCAAAAGGCGTTGCTCTACCTGCCGTTCAACGATCCGGAGGCCTGCGTGGAGACGGTCGAGCGCTTCGCCGACGCGCCCGGTGTCGTCGGCTTCTCCGTCACCTCGACCCGCCACAAGGCGGTTTGGCACAATTCCTATATGCGGCTCTACGCGGCGCTGCAGGAGGCGGGCAAGCCGCTCGGCTTCCACGCCGGATTCACCTGGGGCGATCCGTCGTTCCAGCAGCTCAACCGCTTCATCGGCATGCACGCACTGTCGTTCGCGCATTTCAACATGGTCCACATGACCAATTGGGTGCTCAACGGCCTGCCGGAGCGCTTCCCCAAACTCAAGGTGATCTGGATCGAGAGCGGGCTTGCCTGGGTTCCGTTCGTCATGCAGCGGCTCGATTCCGAATACCTGATGCGCACCTCGGAGTGCCCGCTGCTCAAGCGCAAGCCGAGCGAGTACATCCAAGAGATGTACTTCACCAGCCAGCCGCTCGAACGCAGCAACATGAAGCTCACGCAAGCGACGTTCGAAGCGATCAGTGCCGAGACCCAGCTCCTCTATGCCTCGGACTGGCCGCATTGGGACTTCGACGCGCCGAGCTCGATCACCAAGTTGCCGTTCCTCAAGGAACAGGCCAAGCGCAACATCCTCGGCCTCAACGCCGCGCAGCTGTTCAATCTCGAGGTGCCGTCCGCCAAGTCGGGCGTGAAGACGGCGCCGCAGCCGGTCGCCGTTCCGGCCGAATGAGGCGCGGCGCCAAGCGAGCCTGCGTGAGGTCGGCATGAGTTCATCCGCGGCCACCAGCGATACCGCCGGCGCCGATTGCGGCGCGGCGTTTTGCGCATCGGTCGACGAGGCGCTCAAGAACGGCCGGCCGGATGCGGTGCCGGACGAAAATCTGCAGCATGTGCTCTCCGCCGCCGTGCGGCTCTATTCCGCCAAATCGGAAGACCGCGCGCGGGAGCTTCCTCCCTTCGGCGATCGGCCCGTGAACGCGACCGAGGCGGTGACGGCGATTTGCGCCATCATGCGCGCAGCCGATCTCAACTTCTTCGATCTGCAAATGTGGTACCGGCGCGGCGAGCGCGAGTGAGCGGCAAAGAACGAACGACGCGGGTGAGGCGATGAACGAGATCATGGTGGGCGAGCTCAGCGAGTTCGCGGAAGGGGGCTATCGCGTGCTGCGGGTCGACGCGTTCGAGTTCGGAATTTTTCGCGAGGGCGACCGCCTCGTCGCCTACGAGAATCATTGCCCGCACGACGGCGGTCCGGTCTGTCAGGGAAAGGTGATCCCGCGCGTGGAGGAAGAGCTGGCGGCGGACCAGACCAGCCGCGGCCTTCGTTTCTCCAAGAAGCGCAACATCGTGTGTCCCTGGCACGGCTGGGAATTCGACCTCGAGACGGGCCGCCACTGCGGCGACCCGAAATATCGTCTGCGGCCGGTCGACGTGAAGGTGCGCGACAACCGCGTCTATGTCAGCGTGCCGCCGGCGGCCTGAGATCAGCCTCATGCCCAGGAGCATCGCAGCGCCGGTCGACGCATCCGGCTTGCGCGCGCTTTTTAGGATGACGGCGGCTCGCGCGCTGTTCTGCGGAATCATTCCTCCATGACCACGTCTCCGCTCGAGTTGAGCGTCGCGCTTTCCGACAATGAGCGCACGCGGCCGCTGATCGAAGGCCGGGTCGTCCCGCAGGGGATCAAGCCGGTCATCACGGTGGTGCATCCGTCCGAGATGTTTTGGCGGCAGCTGCGCTTCGCCGAGTTCGACGTGTCGGAAATGTCGATGTCCTCGCTCATCATTGCAGCCTCGCGCGGCGACACGCGCTGGGTCGCCATCCCGGTCTTCACCATGCGCAAGTTCTTCCATACCAGCATCATGGTGCGCAGGGATTCCGGGATCGCGGCGCCGGCCGATCTGCGCGGCAAACGCATCGGCGTGCCGGAATATCAGCAAACCTGGGCGATCTGGTCGCGCGGCGTCCTGCAGCACGAATTCGGCGTCCACGCGCGGGACATCGAGTGGTTCATGGAGCGCAATCCCGACAAGAGCCACGGCGGGGCGACCGGTTTTAGCCCACCTCCCGGCGTGCGGCTGCGCCACATCCCGCCGAACACGAATATCGGCGAAATGCTTGCACGCGGCGAGCTCGATGGCGCGCTGCTCTATTTCGTCCATCCCAACCTGATCGACCGCAGCACGCTCGATGTGTCGGGGGTGACGCGTCATCTCTTTCCCGACCCTGCCGCCGAAGGCCGCCGCTTCTACGCCAAGACCGGGCTGTTTCCGATCAACCACACGGTCGTGGTGCGCCGCTCGCTGCTCGAGCGCCATCCCTGGATCGCGCTGAATCTTTATGCGGCGTTCGTCGCGGCGAAGGAGGAGATCGCGCGCTACGGCCAGTCGTATCTGCACTGGTATTTCGAAACCGGATTGCTGGACGAGAGCGTCGAGCGCGCGTTGGCCGCCCATGATCCACTGGCGTACGGCTTCAAGGCATCCCGCCCGGTGCTGGAAACGATCGCCGATTACGTGCACGAACAGGGGTTGAGCGAGCGCCGCGTCAAGCTCGAGGAAGTGTTCGCCGCCAGCACGCTCGACATGTGAGCCGACGCCTGCTGCGCCTCAGCTCGCCGACGGCCGCCTTGCGCGGGGAAGACGTCGGGCGGACAGATGAATCGTTGAGACATGAGCGTCAGGAATGAGCGTGCGCAAAGGCTATGACTACGTGATCGTCGGCGGCGGCTCGGCCGGCTGTGTGTTGGCCAGTCGGCTGAGCGAGGATGACGCCGCGCGCGTGCTCCTGCTCGAAGCGGGCGGGCGCGATCTCAATCCGCTCATTCACATCCCGCTCGGCATGGGCAAGATGCACGAGTACGATATGTTCAACTGGGGCTATCACACCGAGCCCGAGCCGAATCTGAACGGCCGCAAGATCGAGGCGATGCGCGGCAAAGTCTTGGGCGGCTCATCCTCGATCAACGTCATGGCTTACACGCGCGGCCACCGCGGCGACTACGATCGCTGGGCGCAGAAGGGCGCGCGCGGCTGGTCCTATGCCGACGTGCTGCCCTACTTCAAGCGCTGCGAGCGATGGGAAGGCGGCGAGAATCGCTGGCGCGGCGGCGCCGGGCCGGTCGCTACCGAATACGCGAAGACCGCCGACCCGCTCTACGACGCCTGGATGCAAGCCGCCTTGGCGGCGGGATTGCCGGTGACCGACGATTACAACGGCAAGCAGCAGGAAGGCTTCGGGCGCGGCCAATACACCATCCGCGACGGGTATCGCTCCTCGGCCGCGAGCGCGTATCTGCGTCCGGCGAAGCGACGGCCGAATCTCGAGGTGGCGACGCGCGCGCATGCGACGCGCGTGGTGATGCGGGGCACGCGCGCAACCGGCGTCGAATACCGCAGGGGAGGCCGCGTGGTGCAGGTCGATGCGGCGCGGGACGTGATCCTCTGCGGCGGCGCGTTCAACACCCCGCCGCTGCTCATGCTCTCGGGCATCGGCCCGGCCGCGCATCTGCGGGCGCTTGGCATCGAGCCGGTGGCGGATTTGCCGGTCGGCAAGAACCTGCAGGACCACCTGGCGGTGATCGTCTTTTTCCGCCGCTTGGACGAAAGCACGTTCCTCGAGCAGATGCGTTTCGACCGCATGGCGGTTGCCATGGTGCGCGCCTATTGCTTCGGCACCGGCCCGGGCACGGTGGTACCCGGCGGGTTGCACGCCTTCGTCAAGTCGCGTCCCGAACTCGCGGTGCCCGACATCGAGTTCATGTTCCGCGGCGCGCCGGCGGCAACGCATCTGTGGTTTCCGCTCATCCGCCCGGCCTATGCCGACGGCTACGGCATTCGCCCGACCCTGCTGCATCCGGACAGCCGCGGCGAAATCCTGCTGCGCTCGGCCGATCCGCGCGAGTCTCCGCGCATCATCTATAAGTTCTTTTCCGCCCCCGACGACCTTCCGCGCCTTCGCGAGGGCGTCAAGCTCGCCCGCGAGGTCGCCTATCAGAAGCCCATGGCGCTCTATCGCGGTGCGGAAACCTCGCCCGGCGAGAGCGTGAAGAGCGACGCCGAAATCGAGGCGTGGATCAGGAACACCGCGATCACCGCGCATCACCCGTGCGGCACCTGCGCCATGGGAACGGGACCCGATACGGTTACCGACCCGCAGCTGCGCGTGCATGGGATTGAGCGCCTGCGAGTGGTCGATGCCTCGGTCATGCCCGATCTCGTTTCGGCGCACATCAATGCCTGCGTGCTGATGATCGCGGAGAAGGCCGCCGACCTCATCGGCGGGAAGCCCCCGCTTCCCGCCGACAACGATGCGTGATCTGCCGCGTCGGCGACGCAGGGCGGGCCGGCCGCCCGCCGATTTATTCATGCAAGACTGAAAAGCACCTGCGCGCTTGGACGGCTTCCCCGCGTCTCGGCGCGGCGATAACATTGCCCCGATAGCTGGATTCAGCCGGTGTGACCGCAGGCCCGCCGCGCATGACCATCAAGGGAGAAACGCCATGGCACGAAAACATCCGCGTCCGCAGGTGAGTCGGCGCAAGTTCCTGGCCGGAGTCGCAGTGGCGGGCGCGGCCAGCGCGGTGCCCCCGGCGCAAGCGGCGACCACGGCATCGACGAGCGCCGCGGCGCGGCGGCCTTCCGCGTTGCCGCCCACGATGCACGTGGCGGCGGCCGAGAGCGGAACGCCGAAGGAATTGGCGGGAGCTCGCATCGGCGGTGTTCCGGGCTCCGACTTCATGGTCGACGTCATCAAGACCCTCGACATCAAATATCTGCCGTCCAATCCCGCCTCGAGCTTCCGCGGCATCCACGAGTCGCTGATCAACTACGGCGGCAACAAGATGCCGGAATTTCTCACCTGCGCGCACGAGGAATCCGCGGTCGCCATGGCGCATGGCTACTTCAAGGTCGCCGGCAAGCCGCTGATGACGCTCTGTCATGGCACGGTCGGCATGCAGCATGCGGCGATGGCCATCTACAACGCCTGGTGCGATCGCGTCCCGCTGATCGTCGTCGGCGGCAACGATCTCGATGCCGCGCATCGGCCGCCGGGGGTGCCGACCATCCACTCGGCGCAGGACATCAACGCAATGGTGCGCGATTTCACCAAGTGGGACGACACGCCGGTCTCGCTGCAGCATTTCGCGCAGTCCTTCGTGCGCGCGTACAAGATCGCGATGACGCCGCCCTATGGACCGGTCGCCATCTCGCTCGACGCCGGCCTGCAACAGGAGCCCATGCGCGACAACGGCGAGAAGCTCTACATTCCGCGCTACGTTCCCGCCTCCCCGCCGCAGGGCGATAGCGGCGCGGTGAAAGAGGCGGCGCGGCTCCTCGCCAATGCGCAGAACCCGGTGATCGTCGCCGATCGTGCCGCGCGCAGCGAGAACGGCATGCGGCTTTTGGTCGAGTTGGCGGAGCTCCTGCAGGCGCAAGTCATCGACCAGGGCGGCCGGATGAACTTCCCCAACACGCATTATCTGCGCCGTGCGCCGACGGCGGTCGGCACCGCCGATGTCGTGCTGGGCCTTGAGCTGACCGACTTCTGGGCGACCGTGAACGCCTGGATCGACAACGGCGAGCACGGGATCGGGATCAACACGAACAGGGTCAAACCCGAGACCAAGCTCATCAGCATCAACGCCTCGGAGCTCTTGACCAAGTCGAACTATCAGGACTTCCAGCGTTTCCAGGCAGTCGACGTATCGATGCCTGCCGATGCCGAAGCGACGCTTCCGGCGCTCATCGAGGCGGTGAAGGCGGCGATCCACGCCGACCGCAAAGCCGCCATCGAGAAGCGGGGCGAGGCCGCCAAGAAAGCTTTTGCCGAAGGGCGTGAGCGCACCAGGGAGGCCGCGGCGCTAGCCTGGGATGCGAGCCCGATCTCCACGGCACGCATGTCCATGGAAATCTGGGGGCAGATCAAAGATCTGGATTGGTCACTGGTGTCGGTATCCGGCGTTGGCTTCAACTGGCCGAATCGGTTGTGGCCGATGGACCGGCATTACCGTTGGCTCGGCGCATCCGGCGGCTATGGTGTGGGCTATGGCGCGCCGGCCTCGGTCGGCGCCGCGCTTGCCAACCGCGATCTCGGCCGCTTCTCCGTCAACATCCAGGCCGACGGCGATCTCATGTACGCACCGGGCGTGCTGTGGACCGCCGCACGGCACAACATTCCGCAGTTGGCGGTGATGTTCAACAACCGCGGCTACCATCAAGAGGTGATGCACGTCCAGCGGCTGTCCAACTTCCGCAATCGCGTGGCTAATCTCGGCAACGACATGGGCCCGATCGGCACCAGCATCCAGAATCCGGACATCGAGTATCACAAGCTCGCGGAGTCCATGGGTTGGTGGGCGAAGGGGCCGATCAAGGATCCGGCCGAGCTCGGACCGGCAATCAAGGAAGCGGTCGCGGTGGTGAAATCCGGCCAGCCCGCGCTGCTCAACGTCTGGACGCAGCCGCGCTAGGGAGGTCACCGATGCGTGGCGTTCTTGCAATAGGGCCGGCGGTGCTCGCCGCCGGCCTGCTCCTGAGCGGCGGCGGTGTCCTTGCTGCCTCGGCGGAAAAGGGCAAGGCAGCCTTCATCCAGCACGGCTGCTGGCAATGTCACGGCACCGAGGGTCAAGGGGGTCAGGCCGGCGCCAGCCTCGCGCCGGATCCGCTGCCGATCGAGGCATTCACCGCGTTCGTGCGCACCAGCAATCGCGCCATGCCGCCCTATCCGGAGGCGGTCCTCTCGAACGAGGATCTCGCCGATATCCACGCCTACCTGCAGGCGATCCCGAAGCGGGCGAACTACAAGGACATTCCCCTGCTCAACCAGTAGCGGGCAATCAAAGGTCGAGCACCAGCCGCTCGCTTTTGCAACCGGCGCAGCAGATCATCACCTTGGTGTTGGAGGCCTGCTCCTCCTCGGTGAGGATCGCGTCGTGGTGCTCGGGGGTGCCGGAAATCACCCGCTGCTCGCACGCGCCGCAGATGCCAAGCTCGCAGGAGTAGTCGACGTCCACGCCGGCATCGAGCAGCACTTGCAGGATGCTCTTGCCCGCGGGAATGACGAATTCCTGTCCGGAGCGCGCCAGCTCCACCACGAACCCGCCTTTCTTCTCCTCCGCCCCCTGCTTGGGAGTGAAATACTCGACGTGGATCTGTGCGCGCGGCCAATCCGCGGTCGCCGCCTCGAATGCGTGCAGCATCGGCGTTGGTCCGCAGCAATAGAGGTGCGCGTCCCGCGGTGCCTCGCTGACGATCGGCTTGATATCGAGAACCTTGCCGCCGTTCTCGTCGTCGAAGTGGAATTGGGTGTGGCCGATGGCTTCGAGCGCCTGCAGAAACGCCGTATCGGCGCGCGAGCGGCAGGCGTAGTGAAGCTTGAAGGAGCGGTCGAGCTTGTGCAGCCGTTGCACCATGCACCAGATCGGGGTGATGCCGATGCCGCCGGCCAGCAGCACCACGTGGCCGGCGTCCTCCACCAGCGGGAAATTGTTGCGCGGCGCGCTGATCTTGAGGGTGCGGCCGACGCGCAGCTCGTCGTGCACGTAGCGCGAGCCGCCCCGGCTCGCGGGATCGCGCTTGACGCTGACGGCGTAGCTCGAGGAATCCGGCTCGGCCCTGATCAGCGAGTATTGGCGCACGAGTCCGTTGGGCAAATGCAGATCGATATGCGCGCCCGGCTCGTAGGCCGGCAGCGGCTTTCCGTCGAGCGGCGCAAACTCATAGAGGTTCGTGTCGCGCGCCGCGTAGCGGATCGCGGTGACGCGCACCTCGATCAAGCCGTCGGCGCTCTTTACCGGCATCGCCTCGCCGGGCGCGGCCGTCGCTGTAGTCAACGATGTTTCTCCCTGCGGCAGTGCTGGCGTCATCGGCCACGCAAGCTCGTTTGTCAATTATCGGCCATGAGATATGCCCTGCGCGCTGGCAATCCAAGTCGCGGAAAAGTCGAGTGAATCCCATGCCGGGCCGCTGCGCTTCGGGGGACGAGGGCGCGCGGTTCGCTCGCCACGCGCGCGTGAAGGCGGTCCAAGCTGGCGCAAACACAGTTACGACAGGAAGCCGGCCGCTACCGCGCGCGCGGCGGCGCAGGTTGTCCCTGCGCCGCCCAAATCGGCGGAATGGCGGTCAGGCCGCGGCGGCGAGATTGCCGAAGCGGGCGAGGTTCTCGCGCTGCTTCTCGTTGCGCGGCGGCAGCTTGAACAGCCGCGCCGCGGTGCCGCCGAGGATATTGTGTTTGGCCTTCTCCGAGAGGAAGGGCAGGTCGTAGATCGTGGACGGCAGATCGAAATCCCAGTGCGGGTAATCCGAGGAGTAAAGGAGCTGCGTCTCGGCGTTGATCATGCGGAAGGTGCATTCGATCGCCTGCCGGTCCTGAATTTCCATCGGTTGCGAGGAGTAGTACATGTCGCGCATGTAGTCGGAGGGCTTCTTTTTCAAGAGTGGCGCTTCCGACGGCCGCATCATGAATTCGTGGTCGAGCCGCTGCATCAGGAACGGAACCCAGGCTAAGCCCGATTCGATCCAGATCACCGGCAGCTTGGGGAAGCGCTCGCCCATCCCGTTGATCACCCAATTGGTGCAATGCAGGATGTTGTAGAACGTAAATCCAAGCGCGTGCACCGACAGGAAGCGGTTACAGGCGCGGAACACCGGTTCGTTCCAGTTCGGCCCGGAATGGAACGCAAGCGCGAGCCCGCGCTCCTCCATGGTGCGATAGAGCCGCATATAGACATTGTCGTTCACCTGCAGGTGCCGCACCGTGGTGACCATGAAGCCGGTCACACCCGGCCGGGCACCGAAGGTCTCGACCTGCCGCACGCAGGCGGCGGGATCGGAAAACGGCAGGCACAGCATGGAGTACATGCGGCCGCCGGACTCCGGCAAAACCTTTTCGGTGACCCAGCGGTTGTAGGCCCAGCAAAGATCGGACTCCATCTCCTTCTGCGGATGCATGCCGATGTTGAGCATGCCGGTCGGGAACAGGCAGGAGTAATCGACGCTCATCGCGTCCATCCAACGCTCGCCGAGCTGCACATCGCGGTGCCTGCCGTCCTGCTCCGTCTTTTCCGAGCGCCGCAGCGGATAGCGCGTCACCCGCCCGCCCATGTCCTGGATGAATCCCGCATTGGTCGGCACGACGGCGCCGCGGTCGGTCATGCCGCGACCGCCCATCGTCCACTGGCGGAAAACGTCGTTTTCCATGTAGGGCAGGATGTCGTTGTAATGCTCGTTCTCGTAATGGTGGGCATCCACATCGACGATGAGAATGTCGTCGAGCTTGCGCCGAACCGCCTGCTTGCGCGCGTGCGCGAGAAGCCTGGTGGTGTTCAGCTCGTCGACCGATACGCGTCGGCCGCGTTCAGCGAGGAGGTCCATCTTCGTCTCCTGACGTTTCCAAAACGGCTTTGCCAATTCCTTGCGGGCGAACCCGCGCTCGACTCTAACGCCCGGTCCAGCTCTGCCACATGCCGAGCTCGAACACGGCGAGGTTGGCGGCTTTGAGCAGGCCGCTCGCCGTGATCATGACCTCGGTCGCCGTGGCGCCGCCGCGCTCGGGAAGCGGCAGCACCTGCTCGCCCGCTTCGACTTGCGCCGCATAAGTCTTGCACGCCGCGGCGATCAACGCCTGCAACGCCTCGGTGCTGAGCGCGTCGCGCCGGCCGCCGGCCAGCGCGCGTTCGAGCTCGGCCGCAAGCCGCTTCGCCTGCGCCGAGCTGCCGTCGCTCTCGACGGTTTTGCCGGCGGGGTCCACCGCCTGCCGCCGCTGCACGGACTTGGCCGGCTTTGCCGCCGGCGGCGGCCGCATCGCCCCACGGCGCGGGATCTTGGCGGTCCTAGGTGAGGACATAAACCTCATCCCCTTTCTCGACCACTTTGTATTTGCGCAGCTTGAGCTTGCGGTCCGAGACGCATTCGCCGGTCTTCATGTCGTATTCGTAGCCATGCCACGGACATACGAAATGCATTTCGGTCTCGGAGAAGTAGAGCCCTTGCGAGGTTTTGTCCGGCAACAGCCGCTCCTCGACCTTGGCGATGGTGAGGCCTTCGCAGGCGGGGCCGCCTTGGTGCACGCAGAAATTGCTGTAGGCGTAGAATTGGCCCTCGTGGCGGAATATGCCGATCTCGTTGTCTCCGGCGAAGATGATCCGGCGGTCACCGTCCTTGAATTCGGCGATCTTTCCGACGTACTGCTCGGCCATGCTGCCACGCCTCCTGGAACTCGTTTCCTTGGACGAAATGTCTTTCTTTTTGGATGCCCGGCGCGCCTGTGGGCGTGACATCGCCGTCCACTGTCATTTTTATAATATAAATGTCTCCTTCTAACCAGCGGCAAGGGGCGGCCGGCGCGCGCGCGATCCGTCAGGCAGGCCAGTTAAAATCGCATAAATCACGCCATCTTGGTGGTCAGCGTCCCGATCTTCTCGATCCAGATTCGCACGACGTCGCCGGCTTTGAGGAATTCCCCGCGCGCCGCGCCCACGCCGGCCGGC
>Ga0081540_1004132_pt1 | contig 11195 bp, 13 predicted proteins | sample TabmetS2T1R1_FD_71024 | JGI IMG/M metagenome (GOLD analysis project Ga0081540, IMG submission 71024) | Tabebuia heterophylla rhizosphere microbial communities from the University of Puerto Rico - S2T1R1 | ecosystem: Host-associated > Plants > Roots > Rhizosphere ...
ACCGCGTGGGCTCGTCGATCCTGTATGGGCCGCCCGGGAGCGGAAAGACAACGCTGGCGCGGGTGATCGCGAACACGACGGGCGCCTATTTCGAGGAGCTCTCGGCGGTGTCGGCGACGGTCTCGCAGGTGCGAGAGGTGATCGCGGGCGCCCGCGAGCGGCTGGGCGCGCACGGCCAGCGGACGATCCTCTTCCTGGACGAGATCCACCGCTTCAACAAGGCGCAGCAGGACGCGCTCCTGCCCGCGGTCGAGGAGGGGATCCTGACGCTGATCGGCGCGACGACCGAGAACCCGTACTTCGAGGTCAACTCGGCGCTGCTCTCGCGTTCCCAGATCTACGAGCTCGAGCCGCTGTCGGACGCCGAGCTGGAGTTGATCGTGCGCCGTGGGGCCGACGAGCTCGACACGGCGGCCTCGGACGAGGTCGTCGAGCTGGTCGCTCGACGAGCCGGCGGCGATGCGCGAAACGCGCTGAACATCCTCGAGCTCGCGTCCCAAACGGCCAGGTCCGAGGGACAGGCCCTCGGACATGTCCACGTGGACGATGCCGCGCGGAAGCGTCCGCTCGTCTACGACAAGGGCGGCGACGCGCACTACGACTTCGTCAGCGCCTTCATCAAGTCCATGCGCGGCTCGGACCCGGACGCGTCCGTCTACTACCTGGCCGCGATGCTCGAGAGCGGCGAGGACCCGCGCTTCATCGCGCGGCGGATGATCGTGCTCGCCTCCGAGGACATCGGGCTCGCCGACCCGCAGGCGCTCGTCGTCGCGGTCGCCGCGGCACAGGCGGTCGAGCACGTCGGCCTTCCGGAGGCCCGCCTCAACCTGGCCGAGGCCGCGATCTACCTCGCGCTTGCACCGAAGTCGAACGCGGTCATCACGGCAATCGGCGAGGCCGCCGAGGACGTCCGCGAGCACGGCCACGTCCGGCCACCCGACGAGCTCCGCGACACGCACTACTACGGTGCGAAAAAGCTCGGACGCGGGAAGGGCTACATCTATCCGCACTCAGACCCGCGCGGCTTCGAGGTCGACTACCTCCCGGAGCCGCTCAAGGGCAAGACGTACTATCGACCGTCGGGCTCCGGCGACGAGAAGGGGGACGAGCATGGCGAATGAGAAGACCGCACGAGCGACCTGGTTCGGCGACCTGATGGGCGGCTCCGGGCACATCTCGACGGAGAGCGAGGTGCTCTCGGAGGAGACCGTGACCTGGTCGGCCCGCGCCGAGGACGCCGATGGCGTCAGCCCCGAGGAGTTGATCGCCGCGGCATCCGCGACCTGCGTCTCGATGGCGCTCTCTCACGCGCTGTCCGAAGACGGTCACGCGCCGACGCGGCTCGACTCCAGTGCGACCGCGACCTTCGACAAGACCGACGCGGGCTTCCGGATGACGAAGATCCAGCTCCAGATCGAGGGCGAGGTCGACGGCATCGACGAAACCGCCTTCCGCGAGGCGGCCGAGGGCGCGAAGAACAACTGCCCGGTCTCGAAGGCCCTCGAGGGCAACGTCGAGATCTCGGTCGACGCGAAGCTGACTAGTCCGAGCCCCGCTCGATCCGAGTAGCGGCGAACTCGCCGAAGTCGCCGCCGAGCGACCGGTAGCCGGCCGCCGCCTTCGCGACGTCGTACTCGGTCCGGCGGAACTCGAAGTCGCCGTCCCAGGTCGCCCACGCGCCGCGCACGTCGCCGTCGAGCGGCATGCCAGCGCTGCCGGGATTGACGAGGGTGGTCCCGCTCGGCCCGGGCCGCCGGAACTGCTGGTGGCTGTGGCCGAAGACGACCGTCCGATCGTGCACGCCGGCAAGCATGTGCTCGTCGTCCTCGGAGGGCTGTGGCGGGAAGCTCTCGACGTCCGAGAGCGGCGAGCCGTGGACGCAGAGCATCCCGTCCAGCTCGGCCTGCGGCGGCAGATCGTAGAGCCAGTCGACGAGCGCTTCGTCGTAGGAGCCGCGAAACGCGTCGTAGGCCTCGATCACCTCCGGCCGGTCGAGCGGCGGCTCGCGGAGCCAGCGCTCTCCGTTGCCGCGGATCCACGTCGCGTTGGGCAGCTCCTTGAGCCGCGCGATCGTCTCCTCGGGCCAGGGGCTCGGCGTCCCGTAGTCGCCCCCGAGCAGCCAGCGATCGACCTCGAGCACGTCCGCCTCCGCCAGGATCCGCTCCAGCGCCGGCATGTTCCCGTGGATGTCATAAAGCAGTCCCAGCACGGGTGTATAGGCTCGCAGTTGTGAAGGCGATCTGCCTCGTCAAGCAGGTACCCGCGCTCGGTGCGATCGAGTTCGACGAGGAAACGCACTCGCTCAAGCGCGAGGGCGTGCCGCTCGAGCTGAACGCGTTCGACCGTTACGCCGTCCAGCACGCTGTGCTGCTCGCGGACGAGGTCGTGATCATGACGATGGGCCCGCCGCAGGCCGACGAGGCGCTGCGGGAGGCGCTCGCGCTCGGCGCCCATCGTGCGATCCACCTCTCGGACCGGGTCTTCGCGGTCGCGGACACGCTCGGGACCTCGCGCACGCTCGCGCTGGCGATCGAGAAAGAAGGCGCCGACCTCGTCCTGTGCGGCCGCAAGGCGCTCGACTCCGAGACGTGGCAGGTGCCGCCCCAGGTCGCTGCGTTCCTGGGCTGGTCGCACGCGATCAGCATTTCGGCGCTCGAGCGCGCCGAGGACGGGCTGCGGCTCACGCGCGAGACGGATTTCGGGCACGACGTCTACGAGGCCGACCTCCCACTCGTCGTCTCGGTCGGGCGGCCGCCGGCAGACACGCCCGCCGGAAGCGGAGGCGACGAGATCACGGTCTGGCAGGCGACCGACCTCGTCGACGACGTCCAGCCGTACGAGAAGCGCTTCGGCCAGACAGGCTCGCCGACCCGGGTCCTGGCCGTCCACGACTCGCGGCCCGAGCGCGCAGGGGCCCGCGCGGAGAGCCCGGAGGAGGCTGCGACCAAAGTTCGAGCGCTGCTCGCCGAGCGGGCTCCCGAGGAACCGGCCTGGGACAAGCCGGACGACATCGCCGAAGAGCCCGCCCAGCACTACGACTGCTGGAGCGTTGCCGAGCTCGTCGACGGCCGGCACCGGCGGGTGTCCCTCGAGCTGATCGCCCGCAGTCGCGACCTCGCGGGCAAGCTCGGGGGCCGGGCGGTCGTGCTGCTCATCGGGCACGAGCTCGACGCGGCCGCGAAGGAGGCCGCAACCCATGGCGCCGAGGTCGTGGTCACGGTCGACGACCCGGCCCTCGCCGAGTACCACCCGGAGCTCTGGGCCGAGGTCCTGCGGCGTGTGCTCGCCGAACACCTTCCGCGCGCAGTTCTCATACCCGCGACGGGCCGCGGCCGCGACTACGGCCCTCGCGCCGCCGGCGAGCTGGAGCTCGGGATGACCGCTGACTGCGTCGGCGTCGACATCGCGAAGGCAGGCCGCCTGCTCCAGCAGAAGCCCGCGTACGGCGGGAACATCGTCTCGATCATCCTCGGCGCGACGACACCCCAACTGGCGACCGTCCTCCCGCGCATGTACGACCCGCTCGCGCCGCAGGAGTTCCAGACCGAGATCCGCCGCCTCGAGCTCCGCGCGCTCCCGGAGCCGAAGGTCAGGCTCGTGGAACGGAAGCGTGACTGCGAGTCGTACCAACTCGACGAGAAGGACGTCGTCGTGGGCGTCGGCCCGTCGGTCCAACCCGACGTGCTCGAGGCGATCGAGGCGAGCGACGCTGCTCTGGGGGGCACCCGAGAGGCGTGCGAGACAGGTGTCGTCGAACCGACGCGGCAGGTCGGCCTCCTCGGCCGCCCGGTAGCGCCGCGGCTCTACGTGGGAATCGGGGTCGGCGACGACCTCGAGCACTGGGGCGGCGTCGTCAAAGCGCGGGTCATCGCCACGATCGGCGACGAGACGCCGGCAGACGCGGACGTGTCCGTTTCGGGCGATGCGCGCGAGATTCTTCCGCTGCTCCTTGACTCGACCCCGCCTACGGGCTGAATATTCGAGCCCTTGAAGACTGTGGCCGCCGACGGTGGGGTTCGAGTGCTGATTGCGGACGACGACGAGGCGTTCCTCGCGTCGCTCCGCGAGCTGATCGAGGCGCAGCGGGAACTGTCGGTCGTCGCGAGCGCCACGAACGGGTTGTCCGCGATCGAGCTGGTCGACGAGCTGGCGCCGGATGCGGTCGTGCTCGACCTGCACATGCCGCTTCTGGACGGGGTCACGGCCATGGCGCGGCTGCGGCGCGACCATCCGCACCTGTGCCTGATCGCGCTCACCGGCGACGACGCGCCGGCGCTGCACTCGGCGGCGAAGGAGTCCGGCGCGGACGACGTGCTGCTGAAGAGCGAGTTCGTCGAGGGCCTCCTCGGCCGCCTGACGGCCGCGAAGGTCCCGGCCTGAGCAACCTCAGGTGGCGAGGGCCGGAATCGAACCGGCGACACCACGGTTTTCAGCCGTGTGCTCTACCAACTGAGCTACCTCGCCGCGCCGCCAGTGTAGCCGGGTGCGGCTCCCAACTTGTGCACCGTTCAACGTGGGCCGCGCTACCGCCCTCGTGCGCGAGTTCGAACCGCTAACGCGGCTCTCACTTTTTTACACGCGGAGCGCGCAAAAAAGGACGTCGTGGCCGGTGTCTCCGTGCCAACGACGTCCTAGTAGCCGAAAGCCTACGCCCCTCCGCGCTTCCGCGCCGACAACGCCGTCCCGTTTCCCGCTGCAAAGTCCGCAAATTCCGCGAAACCCTGCTCGACGAGACGGGCACGCAGGACGTCCGGCGGCACGTAGATCGGCGTCTCCGGCCCGGCCGAGAACGAGAACACGACCGCCCCGCCCGGTGCCGTGACCCGGGCCAGCTCCCGGAAGAACGGGATCATGTTCGCGAGCGACACGAGGTCGAACGAGCCGTCCGGATACGGGAGCCGCTCCGCGTCGGCTTGCTCGAAGCGGACGCGTCCGACCAGCTCGGGCGGGGTCAACTTCCGGGCCTCGACGAGCATGTCCTCCGCCAGGTCCGCGCCGACCACCTCGGCTTCCGGATAGCGGCGCGCGAGCAGGAACGCCGCGCGCCCCGTGCCGGTCCCGAGATCGAGCGCGCGCCTTGGGCTCACGTCGAGTGCATCGAGAGCAGCCTCCAGCGAGGCGAACGCCTCCGGCGAGCGCATCTCGTCCCAGCGCGGAGCGATCCGATTGAACTGCGAGCGCGTCAGCCAGCGGAACGCGGGCCAGAGCCGGGGCCGCCGGACGACCTGGTTCGTCGTGAAGCGTGCGAACTTCCGGCCCAGCTGTTCCAGCATCAGTCCGCCAGCCTGATCAGCACGTCGACGCCCGGCTCGGCGGAATAGAACGTCCCCGCCGCGCTACCGCCGCTGATCGCGATCGCGATGTTCTCGTACGCGTCCTCGTAGAGGATGATCTCGCCGTCGCGCGCATCGGCGAACGTCCGCGCGGTCACGGCGTAGTAGCGCTCGGCCCCGATCTCCAGCTCGACGAGTGTCCCGGGCTCGGGGGCAAGCTCATCGAGATCCTTCCGGGTCAGGTTGAGCTCCATGTTCCCGAAGCGGTCGACATAGAGGCACGACGCGCGGATTCGCCGCTGCGTGACGTCGGCCTTCGGCACCTCGAGCCTGACGAGCGACTCGGGCTCGATCTCGGGACCGACGTCCGCAAGTGCCACTCCGCCGGCGAGATGCGCCGCCACCGGCGAGAACACGTCGCGTCCGTGGAACGTCGCCGAGACGTGATCGAGGAGGTAGGCCGGGTTCGTGATCTCGTGCGCCGCTGTGATCCCGCCGAACTTCTCGGCGGCCGGGGCGAGGAGGCCGTTGTCGGGCCCGACGAAGAGCCGATCGCCACCGGAGCGGAGAGCGAGGCTGCGACGACCGCCCCCGACGCCCGGGTCGACCACGGCGAGATGCACGCCGACCGGAAGGTAGGGGAGCGTGTTCGCGAGCACGATCGCGCCCTGGAGGACGCCGTGGCGTTGGATCCCGTGCGTGATGTCGATGATGTCGACATCGGGAGTGATCCCCTTCATCACGCCGTGGCAGGTGCCGACGAAATCGTCCTCGAGGCCGAAGTCGCTGAGGAACGTGATCAGCACGTCAGCGCGACGCTAACGAACTGACGGCCGCGACGAGGCCGTCCAGATCGTGCGTCTCGGCCTCGGCCACGACGTGGAGCCCGCCCGCCTCTGCGACCTTCGTGGTCTGAGGCCCGATCGAGACGACCGGGATCTCGACTCCGAGGGCGGCGAACGACTCCGCAGCCGACCCTGAGGCGAGGACGACGACGTCGCCGTCGGGAGGCGCTTCGGGACGAACGAGCCGGGTCGTGTAGAGCGGGACGAAGTCGGCTCCGAGCTCGTCGACCGGCCCTCGCCGCGATCCTTCGGCCGCCGCGAACAGGACGCGCCCGGCGGGACGCGGAAACTCGGCGAGGAGGCCGTCCTGCGACGAGACGCTGGGGACGAACGACGGCTCGACCCCGAGCTCCCGCAGGGTCTCGGCGGTTCCGGGACCGACCGCCGCCACCCGGGGCAAAGGCCCGCTCGCCCGCTGGACGAGCTCCGCGGCGCCGTTCGGGCTCGTCACGATCACCCAGTCGTAGCCGCCGACTTCTACGGGGTCGGTCGTAGGCTCGAGCTCGATCAGCGGGCACTCGACGACCTCGTGACCCTGCGCCTGGAGGCGCTCGACGAGCGGCCCCGCCTGAGAGCGCGGACGCGTCACGACGACCTTCACGCGGCGAGCGCGGCCAGCTCCGAGGCAAGCGCAACCGGATCGTCGCCGGTACGGCGCTCGACCCAGCGGCCGTCCGGGTCGGCGACGAGAGCGGTCAACGCCGTCCCGTCGTGATGCGCCGCAATCGGAGCCAGGCAGCCGCCGCCGATCGCCGCCACGCACGCCCGCTCGAGCTCGACCCTGCGCGCGGTCTCCGCATCGCTCGCCGCAGCCACGAGCTGCTCCTCGCCGCGCCTGACCTGCAACGCGAGCGCGCCTTGTCCAGCCTCCGGAAGGATCTCGGCGGGCTCGAAAAGGTGGCCGATCTCGGCCGCGAGCCCGAGCCGGTCGAGGCCGCACGCCGCGAGCACGACCGCGTCCAGGCCGCGCTCCCTGCGCTTGCGGAGCCGCGTGTCGATGTTCCCGCGCAGCGGCTCGATCGAGAGCGACGGTTCCAGCGCGAGCAGCTGCGCGCGCCTCCGGATCGACGCGGTCCCGATCCGCATCCCGGGCGCGATCCGGCTCGCGCCGCAGAGCGCGTCCCGTGCGTCCTCCCGCGTCAGATAGGCGCCGACCGCCAAACCGTCCACGTCCGTCGAGGTCATGTCCTTCGCCGAGTGGACCGCGACGTCGATGCGCCCGTCGAGCAGCGCTTCCTCGAGCTCCTTGACGAACACGCCGCGCTCGCCGATCTCGCCGAACGGCTTCGTCCGGTCGCGGTCGCCGGCGGTCGTGATCGGGACGAGCGCGATCTCGATCCCAGGCCCGCGGATCGCGTTCGCCGCCAGCTCGGCCTGCGTGAGCGCGAGCCTACTTCCGCGGCTTCCGACTCTGACCAGCATCGTCGTCGGGCAGGCCGAAGAGGTCACGCGCGACCTCGACGTAGCCCGTGCCCTCGGTCGCGGCCGCTTGCTTCAGCCGGACGATCGGCACGTGCAGGAGCTTGTTCACGATCTGCGTCGTCAGCGACTCGACGGTGCGCCGCTCGCTCTCGGACAGACCCTCGAGACGGCCCTCCGCCTTGGCAAGCTCCCCGGAGCGGATGCTCTCCGCTCGCGCCCGGAGGGACGCGATCGCCGGCACCACCTGGAGGCTCGCCTGCCAGTCGCGGAAGCGCTCCGCCTCGCGCTCCACGATCGCCTCTGCGCGCTCGGCTTCGCGCCGCCGGCCGCTCAGGCTCTCCCGAACGACTGCCTGAAGATCGTCGATGTCGTACAGGTAGCAGTCGTCGAGCCGGGCGACCGCGGGGTCGACGTCACGCGGCACGGCGAGGTCGATCACGAACAGCGGCCGACCTTTCCGATCCGGAACCTCGTCCCGGGACAGGACCGGTTCGGGCGAGGCCGTCGAGGACACGACCACATCGGCCCGCTCGAGCTCCTCGCCGAGCCGATCGAACGGAACGGCGCGAGCGTCGAACGCCTCGGCCAATCTCCGCGCGTTCGCCTCGGTCCGGCTCGTGACGGCGGAGATCGTCGCTCCTCTCGCGGTGAGTGCCCGGGCGGCCAGCTCGCTGACCTCCCCCGCGCCGACGAGCAGGACACGACACCCGGCCAGATCGCCGAACACCTGCTGCGCAAGCGCCGCCGCGGCAGACGAGACCGACGCAGGGCTCTCGTTGATCGCGGTCTCCGTCCGCACCTTCTTCCCGACGCGCAGTGCCTCGCGGAAGAGCCGGTCGAGAACCGGCCCGTGTGCGCCCGCCTCGTAGGCGTCGCGGACCTGGCCGAGGATCTCGCCCTCGCCGGGGACGAGCGAGTCGAGGCCCGCCGCGACCCGAAAGAGGTGCAGAGCCGCCGCCTCGTCGGTCATGCGGTACAGCTCGACCTCGTCTCCGAGCAGCACCCCGGATGCGCGCGCCTCGGCCGCATCGGGATCCGCGTCGACGAGGTAGAGCTCCGTTCGGTTGCAGGTCGAAAGGCACACCGCTTCGCCGCCGCCCGCCATGCGCCGGGCCAGTGCCGCCGAGCCCTCGAGGTCGAGCGCGACCCGCTCCCGCACCTCGACCGGCGAGAGCCGGTGCGACGTTCCGACGAGGACGAGGCTCATGCGAAGTGCCCCATGTGCAGGCTGAGCTGCATCGCAACGACGAGCGCAAAGCCGGCCAAGGTCGTGTATGCCGCGCGGCGCCCGTGCCAGCCTGCTCCGAACCGCAGCAAGAGGAACCCGCCGTACACCGCCCAGGTCAGCACCGTCAGCACGATCAGCGGGTCGAGCTGCGAGTCGTGACGCAAGCGCGCGAAGCCGACAGCCATCCCCAGCGTGAGCACCGGCAGCGAGTAGGCGACCGTGCGCCCGAAGAGGGACTCGAGCGTCACGAGCGAGGGCGCCCGGAAGCGCAGAACCGTCGAGCTGCGCCGCTTGAGCTCCCGCTCCTGCCAGAGGTAGAGCGCCGCGAGCGCCGCGGCGAGGGTCAGCCCCGCGAACCCGGCCAGGACGAGCCCGACGTGCGCGACGAGGAACAGCGTCGAGTAACCGCTCCGTCCGGACCCGCCGACTCCTCCGGCCACGTACGAAACGGCTAGAAGCAAGGCAGCAAGCGGCATCACGACGAGCCCGAGCAGCCGAAACCGCGGCTTGCAGCCCCAGATCAGGTACGCGCCGACGACGAGCCAGACGAAGAGATTCAGCGACCCGGCCCACGTGTCCCAGGGGAAGCCGTTCGCGCCCGCCGCCTGCGCGACCAACAGCGCCGTCTGCACGAGCCAGCCGATGCGCACGCCCCACGTCGCGAGCCGGCCCATCGACCCGGGCCGCCGCGCATCGCCCGCATACGCGAACGCAGCCTCGCCGTACGCGAGGAACGCCGGCCAGAAGAGGAGCTCAGCCACCGAGCCTCTCCCGGGCAAGGCGCGTGAGGTCCGTGAGCTCCTGTTCCAGCCGCGAGACCTTGAGCGCGATGATCAGCAGGTAGACGAGCAGCGCTCCGAGCAGCACGAGGTACGCGCCGGTCACGTACTTCTCCGCCGTCGTCACGCCAGCAGCTCCCGCAGCTCGCGCAGGCTCGCATCCGCACGCTTCCCGGCCAGCTCGACCCGGTAGAAGGTCGTCGCCAGCGCAAGCATCCCGCCGAGGCAGATGAGGAAGCAGACGAGCATCTGCCAGGGCAGGTTCGCCCCCTCGTGCGTGAACACCGTCGGGTGCAGGATCGTCCCCGCGATGCGCACCGCAAGGAAGCTGACCGGGATCAGGACGACCCCGAACAGCGCGTAGACGGCCGAGTTGCGCTCGCGGCGCGGTCCGGGCTCGGTCGAGTAACGGAGCATGAAATACGACGAGTAGAAGAGAAACAGGATCAGGAAGAGCACGAGCTGGCGCTCGCCCCAGGTCCACCACTCGCCCCACGAGATCTTCGCCCAGATCGAGCCGGTGACGAGCGTCAGCAGCCCGAAGATGACGCCGATGTGCACCGCGGTGTAACTCTCCAGGTCGTAACGGCGGTCACCCGTCCAGAGCAGCCGCAGCGCCTTCCAGGCGCCCCAGCCGAAGGCAACGTAGGCCGTGAGCGCGATCGGCACGTGCAGGTAGAAGATCTTCTGGCTGAAGCCTTGATCCGCATCCTCGGGCGCCCAGTAGAACGCGAGCGCATAGCCGCCGACCAGGAGCACCGCGGCAGCTGTTGCGACAAGCGACGGCCCGAAGCGAAGCGAGGGCCCCCTTCTGTGTTCACTCTGTAATGACGTACTCAAAGCTCGCCCAACAGAGAATCGCAAAAACGCCGTCGTAGAGCGCGAGAAAGGCGAGGAACGAACCGGGGTTCGCGGCGACGCTCGCGCCGACGCCGCCGATCACGACCGGGATCGCCAGCGGGAGGAAGAGCAGGGGCAGCAAGAGCTCACGCGCACGGCTCGCGGCCGCGATCGCCGCGAGAAGCGTCCCGATTGCCGCAATGCCGATGTCGGCGAGGGCCACGGCCGCCACGAGCTCCCACGACAGTGGGTGGAAGAAGAGCGCGAAGGCGGGCAGCGCGACGACCTCCGCAAGCACGAGGAAGACCAGGACGCCGATCGTCTTGCCGAGCCAGATCGCGCTCCGGTCGCAGGGGGCGAGGACGAGCCCGTCGAGGAGCCCCTGCTCGCGCTCGGCCGCGAACGCGCGTGTGAGCCCGAGGAGCGCCGTGAAGACGATCGCGATCCAGAGCAGGCCGGTCTCGGCACGCTCCGACGAACCGCTGGGCAGCGCGAAGTGGAAGATCGTCAGCGCCGAGACGACGAACAGCAGCATCGCCGGAAGCGTGTCCCGCGACCGCAGTTCGAGCAGCAGGTCCTTGCGCGCGAGCGCCGCAACGTCTCCGGCGTAGGCGCTCATGCGATCGCGAGCCTGGCCGTCGCCCGTGCGGCGAGCGCTTCGGGATCGTGCGTCGCGACGAGTGCCGTGACCCCGGTTCGCTCAGCGAGCTCGGCCTGAAGGAGGTCCGTGCCCTCGACGTCGAGCCCGTCGAACGGCTCGTCGAGGAGGAGCAGGTCGGGGTCGTGCAGGAACGTGCGGCAAAGCGCG
>Ga0081540_1004133_pt1 | contig 11195 bp, 7 predicted proteins | sample TabmetS2T1R1_FD_71024 | JGI IMG/M metagenome (GOLD analysis project Ga0081540, IMG submission 71024) | Tabebuia heterophylla rhizosphere microbial communities from the University of Puerto Rico - S2T1R1 | ecosystem: Host-associated > Plants > Roots > Rhizosphere ...
CGCTTGGACGGGGGCGGCCCCCGCTCGAGCCGCTCGCGGAACAGCGTCCGGTTCGGCAAATTGGTCAGCGCGTCGTGACGCGCCATGTGCGAAATCTGCTCTTGGGCCTGCTCCCACTCGGTGATGTCCTCGAAGGTCGCAACCCAGCCGCCATTCGCCATGGGCTGGTGCACGACGCGGATCGAGCGCTGGGTGCGGATGATAACGCGCTCCACGGTACGGCCGGCACGCATTTCCTCGATCAGTTCGCCGACATACTCGGGGGCGTTGCCATTCCACTGGCCGGCCGCCTGCTGCCGCTGCAGGATCTCGACCATCGTCTCTCCCTTGCTTGGCGCGGGATCGAGACCCATCATGGCAGCGTATCGCTCGTTGTAGAGCATGACGCGGCCTTCGGCGTCGAACATGCACAGCCCCTGCGACATGTTTTCAAGCGCGGTGTCGAGCAGGACTTCCTGCCGCCGCAGCTCGCGCTTGCTCCGGCGATCGATCATCGCCGCCGACAACACGATTCCGAGTATCGCCATCGCGGCGAGCGCGATCAGGAAAGACAGCATTTCGGGCGAGATCGACAGGGCGTTGGCAATGCGGGTCGGATCGGGCGTCAGCGTCAGCGCGCCCATCGCCGTGAAATGATGCGACACGATCGCGAGCGTCAGCAGCACCGCAGCCAATGCCCCGGAGCGGAAACCTTCACCGCGCGCAGCAATGACAAGGGCGAGCGCGCCGAGCGCACAGCCGAGGAGAACGGAGACCAGCACGAGGTCCGCCGACCAGCTGATGCGGGCTGGAACCTCGAGCGCCGCCATGCCGGTGTAATGCATCGCGGCTACGCCGAGGCCAACCACGGCGCCGCCGAGTGCGACGTTGACTTGACGGCCATCGTGCAGCGCAATCCGCAGGCCGAAGGCAACGGTGGCGATCGCAAAGACCAGCGACAGCAGGGTAATGCTGATATTGTATCCGGCGATGCTGCCGGGATCGTAGGCCAGCATGGCGATGAAATGCGTAGCCCAGATGCCGCAGCCCGCGGCGATCGCATCGAGCATCATCCATTTCAGCCGCGTCCTGCCCTGCGACGCCCGTGCGCGATGGAACAGGCTGACTGCAACCGCGCAGGCCAGAAGGCAAACCAGGCCGGCCAGCGCGACGAAGCGCAAGTCGTGCTCGTAACCGAGGCAATTCAGGACTTGGTACATCATGGACCCCTATCAGGGGCCCTTATCGGCCACAGCGATGTACATTCGGGTTAACCGCACCTGCGCCGGCGGCAAGCATGGTGAACGAATGCTTTGCGCGCACCGACCTGCGGTAGCGCCGGATTGCGCCGTGCCATTATGACGTGAATCGCCGCCTGAGAATTAACCAGCTAACGCTCGGCGGAGAGTCGCGCACTATCGCGCGGCGCGACCGGCGCACCGAACCAGATCGCAGCCGCCGCGGCCAGCAACACGCCGGCGGAAATGATCAGCGAGGCGTGCAGTCCGGTCATGAACGTACCGGTCCCGCCGGCCAGCGAGCCGAACAGGGCAACGCCGAGCACGCTGCCGGTCTGCCGCGTCGCGTTCAGCACGCCGGCAGCTATCCCTGAGCGCGAGCGATCGACGCTGCCGAGCAAGGTCGAGGTCAGCGGCGGCACCAGCAGGCCAAGGCCGCCGCTCATGGCGATCGTCTGCGCGACAATCGTGGCATAGCTGCTGTCCGGCTGAATACCGAGCAGCGCAAGACATCCCAGCGCCGAGATCACTGCACCGACCGCGATGGTCGCGGGCGCGCCCATGCGTTCGGCCAGGCGCGGCGCCACCAGATTAACCGGCAACACGGCGGCCATCATCGGCACGAAGGCAAGGCCCGTCTGAAACGCGCTGAGCCCGTTGATCTCCTGGAAATACAGGCTGAGCACGAAGATCAGGCCGTAGATGGCGATGTTGACGAGCAGACCGACGAGCGAGGTCAGCGCAAACAGGCGATGACCGAACAGCGACAGCGGCAGCATCGGTTGCCCCGCGCGACGCTCCTGCACGACGAACAGCACGCCCGCCGCAGCGGCGATGGCAAAGCCGGCCAGCACCAACGGATCCGCCCAGCCGCGCTGGCCCGCTTCGATCAGCGCCCCGGCAAGCAGGCCCAGCGCCGCCACCGCCGCGATCTGGCCCGGCAAGTCGAACTCGCGCTGCTGCAGGCGCGGCGTCTCGCTGGCAAAGCGCCAGGCCAGCCACAAGCCCGCGAGCCCGATCGGCAGATTGACCAGGAAGATGGCGCGCCAGCCGGTCAGCGTAATCAGCGCGCCGCCGACGAACGGGCCTGCGGTCAGCGCGAGACTGGCGCCGGCCGCCCACATTGCAACCGCCCGGCCGCGCGCCTTTTCATCGGGATAGGCATGGTTGAGCAGCGCCAGCGAGTTCGGCACCAGGATCGCGGCAGCCAGCCCCTGCACGCAGCGCGCCGCAATCAAGATCGCCGCATTCGGCGCCAGTGCGCAGGCGAGCGATGCCGCCGTGAACAGGGCAAAGCCTGCCATGAAAATGCTCCGGGCGCCGATGCGGTCGCCGAGCGCGCCGGCGGTGAGAATGAAGGCGGCGAATGCGATGGTGTAGGCGCTCACCACCCATTGCAGTTCTGCCACGCCGCCGCCGAGCGAGGTGCCGATGGCATGCAGCGCCGTGTTGACGATGGTGACATCGAGCTGGACGACGCCGTAGCCAAGGCTCATGGCAGCAAGCGTCAGCGACGCGGCGAGCCTCGAAGGCGCCGGTTTTTCGGTCGGACGGGAAGGTTCGGCCGCGTGCTGGCATGACTTGAGCAACCGGTCTTGCATGGATCACCTCGGCGGTGAGCAACACCAAATATACCCGGTCATATACCCCATCGTTGCGTCATGACATTTCGCTCATGATCGAATAATGATTGCGTCCGGTCACGACCGATACAAAAAGCCACACCGGAATACTCCGGCGCGGCTTTTTGTCTCAATGTCCGAAATGTCTAGCAGTGTGATCTGCACCATCCGAAAGATCACACTGCGAGGAGCCACAACCCAGTCAACGTGGCCGGATCGTGATCTAGCTCGCGGCTTTGAGGTTGACCTTGCCTTCGGCGAGCGAGGTCAGCTTCTTGTCGGTGGTTTTTTCCTCGTCGAGCGTCTTCTGCAGGATGGTCGCACAGTCGTTGCGACCGAGCTGCCGTGCCCACGCGATCAGACTGCCGTAGCGGACGATCTCATAATGCTCGGCGGCCTGCGCGGCGTTGATCAGCGCGGCGTCGAGCACGTTCTTGTCATCGACCTCGCCGGTCACGTCGTCGGCCTCCTCGATGATGCCGTCGATCGCCGGGCAATCGACCGCCTTCACCTGGGCGCCATGCATCTGGAATACCTGCTCCAGTCTCTTCACATGCGTCTTGGTTTCATCCAGGTGGGTCAGAAAGCCCTGTTTGAGTTGCGGATCGCTGGCTTTTTCGGCCATCTTCGGCAGCGCTTTCACAAGTTGTTGCTCGGCGTAATAGATGTCCTGCAACTGGTGCACGAACAGATCATTCATGCTCTTGATGTCTTTGCTGAAGAGTCCCATTGCGCGTATCCCTTTGTTCTGGGAACATGGCGCGCGTCCCTCTCGTCGCACTGCACGCAACGCCATGTCCTGTTTGCCGATACCTGCGCTAACCGACCTGCCGGGGGGACGTTCCTGCGAAACCGCAAGAACCGGCGACGGAACAGCGGAACGCTGCGGCGAATTGAACCGAGACGGCCGCCGGCGGCGACTCACATTTTCCGATGCCCAGACATATGTACGGCGTATGACAGAAATCGCGAACGAAGGCGGAAGCGTGGCTTGTCAAGGGCTGCACAAACTTACCGTTTTGCCTTATGGGTGCGGTGGCACGGTGCGTTTGACCGTCACCCGTTGCCCCACGTGACCACATAACGGGCCCTTTTTTACGAATGCCGCCCCGCCGGGAGGATGAATGCATCGGCTGCTGACCGCGCTCGGGCGTGGCTTCAAGGAAAAGATCGGCTGGAAACGGCTCGGGATCGCTGCGAGCCTGGTCATCATCGGCCTGGCGGTGACCCATCTGGTCCGGACCCTGAAGGGCGTCGACACCGCCCTTGTCCTGACGGCGTTGACCGACATCGCGCCCCATCGCATCGCGCTCGCCGCGCTGTGCGTGGTCGGCGCCTTCTGCACGTTGACGTTTTACGATTTCTTCGCGCTGCGAACCATTGGCAAGAACCACATCCCGTACCGCATTGCGGCGATGTCCAGCTTCACCAGCTACACCATCGGCCACAATATCGGCGCCACCGTCTTCACCGGCGGCGCGATCCGCTTCCGGATCTATTCGGACTACGGCCTGACCGCGATCGACGTCGCCAAGATCTGCTTCCTCTCCGGCCTGACCTTCTGGCTCGGCAACCTGTTCGTGCTCGGGATCGGCATGGTCTGGCACCCCTCGGCCGCCTCCTCGATGGACCTGCTGCCGGCGGCCATGAACCGGCTGATCGGGCTGGGCTGCCTTGCCGGCATCGGCGCCTATCTGGTCTGGCTCGTGACCGGCACCGGCCGCCGCGAGCTCGGCCAGAACGGCTGGAAGGTGGTATTGCCGTCCGCAAAACTGACGCTCGTGCAGATCCTGATCGGCGTCGTCGATCTCGGCTTCTGTGCGCTGGCGATGTATCTGTTGATGCCGACCGAGCCCTATATCGATTTCGTCTCGCTGGCCGTGGTGTTCATCCTGGCCACCCTGCTCGGCTTCGCAAGCCACGCCCCCGGGTCGATCGGCGTGTTCGACGCCGCGATGCTGGTCGCGCTGCCGGACTTCTCGAAGGAGCAGCTGCTGGCGACGCTGGTCGTGTTCCGCATCCTGTATTTCCTGATCCCCTTCGGCATCTCGATCTCGATCATGGGAGTGCGCGAGCTCTGGCTCAACGTGGTGCAGCCGTGGCTCAGCCGCCGCAAGCTCAATGATCCGCCGTTCAGGGCCGAAACCGCGGAGGCCACCGTGCGCCAGTCGGTCGAAAGCCGACCCCGGATCAAGCACCTGAAGCGGTAACAGCGACGTTATCCCGGCGGATTGTTCGTTCTGGCTAATTCGTTGGGGCTCTCTTATTTTTGCCCCACCGATGCCGTCAAACGGGCCATGGTCAAAATTCCGTTCCGTTCGATCGTTTCCGCTGTGCTGCTGGCGGTTGCGCTGCTGAGCCAGCCGGCCGAAGCGCAGACCGCCCCCGAGCAGCCGCTGCAGATCTCCTGGGAAGTCCGCAACCGTTTTCGCCTGTTCCGCGAGGAACGCGACTTCCTGTTGCAAACCGATGCCGGGCGGGGCCGCAGCGTGCTCGCCGCCGAACAGGCGCTGGAATTGCAAAGCGATGGCCGCGGCTGGGCGCGCAATACCGTCAACCGGCTCTGTATCGACCTCGCCGGCCGCGTCAGCGAGCCCTGCACCCGCGACAACATCAAGGAAAGCTACCTGACGCCGCTTGATCATCCGATCACGGTGCGATTGGCCGGCCCGATTCCGGTCGGCGCCACCTGCGCCTGGTCGTTCGACGACGGTGACGGGCCGCAGAGCTCCGCCTTCGACTGCGCCGAACCGGTGAACCTGCGCGTCCGCTACGGCCGCACCACCGTTGCGACCGTGGACGTCTCGGCAGGCTCGGAGCCAGGCCAGCGGGTCTCCGCCGAGATCGCCGTGCGCGACATCTTCATCGCGGGGCTCGGCGACAGCATCGCCTCCGGCGAGGGCAATCCGGACCGGCCGATTGCGCTGGCGGAAGAAGGCTTCTGCTTCCGCTCCTATCTCGGCACCGCCAGCGCGCAATATTACCGGCCGAGCCGCGCCGGCTATAAAGGCGGGCGCGCCTGCGAAGCACCGGACTTCCTTTCGGTGTGGCAGAAGCACAGCGCGCTGTGGTTCAACGCGGCCTGCCATCGCTCGCTCTACAGCTACCAGACGCGCACGGCGCTCGCGCTTGCGGTGCGCTACCCGCACATCGCCGTGACCTACCTGCCGCTCGCCTGCACCGGCGCAACCATCAGTGACGGGCTGTTCGGCTCGCAGCAGGCCCGCGAGTGCCAGCCGAGCAAGAGCAACACCTGCTCGGGCAGCGTCAACGGCCAGCTTGCCGAATTGCGCGATGCGGTCGCGGCAGCCAAGCGCCGCGCGCCGGATCGGCAGCTCGACCTGATCCTGCTCTCGGTCGGCGCCAACGACATCTATTTTTCCGGCCTCGTCGCCGACGTGATCGTGGACACGGCGACCGAACGCGCGCTGTTTCGGCGCAGTGGCGTGATGGCCTCGGTGGACGATGCACGCAGCGCGATGACGCGGGACCTGCCGCAGGGCTTTGCCAAGCTGCGCGAGGCGCTGAAGCCGCTGGTCGGCGACCTGTCGCGGGTGGTCTATACCTCCTACGCCAATCCGACGCTGGCGAATGGCGGCGCGCCCTGCCCCGGCGGACGCGCCGGCTTCGACATTCATCCCTCCTTCAATGCGCAGCCGCAGCGGCTGGCCGCCGTGTCGAACTTCGTCGAAGGCGAATTCCTGCCGCAGTTGAGAGGACTGGCGCTCTGCGAGGGCGGCATACTGTGCCGCAATCCGCGCACCGACCGCATGACCTTCGTCGATGGCCATCAGACCAGCTTTGCCAGCCACGGTTTCTGCGCGCGCGCCGAAAGCGATCCCGAATTCGACCGGCAGTGCTTCTCGGCGACCGGCAACAGCTTCGATCCCGATATCGTCACGGCCGCCAACCAGCCGATGCTGTGCGGCCGCAGCGCCGGCGAGTACCGCGCTTACCTGCCCCGCGCGCGCTGGATCCGCGATGCCAATGACAGCTACTTCGCGGCGATGACCTACCCGCAAGGGCTGCCGACATCGCAGCAGCCAGCCGACATCCATGACGCGACCTGGGGTGTGTTGTCGGCGGTCTATGGCGGCGCGGTGCATCCGACCGCCGAGGGCCACGCCGCAATGGCGGATGCCGCCGTGCCGGCCGCCGCCGCCGTGCTGCAGCTTGATGCCGGGGTGCCAGATGTCACCTCGCAGCCGATGGCGCCGATACCGGTTGCGCCGGACGCGCCGCGGCCGCCGGGCCGGACCGGATTGAACTAACTAGCTCAGACATCAGGAAATGAGCAACTGAACACACATAGAGCCTGTGCCCGAGCGCATGCTCCTGAGGCTCAAGCGGCCGGCGTTCGGACGGCCGACGAGGCTGTGGCTTACTTCGGTAGAGTAAAGTGTGCCTACCCGCGTTAGGGCTTCCTTTGGGATCAAATGACGCCGCGAAAAAAACGAAACGTTCGCACCCGGAATACTTCCGTGTTGCATTTAGAGAAGAATGGATTGCTTTCGTCGAAGGCACGGCCAAATGATGAGGTTGCAGGCACTAACTCCGAACGTCACCTTTTGGTGCCAGCAGCGGAAGTCGTTTCTAACATCCGTGTGACGGCTCCCGATCGAGCGTATCCGTCTTACAACCTCACTCCATCTTGATGCCAGTTTCGTCGATAACCGTTTTCCATTGCCGCGCTTGCTCATCCAGCGCTCTGGCGAACTCCTGAGGTGTTCCGATCCTTGCTTCCACGCCGATGGCATCCAAGCTGGCGCGGACCTCGGCCGACCGGAGTCCGTCGTTTATAGCGCTGTTGAGTTTTCGGATTATCGTCACTGGAGTACCTGCCGGGGCGAGCAAGCCGAATATGACCTCCGGGGGAAAGCCGGATACTCCCACTTCCTGCATGGTCGGCGTTTCCGGAAGCTCCGGCCAACGGCTTTGGTTGGTCACGGCGAGCGCCTTCAGTTTCTGCTCTTTGAAGTGCGGCAACAGAGTCGACTTATTGCCGAATACCATGTCGATATGTCCGCCGAGCACGTCGGTGATGGCCAGCGCCCCACCTTTGTACGGCACAAACAAAATGTCGGTAGCGGTTTTGGTCTTAAAGAACTCGCCGGCAAAGTGCGTGTATATGCCGGGAGTGGCGCCGTACTTCAGCTTTCCTGGATTATCCTTCGCGTACTTGACAAGTCCCTCGCATGTGTCGGCCGGCACACGCGGCGATATGGCAAGGGCCAGGGAGTCGGCATAGATCATGGCGACCGGAGCGAATGATTTGATCGGGTCGAAACCCAAATTCTGGTAAATCGCTCCAGTAATCGCGTTCACGTTGGTCCCGCCGAGTAACAACGTGTAGCCGTCCGATGTTGCGGTAGCAACGACCTTGGCGCCCATCCTTCCGCCTGCACCAGCCTGATTTTCGACGATGACGTTGTGGCCGAGCCTGGAGGACAGCGACTGCGCGACTAACCGGCCGGCAACATCGGCCGGTCCGCCGGCGGGAAAAGGAACAACAAGTTTGATAGTGCGTTCTGGATATTCTTCAGCATGGCTCGCTTCGATGAATGATCCGATACTGAGGGAAGCCAGGAGCAGCACGAGGAACGTTCTTGCCGCTCCTGGCAAAGCACCTAACCAAACCGGAAGCGGACGCTTCAACGGGCCTTCGACATGGGCTAAAGGCATCAGCATCAATTTTGGCAGTGCTAGGCTCGCGACCACATTGATAAAATGACGCCGCCTCATGCTGTTCTCCTGAAAACCCGCCCACACCGCCTCAGAGCGCGATGAACTCCCGCCGCGTCATATCGGCCCCCGGGGCTCAAGAGACAGCATTGTATCGGCTCAGACGGGTATTTTGATAGGGCTCAAACCGTGCACGGCCAATGTCGCGGCAGGGTCATTCGCGTCGTTTTTGACATATCTGCAGCATGCCTGCTATCCGGCCCATCTCCGACCTGCATTCAACAAGCAATGCCGGCGCGTCGCTACCGGTATGACAAACTCGCCCGCAAACTGCCTTGCCTTGATCAAGCTCGCAGCCATTCGGATTTGGCTACGCTTATGAGTCCACGCCCTGGCGCAGCATCAGGCCGGGACGTGAGGACGGAGCATCTCGTGCTCCGGACGCAAGCGGCGTGAATGGCGCGCGCGAGGCTCGTCCTACTTTGCATGGGGTTGTTTTCGATATTTTGTGTTTGGATCCCCGAGTCCAAACATTGTCCAAACATTCCTCGCTAGCGCGCAGGCGCAGGAACGGGTGCAGGCGCTGCGGCCTTCTTCGGCGCCGCGGGCGCCTTTGCCGGACCCGGACCTGCGGGCAGTTTCATCGCCGCCGCCTGCGCCGGCAGGTATTTTACGATAATCGGCGGATCGACCTGCGCCAGCGCCGTATCCGGCAGGCGGGTCCAGACCTCATCCTTGCCGAGCAGCGAGATGCCGAGATAGCCGCGCATCGTCAACGTCTGCCCATCGGGACTGAGCGTCATCTTGGCCTTGTAGATCTTGCCGTCGCGCGGATCGAGCACGTTGCCGTTCTCGTATTTCAATCCGTCGCGCTTCATGTCCCGGATGAAGGACATCCCGAGCCAGGGCGCATCCTTTCGGTCGTCGGTGCATTTCGCGCAGATCGGATTGGGCGGATCGTCGGCGTCGAGAAACAACTTGGCGAACACGCCTTCGAAGACGCCGTTGCGATCGACCACCAGAAACCATCCGACCGGCTTGCCCTTCTCGACCTTCTCCCACAGCCCGGCAGCAGAAGGTTCCGCCGGCTGGGCGGCGAGTTCGCCGGCCAATGCGAGCCCGATCACGATCGCGAGTATCAGTTGAAGTCCGGCCAGCTTGCGCATCGTCATCACCTGATCAATTACATAAAGCAATGGCCGCAGACTAAGGCCATTTCGCGGATGGTTCCAGTGACGATCGTGCGCGCTCCGGCAAGGCACCGCGAGCCCAGCTGTCATATTTTGGGATTCAGTTGACCCCGAGCTTCTTCTGCAGGCTCGACGACGAGGTGGTGTACTGGAACACCAGCCGCTTGTCCGGATAGACGTAGCGGTGCGCCTTCTGCGCCATCAGCGCGCCTTCGTGGAATCCGGACAGGATCAACTTGAGCTTGCCGGGATAGGTGTTGATGTCGCCGATCGCGAAGATGCCGGGAACATTGGTCTCGAACGCGGCGGTCTCGACCGGCACCAGATTGTTCTCGAGCGCGACGCCCCAGTTCGCCACCGGGCCGAGCTTCATGGTCAGCCCGAAGAACGGCAGCATCGTATCGCAGTCGATCTTCGAGATCGCGTTGTCGTTGCCTTTCATCACGGCCCCGGAAAGCTTGCCGCCCTCGCCTTCCAGCGAGGTGACCTGACCGATCTTCAGATCCATTTTTCCGCCAGCCACCAGCGCGCGCATCTGCTCGACGCTGTGAGGCGCGGCGCGGAAATCGTCGCGCCGGTGCAGCAGCGTCACGCGCTTGGCGATCGGATGCAGATTGAGCGTCCAGTCGAGCGCGGAATCGCCGCCGCCGACGATCAGGATGTTCTTGTCGCGGAACTGCTCCATCTTGCGCACGGCATAGTGTACCGAGGTGCCTTCGTAGGCCTCGATGCCCGGCACCGGCGGACGCTTCGGCTGGAACGAACCGCCGCCCGCCGAAATCACCACCACCTTGCACTCGAACACCTGGCCGGCATCGGTCGTGACGCGAAAGCCGGGATCGCCGATCTTCTCGATCGTCTCCACCATCTCGTTGAGATGGAAGGTCGGATGAAACGGCTTGATCTGTTCGAGCAGCGCTTCCGTCAGGCCCTGGCCGGTGACGAAGGGAATGCCGGGAATGTCGTAGATCGGTTTTTCCGGGTAGAGTTCGGCGCACTGGCCGCCGATCTTGTCGAGGATGTCGACCAGATGCGCCTTCATGTCCAAAAGGCCCAGTTCGAAGACGGCAAACAGGCCGCACGGACCCGCGCCAATAATCAGCACATCGGTTTTGGTCGCTTCGCTCATATCAGCTTCTTTTCGGTTGAACCTGGCGGGAAGGCCGCATCTGTCTAGCCAACCCAAGGCTAACAGGAAAGCCATAATATGGCGTTCGTGACGGCGGCAACCCCTTGCCGTCATTCGACAAGTGGGCTGTAAGGGAACGAGATTTTCGGAGATGGCCCCGTGAACGCCCCCTTGCGTCCCGACGCGACCCCGCGTCTGGAGGATTTTCCCTATCGCCTGTCGGACAATGTCAGATTTGCCGACCTCGATCCCAACCAGCACGTCAACAACGCGGTTTACGCGACTTATTTCGAAACCGGCCGCGTCACACTGATGAAGGACCGCAGCTACGGGCTGATGCCGGACGGCGTCACCT
>Ga0081540_1004134_pt1 | contig 11194 bp, 10 predicted proteins | sample TabmetS2T1R1_FD_71024 | JGI IMG/M metagenome (GOLD analysis project Ga0081540, IMG submission 71024) | Tabebuia heterophylla rhizosphere microbial communities from the University of Puerto Rico - S2T1R1 | ecosystem: Host-associated > Plants > Roots > Rhizosphere ...
CCCTCGGCCGCACCGGAGATCAACTCATGCGAGCCCGGCTCGAAGCAGACCACCGCCGCCTGAGCCAGGAGATCGGTGATCCGCGCCGGGAGCCCGTCGATCCGCGCCTCGAATTCGCCGCCGACCCGCGCAAGACCGAGGCTCCGAGCCCCGCCGGCTGGGGCTTCGACGCGCCCATAAACGCTGTATCCGCCTGTCCCGCGCCGGACCAGGGCCTCCTTCGGGCCCCCGCGAAACGACCGCGCATGCGAAAGCAGATAGGCCGCCTCGAGCAGCGTCGTCTTCCCGGCCCCGTTCGGCCCGACGAAGACGTTCCAGCCCGCGTCGAGATCGACTTCGACGGCCTCGAATGCGCGAAGGTTCTGGAGCCGAAGCTCGCGTAGCCGCACGCGAAACGACCGAGGCGACGCCCCCGCCGCTAGAGCCTGAGCGGCATGATCACGTGCCGCGTGTCGTCCGCGTCGGGCTTGCGGATCAGGCAGCTCGACTGCCCGTCGCGAAGGCACAGCATGACCTCGTCGCCACCGAGCGCGCCGAGCGCGTCGAGGAGGTAATTCACGTTGAAGCCGACGCTGAGCTCCGCGACACCGGTCTTCGCCTCGACTTCCTCGACCGCCTCTTCCTGCTCCGGATTGTGGGCGACGATGCGCAGGCGATTCGGCCCGACCTCGAGCTTGACGCCGCGATATTTCTCGTTCGAAAGGATCGCCGCGCGCTGCAGGGCCGCCCGAAGCTCGTCGCGATTCGCGCGCACATCCTTGTCGGCGCCGATCGGCACGACCGCCTCGTAGTCCGGAAAACGGCCGTCGATCAGCTTCGAGGTGAAGGTCACGCCGCCGCGCTTGACGCGCAGGTGGTTGCGCCCGAACTCGAGCTCGACGGTGCCTTCGCCGCTCTCGAAGAGGCCTTGCAGCTCGATGACGCCCTTGCGCGGCACGATGATCTGGCGACTCGCGGTGCTCTTGCTCCCGAGCTTCGTCTCGGCGAGCGCGAGGCGATGTCCGTCGGTCGCGACGCAGCGGAGCGACTGCTCGCGCAGATCCAGCAGCATGCCATTCAAGTAGTACCGCACGTCCTGGTGTGCCATCGCGAAGCTCGTGCGTTCCATCAGCGATTTCAGCGTCGCTTCCGGCAGCGACACGCGCTCGACGAGCTCGATGTTCTCGATGACCGGAAATTCGGTCGCCGGCAACGTCGCCAGCGTGAAGCGACTCCGGCCCGCGCTGACGACCGCGCGTTCACCGGATTGCTCGAACTTGACGACGACGCCGTCGGGCAGCGCACGGCAGATGTCGAAGAGCTTGCGCGCCGGCATCGTGATCTCGCCGGCATCGAGATCTTCAGCCTCCGTCCGGGCGACCATCTCGACTTCGAGGTCGGTGCCCGTCAGCGAGACGCCACCCGCGTCGACGTTGACCAGGAGGTTCGCCAGCACCGGCAGCGTCTGCCTTCGCTCGACCACGCCGACGACTTGCTGCAAACGCCTCAGAAGGGCTTCCCGTTGAATGCTGAATCGCATGTCGCGCTGGTCCTTTGCTGGTCTTATTAGCGAAGCGATGTTGTGGTTATTAGGCGTGTGAACTACTGCTAAACAAACTAAAGTTGCTTATTATTCATTGGCTTACACGGCAAAATCGGGCTTGATAACTCCCGTTCGCGACTGTGGATGGATTGTGGATCGTTCTTGGTCCCCTCAGAAATCCACAGCTTTCCCACACCGGTTATTCGGTCAGCACCCGCAAGAGCTTTTCCCAGTCCAGCCGGAGCTTGCCGTCGGTCTCGCGAAGGTCGCGCACCGTGCGGCAGGCGTGCAGCACGGTCGTATGGTCGCGACCGCCGAATGCATCCCCGATCTCCGGCAGGCTGTGCTCGGTCAGCTCCTTGGCGAGGCTCATCGCCATCTGCCGCGGCCGCGCGACCGAACGGCTGCGCCGCTTCGACATCATGTCCGACAGGCGCAGCTGGTAGTAGTCTGCCACGGTCTTCTGGATGTTAGGGATCGTGATCGCCTGCGCGTGCACGGTCAGGAGATCGCGCAGTGTCTCCTGCGCGAATTCCGCGCCGATGCGCCGTCCCTCGAAGTTCGCGCGCGCGACGAGCGTATTGAGCGCGCCTTCGAGATCGCGCACGTTCGAGCGCATGCGCTTGGCCATCAGGACGGCGACGTCCTCCGGAAGATCGACGCCTTTCGCCTGCGCCTTCGCGAGCACGATCGCCGCGCGCGTCTCGAAATCCGGCGGCTCGATCGCGACGCTGAGTCCCCAGCCGAGGCGCGACTTGAGGCGCGGCTCGAGATTCTCGACTTCCTTCGGATAGCGGTCGCAGGTCAGGATGATCTGCTGCTTGCCTTCGATCAGCGCGTTGAACGTGTGGAAGAATTCTTCCTGCGTCGTGTTCTTGCCGGCGAAGAATTGGATGTCGTCGATCAGAAGCGCGTCGACCGAGCGGAAGCGCCGCTTGAAGTCGTCCATGTCCTTCTGCTGCAGCGCCTTCACCATGCCGCTGACGAACTGCTCGGAACGAAGGTACATGACGTTGACGTCGGCCTTCTGCGCGCGCATGAGGTTGCCGGCCGCGTGCATGAGGTGCGTCTTGCCGAGACCGGTGCCGCCGTAGAGAAGCAGCGGGTTGTACGCGCGCCCGGGATTCTGCGCGACCTGCATCGCCGCGGCCTTGCCGAGCTGGTTCGACTTGCCTTCGACGAAGCTTTCGAACGTGTAATGCGGATCGAGATTCGCCTCGGGCACGCGGCGCTCGGCGCCCCTCGCCGTGCGCGGCGCGCGCTCGCCGTTGCGCTCGTGACCGTTCGCCGCGCCGACCTGGAGGTGCACCGGCACGCTGTGACCGGCGAGGTGATCGAGCACGCGCTTCACCTGCGGCAGGTAGCTGTCGCGCACGATCTGGAGCGTGTACGCATTCGGCGCCCACAGCGTGAGCCCGGCTTCGCTCTCGCGCGCCTGCAGCGGCGCGAGATACGTGTGCACGTCCTCGGAGCTGAATTCCGCTTCCAGCCGCGCAAGACAGCGGCGCCACAAGTCGTTCATGACATCGATTCGAATTCGTCGCCCGTGCCTTACAAGAACGCACCGGAGCGCGCGATCAGGACCATCGGGACAGAAGCGGGAGTCTAACCGTCAGCGCCGCGCCGCTGCCAGCACTTCGCTTGACACGAGCCGGCGCGGCCGCCTACCATCCGCGCCCTTTTTCCCGTCTTCATCGAGAGCTGCCGTCATGGCAACCAAGCGCACTTATCAACCGAGCAACTTGAAGCGCGTGCGCGATCACGGCTTCCGTGCGCGCATGAAGACCAAGGGCGGCCGCAAGGTCCTCAACGCGCGTCGCGCCAAGGGCCGCAAGCGTCTGGCCGTCTCGGTCTGATCGCCCGGGCCCGCGCGCCGGGCCCGATCCGCTCCTCATGCGCGGCGCCCGCTTCCCGCACGCGGCCCGCATCGTAAGACCTCGCGATTTCCTGTCGCTGCGCCGCACCGGCCAGCGCGTCGGCACGAAGCATTTCAACGCACAGACCGTCGCCGGAGCGGCCGCGACCGCCCGCCTCGGGCTCGCCGTCTCGCGGCGCGTCTCGACCGACGCCGTACGCCGCAACCGCATCAAGCGCATCGCGCGCGAGAGCTTTCGCAAGGTGCGCGCGACGTTGCCGGTGCTCGATATCCTGCTGATCGCGCGAGAAAGCGCCGACGCGCACGACAACGCGACGCTCCGCGCCGATCTCGACGCGCTCTGGCACCGTCTCGCGTCATTGAACGTCGGCCGGCGCCCCGGCACAATGCGCGCCTGATTTTTTCGCACTTTTCCGCTTCTCGACGCGGCGCTCCCCGCCGCCCCGACCCCGAGCACCGCCGCGGCCCGATCCGGGACGTCGTCCCGCTCGCGTGAATCGATCACCATGACGAGTCCCCGCAACCTCCTGCTGATCGCGCTCCTGTTCCTGGGCTATCTGCTCTGGAACGCGTGGCAGGAGGACTACAACCGCAGTCCCGCGCCGATATCGCCGTCGACCGCGACCACGAGCCCGGCCGAAACCAAAGCGCCGCCGACCGCGAGCACGGGCGAAGTGCCGAGCGCGAGCACGACGAACCCGGCCGCGACGCCTGCGACGCCGGAATCGACGCCGACCGCAGCGACGAGCGCGGCCGCCACGCCACGCGTCGTCGTGACGACCGACGTGCTGCGCGTCGAGATCGACACGCACGGCGGCAACGTCGTCGTCGCCGATCTGCTCGCGTATCCGCAGCAGCCGAAGGATTACGAGCACCCGGTTCGTCTTCTCGACAACACCGCGTCGCGCTACTTCGAGGCGCAGAGCGGTCTCGTCAGCACCGGCGGCGCCGCGCCCGACCACACCGCGCCTTACACCGCCGAAAAGGGCGAATACAAGCTCGCCGACGGCGCCGACGCCCTCGAAGTGCCGCTGACCTGGACCGACGCGTCGGGCGTCACCGTGCGCAAGGTGTTCGAGTTCAAGCGCGGCAGCTACGTCATCGAGCAGCGCCAGGAGATCGCGAACAAGAGCGGCGCCGCCTGGAACGGCAACGCGTATCGCCAGCTCCAGCGCGTGCCGCCGATCATCGACACGAGCGGCATCAAGGCCTACAGCAACACCGAGCGCTACAGCTTCATCGGCGCGGCCTGGTACAACGCGAGCGACAAGTTCCAGAAGCTAAAATTCGACAATTTCGCAAAAGAGCCGCTCGACAAGAGCTTCGCCGGCGGCTGGGCGGCGATGCTGCAGCACTATTTCTTCGCGGCCTGGATTCCGGCTGCGGCCGAGACCGACCGCTACTCGACCGCGGTCGTGCAGGGCAGCGACGGTCCGCGCTACCTGGTCCGCACGCTGTCGCCGCCGATCAGCGTCGCTGCCGGCGAGACGAAGACTGACACCGCGCGGCTCTACGTCGGCCCGAAACTGCAATCGACGCTCGACGAAGTCGCGCCGGGCCTTTCGCTGACGGTCGACTACGGCGTCTTCACGATCATCGCCAAGCCGCTGCACTGGATCCTCGCCCAGTTCCACAAGCTGACCGGCAACTGGGGCTTCGCGATCATCCTGCTCGTCGTGCTGATCAAGGCGGTGTTCTTCAAGCTCTCCGAGGCGCAGTACCGCTCGATGGCTCGCATGCGCAAGATGCAGCCGCGCATCGAAGCCCTGAAGGAGCGCTACGGCGACGATCGCCAGAAGATGAACCAGGCGATGCTGGAGCTGTACCAGAAGGAAAAGATCAACCCGCTCGGCGGCTGCCTGCCGATGCTGGTGCAGATTCCGGTGTTCTTCGCGCTGTACTGGGTGCTGCTCGAAAGCGTCGAGCTGCGCCAGGCGCCTTTCATCCTGTGGATCCAGAATCTCTCGGCGCCCGATCCGTACTTCGTGCTGCCGGTGCTGAACGGCCTCGCGATGATCGCGACGCAGTGGCTGACGCCGTCGGCCGGCATGGATCCGATGCAGGCGAAGATGATGAAGATCATGCCGGTCGCGTTCTCGGTGCTGTTCGCGTTCTTCCCGGCCGGCCTCGTCCTCTACTGGACCGTCAACGGCACGCTCTCGCTGCTGCAGCAGTGGATCATCACCAAGCGCATCGAGACCGCCGACAAGGCCAAAGCGTGAGCGCATGACGCCGCGCGACACCATCGCCGCGGTGGCCACGCCGCCCGGCGTGGGTGGCGTCGGCGTGATCCGCGTTTCCGGCGTCGGCGTCGAAACGCTCGCCCGCGATCTCCTCGGCCGCGACCCCGAGCCGCGCCACGCGTATTACTGCGCGTTCGCCGACGCGGGCGGCGCCGCGATCGATCGCGGACTCCTGCTCTACTTCAAGGCGCCGCACTCGTATACCGGCGAGGACGTGCTCGAGCTGCAGACGCACGGCAGCCCGATCGTGCTGCGGCTCCTGCTCGCGCGTCTGGTCGAGCTCGGCGCGCGCCACGCGCGGCCGGGCGAGTTCTCCGAGCGCGCGTTCCTCAATGGCAAGCTCGACCTCGCGCAAGCCGAAGCCGTCGCCGATCTCGTCGCGAGCGGCTCGGAAGCCGCCGCCCGCGCCGCGCTGCGCAGCCTCGACGGCGAATTCTCGCGACGCGTACGTGCGCTCGCCGCGTCGGTCGTGCGTCTGCGCGTCTGGATCGAGGCGGCGATCGATTTTCCGGAGGAGGAGATCGACTTCCTCTCGGCGCCTGAGCTGCGCAGCGATCTCGCCGCCGTGCGCACCGATCTTGCCGCGCTGCTCGACGGCGCGCGGCGCGGCGTCCGGCTCGCCGACGGCCTGCACGTCGTCATCGTCGGCCGTCCGAACGCGGGCAAGTCGAGCCTCCTCAACGCGCTCGCAGCCAGCGAACGCGCGATCGTCACCGAAGTGCCGGGCACGACGCGCGATCTCGTGCGCGAGACGGTCGACCTCGACGGCGTCGTGCTGACGCTCGTCGATACCGCCGGCCTTCGCGATGCCGCGGACGTCGTCGAGCGCGAAGGCATCCGGCGCGCGCGCGCCGAGCTGGAACGCGCCGACGTCGCGCTGCTGGTCACGGATGTGGACGAGGTAGACGCCGAGGCGAATCTCCTCGCCGGCATGCCGAAGACTCCGCGGTTCGTCATCCACAACAAGATCGACCTCGCCGAGCTCGCGCCGCGGCGCGAGCGTCGCGACGATGCGGTGCACGTCTGGCTTTCCGCGCGGACCGGCGCGGGTCTCGATCTTCTGCAGGCCGAGCTTCGCCATCTCGCAGGCGGCGAGGGTACGGACGGCGCCTGCACGGCGCGCGCGCGCCACGTCGCCGCGCTCGAGCGCGCGCAATCGCACCTCGTCGCCGCCACCTCGGCGTTGATCGAACGCAACGCCGGCGAGCTCGCGGCCGAGGAACTCCGCGAGGTGCAGCACGCGCTCGGCGCGATCACCGGCGAATTCACGAGCGACGATCTCCTCGGCGCGATCTTCAGCTCGTTCTGCATCGGAAAGTAGGGCGGAGGCCGACGCCTCCGCTGCGGCGCGCAGATCAGGAATCGAATCCGTCCGCGAAGATCATCTCGTCGAGGACGACATCGGTGTCGGTGGCGCGATTGTTGTCCGGCGTCAGGTCGATGTAGCCGGAAGGAATCGCCGCACTGATGCTGACGCTGACCATGCCGGCCGCGGTCGGGCTGACCGTCGCCGTGACCCGGTAGCTGACGCTGCCGCGGCTCGCGATGACGATGCTGTCGTTGGGCGCGCCGGCACCGTTCGCCGTGCACTGGGAACCCGTCGTCGCGCGGCAGGTCCACGAGATCTGGCTGAGATTGCGCGACAGCGCCGTCGTGAGGATCACGCCGGCGAGACCGTTGATGCCGACGTTGTTGACGGTCAGCGTCCAGGTCACGATCTGGCCGGGGGCGACGGTGTCGAGTCCGTCGCTGAGCGTCACCGAGACGTCCGCGGGCGGGAGGAGCTCGACGTCGGGCGCATCCTCGGATGCGTAGCCGCCCGGCAGCGATTGCGCGTCAGCCGCTCCGACCGTGAGCGCGATCGCGCCGAGTAACAGGTGAGGAATCCGCACGACTCCCCCTAGGCGTCAGCAGGACTGCCCGATTCTACGGCGAATTTCCGTGACGGCGGCGTGGCGGTCCGGAGATTTGCCAGGTCTTTACGCTACGGCGCAGGCCGCCGTCGTTCAGCGTGCCGGGCCGGGCGCCGTAGCCGGCCGCGCGACCGATCGCGCGGCGAGCGCTACTTCCGCGAAAGCTCGATCTCGTGCACGGAGGTCTGCTTGGCGGAGATCGACCAGCCCATGCGCAACGCTTCGAGCAGCGAGTCCTGGTCGCCGACGTGGAACACGCCGCTGACACGAAGATCCGCGAGCGTGCCGTCGGCAAGGCGAAGCTGGACCGTCGAGTAGCGGTTGACCTCGGCGATGAGATCGCCGAGACGGCGCTGCTTGAAGATGAGCGTGCCCTCGGTCCAGCGCGACGCGTCTTCGATCGCCTCGGCCTGCGCGACGACGATGCCGCCCCGGGCGCCGAAGCGCGCCCGCTGGCCCGGCGCGAGCGTCGCTTCGTTCGCGGCGTCGGCGGATCCCGGAAGCGAGACGCTCACGGCGCCGGAAATCAGCGTCACGGCGACGTCCTCGCCGTGGCGTTCGACCTCGAAGCGCGTGCCGATGTCGCGCAGCACGCCGCGACCGCTGACGACCGAGAACGGGCGCGGGTCGCGCGCGACGTCGACGTCGATGCGGCCCTGGCGCAGCACGAGCTCGCGCGCGCTGCCGAACCGCGTGTCGAGAATCGTGTTCGTGTCGAGCACGAGGCGCGTTCCGTCGGCGAGCGCGACGCTGCGTTGCTCGCCGACCGCGGTGGCGAGCGTCTGCGTTCGCACCGAGTCGCGATAGAAGCGCCATGCGCCGGCGCCGAGCGCAACGACGACGAGCGCCGCAGCGGCGAGCGCTGCGTAGCGGCGAATGCCGGTCGCGCGTCCGTGTCCGGAATGGGCGATGCGGGCCTTCCGCGCCGCGGCCGCGATCATCGGATCGTCGGCGAGGAGCCGCGCGATGTCGTGATCGGCGCAGACCGCCGCGTACGCGTCGGCGTTGCCATCGCTCTCGGCGCACCAGCGCTCGAACGCTTCGCGGTCGCGCTCGCTCGCGTCGGTCGCGAGAAGGCGCGCGAGCCAGTCGGCGGCTTGCTGTCGTGCCGTGTCGTTGGCGCGCGTCATGGCGTAGCCGCTCCGGGCGGTTCGCGCGTCGCGCGCAGCTCGCGCAGCGCGTGCGACATGTGCTTTTCCACCGCTTTCGTCGAGACGCCGCACCGCAGCGCGATCTCGGGATAGCTGAGACCGTCGATGCGATGCATCAGGTAAATCGCGCGGCAGCGCGGCGGCAGGCGCAGGATCGCGGCGCGCACGCGCGCAAGCGCCTGCTGGTCGCTCGCGTGCTGTTCCGGCGAATCCTCGGCCGCGATCGCATCGGGCTCGGGGTCCGAGGACTCGCTCGGCGGCGCATGGCGATGCCGGCGCGCGCGGTCGCGCGTCACGTTGATCGCGATCCGGTAGAGCAGCGCGGCCCACGCTTCGGGCGGTTCCCGGTCGCGATAGCGCAGGAGACGCGCGACGCTCTCCTGCGCGACATCCTGCGCATCGTCCTCGTGAACGCGCAGGCGGCCGAGGAAGCGCAGGAGCAGCGGAACGCGTTCGTGGACGAAGCGTTCGAAAAGCTCGCTGTTGTCCTCGCGCCCGGAGGGCAGTCGCGGCATGCGGAAGTCCGTGTGACGTCGATGCGCGCGCCGGACGTGCGCGTTCGGCGCCGTCCGATGCGCCTGCGGCATCGACCTCCGCGATCTTCGAAAACACCGCCGTGCGGCGGCTGCGGTGTCGTGACGCCGGCGCGCCAACGTTAACACGGTCTCCTTTCGCACACGCCGTCCTCAGGCCTGCGCGCCGACGCGCAGCGGACGTTCGAGTGCGAACGCGGACAGCGTGCCCGTGCGCGGCGGCGGAGCGAGATCCGATTGCAGGAGCCGCACGTTCGAGCGCAGCCGGGCCTGGGCCGAGCCATGCTCGAAGAGATCCGGCAGGCGCCGTTGCAGCGCGGGCTCGAGCAGGGTCGGGCCGAACACGAGCAGGAAGAGCTGCAAGGGTTGCCACGGGCCTTCGCGGTCGTCGCCGGCGAGCGACATCCGCGCCAGCGCGCCCTGCGTCATCTTGATCAGCGAATCGATCAGCGCCGCGCTGCCGGCCGTCGCGTAGGTCTCGCTGACGGCGCGGCGGATGTAACCGCGGATTTCCGGCCGCGTGTTGAGCACGCGTTCGAGGCTTTCGACAAGCTGCTTCATTGCGTCCGCATCGGAGCGCCGCATCGCCGCCGGCAGAACCTCGTCGATCGCCTTCTCGAAGCACGACACGATGTGCTTCTCGACCGCTTCGCGCAGCTCGTGTTTGGTGCCGAAATGGTGCGAGATCAGCGCCAGCGAGACGAGCGCCTTCTCGGCGATGAGCCGAAGCGGCGTCTGCGCGCAGCCGCGGGTCGCGAACAAGTGCAGCGCGACGTGGCGTATGCGCGCCTTTCCGGTCAGGTCTGCGAGCGACAGCAGGGTCTCGGTCACGATGGCTCTCCTCGAACGGCCCTCGCCGGGCATGCGCCATCGCAGGCGCGATGCCGGGCGTCCTTGTGCACGACGTCCGGGAGCGCGAATACCCTACCTCGACTTTCCAGCGCCTTGAACGGACGCGTCCGGACCGCTCAGAAGCCGTACGTGGCGCGAAGCGAGAAGTAGCGCCCGACCGGATCGTCGAAGGCCGGGTTGTAGCCGCCGGAAGATTCGTCGTAGTAGCGCGGCGCGTGATCGAACACGTTGTTGACGTAGCCCGAGAACGACCAGTGCGGCAAGCCCTGATACGTGAGGCTCACGTTGACCAGCGTGAACGAAGGCGTGCGGCATTTGCCGAGCGCCGCCTTGTAGGCCGGACACGCGTCGGCGGCGCCGGCGTAGGCTTCGTAGGCATAGTTGCCGGTGTAGCGAAGATTCGCGCCGGCGATCCACGATCCGATCGCCCATCGCAGCGAGGTCACCGCGGTCACGCGCGGCTCGCTGCGGAAGCCGGCCGAGTGCAGCGGATCGGTGCCGGGAACGACCTCGCGGTCGAGGTCGGCGAGATAGTTGAGGCCGAATCCGATCTTGAAACGACCCGCGTCGGCAGTGTCGACGTCCCAGCGCGTTTCCACGTCGACGCCGCGCGTGCGCGTCTCGCCGATGTTGACCAGCATCTCGTTGATCGACACCAGCGCCCCGTCGTCGTTGCGCGAGAGAAAACCCGGAAAGAGCTCCGGATGCGTCAGCGCGTAGTCGAGCGGCAGCTCGGCGACCTCGTTGTTGCGCACGGTGTCGTAGATGTCGACGTCGAGCGAGAACGACTGCGAAGGAAACCAGGCGAGCCCGACGGCGTTCGTGCGCGAGGTTTCGGCCTGCAGGCGCGGGTTGCCGATCGAATTCGTATAGAGCGAGCAGCCGAGCTGGTCGGGCGTCTCCACGGTCTGCAGCGCGCACGGCCCGAGCGCGCGCGGAATGAAATAGAACTGCGGCGCCGCGTTGGCGAGCGAGCCCGCGAACGGATGCAGCTCCGTGAGGGCCGGCGCGCGATAGCCGGCGAAGTGCGAGGCACGCAGCGTCACGCTCGGCACGAGACTCAGCGAAAAGCCGAACGCGGGCGAGACATGGCTTTCGAATTCC
>Ga0081540_1004135_pt1 | contig 11193 bp, 7 predicted proteins | sample TabmetS2T1R1_FD_71024 | JGI IMG/M metagenome (GOLD analysis project Ga0081540, IMG submission 71024) | Tabebuia heterophylla rhizosphere microbial communities from the University of Puerto Rico - S2T1R1 | ecosystem: Host-associated > Plants > Roots > Rhizosphere ...
GTTTCCCGGTGCAGTCTGGGGAGACGCCCATGGGGCGAGGTTCTGCAAAGGACAGCTCGCCGAAGAAGCCGGGCAAGAAAGCGCCCGCCAAGCGCCGCGCCGCGAGCAAGCGCGCGATCAAGATCGCGGGCCGCGAACGCGCGCCGGGCGCGGGCGCGGAAGCCCAGGCAGCGAAGCTCGCCCGGCAGTTGCACGAAGCACAGGCACGCCAGGAAGCGACTTCCGAAATACTGCGCGTGATAAGCCAGTCGCCCGACGACGCACAGCCGGTGTTCAACGCCATCGTGCTCGCCGCCGTGCGGCTGCTCGGCTGCGACACGGTACATTTCTTGCGGCGCGACGGTGCGACCTGGTCGCCCGTCGCCCTGGCCGGACCGAAGGGACTGATGAAGGCCCTGGCGAAAACGCCCCTGCCGGTCGACCCGAACGCCAACTTCGCCTCGCGCGTCATTCTCTCCCGGAAGAATCTCCATTTGCCGGACTGGTCCAAGATCGACCTGCCGCCCTTCGAGCGATGGACGCAGGAAGTTCGCGGCATCAATTCGTCGCTGCTGCTGCCGCTGCTCCGCGGGAAGGAATGCATCGGCGTGCTCGCCATCGGCAGCAAGCTCGTAAATCATTTTGGCAAAAGCGACATCGCGCTCGCCGAATCCTTCCGCGATCAGGCGCTGATCGCCATCGAGAACGCGCGGCTGTTCAACGAGACAAAGGAGTCGTTGGCGCGCCAAACCGCGATGGCGCAAATCCTGGAAGTCATCAATAACTCGCCCGGCGACCTGAAGCCGGTGTTCGACGCCGTCCTCGAAAGCGCAATCCGGCTTTGCGGAGCCGGCTTCGGTGTCCTTACTCTCTACAACGGCGATGACATGCATCAGGTTGTCGCCATGCTGGGCGGGCGGCCCGAATTTGCCGACATGTTCAAAGATCCAATCCATTTGGGGCCCGGAACTGGCGTGGGCCGCCTTGTGCGCGGCGAGAGTTATGTCCACATCCCCGACGCCGCGGACGACGATGCTTATCGGAGCGGTCACCCCGTCCGTCGCGCCCTTGTCGACGTCGCCGGTGCCCGCACCTACCTGGCTGTGCCGATCCGTCGCGACAAGGTCATGCTCGGGTCGTTCACGATCTATCGCCGCGAGGTTCGGCTGTTCTCATCCGACATGATCGCGCTGTTGCAGAACTTCGCGGCGCAGGCGGCCATCGCCATCGACAACGCGCGGCTATTCAACGAGACGCGGGAGGCGCTGGAGCGGCAGACCGCGACGGCTGATATCCTGAAGGTGATTGCCTCGTCGCCCTCCGACGTGCAGCCGGTGTTCGACGCGATCGCCGGGAGCGCCAGGCGCCTGCTCGGAAGCTTTACCGCGGTGGTCACGCGCATCATCGACGGTGTCGTCCATTTGGCGGCAAGCACGGCAGAAAACGAAGCGACAGCGCAGGCCATGTGGCGCTTGCTGCCATATCCGCTTGCGTCCGACCGCATTCACGCCAGAGTGGCGCGAACAGGGCAAGTGGTCGTCACCGTAGACATTGAGGCCGCCACCCATGTCCCGCAGGACGTCAAGGAATTTGCCAAAACCGTCGGCTGGCGCAGCATGGTGGTGGTGCCGATGCTGCGCAATAACGTTGCGATCGGCACCATCGGCATTACGCGCCGCGACCCCGGCGCGTTCGAGGACAAGACGGTCGATCTCCTGAAGACGTTCGCCGATCAGGCGGTCATCGCCATCGAGAACGCGCGGCTGTTCAACGAAACCAAGGAGGCGCTCGAGCGGCAGACCGCGACGGCCGACATCCTCAAGGTGATCGCCAGCTCGCCGGACGATGTGCAGCCGGTGTTCGAGGCCATCGTGAGCAGCGCTGTCCGGCTGGTCGGCGCTTTCTCCGCGGGCGTGTATCGGTTCGTCGGCGGTGTCGTCCATTTGGCCGCTATCACCTCGACAAGCCCGGCCGGCGACGCGGCGCTGCGCGCCCGCTATCCCCGCCCGATCGAGGACACTGCTTTCGGCATAGCGCATGCCGGCGAGGTATTTCAGGTCGCCGATACCGAAAACGACGAGAGGCTGAGAGACATCGCACGAGAGCGCGGCTTTCGAAGCGTCGTGCAGGTGCCGCTGAGGAGCTCCGGCATTTCGATCGGCGTGATCGCGGTTGCGCGGCCGACCGCTGGCGTGTTTGCCGCGCATCACGTCGATTTGCTGCAGACCTTTGCCGACCAGGCGGTGATCGCCATCGAAAACGTGCGACTGTTTAACGAGACGCAGGAGGCGCTCGAACGGCAGACCGCAACGGCCGAGATTCTGAAGGTGATCGCCAGTTCGCCTGACGATGTGCAGCCGGTGTTCGACGCCATCGTAAGCAGCGCTGCCCGACTGATCGGAGGTTTTTCCGCGGGCGTGTATCGGTTTGTCGACGGCTTCGTCCATTTGGCGGCTATCACCGCGACAACCCCAGCCGCCGACGAGGCGCTGCGTGCACGCTTTCCCCGCCGGTTCGAAGATACCGGTTTCAGCACGGCCGACGAGGTATTGCAGGTCGCCGACACCGAAAACGAACCGAAGTGGTCGATGCGAGACATCGGACGGGAGCGGGGCTTTCGAAGCGTCGTGTTCGTGCCGTTGAGAAGCGCCGGCATTTCAATTGGGACGATTACGGTAAGCCGGAAGGAGCCCGGCGCGTTTGCCGCGCACCACATCGACTTGCTGCAGACCTTCGCCGATCAGGCGGTGATCGCCATCGAGAACGTGCGGCTGTTCAACGAGACCCAGGAAGCGCTAGAGCGGCAGACCGCGACGGCCGACATCCTCAAGGTGATCGCCAGTTCACCCGACAACGTGCAGCCAGTGTTCGAAGCCATCGTCGCCAGCGCCGCTCGGCTGATCGGCGCGTTTTCCGCGGGCGTGTATCGGTTCGTCGATGGCGTCGTGTATTTGGCGGCTATCACCTCGACGACCCCGGCCGGCGACGAGGCGCTGCGCGCCCGCTTTCCCCGCCCGATCGATGAGACCAATTTCACCATCGCGGAGGCTGGCGAGGTATCGCAGGTCGCTGACACCGAAAACGGCGAGAGGCTACAACTGCGGGACATCGCACGAGAGCGCGGTTTTCGAAGCATAGTGTGGGTGCCGCTGAGAAGCTCCGGCATTTCAATTGGAGCGATTGCGGTAAGCCGGAAAGAGCCGGGCTTGTTTGCCGCGCATCATATCGACTTGCTGCAGACGTTTGCCGACCAGGCCGTGATCGCCATCGAGAACGTGCGCCTGTTCAAGGAGACCCAGGAAGCGCTGGAGCGGCAGACCGCGACGGCCGACATCCTCAAGGTGATCGCCAGCTCGCCTGAAGATGTACAACCGGTGTTCGAGGCGATCGCGGAGCGATCGAACCGGATCGTCGACGGCCGGTCGACCGCCGTGTACAGCCTGGTCGACGGCATCCTGCATCTGAAGGCTTTCACGCCAATGAACCCGGAGGCCGATGCAAAGCTACGGGCTTTCTTCCCGCTTCGGCTTTCGGAGATGATATGGGGCGAGACGATTGCTCGCGGGGACATGTATGAGGTCGAAGACATGCAGGACCCGTCCTTCCCGCAGGATGTGCGGGACCTGGGGCAATCGCGTGGCTTCCGCAGCCTGCTGATTGTGCCCTTGTTGCGGGACGGCCAAACGATCGGCGCGATCGGCGTGACGCGCGTCGCGCCCGGCCGGTCCTCCGCTCACCACATCCAGTTGTTGCGAACCTTTGCAGATCAGGCCGTCATCGCTATCGAGAACGTGCGGCTGTTCAAGGAGACGCAGGAAGCGCTGCAACGCCAGACCGCGACAGCCGATATCTTGAAGGTGATCGCCAGTTCGCCCTCCGACGTGAAGCCGGTGTTCGATCAAATCTTGAACAGCATCGAGCATCTGATCAAAAGCGATGAGCGGGTCATCGTTCTGGCGGGCGATGATGGCATGATACGCGTCGGTGCTGCGCACAGTCCCCGGGGCGACGACCTGTACAAACTGTTCCCGCGGCCGCTGAAAGGCAGTGCCGCCGAAATAGTGATTCGCGAGCGAAGATTGCTTGCTTTCGCCGACGTCCCCAACGATCCGGAATCCCCTGCGTCCCTGAAGGCGGTCGCATCCCGCAGTGGGGCGCGCTCAGTCATGATGGCGCCGTTGCTCTCGGAGAGTCGCGCCATCGGCTCCATCGTTGTATCGCGCGAAACTGTCGATCCTTTCAACGAAAGCGAATGTTCCCTTTTGAGCACCTTTGCCGACCAGGCCGTGATCGCCATCGAGAACGTGCGGCTGTTCAACGAGACCAAGGAGGCGTTGGAGCAGCAGACCGCGACCTCGGAAGTGCTGGAGATCATCAGCTCGTCCCCCGGCGAGCTCGACCCCGTGTTCCAGAAAATGCTCGAGAACGCCTGCCGCGTCTGCGAGGCGAATTTCGGCATCATGCAATTGTGGGACGGAGAATGTTTCACGTCTCCGGCTGCCCATAATGTTCCGCCTGAGCTGGCTGCACGGCGTATCAACGTACGCATCCCAGCGCATCCGCTAACCGGTCTTTACGCCGCCGCGCAGACGCACAAGATCGTGCATCGTGCCGATGTGAGGGAAAGCGCGGCATACCGCGCCGGTGTTCCCAACGTGGTCGAGATCGCCGACATCGGGGGAGCACGCACGCTCGTCATCGTTCCAATGTTGAAGGAAGACCAGTTCCTCGGAGCGATCACGATCTATCGCCAGGAGATTCGTCCTTTCACCGACAAGCAGATTGCCCTGGTGGAAAACTTCACCCGGCAGGCGGTGATCGCCATCGAGAACACCCGCCTGCTCCGCGAACTGCGCAAGCGCACCGACGATTTGCAGGAATCCTTGCAGCAGCAGACGGCCACCGCCGACGTGCTCAAGGTGATCAGCCGCTCGACATTCGATCTCGATGCCGTGCTGACAACCCTGACTCAATCGGCCGTCGGCCTCTGCCGCGCCGCCAGGGGCGCCGTGTTCCTGAGAGATGGAGATGTGTTGCGCGTCCGCGCGAATGCGGGCACCGCACCTGAATTCATTGACTTCCTTGATGCCAACCCGATTGCAGCGACGCCGCAAACGTTCACCGGTCGCACGTTCCTGACCGGCGAGGTCACACATTTGCCCGATGTGCTGGCCGATCCCGATTACGATTTTGGGCAGGCGCCCCAAATCGGCCAATTCCGCTCCGCGCTTGGCGTGCCCCTGGTGCGTCAGGGTCGGGTCGAAGGCGTCTTCTCATTATCGAGGCCCGAACCGGGCGGCTTTACCGACCGCGAGATCGAGCTGATCCGAACCTTTGCCGACCAGGCGGTGATCGCAATCGAGAATGTGCGGCTGTTCAACGAGGTGCAGGCGCGCACGAAAGAGCTCACTGCCTCGCTGGACGACCTGCGCGCCGCGCAGGACCGCCTGGTGCAGACCGAGAAGCTGGCTTCGCTCGGCCAGCTCACCGCCGGCATTGCCCACGAGATCAAGAACCCGCTCAACTTCGTCAACAATTTCTCGGCGCTGTCGGCGGAGCTGACCGACGAACTGAACGACACGCTCAAGGACGTCGCCTTGAGCGACAGGCTGAGGGACGAAGTCGGCGAGTTGACCAAGCTCTTGAAGCAAAATCTCGAAAAGGTCGTGCAGCACGGCAAGCGCGCCGATTCCATCGTCAAGAACATGCTGCTGCATTCGCGCGCAGGCGCTGGCGAGCAGCGCAGCGCCGACGTCAATGCGCTGGTCGAGGAAAGCCTCAACCTTGCCTATCACGGCGCGCGCGCCGAAAGGCCCGGCTTCAACATTACCCTGCAGCGCGATTTCGATACGGGCGCAGGTTCAGCCGAGCTGTTTCCGCAGGAGATCACCCGCGCACTTCTCAACCTGATCTCGAACGGCTTCTATGCCGCGACCCGGCGCAATGGCGAGACGGGATTTGAACCCACCTTGCTGGCGACGACGAAAAATCTCGGCGGCAGCGTGGAAATCCGCATCCGCGACAACGGCACGGGGATCCCGCCCGAGGTGAAGGAGAAGATGTTCAATCCGTTCTTCACCACCAAGCCGGCCGGCGAGGGGACCGGGCTCGGGCTGTCGATGACCCACGACATCGTGGTCAAGCAGCACGGCGGCAAGATCGACGTCGCGACCAAGCCCGGCGAGTTCACGGAATTCACCATCGTTCTGCCGCGGAGCGGCAGCCCGCAGACAGCTAGATAGGGCCAGGGCTGGCGACGCGCTCGGTTTACCTCTCCCCAGCGGGGAGAGGTCGATTTGCGTCAGCAAATCGGGTGAGGGAGCTTGGCGCCCACGAGAGACCGTGATCCCTCACCCGCGCTTCGCGCGACCTCTCCCGAAGGGAGAAGGTGAAGTTCGATGCCGCCGCGGTTCAGCCTGCTTCACATTAAGCGCGCGCGGATGAACTCGCCGGCGTTCGCGAGCGCCCGTCGGCCGTCTGCGAGCGCGGCATTCCACACCGGCCAGGCGTGGATCATGTGCGGCCAGATCTCCAGCCGCACGTCGACGTCGGCAATCCCCGTGGCTTCCGCAAGCCGTGTTGCATCGGCGATCAATGTCTCGGCCGAACCGACCTGGATCAGCATGGGCGGAAAGCCGCGCAGATCGCCAAACAGCGGCGAGATCAGGGGATCGCGGCGATCGATTGGCGGTGGCGCGTAGGCGTCCGCGAGTTCTTCGAGATAGGCTGTGTGGATCAGCGGATCGACCGCGTCCTTGGTCGCAAGCGTATCGCCGGACATCGTCAGGTCAGTCCAGGGCGAGACCAGCCAGGCGCAGCCGGGAAGTTGCTCCTTCGCCGCGCGCAGGCGGTTGATCAAGGAGAGCGAGAGATTGCCGCCGGCGCTGTCGCCGCCGACCACGATGTGATTTGCCGCAATGCCCTGCCGGCGCAGGAAGCGCCAGGCCGTGAGCGCATCCTCATGCTGCGCGGGAAAGGGATGCTCGGGCGCGCGGCGATAGTCGATCGCAAGCGTCCGCACGCCCATCGCGCGACCGGCTTCCGTCACCATGCGGCGGTGGCTCTTGATCGATCCCGAGCAATAGCCTCCGCCGTGAAAGAACAGCAGCACCTTCGATGCGTCACTTCCGGGAGCCAGCGACCATTCCCCGGCGACGCCCTCGCAATCGACGCTCTCGCATTTGATATCGCTCGCAACTGGCCAGACCGAGCCGACCTCGTCGAGCCGCTCGCGCCGCTCAGTCCATCCGACCGGCCGCGGCTTCGACGTCAGCAGTTTGCGGATGGCGTCGATCTCGCCTTCGGCCATATCAGTCCCCGCCTACAGCATGATCCGGAAAAGTGTGCAGCGGTTTTCCGAAAAGATCATGCTCCCAAAAAAGACTGTAGAGATGACTTTTCGAAGAAAAATCATCTCTACAGCAGCCCGCGATAAACGCCGGGCTCGGAGCTCTCGATCGGTATCGCGCCGACGGCTTTGGTGTAGAACTCCGCCGGCCCCACGCCGCCGATGATGGCGTAGCCGTAGCCCTTCGCCTTCATGGCCTCGAGGCAGTCGAACAGCAGCGCCTTGCCGATGCCGTGCTTTCGTTCGTTCGGGTCCACGCCCGTGGGTCCGAAGAAATTGGGACAGGTCGCATCGTGACAGGCGAAGCCGAGAATGCTTTTCTGCCTGACGGCGATGAAGCAGGAGATCGGCTGCCGCGAAAACGCGACCTCGACCTCGCTGGCCCAATGCTCGCTGAAATGCTGCCGCACCCAGGCGACGACCATGTGCTTTTCGGGAGCAAGTGCCCGCCGGGTCACAATCCCAGCCTTGCTCAAACGCTCACGCACGTCACGAGGGTCCGGCAGCGCGTAGAGCTTGACCAGCATGTCCATTGGCAATGGTGTCCTTCAAGGCAACGGCTTACGCAGCCATGCTAGGGCGTGGGCTCACTGGCACGCAAATGATTATTGCGCATGAACCGCTTCATCCGCCGCACGCCATAGCCGAAGCCGCTCAAGCCGGCGATCATTTGCAGCAGCGCGGCCGCATAGCGGAGGGGGTTGTCGCGGATCAAACCCAGTTGCCATTCGGATGGTCGACCGTGGTTGCACACCACCGCGGGCCAGGACGGATCGATGGCCCCAGGGCATCGCACGGCGGCATCGGCCACGGGCATCACGCTGAAGGTCCAGGGCGCAACGATAGCAAAGCCGAAGAAGGCGAAGAGCAAGCACGCGGCCGTGCCCAGCCACATCAATGCGCCGATATCGTTCCGAGAAAGACGCATGGTCGACCCATCGAAATATAGGTATTGTCAGTCAGTCCGAACAAGAGTCGTTGAAGAGTAATGAACCCGGCGAGTGTCTGGCGCATGGACTTCCGCCGCTGCAATTCCTGCGCGGGCGTTGCTCGATTTGCCGAACACCCGGGTCAAGGTTTGCATTGAGATGAAACGACTTTAACGCGTTGGCGAAAGAAGTTGCGCCCAGGGTGGAATTCGTGCAGGACGGCATTTCCGAGATCAAGTCAATTCTTCGCAAGGGAACCCACACCCGCAGCCAAGAGGCGCTGATCCAAAGTGATTGACCCACATACTTTGATGCGGCCGATCATTGCACTAATTCTATTTGAATTTGTAATGTAGCATGCTTTCGAGGCAAGAGACTAATCGGGGAGACGATCAATTGCGCGCTAAAAGCGTTCTTCTTTTTGCATCCAAGGGGGCCGAAGCAAACCGCATTGCAGATTTCTGTCGAAAGGTTTTTCCGAAGGTACTAGCCTTTCATGGAGATTGGGGCGAGAGCTTCCCCGAAGAGGCAAAATGGTGGGATGGCGACGTTATCGTTTCCTATTGCTCCAGATGGATTGTTCCCTCTTTCCTGATCGAGCGCGAAGGCATCACGTCGATCAACTTTCATCCCGGGCCTCCGGAGTATCCCGGCATTGGGGGCCTTAATTGGGCACTCTACAACAATGACACTTCATTCGGTGTTACCTGCCATCACATGGCGCCCAAGGTGGATTCGGGATCGATTATCGAGGTCCGCAGATTTTCTGTCGCTCAGTCCGACGATGTTGAAAGCCTGTTTCACCGGACCCATCTCAACCTCGAAGCGCTGGCCTATGACGTGCTTGGAGCGATCTCGGCTGGATCAAATCTTCCGAGAAGCAAAGAGGAGTGGTCCGGGCCTTCTCGATCCAGACAAGAGTTGGACGAACTCGCGATCATCACGCCCAATATGTCGGCTGACGAAGTGACCCGAAGGATACGCGCTACCAACTTTGGGAAATGGAAGCCGGCCATTACCATTGGGGGATTTTTGTTTGAGTTGAAGGCTTAGCGCTTGCTTAGAGGGACGAAGAGGTTCAGCAGAGGCTGGATCTTCTCGAAGCCTTCCTTAGTCTCGGCGACGCGCTGCCGGTTGACCGCGCTCCGTGCGGGCTTGTCTACTTCGCTTTCCGAGAAGTGATTTCCGGTGTTTTCAACGGCCAAAAAAGTTGCGGCCAGGCTTTGGGGGAAGCCTGGCCGCGCGCGAACCGGTCTGGGACGGGGAGGGGTGGGGATGTGACCGGGTCGCGTGTCTCCAAATTCCTTGATCTTCAGCGGGCGCTGGCGGTCGAGACCGCCGGGCGTCCATCGCCGAGCGCGACCCAGACGTTGGGATCGCTCTGCGACTGGCGCTTGACGAAGCGGTAGCCGGTTTCGGTCCAGGGCAGGACGTTTTCGTTCTGGTTGTCGAGAACGAACTCGCCCTTGTCGGACTTCACCGTCAGCACCGCGTGGCCTTCGCCCTTCTTGTCGCGCACGACGGTGATGAGAAGGGCCTCGCGCGGCCATCCGGCATCCACCAGCATCTTGCGCTTCAACAGCACGTAGTCCTCGCAGTCGCCGTAACCGTCCGTCGGCAGCGACCACTTCTCGATCACGCCCCAATGATCCATGTCGGTCAGGGGCTTGATCGACTCGTTGACCCACTTGTTGACGCGCACGAGGTCGCGCCATGCCGTCTGCGACATCACGATGTCGCGCGGCTCCGTCGCGCCGCGCGGGCATTCGCCCGGATTCTCGGCGCAGAATTCGACCCAGCCGATCGGCGAACGCGTGGCGTCGCCGAGGCTGGCGTAGAGAACGTCGCCGGCTTGTGCCGGGACACTCATCCCCAAAAGGATGGCAAGAACCGCCAGCCCCTTTCCCTGTCCCTTGAACATTGTTGTGGCCCCCGTTTTTCTTCTTGGGACCACAACTCGCACAAAGGCTTTGCGCCGCAGCTAAGTCGGCAGCGTCAATGCGAGCGGAAAGCGTAGCAATTTCAAAACCATACTTGCGTCGCGCTCGACTAAAATTTGAAACATCTGCAATTGATTCAAGTTTTACGCATTAACCGGCCGGGGGCTGGCGGGCTTACGGAATTTGCCCGCGAATGACGTGGCGTTAACCGAGATGGCGTCGCTGCCCCAACGAAAAAGGCGGTATCCAAATGCTGGATACCGCCCGAATTGCCCTAAAAATATGGGGTCTAAAGCGCCTGGCGCTTTACCGCATGCTAACGCTCTCTTCGAGAGTCTCCGGATCCTGGGCGTGGGTGAACTCCAGCGCAAAGCCCTCCTCGAGGTAGCGCACCACCCGCGCGGGCACGCAGCCGAGGCGCACCATGGACTTCAGCGGGGGCCGCGTTTCGGCGCCTACCGCCGCGCCCGACAGCGACATGTCGAGGATGCGGCAGCTGGTGCGCTGGCCGTCTTCCAGGCTGAGCACGGCGATCGGGTTGCGCGGCACGATACGGTCGTGGCGGCGGTCTTCCGGCAGGTTGAGGATGTCGCGGTTGGCGAGCCAGGTGAGCTGGGCGGCGAGCTTGTCCCGCTTGCGGGCGGTCGCGCTCACCGTCATGGCAAAGCCGTTGTCGATGATGCGGGTGATCTTGCCCTCGACACGGCCGATATGGTCGAGATAGGCGATCACGCGGTCGCCGACATTGCCGATGCCGGGCGCCAGCAGGGCCAGGCCCCCCGGCGACATATTGATGATCTGGCAGGGAAATTCGCGGCGGTCGGGCAGCATGTAGCGGCCAAGCAGATGCACCTTGACGCGCTGGAAGCGCCGTCGTTCCTCCGCCGCCGGAAGAGATGATTTCTTTTGCGCTAACGACATCATGGCTACCCGACGCCGGATTGCGGCGTCTACTCGACCCTACGGCCGACAGGGTTAACGATGTGTTAGCGGTGGT
>Ga0081540_1004136_pt1 | contig 11192 bp, 10 predicted proteins | sample TabmetS2T1R1_FD_71024 | JGI IMG/M metagenome (GOLD analysis project Ga0081540, IMG submission 71024) | Tabebuia heterophylla rhizosphere microbial communities from the University of Puerto Rico - S2T1R1 | ecosystem: Host-associated > Plants > Roots > Rhizosphere ...
GGACTACGCTATGCGCAACGTGCTGATTGCAAGTTGTCTTGGCTCCGCAGCGGCGTTTGCCGCAAGCGGCGCCGTAGCCAACGACGAACTGATCAAGATGGCGCAAAACCCGAAAGATTGGGTGATGCCGGCCGGCGACTACGCTAACACGCGCTACTCGAAGCTCAACCAGATCACCGCGGCCAATGTGGGCAAACTGCAGGTCGCATGGACGTTCTCGACCGGCGTGCTGCGGGGCCACGAAGGCGGTCCACTCATCATCGGCAACATCATGTACGTCCATACGCCATTCCCCAACAAGGTCTACGCTCTTGACCTATCCAAGGACCAGCAGATCGTCTGGAAGTACGAACCGAAGCAGGATCCGAACGTCATTCCGGTGATGTGCTGCGATACGGTCAACCGTGGCCTTAGCTATGGCGACGGCAAGATCATCCTGCATCAGGCAGACACCACCCTGGTCGCTCTCGACGCCAAGACCGGCAAGGTCGAATGGAGCTCGAAGAATGGCGATCCGTCCAAGGGCGAGACCGGCACCTCTGCAGCGCTCGTCGTCAAGGACAAGGTCCTGGTCGGCATCTCCGGTGGTGAATTCGGCGTTCAGTGCCATGTCACCGCCTACGACCTCAAGTCGGGCAAGCAGGTTTGGCGCGCCTACTCCGGCGGACCGGACGACCAGATCAAGGTCGACCCCGAGAAGACGACCGCGCTCGGCAAGCCGATCGGCAAGGACTCGAGCATCAAGACCTGGCAGGGCGATCAGTGGAAGATCGGCGGCGGCTGCACATGGGGCTGGATGTCCTATGACCCCTCGCTGAACCTCGTCTACTACGGGTCCGGCAATCCCTCGACCTGGAACCCGAAACAGCGTCCGGGCGACAACAAGTGGTCGATGACTGTGTTCGCGCGCAATCCGGACACCGGCATGGCCCGCTGGGTCTACCAGATGACGCCCCATGACGAGTGGGACTATGACGGCGTCAACGAGATGATCCTCAGCGATCAGCAGGTCGGCAACGCGACGCGCAAGCTGCTGACGCATTTCGATCGCAACGGTCTCGCCTATACGATGGATCGGGAAACCGGCGAACTTCTGGTCGCCGAGAAGTATGACCCGAAGGTCAACTGGACCACCGGCGTCGACATGGACAAGAACTCGCCGACCTACGGACGTCCTAAGGTCGTCAGTCAATACTCGACCGAGCAAACCGGCGAGGACAAGAACACGAAAGGCGTCTGCCCGGCTGCGCTCGGCACCAAGGACGAGCAGCCGGCGGCCTATTCGCCGGAGACGCAACTGTTCTACGTCCCGACCAACCACGTCTGCATGGACTACGAGCCGTTCAAGGTGAGCTACACCGCAGGCCAGCCCTATGTCGGGGCGACGCTTTCGATGTACCCGCCTCCCGGCGAGAGCCATATGGGCAACTTCATCGCCTGGGACAACAAGACCGGCAAGATCGTCTGGTCGGTCAAGGAGCAGTTCTCGGTGTGGTCCGGCGCGCTCGCGACTGCCGGCGGCGTGGTGTTCTACGGAACGCTCGAAGGCTACCTCAAGGCGGTCGATGCCAAGACGGGCAAGGAGCTCTACAAGTTCAAGACCCCGTCCGGCATCATCGGCAACGTCACGACCTATGAGCAGGGCGGCAGGCAGTATGTCGCAGTGCTCTCCGGCGTCGGCGGCTGGGCGGGCATCGGCCTCGCGGCCGGTTTGACCGAACCAACTGAAGGCCTCGGTGCTGTCGGTGGCTACGCCGCACTGAGCAACTATACCGCGCTCGGCGGAACGCTCACGGTGTTCGCTCTGCCGCAATGAGCCGGCCTCACCCGGCGCATGGAGAATTCCATGCGCCGGGTTCATCTGCTTCAGGTATCGAGGACAAGCTCTTGCGTAGAACCCGGTGTGTGGCCGCCGCGCTGATTGTCGCGGCGATTGGAGGAATTGCCTTCGCTCAAGGCACGGTCGATCCGACTGCCGTCAAGTCAGAGGACGGAAAGTACTTCGACAAGGAAGGCAATCCAACCTTCAAGGTCGCGGCCGACGGTACGGTGGACTGGTACACCTACTCCGGCTTCCGTCGTTATCACTCGGAATGCCACGTCTGCCACGGACCGGACGGGATGGGATCGACGTATGCGCCTGCGCTGACGGAATCCGTCAAGACCATGAGTTATGGCGACTTCCTCGGCGTCGTTGCCAGCGGCCGCAAGAACGTCAGCACGGCGCAGGAGAATGTGATGCCGGCGCTCGGCGATAATCCGAACGTCGCCTGCTACATGGACGACATCTACATCTATCTGCGCGCCCGCGCCAATAACGCCGTAGGCCGCGTGCGTCCGCCTAAAAAGGAAGACAAGCCGGAAGCGTACACCCAGGCGGAAAATTCCTGTATGGGAAGGAAATGATCTTTCGGGAGACGGTGGGTGTAACGCCGCAAGGCGAAAGTGGAGCCTGGAATGAAGACGCGTGCTGCTGTCGCATTCGAAGCAAAGAAGCCGCTCGAAATCGTCGAGCTTGAGCTGGACGGACCGAAGGCCGGCGAAGTCCTGGTCGAGATCAAGGCGACAGGGATTTGTCACACCGACGCCTACACGCTCGACGGCTTTGACAGCGAGGGAATCTTTCCCTCGATCCTCGGCCATGAGGGCGCAGGCATCGTCCGCGAGGTCGGCCAGGGCGTGACGTCGGTGAAACCGGGCGATCACGTGATCCCGCTATACACGCCGGAATGCCGCCAGTGCAAAAGCTGCCTGAGCCAGAAGACCAATCTGTGCACTGCGATCCGTGCGACGCAGGGCAAGGGGGTAATGCCCGACGGCACGAGCCGCTTCTCCTACAAGGGCAATACGATCTATCACTACATGGGCTGCTCGACCTTCTCGAACTTCACCGTGCTGCCGGAGATCGCGGTGGCGAAAATCCGCGAGGACGCCCCCTTCGACAAGAGCTGCTACATCGGCTGCGGCGTGACGACCGGCGTCGGCGCGGTCGTCAACACCGCCAAGGTCACGCCGGGCTCCAACGTCGTGGTGTTTGGCCTTGGCGGCATCGGGCTCAACGTCATCCAGGGCGCGAAGATGGTCGGCGCCGACAAGATCATCGGCGTCGACATCAACGACTCCAAGGAGGAATGGGGTCGCAAGTTCGGCATGACCCATTTCGTCAACCCGAAGAAGGTCACGGGCGATATCGTCCAGCACCTCGTTGGGCTGACCGACGGCGGCGCCGACTACACGTTCGACTGCACGGGCAACGTCACCGTGATGCGCCAGGCGCTGGAATGCTGCCACCGTGGCTGGGGCACCTCCGTTATCATCGGCGTCGCCGAAGCCGGCAAGGAGATCGCCACCCGGCCGTTCCAGCTGGTGACCGGCCGCGTCTGGAAAGGCACCGCGTTCGGCGGCGCGCGTGGCCGCACCGATGTGCCGAAGATCGTCGACTGGTACATGAATGGAAAGATTCAGATCGATCCAATGATCACCCATGTCCTCAAACTGGAGGATATCAACAAAGGCTTCGACCTGATGCACGAAGGCAAATCGATCCGTTCGGTCGTCGTGTTCTGAATCAAACAACGTCAAACACAAGGAGGATAGACCATGGCCGTTCAACTCCATCCATCAATCGACAGCGGCGTGAAGAAGGGCTCGGGCAGCTTTGCCGGCGGCACCCTGGTCTGCCAATGCAAGGACAGGCCGGTCAAGGTCGGCATCAAGGGCGACGTCGCCCACAATCACGCCTGCGGATGCAGCAAATGCTGGAAGCCTGAGGGGGCTATCTTCTCGGTGGTCGCGGTTGTGCCGCGGGAGAATGTCACGGTGCTCGAAAACGGCGACAAGCTTGCGATCGTCGACACCTCGGCGGTGATCCAGCGCTACGCCTGCAAGGGCTGCGGCGCGCATATGTACGGACGCATCGAGAACAAGGCCCACCCCTTCTATGGCCTCGACTTCGTTCACCACGAGCTGTTCCAGGAAGCCGGCTCCGCCGCGCCGGGGTTTGCGGCATTCGTGTCGTCGGTGATCGAGTCCGGCGTCAATCCATCGGAGATGCCGGCCATCCGGTCGCGGCTCAAGGAGCTTGGGCTTGAACCCTATGATTGCCTGTCACCTGCACTGATGGATGTGATCGCCACGCACGTGGCGCAATCGCGACAGAAGGCGGCCTGATCTCAATTCACGCGCAACCGCCGGCAGCGATTATTCGCCGCCGGCGGATTTGCCATGCGCCGTGACGTGAGCCGATCATCCATCGGCGCGTGCATTTTGACGCGGGGGTCATTCGGAAGTATTTTCGCCATGGCGCGCAATACTTCGCATATCCGGTCGCGGTGATCCGGATGGTGCGGGCCGGCTTTGTCGCTCAGCGCCGCCGACCGAGGCTCTGCAAGGCCGTGCTGAATGAAGAATTGGGCTCGTCTCATTAAGCGGGACATTCACGCCATCTATCTCTGTAGTCGCGATCCGCGAGTCCCATGGCATGCGAAGGCGCTGGCGATCCTTGTTGCGGCCTATGCGCTTTCCCCCATCGACCTGATCCCCGATTTCGTGCCCGTGCTCGGTTATCTGGATGATGTGATCCTGGTACCGGTCGGGATTTGGCTGGTCGTTCGCTTGATCCCTGCAGATGTCATGGCAGAGCACCGCGAACTGGCTGCGGCAGCCCACGACAGGCCTGTTAGCCGAACTGCTGCAGCAGTCATTGTCGCCATCTGGATCGCATCCGCAATTCTCTGCGGCTGGCTGATCTGGCGCTATTTGGGAGCGAAATCGCAGGATTGACAAGCAGACAGGGCGCTTCGCGACGCGTGGCGCCTCAAACCGTAGTTTGGCCAGAGTTGGTAGCGGGGGAGGGACTCGAACCCCCGACCCCAGGATTATGATTCCCGTGCTCTAACCAGCTGAGCTACCCCGCCACGCGCGTTCGGCGGCGGCCGAAATCGGCCGCATGTGCTTGCGAACGCGCGGCATATAAAGAGTGGGTCGCTTGGCTGTCAAGCAAACCTGCTTGCCGGACCAAGTGCCTGCAAATCCGGACTATTTCGGACGTACCGACTGGTCACCGCCGGGGCTGCCGGGCGGCGGGATCACGGGCGTTTTGCCGGCATCGGGCGGAGGCGCGCGCATCTCAGGATCGACGCCGGCGGGTGGGCAGAGCACGCCATCGGATCGGGCGAGCCTGTCGCCGAGCGGCTCACGGGCCTGGCCGGTGGTCTGCCCTTCCGGCGCGGCGGCGCCGGGATGGGCGCCCTTCTCCATCGGCATGCAATTTTGCGGCCGATCCGGCGCGGGCGGCGCGGTTTGCTGCGCGGGCGTCGACGGTGTCGGCGGCGCCTGCGCCAGCGCGGAACCGGCTGATGCCAGCAACGCGCAGGAAATGACAAGTGTGCGACTCATCTGCATAGGAACAAAACGGCCAGATGCCGCCAATGTTCCCGCGAATTTTTGTTTGAGCATGATCTTGTCCGAAAACCGCTTTCCACTTTGCGCCAACGCGGCCCTTCGGGTCGGGATCATGCCGAAAGCTCACGATTTGCGGTAGCGGATCAGCGAGAAGTGGCCCATCGGCGGCATTGGACGGCGCTCGGCGAGCGTGATGCCGCCGTGCTTTTCGGCCCACTTCACCAGGCGCTCCCATGGGAATTCCGGCCGCCAGCCGAGCCGGCGCGCCAGCGGCGCAAACGCAAGCTCAAAGGCGCGGCGCGGGCCGCTCTCGGCGCCGATGTGATTGACAAGGATCAGCTCGCCGCCGGGCTTGAGCACGCGCACGAAATCATCGAGGGTGGCTTCCGGATCCGGCACCGCGGTGATGACATATTGCGCGACCACCGCGTCGAAGGACGCATCCTTGAAGGCGAGATGCTTTGCGTCCATCACCGCCAGCGTCTCGACATTGGAGAGCCCGAGCTCGCGCACGCGCTGCTTTGCCTTGCGCAACATGCCTTCGGAGATGTCGACGCCGCACAGCTTGGTGCTGCGCGAATAATCCGACAGCGACAGCCCGGTGCCGACGCCGACGTCGAGCACGCGCCCGCCGATGCGGTCGGCCTCCGCGATGGTGGAGCGCCGGCCCTCATCGAACACCTTGCCGAACACGAGATCGTAGATTGGCGCCCAGCGGTCATACGCCTTGGTGACGCCAGTGAGATTGATGTCCCCCATCCCCTGCCCTTGAATTTTTTTTGTCAGCCGCGCACGGCCTCAACGAGCGGCGCGGCCATTTCGCGCTCGGCAATTTTCGCCGATGCGCTCCTGATGAAGCCGCCGCCGAGCACGCGCGCCTGTCCCGACGGCGCGTCGTAGAACACGCAGGCCTGTCCGGGCGAGACGCCCTCTTCGCCGGCGACGAGCTCGACCTCGTAGCCGTCCTTGCCCGCACGCAGCCACGCCGGCTGCGGCGGCCGCGTCGAGCGCACGCGCACGAACATCTCGATGCCCTCGCCGATCACGCGGTCGAGCGCGCCGTCGCCGATCCAGTTGATATCGCGCAGCACGATGCGGTCCATGCGCAGCGCCTCGCGCGGGCCGACGACGACGCGGCGGCTGTCTGCATCGAGCCGCACCACATACAAGGGAGCGCCGGACGCAATGCCGAGGCCCTTGCGCTGGCCGACGGTGAAATGCGCGATGCCCTGATGGCGGCCGAGCACACGGCCTGAGAGATCGACGATGTCGCCGGGCTCCATCGCATTCGGGCGCAGCCGTCCGATGATGTCGGTGTAGCGGCCGGTCGGCACGAAGCAGATGTCCTGGCTGTCCTGCTTGTCGGCGACCTCCAGGCCAAAGCGGCGCGCCAGTTCGCGCACCTCGGGCTTGTTCATGTCGCCGAGCGGGAAGCGCAGGAAGTCGAGCTGCTCGCGCGTGGTCGCGAACAAAAAATAGCTCTGGTCGCGGTCGCTATCTGCCGCGCAATGCAGCGCACGCGAGCCGTCCGCGAGACGGCGCGAGGCGACATAATGACCGGTGGCGAGCGCAGCAGCGCCGAGGTCGCGTGCGGTTTCCAGGAGATCGCGGAACTTGACGGTGCGGTTGCACTCGATGCAGGGCACCGGCGTCTCGCCGTGCGCGTAGCTCTCGGCGAAATTGTCGATCACGGACTCGCGGAAACGGCTCTCGTAATCCAGCACGTAATGCGGAATGCCGATGGAGGCCGCGACATTGCGGGCGTCATGGATATCGCGGCCGGCGCAGCAGGCGCCCTTGCGATGCGTCGCCGCGCCATGGTCATAGAGCTGCAGCGTGATGCCGACGACATCGTAGCCCTGCGACTTCAACAGCGCAGCCGTCACCGACGAGTCGACGCCGCCGGACATGGCGACCACGACACGGGTGTCTTCGGGACGGCCTTCGAGATCGAGACTGTTGCGCATGGCTCCGGTTGATCGGCGGTCGCGGCAGGACAGGCGCCTCGCGACTGGAATTGGCGGCTCAAGGCCTTGAATTGAAAGGCCCGCCGGATACTCCGGCAGGCACACTTCTAATATAGGCCGTATCGGCGTGAAGCAATCAGCGCTCCGGGCCATTTGGACAGGCTCAGGGACAAGCGGCAAATCTTGCCGCCGGGCAGAAAAGGTGCCTCTTTTCAGGCCGCCGACAGGTGCCGGCCGTTCCAGTAACATATTGAAAATAAATAAATTTTTTAGATCAATGCGGCTGGCCCGGTCCTTGCTGTCCAACAGTGAGTTCCCTTGCGAGAGGCCACCCGTGGTCAGCGTCACGTCCGATATCTTAGCCAGCACTTCCTTCCAGGCCCCGCCGCCGCGGGCCAAGGCCGGGCAGCCGCCGGCGAACGACAGCTTTGCCTCCCTCGTCGACAGCAACACGGCGGCCGCTGCCAACAATAATGACCACGCGCAGGATCGCACCCAAGATCGCTCGCAGGACGCCTCCCCGGCGCCGCAGCCCGCAGCTGCCGACCGGCGCCCTACCCCTTCCCGCCGCGACGATACCGCGGGCACCGAGAAATCGCGTGAAGCCAAGGCGGACAAGCCCGAGCGCAACGATGCTGACGACCGCAACGTGGCCGCCGGCGACCAGGCAGACGCCGACAAGCCCGTGGAGACCGGCGCGGATAAGCCCGCGAAGACAAAATCCGCGGCCGCCGAGGGCGATGAGTCGAAGCCCACCGAAAAGCCGTCGTCCGACGACACCGATGTAACCGATGCCACCGACACACAGGCGGCGGCCGACCTTGCTTCGGCCCAGACCGCCGCTGCGGTGGCAGCAATCCCCGTCGCCGTCGTCGCAACCGACGCACAGGCCGTGGCTGCACCCTCTGCCAACACGACTCCGGCCAGCAGCGGACCGCTCGCCATCGCGGCAGTGGCCATTGCCGCCAGCACGGCCGTAACTGAAGCGGCCAGCACGCCGGCTGTTGCTGTGGCGGCGGTCAACGGCAATGCTGCGAACAAGTCCGCGACGTCAGAGGTGAAGGCGGACGCGCCGGTAGTCACCGGCGAGACAGTCACCACGACCGCGCAAAGCACGCCGGCGGCTGACGCGACGGCAACAACCACCATCGCACTAACGGCCTCCATCGCACGTCCGGCAACACCAAAGGCCGCGGCGACGGCCAAGGCTTCGGCCGTGGCCGGCGACACGGCGGCCTCATCCGACGATGCAGACACCTCGACCGCCTCGCCGGCCTCGCCAGGCGCGACTACGGCCACGGCGCCCGCCGCGCCCGGTGGCGAGCAGCCCACCGCTGCCAAGCCGAACGTCAAGAACGCCTACGCCGAGCCGGTGAAGCCGGAAGCGGCCGGCGCCCAGACACTCTCTGCGACAGCGGCCCACCTCAATCCGGCGAGCCATGATGCTGCGCCGAGCCAGTCGAATGCGCAGGCCAACGCCGTGCAGGCCGCCGCCTTCCAGCCGCAACTGCAGGCACCCGTAACGCAGTCGCAGCCCTCCTTTACCGTCACCGCAGCCACGCAATCGGCGGTCGTGCCGCTCTCCGGGCTTGCGATGGAGATCGCGGCCTCCGTGCGCAGCGGCAAGAGCCGCTTCGATATCCGGCTCGATCCCGCCGAGCTCGGCCGCATCGATGTGCGCATCGACGTCGACCGCAACGGCCAGGTGACCTCGCATCTCACCGTCGAGAAGCCGGAGACGCTGTCGATGCTGCGCCAGGACGCGCCGCAATTGCAGCGCGCGCTGAACGATGCCGGCCTGTCCACCGGCGACAACGGCCTGCAGTTTTCTCTGCGCGACCAGTCGTCCTCGGGGCAGAACGGCAACCAGTCCAATCCCAACGCGCAGCGCCTGATCCTCACCGAGGAAGAAACCGTGCCTGCGGCGGTCGCCAGCAGCTATGGCCGCATGCTCGGCGCGAGCGGCGCGTTGGATATCAGGGTTTAAGGAGACCGCAATGGCAGTCGATGCAACCATGGCAAGTGCGGTGACGGCGACCAACACCGCCACGAGTTCGACCAGCAGCAGCACGTCGTCGAACACGACCATCGCCAACAATTTCCAGACCTTCCTGACGTTGTTGACCACCCAGCTGCAGAACCAGAATCCGCTGGATCCGCTCGACACCAACCAGTTCACCCAGCAGCTCGTGCAATTCGCCAGCGTCGAGCAGCAGCTGAGGCAGAACGACCAGCTCGCCACGCTGATCAACATCGAAAAAACAGCGCAATCGACAGCGGCGCTGGCCTATGTCGGCAATATCGTGGCGGTGGACGGCAGCAAGGCGCCGTACGACGGCAGCAACTCGGCAACCTGGACCTTGAAGGCGCCGAAGGACACCACCGCTACCATCACCATCACCAACGCGGCCGGCCAAACCGTCTTCTCCGGCTCCTATGCGGTGCAACAGGGCAATGCCACCTTCGCCTGGGATGGCAAGGGCAATGACGGCACGCAGTGGCCGGCGGGCACCTACACCCTGAACGCCAGCGGCAAGGACTCCGCCGGCAACAACGTGGCGATCCCCAGCGAGATCCAGGGCGTGGTCGATTCGGTCGACCTCACCGCCTCGCCGCCGCTGCTTTCGATCGGCGGCCAGAGCTACACCACCGACCAGATCAGGCGCGTGGTGCGCCCCGGTTCAAGCTCGAGCTGAGTTTCTTAACGTTGCGTTAGAGTTTCTTAACCAGAATTAACCAGCTCAGCCCAAGCCGTTGATCCGGCAGGCGGGCTTTTGGTCATTTCCAAGGAGATTCGTATTGAAGCCTTGGGCTTAGGTAAATTTTAAGCGGGCGGGCGTAGATTTTGCGACGTGAGTTCAGTGGTTGAGAGTTTGTGAGTACGCCATGACAGAACCCCATCGCCCGAGGGTCAAATACGTCATCGGGCCTGACGGCAGTCCGCTCACCATCGCGGACCTGCCCGCGCCCGGCACCAAGCGGTGGGTCATTCGCCGCAAGGCCGAAGTTGTCGCTGCCGTTCGTGGCGGCCTGCTTTCCCTTGAGGAGGCCTGCAGCCGCTACACGCTGACCGTCGACGAATTCCTTTCCTGGCAGTTCTCGATCGACCAGCATGGTCTGGCCGGCCTGCGCACCACGCGCATCCAGCAGTATCGCCAGTAAGCTCTCCGATATCGGCATTTGATGAAAACCGGCTCCGTTTCGCGAAGCCGGTTTTTCTCATTTTTGGATTTCGTTGCGCGGCGTTAACCCTCGTTAACCGATTGGAAACCATACCCTAGGCAATAATTGCCCACCTCGGCCGGTTTGGGCCGAATCCCTGGGGGCCGTTGGTGCAAAGTCTCGTTGCTTTCCTGAGAAGCCTGGGCGCGGCGCGGCTGGCGGCAATGGTGGCGGTCACCGCCTCCCTGATCGCTTTCTTCGCCTTCGTCATCATGCGCGTCACCACGCCGCAGATGACCACCCTCTTCACCGACCTTTCGGCCGACGATTCCTCCGCCATCATCAAGGACCTGGAGCGTCAGGCCATTCCCTTCGAGCTGCGCAACGAGGGCGCCGTGATCATGGTGCCCAAGGACAGGGTGACGCGCCTGCGCATGAAGCTCGCCGAGAGCAACCTGCCCAAGGGCGGCGGCGTCGGCTACGAAATCTTCGACAAGTCGGATGCGCTCGGCACCACGAGCTTCGTCCAGAACATCAACCACATGCGCGCGCTGGAGGGCGAGCTCGCCCGCACCATCCGCGCCATCGACCGCATCCAGGCCGCCCGCGTCCATCTGGTGCTGCCGGAGCGGCCGCTGTTCTCGCGCGAGACGCCGGAGC
>Ga0081540_1004137_pt1 | contig 11191 bp, 6 predicted proteins | sample TabmetS2T1R1_FD_71024 | JGI IMG/M metagenome (GOLD analysis project Ga0081540, IMG submission 71024) | Tabebuia heterophylla rhizosphere microbial communities from the University of Puerto Rico - S2T1R1 | ecosystem: Host-associated > Plants > Roots > Rhizosphere ...
ATCTGCTCGGCGATGGCTTGCGGGACCTCTTCGACGTTCAGGAGGTTCGATGAGCGCGGCCCTGCTCAACGTCCAGGACCTTTCGGTCGAATTTACGGCTTACGGCCGCACCGAGCGCGTACTAAAGGGTGTGTCGCTCGACGTGCCGGCGCATTCGCACGTTGCGCTGGTGGGCGAGAGCGGGTCTGGCAAGACTGTCGTCATGAAGGCGATCATGGGGCTACTGCGGCATCCGCCTGCCACCATCACCGGCGGCCGCATCCTCTATGCCGGCCGCGACCTTCTCACCATGCCCGAGACCGAGCGGCTGGCTCTGCGCGGCACCGCTATGTCAATGGTGTTTCAGGATCCGATGAGCTCGCTTAATCCTGTCTTCACCATTGGGGACCAGATGGCAACGGTCCTGAAATATGCCGACCGCCGGCTCGGGCGCAGCCGCGGCCGTGCGGCTCGCATGGCACGCGTCCACGAGGTGCTCTACCACGTGCGCATGCATGACCCTGAGCGGGTCACGCGCTCTTACCCGATCATGCTGTCCGGCGGCATGCGCCAGCGCGTGCTGATCGCTATGGCGCTACTCGGCGAACCGAAGCTGCTGATCGCTGACGAGCCGGGGACGGCGCTTGATGTAACGACGCAGGCGCAGATCCTTAAGCTGCTGCAGGACCTGGTCGAGGCCCGCGGCATGGCGCTGATGATGATCACCCACAATCTGGGCATTGTCCGCGAGACCTCGAGCTACGTTTACGTCATGAACAAGGGCGTGATCGTCGAGGCAAGCCCGACCACGAAGCTCTTCGCCGCATGCAATAGCGACTACACTCGCGCTCTGATCGAGGCTGTGCCGCGGCTTACCGGCGACATTCGCTTCGGTACGCAGGCGCACCCATGAGCCGCTCGATGCTGGAGATCATCGACCTCTGCAAGGATTTTCCTGTCCGCGACGTTTTCGGGCGCAGGATCGGCGAAGTGAAGGCCGTCAACCATGTCTCTTTCTCGATCGCGCGCGGCGAGGTCTATGGCCTTGTCGGCGAGAGCGGCTCCGGCAAATCTACCATCGCTCGCATGATCATGGGGCTCGCCGATCCTACGAGCGGCGATATCCTGCTCAACGGCGAGAACATCGCGACTCGCCGCGGCGGGAGCGGAAGCAATCGCAAGGTCCAGATGGTCTTCCAGGACCCCGGCTCGTCGCTCAATCCGCGCCGCACCGTTGGCCAGTCGATCGCCGTGCCTCTCGATGCGCACAGCCATCCGCGTGCCGACCGTGGCCGCCGAATCGCCGAGTTGCTCGAGATGGTTCAGCTTCCAAGGAACTTTGCGCAGCGCTATCCGCACGAGCTGTCTGGCGGCCAGAAGCAGCGCGTCGCAATTGCCCGCGCGCTCGCCGTGGCGCCTGAATTGCTCGTGTTGGACGAACCTACCTCAGCGCTGGACGTTTCCGTTCAGGCCAAGGTGATCGATCTCGTCGTCGATCTCGGCCGTCGCCTGCAGCTCACTTTCCTCTTTATCTCTCACGATCTCAGCTTGATGCGCAATTTCGCGCAGGTTGTCGGCGTCCTCTATCGCGGCCGTATCATCGAGACCGGCGCCACAACCGAGATTTTCGCCAATCCTGTGCATGACTGCACGCGGCGGCTGCTCGCGTCGGTTCCCGTCATCTCCGCCGAGGAAGAGGCGATGCGGCCCACCATCCCGCCGGTCGACGGCGAGGTCCTGACTTGAGGCTGAGAGTACGGTAGGCGATACTATTCCAGAAGATCGCCCGGTTCGGATTTCCACCGGCGCCGCGCCGAGCGGCGGCAGGTCGGCTTCTTTCAAGCGACCCCTCAGCAGACATGCAATTCTCCAACGGCCTTGATGCGCACGCGGGTAGCATTGCCTGGCAGGTAGGCGAGCGGCACGTCCTCGACGTTGACGATCTCGATGCTTTCGGCGAGCGCGCCCGCCGCGATCGCCGCATCGATTGCGCGTTTCTTGGCATCGTCGAGCGCCTGCTGGCGGCCGATCTCGGCGAGCGTATACACCCGATCAACCTCGCCCGAAACCTGGGCAATCGCCGCTCCGACGGCGTTGGCGACGGCAAAATGGTCGGGTTTGACTATTTCGAGCCCGCCGATCGCTCCGTCGACGAGGATCGAGCCGCCCCCAACCACAATGACAGGCATCGGCTCCGGCGACAGACGTGCGCGCTCGACGCAAGCCTCCAGCATTTCGGCGATCTTTGCCTGGGTACGGGCGATGAGATCGGGTGACAGGTGCGCAACCTTTGTCCGGTCGCCGAAGTCGGCTCGGCCGATGGCGGCCATCACGTCGGAGGTGGTGAGCATAGAACCGCCGAAGATAAGCGCGTCGCTATCCATCCGGTAACCGACCGAAGTCGGGCCGACCTTGATGCCCTTGTCGGTCTCGACGACATGCGAGCCGCCCCCGAGCCCGATCGAGAAGACGTCGGGCATACGAAAATTGGTGCGCACTCCGCCAACCTCGACCGCCGCCGTCGCATGGCGTGGAAAGCCCTTGCGCAGTGAGCCGACGTCGGTCGTCGTGCCGCCGATGTCGACGACGATCGCGTCCGATACGCCCGACAGGAATGCCGCACCGCGCATCGAGTTGGTCGGCCCCGACGCAAAGGTAAGCACGGGGAATTTCTCGGCGAAAGCTGCGTCCATCAGCGTGCCGTCGTTTTGGGTAACGAAGAAGCGGCCTATTATGCCAGTCTCTGCGATCGCCTTGCGGAAGGCCTTGATGACCTGAGCTGCGACGTCACGTAGGCAAGCGTTCATGATCGCGGCGTTCTCTCGCTCGAGCAGGCCGATGCTACCGATCTCGCTGGACAGCGTGATGTGCACACCGGGCAACGCCTTTTCGAGGATCGCGCCGGCCTCCTTCTCGAATTTGCCGCTCACCGGCGAGAAGACCGACGTAATGGCGATCGAGTTGATGCACCTGGCCTTGATCTCGGCGGCAATCCCGAGCAGCTCATGCTCGTCGAGCGGTGAGATGATGCGCCCGTCGAACTCGTTGCCTCCATGCGCGAGCCAGGCATGGTTGCCGATGGCGAGCTTGAGGTCCTCCGGCCAGTCGACCATCGGCGGCAGTGACTCCGTTGCCGGCAGACCGAGGCGTACGGCAGCGGTCGGCGCCAGATCGCGGCGCTGCACCACCGCGTTGGTGAAATGCGTGGTACCGATCATGACCACGTCGACGGCAGTCGCCGCGACCTTCGATGCTTCCATCACGGCCCTGAGCGCGTTGACGACACCGGTCATCACGTCCGCCGTGGTTGTCGTCTTCACGCCGGCGATGACGTGGGTGCCGTCCATGACAACGGCGTCCGTATTGGTTCCGCCGACATCGATTCCAATTCTGATCATGCGTTCCTAATTCATTGACATGTTAGCTCGGCCGGGCCTGCCTGACACAGCGCGAGCAGTTTCTCCGTACGCAGGACCGCTCGATCAACATCTCGTAACACCTCGTCAGATTCGTGCAGCAAAAGGGGTGTAGTCGACGTCATAACCAAAATAACGAGGTCCGACCAATTCAATGCCGGCCGGTGTCAGCCATTGCGGACTGCTCGGGAAGGCGAGCGCGACGAGACGCAGCCCGTAGCGCAGCGAGTCGGCGGCCAACGGGCTGCCGGACTCGGCCTCCAGCAAGGTGATCAGGTCTGGCGTCGTCACCAGGATTCCGCCATCGCGCTCAGCCATCAAGAACTCGTTCTGGAAGTCTAGCTTGAAGGTGTGTCCCTTCCACTCCTCGACGCCGTCAAACCACGCTGTACCGCGGGCAAAACCGCCGACTGTGCGCCGGTCGATGTCGTTCACACGGCCACGGAAGATGATCTTCGCGTCGAGCAGGGACCGGATCGCCTCAACTGGCTCGCCGTGAGCGGCACGGGTCTCGCGCAGAGTCCGGCCGAGCTTTGCGCAGAGCGAAAGCGTGCCGCGAACGACCGCCCGCTTGGCTATCTCGCCGCTCATCGGATAGAAAGCGAAGAGCGCCGAGCCGCCCATCTCCACGGTCGCGGCCCGTGCGAGCCGCTCTGTCCACGCGTTGCTCACTGTGTCCAGTACGAGCGAGTTGCCCTTGTCGTCAGACAGCACCATCGGCGTCGCGGAAACGCCGTGCATGGTGAACGTAACCATCTGCAATTCGGGATAGGCACGCCCCATGCCGTCGCCATCGATCAGCGGCAAGCCGCTGGCGGCCGCGACCACGAACGGTGTGGTCGAGTTGATGCCGCCCGCCTCGCCGCAGAGCACGGCGTTGATTCTGCGGCCGAGCAGCTTCTCGAGCTGACGGAAAGCGTTCATCAGCTCGTCGCCTTGCGGCAATTTCTCGGTCATCACCGTCGGCGCGCCCATCATGCCGACCGGAACGACGAGTGCTTCATCCGGAACGTCGGCGACATCGACCAGCTTGACTGGACCGTGCTTCCTGATCGCCTGCTGCGCCAACAACTTGCCGACATAGGGATCACCCCCACCGCCGGTACCCATGATAGCGCCGCCGATGGCGATGTCTTCTAGGTCCTCTGTATGGACGGTACGCAGGATTTTCATGTGCGTCCTTCTCAGGTAGAAATTGGCCTAGCAGCAAGCGGGCTGGAACAGCTCGGCACATCCGTACGCTTACAGTCCGCGATTTGCAGTTCCTGCGGGTTTTTCAGGAGGCCACGACGTGAAGCCTAATGACGGCGATCGGCTGTCCATACCGTGGCGCGTCGGTGGTTAGCTGCTCGCCTGTTGGGACCAACGCCCCTGGCGGGGCGTCGACCCCTTATCCGGCTTGCGCGAGCTTGGAGCGGCCTAAGGTAGAGGGTGTGAGAAGCTCGACTTGACCCGCTTGTCACGCGGCGCCTGCATCGGCCTCCTCCGGCAGATAGGTTCTTCCCATAGCCAAGTCGCGAAGAAGCTGAGTACGCACCTCTTGATCCGGCACCGGCATGGCATCTGGCCGGGCCAGCGCACGCTCCGAAGTCTCATGGCACTTATCGAGGAGCGACAGCTCGCTCAATAGGGGACGTGCAATGACAGCCAGCCGCATTCCGAGAGCCGGGTCCTCGTCTGAGCTTAGCGCCCATGCTAAGGCGGACCGGACGTCGTCCAGGCAACGGCTAGATAGGACACGCCACTTTCGGGAGCCCGTCGTCGAGAGACTTCCTAAGCGTTCGAGAAACGCGCAAATAAATTTGGCGTGGCGGCGCTTGGCCTCGTTCTCCTCGCCGGCAGACCGCAGGCGTTCGGCGAGATAGGACCGCGTAGTCTCGAGAAGACGGTAAGTGATGTCGCTCTCGTGCACGTCGACGACGAGGATAGACTTGGAGACAAGTGACGAAAGAATGTTGATGGTGGTCTCCGGCTGATCATCATCGGGAGCGAGAGCAATCGCGCCCTCCACCCCGAATGCCCCGGCGAATATCGATATGGCACGAGCACAAGCAGCTTCGCTGTCAGAGAGCAGATTGTAGCTCCAGTCGAGTGTCGCATTGAGTGTCTGCTGCCGAAATGGCGCCCTATGGGATCCATTTGTCACAATTCTGAAGCGGTCATTCAGCATCCCCCGCAATTGTGTCGGTGTCGACACACCGATCAGCGACGCAACAAGCTCGATCGCGAGTGGGATGCCATCGAGCCGACGGCATATTTCCGCAATGCTCGGAGCATCGGCATCACACCACCGATATCCCGTATATTCGCAAGCTCGCGTTACGAAGAGTTCCACCGCCGGATACGCCCACGCCTCAGATGCTCTTGGACTGACTCGTGGATCGGTCCTGAGCGGACCCAAGCGGTGTTCATATTCACCCCGGATCCGCAGCGGCTCCCGGCTCGTCGCGAGGATCCGCACGCCGTCAAGGTTAGTAGACAGGCGGTCAATTGCACCGGCAACCGAGGGCAAAAGGTGCTCGCAATTGTCGATCAGGATCAACTTTCGCTGACCCTTGAGTGCATGGATGACATCCCCAAGCGGATCGTCCCCATTCGTCCTTAGTCCCAGTGCCAAAGCGAGCGCGGTCGGGATGAATTCCGCCGCCGAGATCTTTGCTAGATCAATGAACGCTATGCCATCGGGGTAATCGACCACAACCGCATGCGCTACAGCGGTCGCGAGCGCTGTCTTGCCGATCCCACCAGTTCCGACAACTGTGACAACCTTACCCCTGCTCAAGCATCGTTGAACGGCCGCCAAGTCATCCGTCCGCCCTATTAGCGAAATCTTGGACGGCAATCCTCTGGATTTCGTCCTGTTGCGATGGATAGCCGCGACGAAGCGGTAGCCGCGGCCTGGTACGCACGTAATATAGTCCTGCGCCGGATCATTGGACGCGAGCGCCCGACGGAGATTGGCGATGTTGACCTTTAAGTTGCCTTCATCGACGAACGTAGTCGGCCAAGCTGCGGCGATAAGTCTTTCCTTGGTGACAATTTCGCCCGCGCCTTCGACAAGCACAGTGAGGATCGCAAGCGCCCTGCTGCCGACGCGGACGGGTTCGTTGGCGTGAAGGAGAACTTGCCGACTAGCCAGCAGCTCGAACGCTCCAAAACGATACCCGGCATCGCAGGTCATATCCGATATCCCTTCAGCAGAGGCGTCGTTCGTCGCCTTCTCGATTCCGGCATTTCGGGCTTGCGGCATCTCTCGCCAGATTGATGCGGCAGGAGCGCTGCCATTCCAGCCCGCCGGCTAATACTCTTGCGCAGACTTGCCCCCTGCAAAAGGCAAGGTTTTGGCTAAAAAGGTCTAGGTTTTCGGTTCCGAGGTTGACTTACCTCACCATTCCTAACGCCCGAGCAGCGCTGATTGCCTCGCGCCGCTTTTTGCATCCGAGCTTGCGGTAGAGGTTTCCGAGGTGAAACTTTACCGTCGCCTCGCTCAGCCCAAGCGCATTGGCGATAAACTTGTTTGCCGCGCCCTCAGAAATCATCAGCAGTATCCGCGCTTCCCGCCGCGTCAGTCCACTGGTCGACGCGATACCTGGGCTAGGCAGCCCACTCTCACGTAGCCGGCGCATTGTCTGCCGAACAGATCCCACGGCATCGAGGAATTCGCTGATGCGTTGGTGTCCGACCATTTCGGCAAGGAAGACACGCTCCTCGGTCAGCGGTGCCACCGCCCCCAGCCGCGCCACGCGCTCGAAAATCTTCTGAAGAAGAGCTCGCGCCTTGCTCAGGTTACGTTGCCGCTTGTATATGAAGGCGAGCCAGATATCGATGCCGATCCGCTGCCGCTCGGTGAGGTGCAGATTGCCCGAGATGAGGTTGAGCTGAGCCTCGAGGGCTGGGCGGGTCGGAGCCTCGTAAACGAGCTGGCGGAGCCAAATCAGGGCGAGACCGATGTCGTCACGGTCGGCAAGGCGAATTAGATCGTCGCGTGCCGCTTGGATCCATGCTTTGTCAATGTAAGAAGCGATTGCCGACAGTTTCTCGGCGGCCTCCTGCCACCGGTTGCCGTTCTGCAGGACCGCTGCCTCGCGGATCTCGATCATGGTACGGAACTGCCGGTTGCGAATCTGGTAGACGCGCCAGCGGTCGAGGAAGCTGCGCGCCGCGATTGTCGAGAAATGCTCCGAGAGCGCTTGGCTGCCATAACGCAGCGCGAATTCGATGAGGCTCGGCCAGATCTCGCCATGCGCGAATTCGTCGAGCTCGAGGCTGAGAAAGCGGGCGAGCGATTCGGCTTTGCCGCTCTCGTATTCGACGCAAGCATTGAGCAGCCTCAAGAGTCTCGCATCGCTCGGGCTATCGAACGACACCCGCCGAAGGCACTGGGCGGCGTCGGTGGCGTGCTTTCTTGCGGTGATGGCGTCGCCCATCATCAGGCGCATGATCGCCTGATGGAGCACTATATAGAAGGTGAGCATGGGCGAGCGCGCCTGCTCGTAATGATCGCGAGCGCGCAACGCGACATCCTCGGCTTCCGCGAAGCGGCGGCTGCGGATGTAGAAGTCGAGCACAGAATTATAGAAACCGCCCCGCTGGAAATGAGCTTCGGCCGGGAGCTCCGGTAGCAGCCCAAAGACCCGCTCCAACTGTTCGTCCGTGAAGTACACGTCTTCCCAAGTCATCATCAGGTGGCGGAACACCCTGACATTCAGGGAAAAGATCGAGCGAGGCGAAAACACGGCGTCAAAGTCGTGGACGGCATCTCCGAAGCGGTCCGCGAGCAACCGTCGCGCCAGCGCGGTGTCGCCACGCTTCAGCGCCCGCAGTGTCAGACTCATCACAAGCACGTCGCTCCCCATGGCGAAACTGTTGGGGAAGCCTGCGAGCACGCGGTCAAACGCCTCCGGGCCGTACGTGTAGATGAAGTAGTACCCGTCGGCGGCGACGAACGCCCGCAGCGCCAAGTCATGGAAGCCCGCCTGTTGGAAGGTCAGGATCGCCTCCATCACTTGGCCGAGGTTGGTGTATGCCTGGGCAATCGCCGTCCCCTCGGCCGGCTTGCCGAGACGCTCGTTCAGAACGGTTTCGAGGGCTGCGGTGAGCGGGCCACGGATCGCCTCGATGGCGAAGCCCAGGTGTCCAGCCTGGTCGCGCCGCGCGAATGGCAGCGGCAGGTCGATGGCGGTGGGCATCGGGGCTCCAGCCATCAGCGCCTTGAGATGGACGAGCGCGGAGGCTGAGAGCGGGCGCAAGATATCCGCGATCAGGAACCGACGCATCATCTCGTCGTCTTTGTCTTGGTTACCAAAGCGCGATACCAGGAGCGGCCATCCGCCGGTCTCTGCCATTAAACAATCCAGTGCCTCAGCAGCGTAATACTCAGCAAGTTCGTCCCGCTTGAAAAGCAGCTCCCCGGTGCCAAAGGTTACACAGTTGCCGTAAGCGCGGGCACGAGCAAGTCCAGGGAGTTCCGTCTCGCCGCGCTTGGCGATGACGATGCGCGCCGCTCCACAGACGAAACGTTCAGGCAACGGCTCGGGCTCTGCGTCCGGCGGTAGGTCCCAAAGCGTCGGGACATCGTTCTGAATGTCCGGCGCTGTCCCGCCGAAATGCACGAACGAACCTGAACGTTCAGCGATCTTCGCAAGCAGCGTCGACTTCCCCATTCCCGCTGCCGCCTCCAGAACGACTACGGGCTCAGGCCGGCTATGGATGAGGTCGAGCAGGCCTGTGCGGGCAATCTTGGGTTTCGTGCTGACGTCACGCATTCGCGAACTGCTTTGCCGGCAAAACACGGTCCGATCCATAAGATAACAGAGTGCCGTTCAAGTGGAAATGGTTGCATCGTCATCAGGCCGGGAGTAGCGCTCCGCGACCTACCTGTCGAAGCCCGCGATATGCGCGATGACAATTGCAGCGTCGTCGACGAAACCGTGGACGCCACTTGCGCCGTCCGCTAGGTCGCTGGTAGGCTACCGGACCCGATCCTGGTGCCTCCATGATGGTTCACGAACTCACGAGGTACGAATTCGAGGTCCTGTCGGATGATGGGAATCTCGCACTTTTTCGGGGCCGTTCCCGCGACGGACAACCGTCGGTTCTTGTCCGATGTCCATCGAGCAATTCCTTCACAACGACTGAGCAAGAGCGGCTTTCACGCGAACTTTCGCTCGCCGCCGAGTTAGACGAGAGTTGGGCGGTTTGTCCGCGGCTGCTGGGCGAATGGGCGGGCAAACCCGCTCTCGTGATGAGCGATCCTGGTGGTTCGCTGCTCTCGTCGATTCAAAGGCGTGCGCTGGATCTCGATCTTTTTCTGCGGATAGCAATCGCGATCACTGGCTCGATCCGTCATCTGCACAACAAAGGCCTAATCCACCGCGACCTTCGGCCCGAGAACCTACTCTTCGATGAGAAGAGCCAAGTCTGGCTGACGGGGTTTGGCGTGGCGACAAATTTGCCGCGCGAACGGGTCGCGCCCATTCTGAGCGAGGGCATTGGCGGTAGTCTGAAGTATATGGCGCCCGAGCAAACCGGCCGCATGAACCGATCGATTGATACGCGCAGCGATCTCTATTCGCTCGGCGTCACGCTTTACGAGATACTAACTGGCACTCTTCCCTTCAGCGCCGCTGGCCCAATGGAATGGATCCATTGCCACATTGCCCGCCAACCGAAGCCGCTAGTCGATCAGGTTAATGGAATTCCGGCACCTGTCGCGGCCATTGTCCTGAAGCTTCTAGCCAAGACTGCTGAAGACCGCTACCAGACTGCCGCCGGCGTAGAGGCAGACCTCCGGCATTGCCTTAAATCGTTGGAGTCAGATGGACACATCGAGCCGTTCTCTTTAGGTGCTCGCGACGCTTCGGACCGGCTGCTGATCTCAGAAAAATTGTACGGGCGTGAAACGGAGATCAACGTCCTCGTTGAGGCACTCGATCGAGTTACCGATCAAGGCACTAAAGAGCTTGTACTGATTTCTGGTTATTCGGGCATCGGTAAGTCATCGATCGTAAACGAGTTACAAAAGGTCTTGATACCGTCGCGCGGTTTATTGGCCGCTGGAAAGTTTGATCAGTACAAGCGAAACATTCCGTACGCAACGATGGCGCAAGCTTTTCAGTCTGTTACGCGTCAAGTCCTCGGCAGAAGCAACGATGAAGTGATCCACTGGCAAGAGGCATTGCAGAGGGCTGTCGGTTCATACGGACAGCTCTTAATAAACCTCATCCCGGAGCTTGCTCTAATCATCGGAGAGCAGCAACCAGTTCCCGATCTTCCCCCGCAGGAAGCGCGCAACCGATTTCAGTTGCTGTTTCGCAGGTTTCTCAAGGTATTCGCTCAAAAAGAGCATCCCTTAGTACTGTTTCTCGACGATTTGCAGTGGTTGGATGCAGCGACGATCGAACTGCTAGACCACCTCGTCAACCAATCTGACGTGCAGCACCTCCTGATAATTGGTGCATATCGAGATAATGAAGTCACAGCATCTCACCCCCTCAGCCGCTCGCTGGAGCTGATTCGGGGCGGCGGAACTACGCTGCACGAGCTCGTTCTTGCGCCGCTGACGCGCCATGATGTGATCGAGCTTGTTAGCGATGCAACTCACGTAGAGCGAGACCGCGCTGAGCCGTTGTCTGAACTGATTTTCGAGAAAACAGGCGGCAATCCTTTTTTCGTAATTCAATTCATCACAACGCTTGCGGAAGATGGTCTTCTCACGTTCGATCAAAGCGACTCAGTCTGGCGATGGGATCTAGATCGGATTCGCAGTAAGGGGTTTACCGATAACGTCTTGGATC